>Ga0308161_1000253_pt1 | contig 108308 bp, 91 predicted proteins | sample PhyFR2_FD_201034 | JGI IMG/M metagenome (GOLD analysis project Ga0308161, IMG submission 201034) | Phyllosphere microbial communities from UC Gill Tract Community Farm, Albany, California, United States - DLSLF.R2 | ecosystem: Host-associated > Plants > Phyllosphere > Unclassified | place: USA...
AAGCGTTGAAACTAGCGATTTTCCTGCAAAAAGACAAGTTTTCACAGGCGTACTAAGCGTGATCATCATTAGATATCTGGTTCGGGAAACGCTCAAAAGCCAGCTGGCTATCCTGTTTATCCTGCTGCTCATCTTCTTTTGTCAGAAGTTAGTCAGGATCCTGGGTGCCGCGGTGGATGGCGAAGTGCCGACAAACCTCGTTCTGACCTTGTTAGGACTGGGTGTGCCTCAAATGGCACAACTTATACTGCCCTTAAGTCTGTTTCTGGCGATCCTGATGACGCTGGGACGACTGTACACGGAAAGTGAAATTACCGTGATGCACGCCTGCGGCCTGAGTAAGGCCGTCCTGGTCAAAGCCGCGATGGTACTGATGCTGTTTACCTCACTGGTGGCGGCCGTCAACGTTATCTGGCTGGGCCCCTGGTCATCCCGCTATCAGGATGAGGTGACGCAGAACGCCAAGGCGAACCCGGGCGCGGCGGCGATGGCTGCCGGGCAGTTCCAGACCTCCAGCGACGGCAGCGCCGTGCTGTTTGTCGAGGATGTGAAGGGTAACCAGTTTGGTAACGTCTTCCTGGCGCAGCTGCGGCCAAAAGGCAACGCGCGACCTTCCGTGGTGCTGGCCGACAGCGGTCACATGGAGCAGCATAAAGATGGCTCTCAGGTCGTGACGCTGGATAAAGGCACGCGCTTTGAGGGCACCGCGCTGCTGCGCGATTTCCGCATCACTGACTTCCACGATTATCAGGCGGTGATTGGGTATAAAGCGGCGACGCTCGATCCCAACGATTCCGAGCAGGCGAGTATGACCGACCTGTTCGCGAATAAAACCCCGGATTTCAGGGCCGAACTGCACTGGCGCCTGACGCTGGTCTTCTCGGTGCTGGTGATGGCGCTGATGGTGGTGCCGCTCAGTGTGGTGAACCCGCGCCAGGGCCGCGTGCTGTCGATGCTGCCTGCCATGCTGCTCTATCTGATCTTCTTCCTGCTGCAAAGCTCACTGAAGTCGAGCGGTGCAAAAGGGCGGCTGGATCCGGCGATCTGGATGTGGGTGGTGAACATCAGCTATCTGGTGCTGGCGGTGCTTCTTAACCTGTGGGATACGGTGCCGATGCGTCGGATTCGCGCCCGCTTCACCCGCGGAGGGTCGGTCTGATGTTTCGCGTTCTTGACCGCTATATCGGTAAAACCATTTTTAATACCATCATGCTGACGCTGTTCATGCTGGTGTCGCTCTCCGGCATCATCAAGTTCGTCGATCAGCTGCGCAAGACCGGCCAGGGCAGCTACAGCGCCCTGAGCGCCGGTTATTACACCCTGCTCAGCGTGCCCAAAGATATTGAGATTTTCTTCCCGATGGCAGCCCTGCTGGGTGCGCTGCTGGGACTGGGCGCGCTGGCGCAGCGCAGCGAGCTGGTGGTGATGCAGGCGGCGGGCTTTACCCGCATGCAGGTTGCGCTCTCCGTCATGAAGACGGCGATCCCACTGGTGCTGCTGACGATGGCGATTGGTGAGTTTGTGGCACCGTCGGGCGAACAGATGGCGCGTAACTACCGGGCTCAGCAACTTTACGGCGGCGCACTGGTTTCAACGCAGAACGGTCTGTGGGCCAAAGATGGCAACAACTTCATCTACATTGAGCGCATCAAAGGCGACAATCAGATTGATGGCGTCAGCATCTATAACTTCAACGACCAGCGTCGTCTGCAGAGCGTGCGCTACGCGGCGACGGCGACCTGGGATGCGGATAAGAAGCGCTGGCTGCTGTCGCAGGTGGATGAGTCAAATCTGACCGATCCGAAGCAGATCACCGGTTCCCAGAGCCTGAGCGGCGAATGGAAAACCAACCTGACGCCAGACAAGCTGGGTGTGGTGGCACTGGATCCGGATGCGTTGTCGATTCGTGGCCTGCACAGCTACAGCAAGTATCTGAAGCAGAGTGGTCAGGAAGCGGGACGTTATCAGCTGAATATGTGGAGCAAGATTTTCCAGCCACTGTCGGTGGCGGTGATGATGCTGATGGCGCTGTCGTTTATCTTCGGTCCGCTGCGTAGCGTATCGATGGGTGTGCGTGTGGTGACCGGGATCAGCTTCGGCTTCCTGTTCTACGTGCTGGATCAGATATTCGGCCCGCTGAGCCTGGTTTATGGGCTGCCGCCGGTTCTGGGGGCGATTCTGCCAAGCTTCGCGTTCTTCGCAATCAGTATGTTTATGCTGATTAAGCGGCGCTAAGCCTCTCCGCAAAAAGGCCGCCTCTCAGGGCGGCCTTTTTCATGGCAGGCAGCGTGTGCCCGTTTTTTCATCCGGCCGTCTGATGCCGCCCGCCATTACCGCATCCAGTCGTTAATCAACCCCCCATACAACACTTCCGCTTCCGCTAACCGGCTCAGCAGGCAGTATTCATCGGTCTGGTGCGCCATTGATGGCTCGCCGGGTCCGAGGATAATGCAGGGCGGCGAACCCAGTGCGGGCAGCAACAGTGACGCATCCGTAAAGTAGGGCACTATTCGCGGTGTCAGCGGCGCATCATGTAACGCCTGACAGTGCTGATAAACAGAATGAATCCAGGCCTGATTCGCTTCGCTCAGCACCGCCGGCAGATCCACCAGCGTCGTCACCGTTACGCTGTCTCCCAACAGGGTGATCAGTTGCTGACGAATGGTGGCGTGCTGCAGGTTGGGGGCGCTACGGATATCCACGTCAAACTGCGTGCGATCGGGCACAGAATTAATGTTCAGACCGCCTGTAATGCGTCCGACGTTGATGGTCGGCTGCTTCATCAGCGGATGCGGTGCGCCGGGTGAGAAGTGCTGAATCCTGCCCAGCGCCTCCGCCGCCAGATAAATGGCATTTATGCCCAGCTCCGGCATGGCGCCATGGGCTGTTTTCCCGCGCGTTTCACAGCGTAACCATAACGCCCCTTTGTGGCCGATAACCGGATAGTTGGCGGTAGGCTCGCCGACAATCAATGCGCCAACATCAGGCAGATCAGCATTAGCAATCAGCGCCCGCGCGCCGTCACAGCCCGTTTCCTCCCCGCCGGTGATTAACAGCACGACGCCGGGGCCCCGCCGAATCGCCTGCTGATTCGTCACACAGGCAACAGCAAAAGCCGCGACAGCGGCCTTCATGTCACTCGATCCGCGCCCGTAAAGTCGGTCTCCCACAATTTCACCGAAAGGATTGTACTGCCAGTCGGCATTGCCGAGCGGTACGGTATCCAGATGGCCGGTAAACGCCAGCTGCGGGCCGGGCTGACTGCCAGCCAGACGGGCAACCAGGTTCAGGCGATTTTCACCAAAGGAGGAGAGGGTGACGTCAAAGCCCTGTTCCCTTAGCCAGTTCGCCAGAAAGTGCATGCAGGCCGCTTCATTGCCCGGTGGATTAATGGTGTCAAAGCGCAGCAGCTGTTGTGCCAGCCACTGGCTCTGGCTCTGGCTCATGAGCCGCGCTCCGTTAACCAGTTCAGACAGTTGATCCACAGCTGGCGATAACCCTGCCACCGGGCAAATTCCTGCGGCAGCCAGTGCGCAGACATATCGCTGGTCCAGACCAGTGAGCGACCCTGCTGATATTCGCGCACCGCCAGCAGCGGATGGGATGTGCCCTCAACGGTCGCCAGCAGCTTGCCTTCAGGGTGCATTTCCACTTCGTTATAGCCCAGCAACCACGGCCATTCGTCTGGCATGTCGGTGAACAGCGCGTGGGATTCCGTCACGCTGGGGTAAACGCCTTCGGGCGTTTCAATACGGTCGTCCCATGCCAGGCAGCGCACCGGCAGGACTTTTTCAACGGCCGTGTTGCGATAGCGCGCGCCGCCATTAATACCCTGAAAACTAAAGTAGCCGCCAATCATCATCAGCGCGCCGCCTGCGGCCACATAGTCGTGGATCAGCGTCAGGCGGTTCGCCGTGCGCTCGCTCTTCAGCCAGGTATCCGGATGCAGCAGCAACGTATTTGCACCGATGTCCGACAGAATGATGGCATCCCACTGCTGGAGCCCGGCCAGCGTCAGGGGAAAATCGGTGGCGGCAGCATGGGCGGGCATGTAAGTGATGGCATAATCACTGTCGGCCAGCGCCGCCATAAAGTCGGTTGCGCCATTATGCCAGGTCGCGGTGGCAAACTGATCGAAGCCTTTTACGTGAACAGACGTGCTGGTCCAGGACTCGCCAGCCAGTAAAATTTTCTTCTGCATTACGGTTCTCCCTTACCCACCAAAAACGCGCTGTGGGTTAGCAATCAGTAAGTTTTCAAGTTGTTCGCCGCTTATGCCGTGGCGTTTCAGGCGCGGAACAAAATGTTTAAGGATGTAGCCATAGCCGTGACCGCCGTAACGGGTCAGCATGGTTTTCAGAAACACGTCCTGGGACAATAAAATCTGATCGATGAAGCCATCATCGATCAGTTCGCGAATGGCACGGGCATTCTCTTCGTCGGAGGGCGACTGAGCGGACTCATCGGCGTAGTAATAGCTCATGCCGATCATGTCGTACTCCAGAAAGGCTCCGCGCTGCGCGAGTTCGCGCTGGTAACGTTTGTCGGCAAAGCTGGGGTTCATGTGGCATAGCACCACATGGCGCAGGTCTGCTCCTTCATCTTCAAGGATATCCAGCACCTGATGCCCTAATCGTGCCCAGCCGGGCAGGTGCACCTCAACCGGCACACGTGTCGCGGCACTGGCACGGCCCGCCGCTCGCAGGGATTTCTCCTCGCTGGGCGTAAAGCGGCTGGATACGCCAATTTCACCGATCAGGCCAGCCAGCACCTCAGGTTTTTCATCGTTGCCGCCAAGGTCATAAATCAGCTTCTCAGTCAGGGCTTCGAGGCTGATCGTTTTCACCCAATCCGGATGCGAGGGCTCCAGATATAACCCGGTGCTCATGATGATATTCAGCCCGGTCAGGCGCGCGATGCGTTGCAGGGCTTTGGGATCGCGGCCAATGCCGATATTCGTGGGATCCACCACGGTATCGCCGCCCAGCGCCCGGAACTTCATGAGCTCCTCAATCGCTAAATCCACGTCAAACAGCTGGCAGTTATCGCGGCTCATAAGCGGATTAAGCGACAGCTCACCCAGGTTTTCGATGCTGACCGGCATTTCTGCCAGATGACGGTCGCCACAGCAGCAGGGCGGTACCCATTTGCCGGACGCATCCAGCAAAATATGTTCGTGCATCAGCGTCACACCCATCTCACTGACAGGAAGCGGGCCGAGTACGGTCATGACATAGCCACTGTTGATGCCCAGCGGCAGGGGATCGGGGTGACGAAAAATTGAATGTTTCATGGGCTACCCTTTCGCTGCCGATCGCGTCGGGTTGAGAATGCGGGTGTTCAGCCAGATCGCCAGCAGAATAATCGTACCGGTGGCGATCTGCGTGTAAAACGGGGAGATATGGGACAAAATCAGGCCGTTCTGGATGATGGCAATCGACAGCGCGCCTAACAGCGTGCCGATAACGGTGCCAAAGCCGCCGAACAGGCTGGTACTGCCCAGCACCACCGCAGCGATCACCTGCAACTCAAAGCCTTCACCCTGATTGGAGGATCCGCTGCCGAGACGGGCGGTGATGATCATGCCCGCCAGCGCCGCCGCCATGCCGCTGAGAATGTAGACCTTCATGGTCACGGCTTTGGTGTTAATTCCGCTACGGCGTGCGCCTTCCGCATTCGCGCCAATCGCCGTGACATAACGACCAAAACGCATATAGTTCAGCACGATATGGCCCGCGACCAGCACCACGATGCCAATCAGCGCGGGCATCGGTACGCCCAGCACCCAGGCGCGTCCCATAAAGGCAAACAGGCTGTCGGCAGGGATGGGAATCGAGTAACCCTGCGTGACCAGCAGCGCCACGCCGCGCACCACGGCCAGCGTAGCCAGCGTGACGATAAAGGCCGGAATGCCTTCGTAAGCAATAAAAAAGCCGTTGATGGCACCGACCAGTGCGCCCAGCAGCAAGCCGCCCAGCAACACCACCGGCCAGGGCAGGCCCCAGTTATTCAGGGCGATAGCAGAGAGGGCGCCGACCAGCGCCAGTGTCGATCCCACAGAAAGGTCAATCCCACCGGTGGTGATCACCAGCGTCATCGCCGTGGCGACGATCAGCAGCGGCGCACTCTGGCGAATGATATTCAGCCAGTTCGTGCTGCTGAGAAAGTTGCCGGTGATCAGGGAGAACACCACGCAGCAGAACACGAAAAACAGTGCGATGCTGACAACACCAGAGTGGTTGTGCAGAAGGCGGCGCGGCAGCGAGTGCTGTGCCATTCGGGAACTGCTCAGATTCATAATAGTCATCCTGTTACCTCGCTCAGTGCGCGGCGGCGGAGCGGGCGACAAATTTCTCACCCACGATCAGATTAACGATCTCAGTCAGATCCGTTTCGGCCACCCTGCGCTCCGCCACATTGGTGCCTTCGTACATCACCATGATGCGATCGCAGACCAGGAAGAGATCCTGCAGGCGATGCGTGATCAGAATGACACTTACGCCACGGGCCGAGACCCGACGGATCAGCTCCAGCACGGCTTCCACTTCGGCGACAGCCAGCGCGGCGGTGGGTTCATCCATGATCAGCACTTTAGGGTCGAAAGCGGCAGCACGCGCAATGGCAATCGCCTGGCGCTGCCCGCCGGATAAATTGCGCACCAGCAGCCGGGTGTCCGGGATAGAAATTCCCAGTCCCTTCAGCATCTCCCGTGCGTCAGCGTGCATCTTCTCTTCATCCAGAAATGGAATGCCGAGAATGGATTTCATTGGCTCACGGCCCATGAAGAGATTGCCTGCGACATCGACGGTGTCGCAGAGCGACAGGTCCTGATAAACCATCTCGATATGGCAGCGGCGTGAATCCGCCGGGGTAGTGAAATGCTGTGCCTCGCCATCAATGCGGATCGTGCCGCTGGTGGGCACGACCGCACCTGACAGCACCTTGGTCAGCGTGGATTTCCCCGCGCCGTTGTCACCGACCAGGCCCAGGACTTCACCCGGTGCCAGCTGCAGATTGACGCCGCGCAGAGACCGTATCGCGCCGTAGGTCTTGGTAATATTCACCATCTCTACCCGTGTCAGGGCAGTTTGTTCTTGCTGCATGTGATCACTCCCATCACCGCTAACGGGACCGTTACTCTGCATGTAAAAGGCGTTATCCGGCCCGGTTTACGCCCTTGTAAACCGGTTTACCAGCAGGATAAAACCTTTGCTAAACCACACAGAACAACACGCTTCAACGATATTTGTTTGCCGGGTAGGACATTGCAGCTTCCGTGCCAGACTACTCACCAGGGAGATACTCGCGGCCTAACCCCTTGTAATAACGCGCTTTTAACGTTTTACGTCAGGTAAACCGGTTTACTTAAAATAACACTGCTACATTTAAAAGCTCATTATTTGCGCCATAACTGTGCACTTTTGCGCCATTCTGGGACGTTGTTAACATTTCTGTATTGAATCGCGCGCCACCCATTCTACCGGCAGGCGGGTTTCGGCGGGCACGGGGAGCGCATCATTGAGGATATGCAACATGATCCCGACCGCCGTTCGGCCCAGTTCACGCGCAGGCTGGCGAATGGTTGAAATACGGGGCTGGGTAAAGTCGGCATAGGTCGCATCATCAAAGCCGACCAGCGACAGTGCGTCGGGCGCTTTGAGTCCACGCGCGCGCAGGCCATCCATCAATCCCAGCACGAGAAAATCACTGGCGGCAAAGACGGCGGTAGGGCGTTCGGCATGGCTGAACAGCTGTTCCAGTGCCTGTTTACCCGACTCTCGCTGGTATTCGCCATACATCACCCATTCGGGCGGGACATGCAGGCCAGCCTGCTCCATTGCGGTGCAAAACCCCTGGTAACGTTCGCGTACACTCATCAGTTCGTCCGGGCCGCCGACAAAGGCGATATGCCGGTGACCTGCAGCGATCAGTTTTTCGGTCGCAATCCGGCCGCCCTGAACGTTGTCGACAAACACCTTAGGCACCGCGCTACCGGGAATGTCCTCATCCAGCAGCACGATGCGCTGGTGGCGGTTAATTTCCTTGCGCAACAGACCGTTATCCGGATGGTTGGTGATAAACAGCAGGCCATCTACCTGGCAGGTATCCAGCCAGCGGATAAACTGACTCTCTTTGTCTGGATGGTTGCGGGTAATACACAGCACCAGGCTGTAGCCGTGGGCAGAGGCGGCTTCTTCGGCGGCATCTGCCAGTTCGGCAAAGAAGGGGTTGGTAATATCAGGCAGCACCAGCCCCAGGGTTTCGCTGCCGCCCTTGCTGAGGCGGCGCGCCAGGCTGTTACCGCGATAATCCAGTTGACGAATCGCCGCTTCGATACGGTCAATTGTCTCCTGCGGCAGCATAATGCTTTGATTCATATAGCGGGATACGGTCGTTTTTGACAGTCCGGCCCGCGCTGCGACATCGGATAACAGAACCCGTTTTTTACTCATATCACCTGCCATATTGCCCGGAATCGGCTCTCAGTTAACACAGTCGCGCGCAGCGAAAACCGTTTTTCAGTAACCGCTGACGATAAAATAATCGCTTGACAAAATTTAGCCAGAAGCGAATGTTAAAGGCAGTTTACCGCATTACCCGGGAGTCACTCCCAAACCCGATTTATCCCTTTCACACGTGCACCATAATGGACGGTGTGCAGAAAGTCGATTAGTCAGGTCCTGGCTGAAGCAGCCATTCAGACGATATTTGCCCGCCACTCATATTCCCTCTGCATGTTGATGTGGAGATCGACTGGTTATCGCTCATTCCCGACGAGGAATTATAAGATGATGGCATTTAACACCAGAAAACTGCGTGCTGTTGCGCTGGCAACCGGCTTACTGTCTGCGGGTTCTTTATGGTCTCTGGCGCAAGCCGCTCCGGCTTATGCCCTGGTCCAGATTAATCAACAGGCCCTGTTTTTTAACCAGATGAATAAGGGCGCCCAGGAAGCAGCGAAAGCCAGCGGTAAAGATTTAGTGATCTTTAACGCCAACGATAATCCTGTGTCGCAAAACGATGCGATAGAAAATTATATTCAACAGGGCGTGAAGGGCATTATGGTGGATGCGATTGACGTCAACGGTATTATGCCCGCGATCAAAGAAGCGGCGGCCGCCAAAATACCGGTGATTGCGATTGATGCCGTATTGCCGGCCGGCCCTCAGGCCGCACAGGTGGGCGTGGATAACCTGGAAGGCGGCAAAATTATTGGGAAATATTTTGTCGACTACATGGCTAAAAACAGCGGCGGCAAAGCGCGACTGGGCATTGTGGGCGCACTGAATTCAGCGGTACAGAACCAGCGTCAGAAAGGGTTTGAAGAGACGATTAAGAGCAATCCGGGCATCACCGTGGCGGACGTGGTTGATGGTCAGAACGTGCAGGATACGGCGATGACGGCGGCGGAAAACCTGATTACCGGTAACCCGGATTTAACCGCGATTTACGCGACCGGTGAACCGGCACTGCTGGGGGCGATTGCTGCCGTTGAAAACCAGGGGCGTCAGAAGGATATCAAAGTCTTTGGCTGGGATCTGACGTCAAAAGCCATCAGCGGTATCGATGGCGGTTATGTCACAGCCGTGCTGCAGCAGGATCCGGAAAAGATGGGTGAAGAGGCGGTAAAAGCCCTGAATGCGCTTACGTCGGGCAAAACCGTGTCAAAAACCATTCTGGTGCCGGCCACGGTGGTAACGAAAGCCAACGTGGACAGCTACCGGGCGATGTTTAAGTAAGCGCTGACTCGCCGCCTGTCTGGAGCAGCGCGGCGAGCTCCTCTGCGGTGGGAAAGGCCTGAAGTGTGCCGGGACGGCTGACGGTCAGCGCAGCAGCCTGACTGGCATGCGTCAGTGCTAATGTATCAACGTCCCCCCCGCGCAGGAGCGCGGAGGCCAGCATCACGGCCAGAAAGGTATCGCCTGCGCCGGTGGTATCTACGGCATGGGCGGGTTGCGCCGGGGAAAATGTTCGCCGGTCGCCCTGAATCAGCCAGGCACCGGCGCTGCCGTGAGTGACCACTAAAGTGTGGACTGCGCCGGGCAGCAACTGTTGGGCTTCATGCTGATTGACCACCGCAATATCCACCAGCGGCCAGCATGTGCTGAACCCCGCCTGCACCGGAGAAGGGTTAAAAACGGTGATCAGGCCACGGGATTTCGCCTCGTTAAACAGCGCATAAGTTTTCTCTGGCGAGAAATTGCCCTGCTGTACCAGCAGATCACCCGGACGCGCACGGGCAAGATGGCGAGTAAGCGTATTGATATCCAGCGAATCTGCCGCCGTTGTACGGGTAATAATGGCGTTATCGCCATCGGCACTGTGCAGAATAAGCGAGGTATCGCTCAATGCGGTCATGGGCTGCGTGGGCAGTAACGTGACGGGCTCGTTCATGAGCTGCTGGCGGATCCATTTTCCATTGCTGTCATGACCGGTCGCGGCAATTAAATACGTTTCAATGCCGCAACGGGATAAGAGTATCGCCTGATTCGCGCCTTTACCGCCGATATCCAGCGAACGCGGATAACCGTGAACAGAGGCGCCCTTAGCCGGAATATCTGTAACAGACCAGGTTTCATCGACAGTAATATTACCAGCCACATAAACACGCATAGTGTTTTCCTGAACAGGATAAAGAAGCAATGGTTTCTATATCAGCAGAAAAAATTGATGCAATACAAGCGATATTTTCACGACCTAAAGCGGTTATTGGCGTGATTCACTGCGATCCTTTTCCGGGGTCGCCAAAATATCGCGGCAAGCCCGTCAGTGCGATAATTGATCGGGCATTACGTGATGCGGAAAATTATATTCTTGGCGGTGTTCATGGCCTGATTGTGGAAAATCATGGTGATATTCCCTTTTCAAAACCTGAGGACATTGGTCCTGAAACGCCGGCACTGATGGCGGTGATTACGGAAAAAGTGCGGGAACGTTTCGGCGTGCCGCTGGGAATTAACGTGCTGGCAAATGCGGCATTACCTGCTTTTGCCACCGCGCTGGCGGGCGGGGCGGATTTTATCCGCGTCAATCAGTGGGCCAATGCGTATATCGCCAACGAAGGTTTTATTGAAGGGGCGGCCGCGAAGGCGCTGCGCTACCGAAGCCAGCTCCGGGCTGAACATATCCGCGTGTTTGCCGACAGCCACGTTAAACACGGCAGCCATGCGATTGTGGCCGATCGCTCCATTAAGGAACTGACCCGCGATGTTGACTTCTTTGAGGCGGATGCGGTTATCGCCACCGGACAACGAACCGGTGACAGCGCTACGCTGGACGAAATCGACGAAATCCGTGCCGCCACCGCTTTACCGCTGCTGGTAGGGTCGGGCGTGACGCCTGTTAACGTCTGTCAGATTCTGTCACGCACGCAGGCTGTCATTGTGGCCAGCGCGCTTAAGGTCGATGGCGTCTGGTGGAACGATGTGGACCGGGAGAGGGTAAAACACTTTATGGCGGTGGCGCAGGCCGCGCTGGAGCAGGCTTAGCCGCCTTGTAGCACCCGACGCAGGAAAATCCTGCGGGCGAGGAGACAGGTCAGCACGGTGAAGGGCGGCGTTCACCGTGCCGAACCCGATTCAGGTCAGCCAGCTTTTCACCACCGGCAGCGCTGCAGGCAGCTGCGACAGCAGATAGAGGATCAGCCCGATGGTGCCGCCCACCAGCGTGCCGTTGATGCGGATAAACTGCAGGTCTTTGCCGATATTGAGTTCGATCTGCTGCGACATGTCGCGCGCGTCCCAGCTCTTTACGGTGTCGCTGATGTGACGCGTCAGGAAGCTGGCGAACTCCGGCGCCACGCTGCGCGCCGCCTGCTCCAGATGCTGGTTCATCGAGTCGCGCAGCGCCGGATCCGCCGCCAGCGTTTCGCCCAGCCACAGGGCTGCGCCACGCACTTTCTCCTGCACCCGCGAATCTTCACTGCTCAGATCGGCCTTGAGCCAGTTGCGCATATCATTCCACAGCTCACCGATGTAGCGATTAAATGTGGCATCCTCTTTCAGCCAGCCTTTGATCTCTTCGGCACGCGCGGCCATTTCCGGGTCGTTCTGCAGTCTGACAATCAGCTTCTCTACCGCCCGGTTAAAGCCCAGGCGCAGCTCATGCCCCTGATCCATCGCCACATCATCCAGTAGCGAATCGACCGCGTTCGCCACCAGCTCGGCGCTGTGTTCGCCCAGCCATTCGGTCGGCAACATTTTGGCTTTGATCGGATGCTCGCGCTTCAGCCAGCGCACCAGCTGCAGGGCGATAAATTCGCGGGTCGCAGGCTTGTGCAGCAGCTTCAGCAGCTGGTCGATGGCCGCGTCCAGCAGCGCCTGATGGCGGTTATTGCGGGTCAGGCTCTCCAGCACCATGGCGCTGGTCTGGCTGAGATCCACCTTGTCGATGGCGCGATGCACCGCGCGGCGCATAAAGGTCTGGATGCGCGCGTCATCGGTGAGATCCAGGAAGCCGCGCATCACCTGCAGCAGATGGCGGCCGATGCGGTCGGCATTGCCCGGCGTATTCAGCCACTGCGCCAGCAGCCGGGAGGGATCGTGACGGCGGATGAGATTCAGCAGCGAATCGGTATCCAGAAACTTCTCCTGGACGAAGCGGCCCAGGTTTTCACCGATGCGATCTTTGTTGCGCGGAATAATGGCGGTGTGGCGTGAGACAAAGGGCACCGGCACCCGCCGGAACAGCGCCACGACGGCGAACCAGTCCGCCAGTGCACCGACCATCGCCGCCTCGGCAATCGCCTTAACGCCGCTGACCCAGAAGCCGGGCGGCAGAAAAAGGGTGACAACAAAGGTGGCGGCGGCCAGCAGCAGCAGCAGCAGGGCCAGGCGCTTCATCCGTTTCAGTTCGTGTTGTTTATCCATAACCTGATCTTAGCAGAGAGCCGGGTTTACCGGCGACGGCCACCCAGCAGGCTGCCGAGTACGCCACGGATGATCTGATTCGTGATCTGGCGGGTAGCGCTTTTCGCCATCGTCTGCACCACCCCATCATGCCTGCCGCCGCGTGGGCCGGTATGACCAAACAGGATCTCTTTCAGTCCGCCGAGGATCCCGTTGTCGACGGCGACATCGCCGCCTCTGGCCGGAGGTGCACTGGCCTTATCGCTGGCGGCCTGGAAACCCTGTTGCAGCTTTTCAAACGCCGATTCACGATCGATTTCGGTGTCATATTTGCCGCAGAGCGGGGAGTGGTTGATCAGACCGTTACGTTCATCGCCGGTGACCGGCCCCATGCGCGAGCCGGGCGCAATCACCATCGCGCGTTCCACCACCGACGGGCTGCCTTTCTCATCCAGGAAGGAGATCAACGCTTCGCCGGTGCCCAGCGCCTGAATCGCTTCCACGCTGTCAAAGGCCGGATTGGTGCGCAGGGTCTCGGCGGCGGTTCTGACCGCTTTCTGATCCCGCGGCGTAAAGGCACGCAGGGCGTGCTGGACGCGGTTGCCGAGCTGGCCCAGCACCCGATCGGGGATGTCGGCCGGGTTCTGCGTCACAAACCAGACGCCGACGCCTTTCGAGCGAATCAGCCGCATCACCTGTTCGATCTTCTCCAGCAGCACCGGCGGCGCGTCGGTGAACAGCAGATGCGCTTCGTCAAAGAAGAAGACCAGCTTTGGTTTGTCGGGGTCGCCCGCTTCCGGCAGATGCTCATACAGCTCCGACAGCAGCCACAGCAGGCTGGTGGCGTAGAGTTTTGGCATCTGGTAGAGCTTTTCGGCGGAGAGGATGTTGATGATGCCTTTGCCGTTGCTGTCGACGCGCATCCAGTCGGCGATATCCAGCATCGGTTCACCAAAGAAGTGTTCCGCGCCCTGTTGCTCCAGCGTCAGCAGTCCGCGCTGAATGGCGCCGACCGAGGCGCTGTTGATGTTGCCGTAGTGGCTCTGGAAGCTTCTGGCGTTGTCACCGATGTACTGCGTCATGGCGCGCAGATCCTTGAAGTCCAGCAGCAGCAGGCCCTGGTCATCGGCGATACGGAAAATAATCTGCAGCACGCCGCTCTGCACCTCATTGAGGTTCAGCAGTCGCGCCAGCAGCAGTGGCCCGAGATCGGAGACGGTGGCGCGCACCGGATGGCCTTTCTCGCCGAAGATATCCCAAAGCACCACCGGATTGCTCTGCGGTTGCCAGTCGGTAACGCCGATCGCCGCCAGCCGTGCCTGCAGCTTTTCACTGGACTGGCCCGCCATCGCCACGCCGGTCAGATCGCCTTTAACGTCGGCCATAAAGACCGGCACGCCGCTGGCGGAGAACGATTCGGCCAGCTTCTGCAGCGTGACGGTTTTACCGGTGCCGGTCGCGCCGGTGATCAGGCCGTGGCGGTTGGCCATCTGCGGTAACAGGTGAAGTTCGGTGTCGGGGGTACGCGCAATCAGTAGCGGGTCAGTCATGCTTTTTCACTCCTGGCTAAAGGGTATGCCTGAAGGATAGCAAGCCGGACATCTACAGGAGGAGAACAATCTGCCAGAAAAGGCGCCGCTGCCCGCTACGCAGCGGCCTGAAACGGATTTACTTCCGGACCTTTTCGAAGTTAAGCAGGCTGACGCCGATGCCCTGCTGCAGATGGCTGAGATTGCTGCGCACCGCCACCTGAACCGCACCCTGTAACAGCACGACAAACGGCGAATCCTGCTGGATGCGGGTCTGCAGTCCGGTGTAGAGGCTGCGGCGTTTCGCCGCGTCGCTCTCTCCGGCGGCGGCGCGGGTCTGCGCGCTTAATTCCGGAATAGTCCAGCCGACGCGCCACGCCAGGGTTTTGCCACCGCCCGGCACGTTATAGGCAAAGGTGCTGGCGTTGGTGTTGGGATCGATGTAGTCCGCGCCCCAGTAAGTGAAGATCGCCTGAAAGTCACGGCTGCGCATTTTGCTCCACAGCTCTGATTCCGCCACCGGCTGGAGATCGAGCTGCACATCTGCTTTGGCAAAGCTCGCCTGCAGCGCCTGCGCCACATCGATGTAAGGGGGCTGGTTCACCACCGTCAGCGCGATGTGGGTGCCCGGTTTGATGCCGCCTTTCTGCAGGATCGCCTGCGCCTTTTTCAGATCGTAATGGAACGGCGTACTGTTCAGCGCGCCGTCGAACCCGTCCGGCAGGAAGCTCTGATGAATGCGGTACTGACCTTTCAGCAGCTGGTTTGCCAGGCTGTCATAGTCGACCAGCCAGCGAGCCGCCTGCCACAGGGCCGGATTGCCCAGCGCCGGTTGCTGCGGGCTTTGGGTGTTAAAGCCGACGTAGTAGATCAGGCTGGACGGGAAGGCGTCGACGCGCACCTCCGGCACGCTTTTCAGCGCCGCAATCTGGTCCGGGCCAAGCTGATAGGCGACATCCACGTCGCCCTGCTGGAGCAGCAGGCGGCGGCTGCCGGGATCGGCGACGCCTTTCAGCAGCACCCGTTTCAGATGCGGCTTCTGCGTGCTGTGGGGGTTCGCCTCCAGCACCAGCGCCTGCAGCGGCACAAACTGTCTGATGGTATACGCCGCGCTGCCGGCGGAGTGCGTCTTCAGCCAGCCGTTGCCGTAGTCATTATTGCTGGCGTGTGCCTGCGCCACTTTACTGTCGACAATCGAGGCGACCGGCGCGGTCAGCAGGCGCAGCGCCAGATCGCTGCCGATCTCCGCAGGCCAGCGCAGCTCAAGCTGGTGGTCGTTAATTACCGTGAACTGCTGGTCGATGTTTTCCGGCGTCCAGCCAAACTCGCCCAGGATAAAAGAGGGCGCTTTGTTAAGCTTTACCGCACGGGTTAAGGAGAAGACCACATCCTGAGCGGTCAGCGGATTGCCGCTGGCGAAGCGGGCCTGCGGGTTGAGGTCAAATACCAGGCTGTGAGGCGTTTTCCCTGGCTGCCAGCGCGTGGCCGCCAGCGGTGACAGCTGCTGCGGATCCTGATGATTCGGCTCCAGCAGCATCTGATAGATATTGCGCAGGCTGCTGTTGCTGACCGTTTCAAAACTTTCGGCCGGATCAAAACTGATAATGCCATCCAGCGGAACGGCGACCACCAGCGTATCGGCAGGCGTCGCGGCGTGGGCGGCGTGAGACAGCGCCAGAGCGGTAAAGAGAGATAAGAACGTTTTGCGCATCGGAAAGGGTCCTGAGTCGTCGATGGGCTCTACACTACCGGGCGGCGGATAATCTCAAAATGCCGGTTTGTTCTATGCTTTGCACAATATTCTGCATCGCCGACCAGGCAAAAAGATAAAACGAAATAGTATTTATGCGTTATTATCTCGCGACGGACAGAAGAGGGTAAAATAAAAAAGGCTGACCGCAGAGGATCACAGATTGCGCTTTGTCTGATGGCATCGCCACGGTTATTACGCCAGGATAGGTAGCTGACAGGATAATCCTGCAGCAAAATATGATATTTTTTTACTGGTTATTCAGCGTGATGATGACGCACCGAAAATAATAACCTTTACTCCTGCGTTAAAACGACTAAATGCCCGATGTTTATAAGGTTTTAATGGCAATTTTCCCGCTGTAAATCTTTTACCTCTTTGTTACCCCTCCGCAACAGCATGATAAAGTTTCACTCTGAAATATTTTAAATTCAATTTTTACATTCAGAAATAGTTATATCCCTAAGATTGCCAGGTTATTAACCGATATGTTCCGTTAGTCACCGAACCATAATTTTACCCGCCTTTCCCTGGTCTGCCGTCGTCTGTCTTGTGTGCGTTCATCTCTGCGGAGCATTTCCGCCTGCACGCATTATTTCGCGCCAGAAGGGAGAAGCCGGGTATTCAGCAGATGAGAGTCGTGCGGATATGCTGTTAGAGAAACCCACCACCAGGCGTAAATTTTTGCTCGGTTCACTGCTGGCGCTGCCGCTCAGTGAACTGGTCTTCAAAGGCCTTACTGCGGCGCAGGCTGCGGAGATGGCCGCTCCCGAATTAGCCGATTACAAACCGATCTTTTTCAGTGCGGATGAGTGGCAGTTTATTCTGGCCGCCACCGACCGTCTGATTCCGGCGGGCGGCAAAGGCAAAGCGCCAGGCGCGCTGGAAACCAACGTGCCGATCTTTATCGATCAGCAGTTGCACAGCGAAGCCTTTGGCAGCGAGATCTACCTGCAGGGGCCATTCAATACCCAGGCTCCGGCGACGCTGGGCTATCAGATCCCGTTCCGTCCTCAGCAGATCTATCAGACCGGGATCCGGCTGATCGATCAGTGGTCGCAGAACACTCACCAGAAAGCGTTTCACGCGCTGACGCTGGAGGAGAAAGATGCGGTGCTGACTCAGGTGAATAAAAACCAGATCGACTTTGCCGCGCTGGGCGAGGCCGATCTCAAACCCGCTCACGTCTTCAGCCAGCTGCTCTCCGATACCAAACATGGCTACCTGGCCGACCCGATGTACGGCGGTAATAAAGGCATGAAAGCCTGGATCGCCATCGGCTTCCCGGGTGCGCGTGCCAGCTTCACCGAATGGGTGAAACAGCACAACGTGCCTTATCCACTGGGCCCGGTCAGCATCAAGGGTGAACGCGCATAAGGCGCTTCCACATCAGGTAAACAGGATTATCATGGCACAGGTTACTAAGAAAGAAGTCGACGTCGTGGTCTGCGGCCTCGGCTGGGCAGGCTCGCTGATGAGCATCGAGCTGGCGCTGGCAGGTCTGGACGTGCGCGCGCTGGAGCGCGGCGGCGATCGCGATTATGACGAATTCGCCTACCCGAAACCGGCGGATGAATATGCCTATGCGGTGCGCAACAAGGTGTTTGCGACCCCTGCCGAAGTGGCGGTCACCGTGCGCTACAACAGCAGCCAGACGGCGCTGCCGACCCGTAAGTGGGGCGCGTTTGCGCCGGGCACGGGCGTGGGCGGTGCCGGGATGCACTGGACGGCGGTGCTGATCCGTCCGACCCCGACCGACCTCAAACTCAAGACCTACGTGGATCAGGCTTACAGGCCGGGGATCCTGCAGGAAGATATGCGGGTGATGGACTTCCCGTTCAGCTGGGAAGAGATTGAGCCTTACTACTACAAATTCGAACTGATCTGCGGCCAGTCGGGCAACACCGGCAACCTGCGCGGCAAAATTCTGGAAGGCGGCGATCCGTTTGAAGGCCCGCGCTCCGAGCCTTACCCGCTGCCTGCGCTGGAAGATACGCTGAACAATGTGATGTTCAAAGATGCGGCCACGAAACTGGGTTATCACCCGTTCCCGAACCCCTCCGCCTGCGTGTCGCGCGCGTGGAAGAACCCCTACGGCAACCAGATCGCGCCGTGCAACTACTGCGGCTACTGCAGCAAGTATCCCTGCCTGAACTACTCCAAAGCCTCGCCGCAGACCGCGGTGATGGATTCGCTGAAGCGTATGCCGAACTTCTCCTATGAAGTGAACGCGGAAGTGATCAAAGTGGTACTGAACGATGATAAGAAAACCGCGAAAGGGGTGATCTACATCGATGCGCAGGGCAACGAGTGCTTCCAGCCTGCAAAAATTGTGGTGCTGAGCAGCTTCCAGCTCTACAACGTGCGGCTGATGCTGCTCTCCGGGATCGGTAAGCCTTATAACCCGATCACCGAAGAGGGAGTGGTCGGCCGTAACTACGCGTTCCTGTCAAACGGCGGCGCGACCCTGTTCTTCAAAGACAAGAACTTCAATCCTTATGCCACAGCGGGCGCAACCGGCCAGATGTTTAACGATATCTCGCCAGGCAACTTCGACGGGCCGTCGCTGGGCTTTCTCGGCGGCGCGAAGATCCACAGCTCCCAGGCGACCGGTACGCCGATCAGTACCGCGCTGCCAAAAGGCACGCCATCCTGGGGTATGGGCTACAAAGAGGGGCTGGAGGAGTGGTACGGCCATTCGATGAAGATCAGCATCACCACCACCTGCCAGTCTTATCGCGATATCTATCTGGATCTCGATCCGAACTACAACGATCACCGCGGACTGCCGCTGCTGCGCATGACCTTTAACTGGAAAGAGAATGAGCTGAAGCTGCAACAGCATCTGAAAGGCATCGTCGGCAACATCGCCAAAGAGCTGAACCCGGACAGCATGAGCATGAGCTTCCTGCCGATGGGCGCGGATTTCGACATCACCAAATATGTCTCCACCCACAACGTGGGCGGCGCGGTGATGGGCGATAACCCGAAAACCTCGGCGCTCAACAAGTATCTGCAGAGCTGGGATGTGCATAACGTCTTTGTGCCGGGCGGCAACGCCTTCCCGCAGAACTTCCAGGCGAATCCGACCGATACCATCGGTGCGATTACCCTGATGGCGGCACAGGCGATCAAAGATCACTACCTGAAAAATCCCGGCCCACTGGTACAGGCATAAGCGCATGAACAAGCTGAAACTGAAATCTTTTATCCTGGCGAATGCGGTGCTGCTGAGCGGCATGGTGCTGCCGGCTCACGCCGAAGATGAGGCGCAACTGATTAAGCAGGGCGAATATCTCTCCCGGCTGGGCGACTGCATGGCGTGCCACTCTTTGTCCGGCAAGCCTGCCTATTCCGGTGGCCTGGCGATTGAGTCGAACCTCGGCACCATCTTCTCCACCAACATCACACCGGATAAGCAGCACGGCATCGGCAACTACAGCGAGCAGCAGTTCTCTGACGCGGTGCGTAAAGGCGTCCTGCCGGACGGCTCCCGCCTCTATCCGGCGATGCCGTACCCGGACTACGCGAAAATCAGCGATGCTGATATCCACGCGCTCTACGTCTACTTTATGAAAGGCGTACAGCCTAGCGCGGCGCAGCCGCCGGAGACCGATCTGCGCTTCCCGTTCAGTCAGCGCTGGGGGATGCGTTTCTGGAACTGGGCGTTCACCTCCGACAAACCGTTCCAGCCGATTGGCGGCGCGTCCGAAGAGATCAATCGCGGTGCCTATATCGTCGAGAGCCTCGGTCACTGCGGCAGTTGCCATACGCCGCGCGGGCTGGGTATGAACGAGAAAGCGCTGGACAGCGGTGACGATCAGTTCCTGGCAGGCGGCAGCCTGAATCACTGGGAGGTGCCGTCACTGCGCGGGATACCGCACTGGACCCGGCAGGAAGTGGTGGAGTACCTGCAGACCGGGCGCAACGATAAAGCGGCGGTCGGCGGGGAGATGACCTCGGTGGTGGAGCACAGCAGCTCACACATGACCGACGCCGATCTCAACGCCATTGCCGCGTACCTGAAGTTCCTGGGCGGTAACCCGCCGCTGCAGGCGGTTAATGTACAGGCGCAGCAGGCGACGGAAGCGAAACTCACCGCCGCGAAGAACCTCAGCGAAGGCGAGCGTCTCTATCTGGATAACTGCGGTGCCTGTCACTTCGTCACCGGCAAAGGCGCGCCTGGCGTCTTCCCGGCGCTGGATCAGGCGACCATCGTAAACGCTAAGGATCCCGCCGGGCTGATCCACACCATTCTGGCCGGAGCGCAGCAGCCCTCGACGGAGAAAGCCCCGTCGAAACTGGCGATGCCGGGCTTTGCCGGACGGCTGAGTGATGATGAAGTCGCGCAGCTGGCGACCTTTATTCGTCAGGGCTGGAGCAACACCGCGCCTGCGGTGAGTCGCGATCAGGTTGCGGAGGTGCGTAAAACGCTGAAGTAACCGATCAGATGGCCCCCCGGTTAATGTGAGGGGGCCATCGCTCAGTGAAAGGTGTGCGCCACTTCCAGCACACCATTAATGACAAACTGCACGCCCATACAGACCAGCAAAAATCCCATCAGGCGCGAGATCGCCTCAATGCCACTCTTACCGACCAGCTTCATGATGGCCCCTGAACTGCGCAGCGAGATCCAGAGGATCAGGCTGACCAGCAGGAAGGTCAGCACCGGCGCGACGCTGATCACCCAGGCGGGGAAATCGACGCCGCTTTTTACCGTTGAGGCGGAAGAGATGATCATCGCGATCGTCCCCGGCCCGGCGGTGCTCGGCATTGCCAGCGGCACAAACGCGATATTCACCGGCTCTTTGGCCTCATCCAGCTCATCCAGCTTCTGCTTCGCCTCCACCGAATGACCTGCCGGCTTCGCCGGGAACAGCATCCGGAAACCGATAAAGGCGACGATCAGGCCGCCTGCGATGCGCAGGCCCGGAATGGAGATGCCAAAGGTATGCAGCACCGCATTGCCCGCGTACCAGGCCACCATCATGATGGCGAAGACATAGATCGACGCCTGGCGCGCCTGACGATTACGCGCCTGGAAGTTCATTTCGCCCGCCAGCCCTAAAAACAGGGCTACGGTGGTGAGCGGGTTAGCCAGTGGCAGGATGACGACCAGCCCCAGGCTGACCGCTTTAATCAGTTCCAGCATCGGTGATCTCCCCGGTTAGTGTTTTGGCCGCTCCAGCGCCTCAAGCAGTTCGGGGAAGAAGTCCTGCAGGATTTCTGGCGTCATCAGTTCGGGGTACTGCATCAGATGTTCTCGGATACGTTCGTTCACCTCCGGCAGCAGACGCTGGGCTGCGGCGCTGGCGGTGATCCGGTGCTTCTTCATGGCGCGCAGCAGGTCGGCAGGCAGCGTGTCTTCATCGGTGTCGTCTTCGATCATCTCCAGCGCATCCAGCTCATCGAACATCTCCATCAGCGCTTCGGTCTGCGGGGTACGCGACTCATATTCACGCGGATGTTCATCTTCCAGGAAGCGCAGCATCGCGCGCATTGGCGTGCCGTCGGGCGTCGACGGCGGCTCTGCGGCGAACCAGCTCAGCAGCTGGTGCATGGTGACCTGATGGACGCGGTAACCGCTGTCGACCAGTTCGTCGGCCAGCAGTTCGGCGGTTTCGTTTTCAATCAGGCAGATGTGGGTGCGGGCAGGTTCGTACTGTTCCAGCCATTGATAGATCTCTTCAATCACGCCATCGTCATACTCGAATTTTTTACTGAGATAGCTGCCATCCTGTTGGTGAACGCAGGCCTGAATCTGATCGGGGTCGAAGTAAAGTGCGATGTTGATGCCTTTCATGCGTGCTGTCCTGTAGAAATCAAAACAACACTATAGCGCTCAACCCCAGGTTTAGGGAATGTCAGGCGTCACAGCATCGGGGCGTTTGATACTCCCCTCATGGCAGAGAGGGGAGCAGAGAGAAGGGGATCAGGAGATAAAGTTTTTGCCCTGCTTCAGGACGACATCACAGGCTTTGGTTTTCAGCTTCTCACCCATCGGCGAGTTGCTCAGGCTCTGCAGGTTAAGCTGCTGGCCGTTGCCGGTATTCAGCAGGCCAGCCACACCCTGGGTGTAATCGGTTTGCTGCGCCTGCGCGGTGGTGGTGTTCAGGCCGAGCTTGCTCAGCACCTGATCTTTCACCGACTGCACATTGTTTTTCACCACGTTGTGCTCGACGCAATACTGCATCACACCGGCGGCGTTGGTCATGTTGTTGGCGCTGACCGCTTTGTCGCCACCGCCCAGCAGGCTGGTAATAGAAGAGAGCGACAGCCCGTCGTTCTGCTGGGTGGTGCTGGTGGTGTTCGCGTTGTTCTGCTGGCTGAGCTGCGACGCCGCGCTGCTCAGCTGATCCTGCCAGCTTGCCGCCGAGGCACTGCCTGCCACCAGAAGCGCCGCCACGCCCCATGCCCATGCCCATGCCCTGCGCTGTACCTGTTTCATCTTAACCTCTGTCTGTACGTATTCAGTTCTGTTAAGAGAGGCTGAACAGCAGAAAGTTCCGGAGTTTCCTGCTTAACGGGCGCTTTGAGAATCTTCTGTAATAAGGACGAAAATCAAATCAGGTGAATAAGGATGTTATTATTCCGTGACGTTATTGTCTGCGGATAAAAATAAAAATCCTTCGCTGAAACATTATTTAATATCTGTTCATCGCTGCATTCACTTTATGAGGAATCGTCCTGGTTTATCTCCATTCTGCCGCTTTGGTTAAACGGTACTTTATTCCTGCTTGTGTCTTTGTTGTTAATATTTACCTGTGAAATTAAATTCTTTTAAGATATTGTTTATATTGTATTATTTTATTTAATCTTCTGCCAGATTAAGCCGTTTCCCACCAGGGTTAAGCTGTTTTTTCGCATCGCTTTTAAAATTTTCTGCTGATTTTTTTTAATATTCCGCCTTGCGAAATCCACGAGGGTATTCATGCTTAATTACTGTATCAGGCCGTTATGGCCGACTTATTGAACGGGAGGGAAAATATGGCTGGGCAGCCAGAGCACAATAACGATGCAGAGGTCACGCTTAAACTCGCTGAAGAGCAAATAGCACTGACGAAGCAGAAGATTGTGGATGGACATGTCCGCGTTACCCGTTCCACAAACGAGCATGACGAGGTCATCAGTACACTGGTTAACCGGGATAAGGTTGAGGTTGAGCATGTAGCAAAAGCAGAACCCGTTGAGGAAATGCCCGACATCAGGGAAGAGAACGGTGTACTGATTGTCCCGGTCGTTGAGGAAGAAATCCAGATCGTCCGAAAGCTGGTGCTGAAAGAGGAGATCCACATCCGAAAAGTGCAGGAGCGTGTTCCTTTTCAGGAAGTGGTGACCCGACGTGAGCAGCAGGTAAAGGTTGAAAGAGATGACGATCAAAACCGCTAACAGAGAGGAACCTATCATGGCACAGGAAAAAATCGTAACACTGTTCGATTCTGCACAGCAGGCAGAGGCCGCGAAAAGAAATCTCGTGAAAGCAGGCTTTTCTGATCGGGACATCAGTCTGATCAGTGGAGAACGTTTACAGCAGGAAGGGCACTCCGTCCGCCATCCGAGCCTGTGGCAGCGTCTGTTCGGTCACACCGTCGGTCAGGATCAGGCGGATGTCTACACCCGGGCGATGGACAAAGGCGGTGTCGTGCTGACCCTGCGAACCGAAGAGGAGAAGCTGGCCCGCGCCATGACGATTCTCCATTCGCATGACTCCGTAGAGGTACCGTCACGGATGCAGAGTTCAGTTGAGAATGGCACCCGCGCGCCCGGCATCGATCCCACCGCCGGTAAGCAGTTTGCCGGTGAGATCAACGACCGCCAGGCAGAACCGCGACGCACTTCGCTGACCGGGGATGAGAGCGAAGCCGACATTCTGCGCATGGCCGAAGAGCAGGTAGAAGTGGGTAAACGTCTGGTCAGCGAAGGCTCGACCCGCGTGCGCCGCTACACGGTGACTGATACCGTCTCTGAAGATATTTCGCTGCATGAGCAGCACGCCGACATCTTCCGCCGCTCGGTAAACGAACCCGCGCTGGCCGGCGAAGTGGACTGGTCGGAGAAAACCGTCGAGGTCGCTGAGACCCATGAGCAGCCGGTGATTAATAAGACGACGCACGTGAAAGAAGAGGTGGTCGTGCGCACCGAGGGCAGCGACCGCACCGAGACCGTTAACGACACGGTGCGTCGTCAGGAAGTAGATATCGACCCTGCGCGCAGCGGGCTGGAGCGCGAACTGCCCGGAACCACGGCAGCGGCGAAACCCGCCACCGGTTCACCGTCACCCGCGACGCCTCATCGCGACCATAAAGAGAGCCTGACGGAGAAGGTGAGCGAGAAAGCCAGCGAAGTGAAGGATAAGGTGGAGAACAAGCTGCATCACCGCGAGTACGACCATTCGCACTGAGGTGCCGATCCTGACAACCGGCGCTGACGGGTATCGCTGATGCCCAATGCTGAAGATGCAAGGAAGAGCCAGCCGTGAGGTTGGCTTTTTTACGGTTGGGGGGAAATAAAACGGATAACGGCGCAATATCTTCTTCGATATAATCAGGGACTCTCCGCGCGGGTCGGGCAGAGATAAAACCTGAGGGAATAAAGTGAACTGTAAACCGATGCTTTTCGTGCTGGCGGCGTTCTCCCTGTCGGCTCAGGCCGCCCAGAGCGGAACAACGCTTCAGCATAAGGACTGGGAAGTCGTCTGTGATAATACGCTGACCTGCCGTATGGCGGGTTATGGTAAAGAAGAGGATCCCTCCGGCTCTATCCTGCTCACCCGTGCCGCTGGTCCCGCAACGGAGACCGTGGGAGAAGTGACGCTGGGCGACACTGAAGATGACAGCGAGCCAGCGGAGAAACTGACGCTGTGGATCAACGGGAAGTCCGCAGGCGATCTGACGGCGGCGGATGATAACTGGCGGCTGTCGGCCAGCCAGACCGCTGCGATAATCAGCGCCGTGAAAGGCAACGGTAAGGTTGAATTTAAAGGCGGCTCAAAGCCGTTCCAGCTTTCCGGCGAAGGTGCGTATGCCGCGCTGCTGAAAGCCGACGACGTGCAGGGCCGTATCGGCACGTCAGGCGCGCTCACCAGAAAGGGCAATAAACCGGAGAACAGCGTGGCTAAGGCTGTGCCCGCACCGGTTATTCAGGCAGCTAGAACCCTCAGTGGCGAACCCCGTTTGCTGACCGCACCGGAAACCGACGCGCTGAAAACCCGATTACTGGCCTCGGTCAATCACAATGACGATGACACCTGCGACAGCCTGTACTCACCTGCCGAAAACAGCGATCCGGAGACCGACGGGCCCACTCTGACACCGCTGGATGACACCCATGCTTTGCTGTCGGCGCTCTGCTGGCGAGCCGCTTATAACGAGGGGTATGGCTACTGGGTCATCGATAAGCAGCTCAAAGGTACGCCGATACTGGTGACCACATCCGGATCGGATTATGACAAGGGCGAGATTACCAGCGTGCAGAAAGGCCGGGGCATCGGTGACTGCATGAGCCAGGAGAGCTGGGTCTGGGATGGTCAGGCGTTCCGTAAAAGTTATGACGGCGGAACCGGCATGTGCCGCTATATCCATGCTGGCGGCACCTGGGATCTGCCGACGCTGGTCACGGACGTGAAGTCTGTTTCAGAGTAGACCTTCAGGTTTACGGGATCTCAGCGTTTACCTGAACGGCTGCGAGGCCATCCGTTTCACTGTGCACAGGCTTTCTCGTCACTCTGTGCCGGTGAAACCGGCATACTGAAGCAACTATTCAGCGCAGGCAGGGGAGGGCAGGATTTTAGCCAGAGAGGCTACGCGGTGTAGTGAAGAACCCGGAAGACGTTTTTTTCAGCAGTTGCATCGGCGTCGGCGGATAAGGGTTGCGGAAACAGGGGGCAACGGTATAATCCACAACGTTTTCCGCATCCCTTCAGTGCCGAAGTGGCGAAATCGGTAGACGCAGTTGATTCAAAATCAACCATCGAAAGGTGTGCCGGTTCGAGTCCGGCCTTCGGCACCAGTATCCTGTCCATCCCCGTCCGGGGAAATAAAAAAACCTCAAAAATCATTGCCTAGGATGTTATATCAGCCGAGATTGTCTGAGCACATCCGTTGCAATCCAGACTCGGCTGAGGGCATTCCCACTTCGATAAGAAATGTGCCCCAAAATGAAGCTGAATGCCCGCCTATTCGACACTGCAAAACCTAAAGAAAAAACCTATAAAATGGCTGATGGTGGCGGTTTGCATCTTGAAGTCACGACAAAGGATCAAAGTACTGGCGTATGAAGTACAGTCGGCCAGCCGACAGAAAAAAAGAAGACCGGCTTGGCTTTGGCGTCTGGCCGAATGTGACGCTTGCTGAGGCACGTGCTAAACGTGATGAAGCTAAAAAGATGTTAGGGCAGGGGATTGACCCCAAAGCTGAACAGAAAGAAGCCCAGGCCGAGAATTCGGGGGCATATACTTTCGAAACCATTGCTCGTGAATGGCATTCCAGTAACAAGCGATGGAGTGAAGACCATCGATCGCGCGTTCTGCGCTATCTTGAGCTTTATATCTTCCCTCATATCGGTTCGTCCGACATTCGCCAGCTCAAAACCAGCCACCTGTTAGCCCCGATTAAAAACGTTGATGCCAATGGCAAGCATGATGTGGCGCAGCGTCTACAGCAGCGCGTCACGGCCATAATGCATTACGCAGTACAGAACGATTACATCGACTCAAATCCAGCTAGTGATATGGCCGGTGCGCTATCGACAACCAAAGCGCGGCATTACCCCGCGTTACCCTCCAGCCGCTTCCCTGAATTTCTTGAGCACCTAGCCGCATACCGTGGGCGTATCATGACGCGTATAGCCGTCGAGCTTTCATTACTAACTTTTGTCCGTTCCAGTGAGCTGCGTTTCGCCCGTTGGGATGAGTTCGATTTCAAAAGGGCTTTATGGAAAATTCCTGCTCAGCGTAAAGAGATAGAAGGAGTTCGATACTCCCATCGTGGCATGAAGATGAAAGAGGAACATCTCGTACCGCTAAGCCGTCAGGTTTTAGCCCTCCTGTAAAAGTTGAAGCAATTAAGCGGTGACAACGAGAGACTTTTCCCTGGCGATCACGATCCCAAAAAAGTCATGAGCGAAAACACGGTTAACAATGCTCTGCGCGCTATGGGGTATGATACAAAAACCGAAGTTTGCGGGCATGGTTTTAGGACAATGGCGCGAGGTGCGCTGGGTGAGTCGGGATTATGGAGTGATGATGCGATAGAGCGGCAAGTTGAGCCACTCCGAGCGTAACAATGTACGTGCTGCTTACATTCACACTTCTGAGCACCTGGATGAACGCAGATTGATGGTGCAATGGTGGGCTGATTTCCTTCAGTACAATTGCTCAGTATTTATCACCCCTTATGATCTTGGGAAGAAATATAATATTTAACCGGGTGATGAACGAAGATGAGTTTATAATTCAAATGTTAACTTCTCTGCATTTGCTTGAGAGTAATGATTGTTATTACGACTATATGCAGTAAGTTTAGTGGGAGTAAATATAATCCAAGCTTCATAATCGTTAGGGCTGGTGCCTGTGCAGTCACTAAAGATAGCATGCACAGTACAAATGAAAATAACAAAAAAATAATTGTTTGCGCATAAATATGGTAAAAAATATAAATATAACCTCTTCTTTTCCATTTTAAAAATGATTCTTTTTCAGATATGGATATGATGTATGCTCCAATCGCAGCTACAAATCCAGTCATTGTGAAGCTGAATGTTCCTAATAATGTTGCGGCACCTGCTATTTTGTTGTAGTCAATAGCTATTAATTCATCATTCAAAAAAATAGAGGCGAGAAATAATATTAAAGTTAAAAGTATGCTTATCGCCCAAGTGATTCTGTTTGCCCAGCTTATTGTTTTGTCGGTAAGCATACCTAGCCTCATTCTTTATGCTGATGATAATCTTCAGTTTTCATCATATCCCAAGTTTCATCACTAATAACATCCTCTATGCGGCCCTCGAAGCTAGCAGCAAAATTTTCATATTCGCTTGAAACAACTTGATTTTTTGCTCTTTTCTCAATGATCTGCTCTTCAATTTTCGCCTTAAGGTGGGGATTGATTATATCAAAAATATTTTGATTTTTATCTAAAATAAATTCTTTTACATTTGATTGAAATTCATCCGCTTTGGCCCGAAAGTAAACTTGAGCATAGTCTTTATCTCCTGGCGTTTCTAAGCTCGTAAGCAATGGCTCAATGTAATCCTTAATATTCTCTTTACGATCTTTTCTTTTTACTATTACTTCAACCTCCATATTATCCGAAGGTTCTTTTCCAAATAATCCACTTATTACATCTGATACTGAGTTGTTATTTAATTTCACCCTGGCTTCTGTTATTAATTTAAATTTAGAGGCTGAGTTGGCTTTGATTTTAATCTTTAATATGGCAAGCTCAAATTTGAATCTTTTTGTTATGAGATCATGGTTTAATATCTCATTTATAAAAAATTGCAAGTCATCTATGTCAGCTCCGCCTTTTCCCTCAGTAATGCCAATTATTGGGTTGTGGGGGTCAACATAGAAGTAAGTTACTTTCTCTAAACTGTCTTTACCTAATACTGAGGATAAGTCATTTACTACACCTGTAGCTCTGTCTACAGCCTTATAAGCAGTAACTATTGCCGGTGTTGTAAGGTAGTATATATCGTTGTAAATTGATGGCGTTGCAAGATAAAGCTTTTTTAGGCCCCTGTCTTTTTCAAAAACAATTTTATTCCTGAACTCACAAAATAATTTTAAGATTATCGAGATGTTTTCGAAATAGACTTTTGAGTTGCTTGAGTCTGTTATAGTGTAAGCGAAGTAATTTAATTTCATTTGCATTAAATTCTGGAAGGTTATTTTTTATGATAGTTGATCATTTTCTCTAATCTTTCAAGCTAATATGTTGAAAATTTTTAATGGTTAATTGCCCTAAGCGTTAATGCGTTCCGATAGTATGGTTGGTTGGAGCAAACTTCAAGTGACTCTTCGCACAGCATTCCAACACAACAGTGTGATTGAAATGTAGCTCCATTAGAAATTTTCGATTCGCTAATGCTCTATCAATACCGCTGGCGCGCGCACGTACCCCCGCCACGCCTGCCCGCTTTATGCAGTGATTTTCATGCACCTGCATGAACGGTGCCGCGCCGCGCCCTGTATGGCCTGAAGTGGCACAAGCGGGGTGCAAAAACTCATGCGTTTTCATGCGGCATAGACATGCACTCGTGAGCAGGGAGGCCAGCTAGGAAAAAGAGGCGTGAAAAAACCGGCGCAGTGGCCGGCTCAGGTAAGGGGTGGAAGGTTCAGGCGGGTGACTGCTGCCGGCTGGACAGTTTACTGGCAGAACCGTAGCGGCCCAGCGTCTGCGGGCGGCGCGCCGCGCTCAGCGCTTCTGTTTTGGGTTCCGGTTCGGCAGGCTTCTGCGGCTTCACGATGATTTTCTCGACGCTCTCCAGCGAGGTGAACGTGCAGGAGCAGTCAAGATTGATGCACTGATACCAGGTGCGCTTGACGGTCGCGGACTCGTAGGCGCTGGTGCGGGTGTGTGCGGTGGTGCCGCACTCCGGGCATTTCAGGGCCATTACGCGCCCTCCTGCGGAAGCCGGCTGAGGCGCTGCGCAAAGTGCTGGTGCTGTGCTGGCGTGTAGCTGCCCTGACAGTCGCGCAGCATCCCGGCCTCCGGAGACAGGCCCGTTTCGGCCAGCGCGTCCTGATAAGCCGCAGCCACCGCCGTGCGCGCCCGCTGCATCTCCCGGGCCACGGCGCTGCGCAGCAGGCGGGCGGCCACCTCCAGCCCGCCGGGGCCGTTCAGGAACGGGGCCAGCGCCGAGATCAGCGCCGGGCCGTACTCGCCCATAAAATCGCTGAGTGCGTCCTCTGTGCAGGCTTCGAGCACAATCCGCTGCGCATACACGCCCTCGCGGGCGGCGCAGTTAATCTGCCAGTCCAGCGCTCGCGCAGCTGCGGCACACGCTCAGTGTAATCAGCCGTATTTTCGCCCGCCGTGAGCGGGGTATTCAGCACCGTTTCCGCGTCCTGACGCTCACTCAGGTGCGTCTGCCATTGGCTGCGGGCGGCGCGGAACTGCTCCAGCGCCTGTGCGGGTGTGTTTGCAACGGTCATTGTGCCTGCTCCTTCAGCACCATTTCGCGGCGGATCAGCATTCTGTTCCGCGCTGCCGGTGTCGGCCCTCTGCTGAGATCAACGCGGGCTGCATGATCAGGGAACACACCTACCAGCCTGAAGGCTGCATCCTCCTCCGGCAGGGCGTCGCGCTCAAGCGCAGGGCGCGTGATATATTTTGCGATAAATTCCCTGAGCACGCTTCCGAGTCGTTATCACCGGCGGCGATGCGGTCTCAGTGGATCCCAGGTACCATGACGCCAACTCAACGCATATACCGGCGGTCATTCTGGCGGTGAACAACAACCCGATGCGCTTCACTGACCGCAGCGGGAGCGTGTCGCGCCGCCGGGTAATCCTGCACTTTCCGGAGATCATCCCGGCAGACGAGCGCGATCCACAGCTGAAGGAAAAAATCAGCGGTGAGCTGGCCGTTATCGTGCGCCAGCTGATGCAGCAATTCAGCCAGCCACAGCATGCCCGGTCGCTGCTTCAGTCGCAGCAGAACTCTGACGAGGCGATGCGCATCAAGCGTGATGCGGACCCGATGGTGGACTTCTGCGGCTACCTGTTCACCACGCCGGAGCCAAACGCGCTTTACATGGGGAGCGCCAGCATCAGGCCGCTTCAGCCCAGGCGTTACCTTTATCACGCCTATCTGACCTATATGGAGGCCAACGGCTACAAGAATCCGCTCAGCATGAAGATGTTCGGCCTGTCGCTGGAGAGCATCATGCGGGAATACGGACAGCACTACATGAAGCGCCGGACAAAGCTGGGTATACAGAACAGCCTTGATCTGACAGAAAAAAGTAGCACCGACTGGCTGCCAAAGTGCGACGCCCCTCCAGCAGCATGACTATCTAAACCGGCGAAAGCCGGTTTTTTATGCCTGAATTTCACCGGTTATGAATGATATCCTTCACCCTACATCTATCATTCATCAGGTAATTTACTGATATATAAATAAAAATGAAAGGTGAACAATGTGAAGGGTTTTCTGTAAATCTTTTTTTATCGAAAATTTGAATTCAGTATCCTTTACTGCAATTAATAAATCTCAAATTTTGATTATGGACGAACCTGAATTCGGCAGATAAGGTACTGAGACAGTCATAAAGGAGATGCGTAATGGATACTGTCGAAGAGCTGAAAGGGACGTATTTTTACAAAGGAATGTTCAATCTTTCCGCTGGAGAGCTTTTTTTCTTCGTGTTCCTGGATGAGGCTCAGAAACAGCTTGGTGTGGAAGATGTAGCCACTTTAGCACTAATAATTTTAGGTCAACCCACCCAAACCACGCGCGCAAAACCAGCCGGAACAACTAAGGGAACTTCAATCTTGAGTGCAAATCTTCGTGTTTGGTTAAAGATTAGAGTGCACCGCTGGCCAACACTTACTACCGAAAGCATTAAAGGATTGAGATTCAGTTACGTAAATAACCTGGGTGCTTTCGCAGGGCGCTGGATACCCATATTGGGTATAGGATTTATCATGAATGACGTGGTTCAAATTGCATGGAAAACTACCCACAGCTACAACCTGATTGCAAAAGAAGGTGACAAGTTATGGTAAAAGACACAATCGAAAGCGCTGTGTTGGAATGGTATGAGAATAATTATAATTCTAAGCCTCTTTTTTCAAAAGATAAGCCTGAGCTAACGCTTGAGACCAGTCTATCGACAGGTAAATATCCCTGGGCCAGAGAAACTGGTGACGAAATAATGAATGACTATTTCGAGCGATTTAACGTCGATAGCAGCGAATTTGATTTTCTTGCATACTGGCCTTATGAAAAAGGGTTTCTGCCTAACTTCTTAAGGCCTAAATCCCAAAAGCTCCCTGACGTTGAACCGAAACCCTTGACGATTCATATGCTCGTTGAATCAGCGAAAGCCGGACGGTGGCTTTTCAGCTAATCCATGCAAGCGCTGCTATCTCGTTCAGATGAAGTTAACGCTGTCAGGTTCCGTCTTTCGGAGCCTGACTCATTGGTCGGGAAATCTGCTAATTGCCTACTTTTAAATCTTATAAACCCATCTGCCCTCAAAAAAACTATTAAAATAAAAAGGGGGCACAAAAGCGGGAATTCTTATTTTTTTATTATATAATTTTCGTATAAAAAAATATATTTGCAGTCTTTTGCGAGTCCGTCCTTCGCAACAATCACTCAAAGTCCATACAAATCACCAAACGCACTGGCCCTCGTTAATAACCTGACGCAATCGATTCTGGCAAAAGCCTTCCGGGGTGAACTCACCGCCCAGTGGCGGGCAGAAAACCCGGAATTGATCAGCGGGGAAACCAGCGCTGCCGAATTACTGGAAAGAATCAAAACCGGACGTGTAGCCAGTACAGGTAAAAGTCTCGCATAAAAAATCTTTGATCTTATTTTACTGTGTGCCTTCATGCTGGATTTATTATTATTTCCTGCCAGTTAAGACTTAATTTTTATATTCAAATGATTTTAAAAATAGCGTGTTTCACGCTGTTGAAAGGTGGACTTTCTCTCTCTTTCCTGATGATATATACAGGTATTTAGCGCGGCGCGGATGTGCTGCAACACATCCGCGCCGCTAATCACAATCACTATTTACGGAGAATAGTAATCATGACTGACGCCCATTCTATTGCACAACCGTCTGAACCAGAAGTCTCGTCTTCAGATCACCGCCAGTTAACGGTTGGCTACGCGAGCCGCTATCCGGATTATAGCCGGATGCCTGCTATTACTATGAAAGGACAATGGCTGGAAGCTGCCGGTTTTGCCACAGGTACAGCAGTGGATGTAAAGGTAATGGAAGGTTGTATTGTGCTCACTGCCAGGCAGGAGAGTGAACTGATGCAGTCGCTGCGTCAGGTCTGCAAACTGTCGGCGCGGAAACAAAAGCAGGTGCAGGAATTTATTCAGGTGATATCTGGTAAACAGAAAGTAGCCTGAACGACAAGCCGCTCCCGATATCGCTTCGGGAGCGTTTAGCTATCAGAACGCGATGGCTTACACCAGCACGTTCAATGCATTGCAGCCAGACGCCTTAATGCCTGACTGCAAAGAATGGCTATTTCTGATGTCTGCGTTGAATCCCATTCATACTCAATTAATGCGCCCGTATGCCATCCCGTACAGAAGCGAATATTCTGCCGCTGTCAGTATTTTCCAGCCGAATAGCTAAAGAGAACGCCTTTACAGACTTCAGGCTTTAAATACCTGCGTCTGATGCCACTCAACAAACCGTTCAGCAGGCCACAGCATTTTATCTTTGGGCAGATGAAGCCTGTGCCCTTCAAGTGCCCAGAAAAGCTGGTCCACAACTGGACTGCGATTGACTCCACCTGATATCTGAATCCTGAAATTCTGATCAACGCCGATAGCGCCCCTGTCAAAAGCAGAATGGTGTACGGAACAGAGGGCCAGTCCATTACTGACTTCACAAGGGCCACCGTATTGCTTCCAGCGGATATGCGCGGCCTCAAGTCCCACCAGCGCGCCATCCAGTCGCAGGTCATACCCGCAGATAGCGCACTGTGAGTGATAAGCCCGTAAAATCATGTCGCGAAAACGAGGGTCGCGGGCTTTCATCAGCGTAACAAAATCGAAGTCCAGCAGTTCGGCCAGTTTTATCTGCAGACTTTCCGGAAAGCGCTGAGTCAGAATCTGCTGCGCCAGTTTGTTGATCAGGTCTGGATTTTTTTGCAGAGCCTGATAACTCTCTTCATCAAATCCGCCACGAACCTGATTTTCAATCAGCTCGCGTTTAGTCGGCTGAACGTTGCCTTTGCGAGTTCGGCAATTCTCTGTGTGTTCCAGCGTCCAGAACCCATCTGTCCTCAATCGCCAGAATGGCATATTCGGATAGTACTCTCGCCGCTTCGGGCCAAACTCTATCAGCAGTCTGGTTAACGGTTCGTCAATCTCATTTCCATAGTTAAACAGCCGCGAGTGTCCTTTTTTGTACTGAGATAATACATACAGCAGCAGAAGAGGTTTATGAGGGGCACATTGATCGCCCTGGCGCCAGATTGCGACATCAGAAATGGCAGTCTTAAGTAATTCGGCTGGAGTCATGATCGGATCTGAATAATGGATAACTATTGCGATCATGCTCTTAAAAAATATGAGATTCAATGCATGCTTTTAACAGCACATTGCGGGCTGCTTCTGTTCCCTGAATCCAGAGTCTCTGTTATCTGAAAAGGGAGGCGGCACACTCAAAATATTGATCCATGCAAAGCAGGATGATGAAACAGCCCTTCAGCCTCGACCGACTAAAAAATAATCGATAAAATTCCCGGGCAAACGGCATAGGGAGATGTAAGTATGAGCACCAGAAGAGAGATTAAGGATGGGGCACTATTTGACGTACTCGACAGAGGCCTGGTGTACACCGAGGTTCTGGGCTGGATTGATATGGGCCATGCCCGTGGCAATGATGTCGCTGCGCTGAGGCGTCAGTTCGCGGAAGGCGGGCGTAGCGGCCAGCCATCATATTCAGTCATGTACCGGCAGGATATGGGCATACTACAATTCACATCGCGGTTTGGGGTCGGCAAATTCTCTCACTGGGAAATAAAGCGAGGCCGGAGTAGCGATGAGATTAACAGAATCATGCTGGCGATGATGATGAACACCGCGTTCAGATTCGAAGGCCTGCAGAGCCTGAGGTCATTCTCATGGTATACCGATAGTGGTTTTAGTGGCGAAGATTTGGTGTCTGACCTGTTCGGGTTTTATCGGGCTATTATACCGGGCCGGTATGGCTATCAGCTCAGGCCAGTCAGCTATAATGCAGCGATTCGTCGCTGGGATTACTACGGTGCTATCGGTTCCCATAAAAACCATGCATTCCGTCCAATCCTTTTTCGTTATCCGGATGATCCATGTGTGCGGCACCAGCCGTATTGCGCCACTCTTCCACATTTTATGACATGGCTCAGGCCATGGAACGATTTCACATCCGGAACGGTTAAGGTTGTTACCAATGATGGGACATCACTCTCATTTATGGGTAAGAAGCAATGAATAACCTGGTTAAGTGGTCTGCCGCTATGGCTGCCACCGTGCTGATCTGTGGTGGTTTATTTATCGGGTTTGTCGCGTCGGGCTCGAATGAAGTGACCGTTTACACGCAACGCGATTTTTTTAAATACCACACACTGACAGATACCGATATTGAAAACGCCCCGCGTATTACGGAGAGCTACTATTTTGAAGCCCATCCGGGGGACGGTTATGCCCCTTCAAATAGCATCGTATTTAAGGGGGCGACAGAGACAGCATCGCTGCGCGCTTATCTCGAAAAGCTGGGATACGCGAAGCAAAAACGCAGTCTGGGTGAGAAAGAAATATGGGCAAAGCCTGGCCAGCTGGATGGGGATCTGTTCTATCTCTATTTCAATCCATAACCCGGGAAATCGAACTGACCAAGGTTCTGAATAACTGAGGCTCGTGGCTGACAATCATCGTTGTCAGCACGATATCCTGTCCCGACGAGAGAGCTTCAGACCAGCACGCCTCACATCAGTATCGGCAAGACTGTCGCGCAGCGCAGCAGGTAATGTTCACAAGCCGGCTGCACACAGGCCTCCTCCGGTTTGATAACAGCCAGTTACGTAACAGAGATGCCTCTGCCTACACTCTGCCGCTTGCCACCCCAGCTCCGGGGCAGCAAACCCGACCTTTACCTTTCCCGCAGCGCTTCCTTCGCGCGGTTCAGCGGTTTCAGCAGATACTCCATGATGGTTTTACTCCCGGTATGGATCTCTCCCATCGCGATCATCCCCGGATAGACCGGAAACTTCTTGCCCTTTTTATTCACCAGATAATCCTTATCGGTGCGGATATAGACGCGATAGTAGTACTGGTCGCGATGCACCTCGTCCTGGATGGTATCGGGTGAAATAGAGGCCACTTTGCCCTCCAGGCCGCCATAGATGTTGTAGTCATAGGCAGTCAGCTTCACCACCGCACGCTGGCCGGGCGTGATAAAAGCGACGTCGCGCGGGGCGATCTGCGCTTCAATCAACAACTGCTCATCCAGCGGCACGATCTCCATCAGATTACCGCGCTGCGGGATCACGCCACCAACCGTGTTGACCTCGATATCTTTAACGATCCCCCTTACCGGGGTGACGATCACTGTACGCTTCAGCGAATCCGCGCGTCCGATAATAATGGAACGCTGAGACGCCACTTCGGCATTGGCTTTCGCCAGCTCTTCACGCGCCTGAACGATGTACTGATTCTGAGCGTCGTTGAGCTTGTTCTGCAGGTCGTTGGCCTGACGTTTCAGCCGTAAGACCTCTACGTTACTGGCCGCGCCTTTTGCCACCAGCGACGCGGTCAGCTTCAGCTCACGGTTGATCAGGTCCAGCGCTTCGGTCAGACCGCTGATGGTTTTGCTGTAGTTCTCACGGCGCGAATGATAGAGCGCCGTTTCCGCCGCCACCAGCGCGCTGTCGGCCAGGACCTCCGGCGGAAACGTCAGCGGCGTTTCTGCGGTCTCCGCCTGCAGGCGGGCCGAGGTCGCCAGCGCGGCGCGCAACCGTGAGTTGCTCTCCTGTACGCTGGAATCTATCTGGGTCGGATCCAGCAGAGCCAGCACCTGACCGGCTTCCACTACATCACCTTCGTGGACCTTCAGCTCTTTCAGGATCCCGCCCTCCAGCGACTGGATGATCTGCTCGTGTGAGCTGGGGATGACTTTACCGACGCCGACGGTGACCTCATCCAGCTCGAAATTTGAGGCCCAGACGGCGAACAGGATCAGCATCAGCAGCACCGACATAATAATCAGGCCGCCGGATGAACCGCGATCAGGAGAACGCCGGTGCGTTAGTCTGCGGAATATGGAGGAAATCATGCCTGTGCTCCCGGCGTTTTAACGTTGACTTTGCCCTGATGAGGCGCGGCGCTGGCTTCGGGCCTGTTGACCAGCATCTCTGCTTTGGTGCCATCCCGCACAATCCTGCCTTTGTCGATCAGCATGATGCGATCAACCAGCTGTAAAACGGCCGGACGGTGGGTGGCGATAATCAGTGTCCGGTTACCCATCCACGTCATCAGCCGCTCAATCAGATGTTTTTCTGCGGCATCGTCCAGCCATGCGGTGGGTTCATCCAGCAGCAGCACGCTGGGCTGGCGGAGCAGGGTGCGCGCCAGTAACAGCTGCTGACGCTGTCCACCGGACAATCCTTTGCCTCCCTCCTGCATCAGGTAATCCATGCCCTCTGGCAGCCGCTGAATAAAGTCGAGCGCGCCGCTGATCTCCAGCGCCTGAAGCATCTCTTCTTCTGTGGCCAGCGGCATGCCCATGCGCAGATTCTCGCGGATCGTGCCGTAGAACAGGCAGGAGGTCTGGGTGAGCAGGCCGACGTCACGCCGGACATCCAGCGGATCGATCGATGAAAGACGCACGCCATCCAGCAGCAGGGCACCTTCACCCGGCTGCAGCAGACCGGCCATCATCTGCAGCAGCGTCGATTTACCGGAGCCGTTGCGGCCCAAGAGCGCCACTTTCTCACCCGCTTTAATCGTCATATTTTTCACCGCCAGCACCGGTTCAGGGGCGTTCGGATCGTAGCGATAGAGCACATCGGAGAAGGCATAGTCGCCATAGAGACGTGGCCGATGAATGCGGATGCTGCGTTCTGGCTGATCGACCTCGCTGTTGAGCAGGTTTTCCAGTCCTTCACGCGCCACTTTGGCCTGCTGCCAGCGGCCAAAAATCATCGCCAGTTGTCCCAGCGGAGCCATCATGCGTGACGCCAGCATGGAGCAGCCGATTAACACACCGGTGGAGAGGTCGCCGCTCATGGCAAAGAAGGCACCCACCAGCACTACGCTGACATAGGCGAGGGTCTGAACTTCGCTGGTCCAGCTCATCAGCAGACCGCTGATAAAACGCTGCTTCTTCGACGAGTGACTGATCAACTCGTTCAGGTGATTCCACTGGTTCTGAAAACAGGGCTCTGCACGCAGCAGTTTGATGTCATCCATACCCTGAACGGTCTCGACCAGCATAGCGCTGCGGACAGCGGACTCGCGCATGGTCGCTTTAGAGAGCGTCGCCAGCGAACCCTGCGCCAGCAGCCCCGGAATCACGATCAGCGGAATCGCCGCCAGCGGAACCAGCACCAGCCAGCCCCCCAGCAGCCAGAGAATAAACAGAAAAATGATCAGAAAAGGCAGGTCAGCGATCGCCGAGATGGTGGTGGAGGTAATCAGCTCGCGTAGCTGTTCCAGCTCGCGGATCTGCGCAATAAAGGAACCGGTCGATTTGGGACGCTGATCGTTGCGGATGCGTAACGCATGACCGAAGACCCGATCGGAGATGCGCAGATCCGCGCTTTTTCCGGCCACATCCGAGATATGCGTGCGGATAATCCGCATGGCAAACACGCAGGTCAGCGCGATCATGACGCCGCCGAACAGCACCCAGAGAGAGGGCACGGACTGGGAAGGGATCACCCGGTCATAAACCTGCATGGTAAACAGCATCGCGGAGAGGCCGAGCACGTTGGAGATCAGCGATGCAAACATCACGTTAACGTAAGCGGGCCACTCCCGAAGGATGGTCTGCCATAACCAGTCCGGACGATGCGGGCGAATGTAGTCATCCACCCGCGCATCCGGCACCGAGGACTCCGGCTTCGCCAGCAGTACGCGCCGGGCATACTGCGACAGCTCTTCCAGACTCAGCGTGGTCTGGAGCTGTTTTTCACCGCTCAGCATGACACTGACTTTGCCCTCTTCGCCAACCGTGGTGATGACGCCGACGCCGCGGGATCCGAAGTCGACGATCAGCGGCATACGCCAGGGATCGAGCTGAGCCGGATCGAACGCATCAAATATCACCAGCAGCCCGAGCTGACGCGCCATATTCTCAATCAGCGAATCCTGAGAGAGGTGCTGCAGGTGCCACTCCGCTTCTCCTCTGACCCGCTCAGGTGACCCATCCAGCCGGTAATGTTTCGCCACCAGCAGCAGCGCTTCAAGCCAGGGGATATAGGCTTTTTTGTCCTCAGGCTGAGCTGAAGCATTTTCCCCGTCAGATTGTTTATTCATTATCATTGTCTCTTTATTGCTGACCGTATTACGGCGCGATGCGCAGTCCCTGAATATCCTGATTATTTAAATTAAACGCCTCGCGAGCCATGCCGGTCACCACCAGATAATTCAGTGAGGCGGCCCAGAGATCACTGCGGGCATTAATTAAATCCTGCTGAGCGCGACTTATTTCCTGTTCGGCATTGAGTAAGTCGAGTACGTTACGGTTACCCAGCGAGAGATATTGCTCCCGATACAGGGCGCGTGTTTCCCTGATGGTTTTCATCCGGCTCGTCAGCAGGCTGATATTTTTCTGTAGTCCCTTTACACTTTGGAAATAATTTCTCTGCTGATCGCTGATCTCCAGTTTTTTACTGGCGATGGTGGTTCTGGCTGCTTCCAGCGCGCTGGCACTGGCACTTTCCTGCGCCACCAATGCGCCACCCTGATAAAGCGTGCTGTTGACGGAGAGATAAACATTCTGGTACTGGCTGTGGCGCTGATAATTCGCGATGTCGCCAATATACTTATTGGTGTTGGCTTCCAGTGACAGGGTAGGGTAACGCTGTGCTTTGTAATTGCGTAACTCGGCCAGCGCCACGGCGGCATCCGCCTGCGCGACCAGAATCGTCGGGTTACGGTTCAGATCGATCCGGCCGTTCTGACGCTCAATCAGCGGCAGCAGGGAGGCGGGTGCAGAGATTTTTTCCTCAGCTACCGGCTGTCCCAGCAGAGATTGCAGATGATATTTCTGCTGTTGCAGTTTGATTTCCCGATCCAGCTGTTCAGCCTGGGCGGCCTCAACACGCGCCTCGGCCTGAACCGGGTCCACACGGGTACTGGCGCCGGCATCGGCCCGTAACTGTGTCAGCGCCAGAATATCGCGCAGGGCTTTTACCTCTTTTTTCGCATTATCGAGCAGCTGGGTTGAACGATAGACCTCGTTCAGCGCCAGCGCCGTCTGTTCAATAATGGTGTCAATCTGCTGCAGGACGGTGGCCTGCTGACGCAGATATTTCGCGCTGGCCTGATCGACCGCGCTGCCGGTTTTACCAAAGTCATAGAGCATCTGGGAGAGGCCGACGGTGGCGATATGGCCGCTGCCCTCATCCTGCTGACGACCGGTCGTAATACCGGCTTTGATCGCAGGCAGATAGCCTGCTTTGGCGGCATCAATCGTGAATCCTGACGATGCCAGCGCCGAAATGCTGCTGCTGATGGCGGGATGATGGCTGACCGCCATCTGAATGGCCGCCTGCCAGTCAGCGGGAAAACGATCGCGCTTCTCTGGCTCGGTGGGCTGCATATCAATTTCAGCCGGATTAATTTTTAAATCACTGGCCAGGGAGGCGCTGCTCGCAGGTAATTTGCCGGGGTCCGGCGTTTTCGTAAAAACACCCCAGAATCCTGAAGGCGCTTCATTAATTGCAGGTTCGCCGCCGGTGAAGGCTTTTTTATCGGCAGCAAACGCAGAATAAGTGATGAGAATACAGTGCAAAGCAATGATTGTTTTTTTCATAGCATAAATGGATAAATATAATGGCGTTGTAAAAGGGCACGTTGGGCGCACTCAGAAAGAGCAGGCTGGCAGAAATAGCCCAGCCTGCTTTTAACCCGGAATATAATTATCCGATTGTTACATGGTCCTCGATATATATCTGTGCCACGGAGCCATCGGCGGCAGAACTGACGTAATGGTTGTAATTAATCCCATTTGCGACTAATCCATCCGCCTGTTGCCAGTTACCGTTCAGCGTAACCGTATCGCCATTTTCGCCTCTGACATATAACGTATTATCGTTATCGGTGACTTTCAGAACGCTTTCTGCACTGACGACCAGGTTATCCTTTTCGGCATCCTTCAGCAGATCGATGGTTTCGATATTGCTGACCCTGGCCGAGATATCACTGAGATTCAGTGCGCCCGTACCATGCCACGCCAGCGTATCGTTGCCCTCTGCACCGTTGACAGAGATGAAGTCGGTGTCATAGACCTCGAAAACATCTGCGCCACTGGTGCCGGTGAAGGTAATGGCACCGCCCGCACTGCCGTCAACATCCACGCCCAGGTTGAAGCTCAGAGACCCGTTGCTGCCGTCAGACAACGTGTAGGTGAAGGTGTCCGTGTTACCACTATGGGCGTAGGCATCATCCACAACGTAGCTGTAGTGCCCCGCGTCATCGATAACCAGTGTGCCATAAGCGCCTTTAAAGCTCAGGGCATCGTCGGTGATCGCCGCGGTTTCACCATTCTGACTCACCGAGACCACGGTGAGATCGGCGGAGGCGTCCATGACAGAACCGTTCAGATGCTCTGTGACTTCGTTGAAGTGCAGATCCTGCTGAACATAGAGCCGGATAGCCGTACCATCGAGCGCCGTACTGGTGTAGAGGGTGTAAGTAATGTTATTCAGCGTTTCAGTGCCGTTAACCGCCCACACACCCTGCAGTGACAGGGAGTCGTTACTGCCGCCCCTGACATACAGCACATGACTCTCATCCGTGATCTTTTCAATATCGTCGGCACTGATCAGCAGCGTTGTCGCCTTACCGTTATCCTGCAAATCCAGGATTTCGATATTGCTCACTTTGTCAGCGATGTCACTGAGGTTCAGACTGCCTGCACCATTCCAGACCAGCGTATCCTGCCCCGATTTACCATCCACCGAGGTGAAATGGGTGTCGTAAATCGTGAAGGTGTCATCGCCAACGGTACCGGCAAAGGTCAGCGCACCGCCTTCCGCACCATCCACAGAAACGCCTAATGTCATCACCAGATTTTTGACGGTGCCATCCGCCAGAATGTAGGTGAAGGCATCTTCGCTGCCGGCAAGTTTGATGACCGAATCACTGTTCAGTGTATAGGTGTAGCTGCCATCAGTTTTGATCGTCAGCGAGCCGTAGGTCCCCGCAATGGTGGTGCCTGCGTCTGTCACCAGCGCATAGTTTGCGGCGCCGCTTACAATACCGGCGGTGATTGATTTCACCAGCAGTGAACTCTCACCGGCGCTGTCGCTGGCAAAGATCGAACCGTTGACGCTGGTGCTGTGGGTGACTTTATAGTCGGTGGTGCTGACGATGTTTACCGAGATGTTCACGGTAAGCTCGTCATAGACGGTTGACCACAGGAAGCCAGGGTGTCCGGACTGCGTGGTGTCGACCACAATCCGATAGGTTCCGGCTTTCTGACCGCTCAGTGAAACACTCAGCGGACTGCCGCTGGTGACCATCTCAAGGTTGCTGCTCACGGTGTCCCAGCGCAGCGTCTGCGTGTTGTAAATCTGCAACGACCAGTTTACATACACGGCGTTGCTGGCATCGATCGACGCCCCGCTGACACTGACGTTGATCTCCTGCAAATCGCTGATGCTGTTTATCGTGAAGCTTTCACTGGTAACGCTGTCAGACTGGGTCTTCATCGTGGTGGTCTGCGCCACGCTGTCGCTGAGCAGCGTCACGTCGCCCGTCACATCCGCCGCATTATGTTCAGATGCGGTTTCGATGTTGCTCTGCGTAATGTGGCGATCAACATAGAGGTTGACTGTCTGACCTTCGGCGGTGGTGCCCACGTAATGGATGTAATCCACATTGTTGACCACTTCACTGCCTGACTGGGTCCAGCGACCGGAAAGCGTCAGCTGATCGGCGCTATCCCCTTTTACAAACAGTGTGTTGCTGTCATCGGTAATGCTCGCCACGCTTTGCGCCGAGACCACCAGATTCGTCACGACGTTATCATCCGCCAGTTCGATCTCTTCGATGTTGCTGAGTTTCGCCTGCAGATCGCTGAGCGTAAGCGTGCCATTAGCGTGCCACACCAGGGTATCCAGACCTTCGCCCCCATCAATGTGAGCAAAACTGTTGTCCGTTATGTGGAAGATATCGCCTTTTTCTGTTCCCGTTATATCCTGGGATGTCGTGACGTAATACTCCGTGCCATCCTGACTATCCTGATAGGTAGCGGAAGAGAGGCTGAGGCCCTTCTGCACAAAGATATCGACAACCGTATCGTCAGCAGTGGTGCTGGTGTAGTGCGTGTAGGTGACGCTGTCGACAATGACCGTTCCGCTGTTAATCCAGGTGCCTTCCAGCGTGACTTTGTCGCCAGCCATCCCTTTGATGAACAGTGTATTACTTTCACTGCTGACCGTTTCCACACTCTGCGCATTCAACACCAGATTATCGCTGCTGGTGGTCGAACTCAGCATGATTGCCTCAATGTTGCTGATTTTCGCCGCAACATCGCTTAACACCAGCTGACCGTTACCGTGCCATGCCAGCGTATCGTAGCCCGCAGCACCGTCGGCGGAGACAAAACTGATGTCATAGATATCAAAGACATCGTTCGCTTCCGTACCCTGGAAGACCAGAGCGCCACCGCTGCTGCCGTTCACTTCCACGCCCAGATGGATCGTGACCGTGGCGTTGACGACTTCACCATTGGCACCTTTCAGTGCATACGTGAAGACATCGACAGAGCCGGCTGGCAGTGAGTCAGTTGCAGGGGTATAGGTGTAGGCCCCGTTGTTATAGAGCACCAGGGTGCCATACTGCCCAGCGATAGAGACACCACTTTCCGTCACCCAGGTATAGCTGTCATCAATGGCCACATCGCTGGTGTTGTCACCGGCTTTGGCATAGATGCGGGTATAGATGGAGCTCAGTTTATCCACCTCACCGTCAGTTCCTTCGTCGGTCAGGAAGTTACCGGTTGCCACCTCATTTGCCGTGATCACATAGTGCGTCGGGCTGACGGTTTCTAACGCCACATTCATCAGCACGTTGTTGGCCGCACCCGTGGTCGAAACGGCCAGACGATAGGTACCCGCGCCCAGACCAGTCAGAAGCGTCGTGACATCCACGTTCTGAATGACTTCTGAGTTGTGCTCACCCGCGGCCACGACGGCAGTCTGGGTTTTCACCGTGGTCCATGTGCCATCACTGTTCTGCATCTGCACTTCATAAGTGATGTTCAGCGGCACTTTGAAATTATTGCCGAACACGCCCCATTCCGTTTTTAACGTCAGCGAACCGCTAGTCAGGTCGTCTGAACCCGCCAGGGTAAAGGTCGAGCTGTAGTTCTGCGTGCCGCCTGCGACCAGCTTAACGTCCGCATCGGAAACCGTTGAGGACTCATATGTCACGATGACGCTGGCGTTGGCCTCATCACTGGACGCAATGTCCGTGACGGCTTCCGCTGTCGGATCTGTCGCATTCCAGCTCAGCGTCAGCGCATTATTGGTGGTGCCAATCTGCACATGCAGTTGTGCTGTCGAGCTCTGGCCCGTAACGGTGTCAGTAATGGTATAGGTAAACGAATCGACCTTACCGATGCTGTCCATTGAAGAGACAGGGGTATAGACGTAGCTGCCATCAGAATGGATCTCCAGGGTGCCATACTGCCCGGTCAGCGTTGCAGATGGGGTGCTGGCACTCATCGTGACGCTGGCGCCCGTGCCATCAGTGGTGGCAACACCCACCGCCGTGACCGAGGTATAAGCAGGATGCGGGATACCATCCGAACCATAGACGCTGTCGGCATCGGTGATCACATTACCAATTGCTGTGGTGTAGTGGGTTGGGGTGCCCTGTTCCGCCAGTTTATAGACGATTTTAGATGCATCCAGCTTAAAGCTGGCCCCGACATTCAGTCCATTGGTGTTGTAAACCAGCCGATACTGGCCCGCCGTCAGTCCGGATAAAGTGATGGAGGAGGTCGACGCGCCCAGTCCAAACATACCAAACAGGTTGCCGCTATTGTCTTCCGTCACGGTGACCCAGGTGCTGGTTGAGTAGTCATACTTCTGCAGTTCCAGCGTCGAGTTACTGGCGACGTTCAGGAATGACGAGGAGGTTGCCGTCACGCTGAGATCCATAATGGTGCCATCGGCCACCGCAATCGGATCACTGACGATTTTATTGTTCAGTGCGACGATGCCGCCGTCATTCAGTACGGTTCCCAGATCCTGAGTGACTTCAACCGGATAGGTAAATCCGATGGCAGCACCAGAGCTGACGTTGTCGGATGCTGACAGAACCACTTCCTGCACAGTGAGATCCAGCGTATCAGATGGCGCACTGCTGTTGCCTGCGGTGTCTGAAACGGTAAAGGTCACTTCATGGCTGCCATCATACAGTCCGTCAGTGGTGGTCAGGCTCCAGCTGCCATCTTCGCTGACGGTGGTTTTACCAACAATCTGACCTTTGTCGTACATTGTGACGGTCGCGCCAGGTTCAAGATCGCCGCCGCTGAAGGTGAGGATATTATCGCTCTGGGTATCAGCTGGATTAACCTGCTCACCCGCTTCATCGGTGATCACGACCTGACTGATGTCCACGCCCTCTGGTGCCACTGAATCCAGGAGATAACTTTTCGTGGCTGATTCGCCACTGCTGTTACCTGCCGCATCGACTGCCTCAAACGTAAAGCTGTGTTCACCCTCGGTGAGTGCGTCGGACGGTGTGAATGACCAGCTACCATCCTCTGATACTTCGGCTTCACCCAGAACGGCGCCGTTATCGCGAACAATGACAGTCGTTCCAGCTTCCAGGCCGGAGGCACTGAAGGTTGGCGTGGGATCGTTCATTTCGCCACCAGCGACAAAGGCGTTGCCCGCATCGTCAGAGACCGTGACATCGTCAACATCGATCAGCTCTGGCGCAATTGTATCGATAGACACATTTACGGTATCGCTGATGGTGTCGCCTGCCGCATCGGTAACGGTCACGACGAATGCGTGGCTGCCCTCAGCCAGTGCGGTTTCGGGGGTAAAGCGCCAGCTTCCATCTTCCGCAACCACAACGCTGCCCAGTACGGTTTCACCATCACTGATTGTGACGGTTAAGCCTGGCGTCTGGCCCTGAGCGCTGAAGGTTAGCGTGTTATGGTTGGTGATATCGCCATCAGCAATCACATTACCCTGCTCGTCAGTAATGACAACGCCTGTGTTGATCCCTTTGGTGGTGGAGATTGAGAGATCCAGCACTGCGGATTTGCCGCTGCTGTTGCCGACCGGATCGATGACTTCAAACGTGAACTGGTGCTTGCCATCTTCCAGTGAATCCGGCGGTGTAAAGGACCAGCTTCCATCTTCATTAACATGGCTTTCACCTAAGACGGTTTCACCGTCCCGAATGACAACAGTCGCTCCCGGTTCAAGTGCTGTGCCATTAAAGTTCGGGGCGTTTTCTGCCGTTATACCTTCATGGGTAATAGCGTTACCGTCATGATCGATGATGTTTACATTGTTGATATAAACGCCTTCCGGTGGCGTCGTGTCGATGGTGACGCTGAAGATGCCGTTGGCAGTGACGCCATCTGGAGCGGTCACGGTGACCTGGATGTCATGCTGACCATCGCTCAATGCTGTGTCCGGTGTATAGCTCCAGTTGCCATCTTCACCGACCGTCAGGCTGGTGAGTGATGACGCGCCGTCCGTGATGACGATGGTCGTTCCCGGTTCGAACCCTTTGCCGATGAATGTCGGCGTGCTGTCGCGGGTTGTTGTGCCATCAGCAATCGCGGTTCCGTTGTCATCAACGATCTCCATCGTTGGCGCAAAGGTTTTGCCATTGTCCTCGTCGTCAGTGTTGCTGCCATTGCTGTCGCCGGTGCCAGATCCAGCATTGCTGCCGTTGCCGTTGCCGTTGCTGTCGCCGTCGTCGGTGCCGGTGTTGCTGCCGTTGCTGTCGCCGTCGCCGGTGCCGGTGTTGCTGCCGGAACTGTCGCCGTCGCCGGAACCGGTGTTGCTGCCGTTGCTGTCGCCGTCGCCGGTGCCGGTGTTGCTGCCGGCGTTGTCGCCGTCGCCAGAGCCGGTGTTGCTGTCGAAACTGTCGCCGTTGCCGGAGCCGGAGCCGGTGTTGCTGCCGGAACTGTCGCCGTCGCCAGAACCGGTGTTGCTGCCGTTGCTGTCGCCGTCGCCGGAACCGGTGTTGCTGTCGTTGCTGCCGTTGCTGTCGCCGTCGCCGGTGCCGGTGCTGCTGCCGGAACTGTCGCCGTTGCCGGTGCCGGTGTTGCTGCCAGAGTTGTCGCCGTTGCCGGTGCCAGCATTGCTGCCGGAATTGTCACCGTTGCCGGAGCCGGTATTGCTACCGTTGCTGTCGCCGTCGCCGTCGCCGGTGCCGGTGTTGCTGCCGTTGCTGTCGCCGTCGCCGGTGCCGGTGTTGCTGCCGGCGTTGTCGCCGTCGCCAGAGCCGGTGTTGCTGCCGGAGTTGTCGCCGTTGCCGGTGCCAGTGCCAGTATTGCTGCCGGAGTTGTCGCCGTTGCCGGTGCCAGCATTGCTGCCGCCGTTTCCGGAGCCAGTATTGCTGCCGGAGTTGTCACCGTTGCCGGAACCAGTGTTGCTGCCGTTGCTGTCGCCGTTACCGGAGCCAGTGTTGCTGCCGGAGCTGTCGCCGTTGCCGGAACCAGTGTTGCTGCCGTTGCTGTCGCCGTTACCGGAGCCAGCGTTGCTGCCGGAGTTGTCGCCGTTGCCGGAGCCGGTGTTGCTGCCGGAATTGTCGCCGTTGCCAGAGCCGGTGCCAGTATTGCTGCCGGAGTTGTCACCGTTGCCGGAGCCTGTGTTGCTGCCGGAGTTGTCACCGTTGCCAGAGCCGGTGCCAGCATTGCTGCCGGAGTTGTCGCCATTGCCAGAGCCGGTGCCGGTGCCAGTATTGCTGCCGGAGTTGTCACCGTTGCCGGAGCCAGTATTGCTGCCGGAGTTGTCGCCGTTGCCGGTGCCGGTGTTGCTGCCGGAGTTGTCGCCGTTGCCAGAGCCGGTGCCGGTGCCAGTATTGCTGCCGGAGTTGTCACCGTTACCGGTGCCTGTGTTGCTGTCGGAGCTGTCGCCGTTGCCGGAGCCGGTGTTGCTGCCGTTGCTGTCACCGTTGCCGGAGCCGGTGTTGCTGCCGTTGCTGTCACCGTTGCCGGAGCCGGTGTTGCTGCCGTTGCTGTCACCGTTGCCGGAACCGGTGTTGCTGCCTGAGCTGTCGCCGTCGCCAGAGCCGGTGTTGCTGCCGGAGCTGTCGCCGTTACCTGAACCAGCGTTGCTGCCGGAGTTGTCACCGTTGCCAGAGCCGGTGCCAGCATTGCTGCCGGAGTTGTCGCCATTGCCAGAGCCGGTGCCGGTGCCAGTATTGCTGCCGGAGTTGTCACCGTTGCCGGTGCCGGTGTTGCTGCCGGAGTTGTCACCATTGCCGGTGCCAGCATTGCTGTCGCCGTCGCCAGAGTTGGTGTTGCTGCCGGAGTTGTCGCCGTTGCCAGAGCCGGTGCCGGTGCCGGTGCCAGTATTGCTGCCGTTGCTGTCGCCGTTGCCAGATCCAGCGTTGCTGCTGTTGCTGTCACCGTTGCCAGATCCAGCGTTGCTGCCGTTGCTGTCACCGTTGCCGGAACCGGTGTTGCTGCCGGAGTTGTCACCATTGCCGGAACCAGCATTGCTGCCGTTGCTGTCGTCGGTGCCAGAACCAGCGTTGCTGCCGGAGTTGTCGCCGTTGCCGGAGCCGGTATTGCTGCCGGAGTTATCACCGTTGCCGGAGCCTGTGCCAGCATTGCTGCCGGAATTGTCGCCGTCGCCAGAGCCGGTGTTGCTGCCGGAGCTGTCGCCGTTACCGGAGCCGGTGTTGCTGTCGGAGCTGTCGCCGTTGCCGGAGCCAGCGTTGCTGCCGGAGTTGTCACCGTTGCCAGAGCCGGTGTTGCTGCCGGAGTTGTCGCCGTTGCCGGAGCCGGTGTTGCTGCCGGAGTTATCGCCGTTGCCGGAACCGGTGTTGCTGCCGTTGCCGGTGCCGGAGTTGTCACCGTTGCCGTTGCCAGATCCAGCGTTGCTGCTGGAATTGTCGCCGTCGCCAGAGCCGGTGTTGCTGCCGGAACTGTCACCGTTGCCGGAACCGGTGTTGCTGCCGGAATTGCCACCGTTGCCGGAGCCAGCGTTGCTGCCGTTGCTGTCTCCGTTGCCAGAGCCGGTGCCAGTATTGCTGCCGGAGTTGTCACCGTTGCCGGTGCCGGTGTTGCTGCCGTTGCTGTCGCCGCTGCCGGAACCAGCGTTGCTGCCGTTGCCGGTGCCGGTGTTGCTGCCGGAGTTGTCACCATTGCCGGTGCCAGCATTGCTGCCGTTGCTGCCGCCGTTACCGGAGCCGGTATTGCTGCCGTTGCTGTCGCCGTTACCGGAGCCGGTGTTGCTGCCGGAGTTGTCGCTGCTGCCGGAACCAGTGTTGCTGCCGTTGCTGTCGTTGGTGCCAGAACCAGCATTGCTGCCGTTGCTGCCGCCGTTACCGGAGCCAGCGTTGCTGCCGGAGCTGTCGCCGTTGCCGCTGCCGGTGCCAGTATTGCTGTCGGAGTTGTCACCATTGCCGGAACCAGCGTTGCTGCCGTTGCCGGTGCCAGCGTTGCTGCCGGAGTTGTCACCATTGCCGGTGCCAGCATTGCTGCCGTTGCTGCCGCCGTTACCGGAGCCAGCGTTGCTGCCGGAGCTGTCGCCGTTGCCGCTGCCGGTGCCATTATTGCTGCCGGAGTTGTCACCATTGCCGGTGCCAGTATTGCTGCCGGAGTTGTCACCATTGCCGGTGCCAGCATTGCTGCCGTTGCTGCCGCCGTTACCGGAGCCAGCGTTGCTGCCGGAGCTGTCGCCATTACCGGAGCCGGTGTTGCTGTTGGAGCTGTCGCCATTACCGGAGCCGGTGTTGCTGTTGGAGCTGTCGCCGTTGCCGGAACCAGTGTTGCTGCCGGAGTTATCACCATTGCCGGAGCCAGCGTTGCTGCCGGAGTTGTCACCATTGCCGGTGCTAGCATTGCTGCCGTTGCTGTCGCCGTTGCCAGAACCAGCGTTGCTGCCATTGCTGTCGCCGTTGCCGGAATTGTCGCCGTCGCCAGAGCCGGTGTTGCTGCCGGAGCTGTCACCGTTGCTGTCGCCGTTGCCAGATCCAGCGTTGCTGCCGTTGCTGTCACCGTTGCCGGAACCGGTGTTGCTGCCGGAATTGTCACCGTTGCCGGTACCAGCGTTGCTGCCGGAGTTGTCACCGTTGCCGGTGCCAGCATTGCTGCTGGAGTTATCGCCGTTGCCAGATCCCGCATTGCTGCCGGCGTTGTCGCCATTACCGGAGCCAGCGTTGTTGCCAGAATTATCCGGTACCGTACTGGTGTTATCGGCAGAGCTGACGGTGACGTCGACAGAATTGCTGGCAGGTTTGCCAGTAGAATCAGTGCCGTTCACGACCAGCGTGTGCTTGCCGTCGGACAGTGAGCTATCAGGGGTGAAGCTCCAGTGGCCGTTCGCATCCGCAGTCGTTTCGCCGATCACTGTTTCGCCATCCAGAATCGCGACAGTCGATCCTGGCTTCATGCCACTGCCGCTGATTGTTGGGGTGCTCTGAGTGGTGCTGCCATCCGTTACAGGATTACCTGTTGCATCTGAAATCGATGGCGTTGTGTCAGGTGCAGTAGTGGCGGCGTTATGATCTTCATTCGCTGCCGGAGCTCTGCGATTTCTGGAGGAGGATTTGCTACCCGAGTTCGTTGCTGCGGCCACACCAACCAGACCGGCCAGACCACCTACAACGCCCGCCGCGATATGCACATTGTCTGCAACGGAGTTACTAGCCGTGCCTGAAGCAAGTTCGTATACGCCATTAGCGGCATCATAGTCATAGGCATAAATCGCACCATCCGGACCTGAAGCCGTTATAACCGGCATTTCCTCCGGGCTGACGTTCTGAATTACCACGTCAAACTGCTCACCCGTGACGTCATCGACCAGTTTAACGTCGAGGTCACCGTGAGCGTTGGATGCCACGATCTTGTGGGGAGGCTGCCCATCATCACTATGGACCTCATACGAGGCGGCCTGTGGCGATGCCTGTAATGTCAGCGGCTGCCCGGGTTGTAAATTTTGTTTAGCAATGATGTTGCCATTACTATCTTTAACGAGTAATTGAATTTTCATTTTTCACCAATTGATGTCGAAATGAACCCTGTGTTTAATGAGTTAGTGTGTGTTGAATTAAGTAGGTGAGATCTTTTGGATTAGTTAACTAACCTCCAGAGGATGGCTGATAAAGTCATGCAAGCGATTTGTTATTAATGAAACAGATTTACTCTTCTGGTTTTGAACGATGATTCTCATTCTGCACTGCATTTAATAATGAAATTGAGATTTGCTCTTAACGCATCTTCAGGCTGATTCACTTTTTCATACTGCTTTTTTGGCAGCATTACTTCTGAATGTTGATGTCACCTGAACGTTAAGCTATGTCATTTTTATAATGGTTAATCCTCTTGTCTGAACTGATTTTTCTGAATGTTAAGTGGCTATTTTTATAATAGAGTCTGAATCGATCGGGATTCTTGCAAATAAAAACTTAAAAGGGAATTGAGCGGCGTTATGCGATTTTTTCACGGTTCTTTTGTTCTGTCTGAATTGCTTTTATTGATTTTTAATTTCTTTTTTATTTATTTTTTTAGGTTTTTTTTGTGTAGGCGTGGTTTTTTTCAGGCTGAAATTCTGGTCGGGCAGATTCTTTTGCTACGTTTCGGAGGGAACAGGGCGTGCTGCATAACTCGTTCAGGCTGGCTTTGATTTACTTAAGTCAAATCATGGGCTTGTTGATCTTTTGTTGATCGTTTTTGCCTGCTTTTCTTTGATGTTCAGGCGCTGGGTTGTTAATTTTTATTTGATTTTTTATTAACGTAAATAAAGCATGGGTATTCTTTTAGAAATGAAAAGTTAGCCTGAATTTTATCAATAAGTGCACTCTGAGGTGACCTTGTCAATAAGCGCGAACAAATTCACATTTTGTGATGGTTGTTAAGTTTCAGTTGGTTTGAGGGATGGATGAGTCGTTTATGATAACCGTTGTATCTACTTGATGGGGTGCTTTGTCTGGCTTAATATGCGGACGATTTTTTTATTTTAATCTTCTTGTGTCAGTCCGTCCTGATCATAAGGTCTTTTTCAAGGCGTTTGTCTTATTCGTTATCAGTGGCTTAGGCATGTCGGTATCGCCTGTCCTGATTGAAAAAATACTTGCTGGATCGTTGGTCTGTCATGCGTGATCTGAGAAGTGGCATGGTAAAGAGGCGGGCAGGCATTAACAAAAAAATCATCTTTTTATGCTTATTTTTAATCACCTTCCTTCTCACCGCGTCAGTTCTGATAAGTCTTCATCCGGTTTTGTCTTCACTTAATTCGGGTTGCTGTCGACCCTACGTGTGGTGGGGTCTGTTTTAGCGTAACGGCTGACTCATTATTGGGAGCAACACAGACGACAGGCGCGAGGCAAAGAGGAGATCGGCTGGCTGTTCATGTCCGGAAGTGGATTCGGTCATGATCCGGAGGTTGCGACGCTGGCGAGAGTGCGTTATCGGAATTGTGCAGACGGAGTGATGCTCGTCAGCAGGCGATAACTGGGTGGAGAAAGCCCGGCTTCAGCCAGGCATGTTTTGTTGTTCAGGGGTGTCACAAGGTGTCAGCGAGGCGTGCGGTCAGGGCGGGAACCCCAGAAAAGCATCGTCATTTTAAAACCTGCCAGGCACTCATCCGCCCGGCAGCTCGGCACGTTTAATCAGTGCAGGCAGCACTGCTTATATTTTTTACCGCTGCCGCACGGGCAGGGATCGTTGCGACCTGGCATTTTCTCTGCCGACACGGGCTTCTGCGGAACAGGAATGGCTTCAGGCTGAGAGATCCAGTGATCGTGCAGCGCCAGGGCTGCCGGGCGGATCGCCTCAATGCTGGCTTCCATCTCTTCCGGTGTCAGGGCGTCGATTCTGTCGAGGTTCTCTTCCGTGCCGTGCAGGGCGATGGCGTCCAGCGCAGGCTGCAGGTCAGGCGGCAGACCAGACCAGTCGCTTAGCGAGACACCGCGCATGTAGCCAAAGCACCACTCTTCAACCACGGTAAACTCCAGACCCTCCATCTCGCGGATGCCAAACAGCGGTTCGAACTGCTCCGGGAATTCCGATAAGCGGTCAGCCACGTCATTCATATGCTGGAAGCAGAGCGACATAAAGCGGGTCATTTCCCGCTCATTGCTCCATTTGGGAATATGCTTCTCGCCACCCCAGAGCGCGACCAGCCACTGGCTGGGTTCGATGGTCACGGGGCCAGAGAGGACGGCAGTCAGCAGACCATCCAGCTCGGAGACATCAATAATTGACGCTTCGCTGCCATATTTTTCCAGCATATCTTCCAGCCATTGCAGCTCTTTTTCGGACAGTGGGCCTTCTTTCATGCGGTTGCCTCCCGGGCGTATCAAATTTCAGCGTGGCGTTGAGCCATAAAACCGCAGCAGTGTACACCCTTGCGGGCCACAAGACAGCTAACCCCGTTGCGGCGTCTCTGGCGGTTAAACCGTATTTAGCCCCTGTTTCCGGCCGTTAAGCAGGCGATAGCCCGCTGCACTTTGTGGTACATTTTTGCGCTACCGCCCGCCTGTTACGTGCTTTACCGCGTTAAGTTTATGTTTAAATGATGAAAAATGGATTTACTGTCTGCCAGGCGGATGCCGACTGCGTTGAGGGGGCTGCTTCTCGCCGCCACCGGGCCACCTGCGTGCTCAGGCTGTTGACGCCGATCATCCTCTTCCTGCTGGCAGGCTGCGGCACCCTGTCGCAGACCTCTGCGCCGGTAAGCGATCGTGTTTATCTTACGCATGCCACCTTTGACGAAAACGTCGATGACATCGTGCAGCACTACATGCAGCAGAAGCAGGTTCCCGGGATCAGCATTGCGGTCATCCATCATGATGGTCCGACGCGCTTTTACCCCTTTGGCGTCACCGACCGGGTGCATCGCCACCCGATCACGCCGGATACCCTGTTTGCGCTGGGATCGCTGAGTAAAGGCATCACGGCAGAGGTGATCATCCAGCTGGTGGAGCAGGGCAGGCTGCGCTGGAGTGATACTCTGGCGGATCTGTTGCCAGAGAACGTAAGGCTCAGCGCGGATGCGCGGCGCATCACGTTGCTGCAGCTGGTGACGCATACCTCCGGTCTGCCGCGTCAGGATATGGATCTGCCGATGCTGGCGCAGTTTATCGGTTACCTGGGCACCGGCGAGAACTTCTATGGCAATCTCGACAGCGACACGCTGCTGAGCTATCTGGCGGATTTCACCGCGCCAGCCGTACGCGTGCCGCACTACTCAAACCTGGGCTATGCGCTGCTCGGTTATATACTGCGCACCCGTTTTCATCAGGATATTCAGGCGCAGGCCTCAGCGCTGATCTTCGCGCCGCTCAGGATGAATCAGAGCAGTTTTGTGCCGGAAACGCTGACGGGCTATCCGCTACGTGCGCTGGGACATGCCGGCGATCAGCCGAAATTCATCCGTCGCGGTTCGCTGACGCCCGACTGGCATTTCCACGGCAATATGGTGGCCGCGGCCAGTCTATACAGTAATGCGCGTGATCTCAGCGCCTATCTGCGCGCGCATCTGCGTGCTACCGGGGATACGGCGCGGGATCGTGCGTTCGCCGCGGTTGGGCAGGCCTGGTATCAGCAGGGTTCACAGACGCAGAATATTGCCTGGGTGACTGACACGGTCGACGGGCAGCAGATTACCTATCAGGTAGGTTACATCGGTGGTTACGCCAGCTTTATCGGCTACGATAAACGGAACGGTAATGCGATTGTGGTGCTGCAGAACGGCTTTAACTGGAGCAACTATTTAGGCATTGCGCTGTTGGTCGATCTGGCAACTCAGGATAAAGTGGTCTCACAGTAACCGGTTAGCTGGCCTGTGTGCAGTGAAGTGAGTCGCGCTGTTTTTCCTGCAAAGCGCATCAGCGCGCCGGAACTGAAGTGCCATAAACATTGTCTTTAGCCTGACTGTCAAAATTTAACGTGGAAATCATTATGCGCAGGACTCAACGTGTACTTTTATCAATGGGATTACTGGTTGGCTCGCTGAGCCTGATCCCTGCTGTTCAGGCCGCTGGCGAAGCAACGGATAACGTTCCGCCACCGCCACAGGTTCAGCCCGCGAATCCCGGTACGCAGCCTGCTGCGCCTGATGCAGGTACGGCTCAGCCGGATACCGGTGCGCCGCAAAGCCAGGCACCGGCCAGCTCACAATCCAATGATGGCATTACGCCAACCACACCTGCACCGTCCAACGGCGCGCGGCCTAATTACGAACTGAGCACCATCATCATCGATTATAAAGAGTATAAAATCGGTGATACCGTGCCAGAGAAGTACACCGGTAAAACCTACACCATTGGCGAGTGGCAGAAACGTAACCTGCCTGCGCCACAGGAAAATACCCACTGGGCTTACATCAACGCCAACTACATTCTGATTACCAATGACACCGGCAAGATCGTCATGGGTAAATCAGGTGATATCTTCTTCCGTGGCTGAGTCAAAAAGCCGGTCGTGATGACCGGCTTTTTTTTTGCGGAAACGCCTGGTGCCACCGGCTTCGGTTATGCGGCGTCATCAGCCGGGCTGTGCCATCCCGCCCCACGCCGGATTAATCCGGCCAGTCCAGTAACCGGCCCAGCAGGCGCGTGGCCGCTGCAATTTGCGTGTCACTGCTGTTGCCATAGCCCATCACCAGCCCGGATTGTGCCGGTTCAGTCAGATAAAAAGTCGAGAGCGCCGCAGGCGCGAAACCTGCCTGATGCAGTCTTTGGGCGATGGCCCTGTCATCCCACTGCGAATCGAGAGGCAGCACCAGATGCATACCGCTTTCACCGCCCAGCAACGGCACGGCCCGACCCGCCGTGCGCTGCAGTTCGCTGCGCAGTGATGTCTGACGCTGACGGTAGAGACGACGCATCTTGCCGAGATGACGGCGATAATCCCCATTGAGAATAAAGTGTGTCAGCGCCAGCTGCGCCAGACGATTACCGCCCCGCAGCAGCTGATCGAGTGCCGGACGCAGACGGCTGACGAGTGACGCGGGCAGCACCATGAAACCAATCCGCAGCGCAGGAAACAGTGTCTTACTGAAGGAGCCAAGATAGATAACCGGCGCATTGCCGCTCATGCCCTGCATCGCCATGATGGGTTCGCCGTGATAATGGAAGTCGCCATCGTAATCATCTTCAATAATCCAGGCCTGCTGCTGGCGCGCAGCCGCAATCAGCGCCAGACGCCGGGCCGCGCTCATGACTGAACCGGTCGGATACTGATGCGTAGGCGTGGTGTAGATGAGACGGGGTGGCGTCAGCGCCCAGTCTGCTGGCCGGGGGGCCATTCCCTGTTGATCGGTCGGAATCGGCACCACGCTCAGCTCACCCGTCCGGAATGCGGCTTTTGCACCGCGATAGCCCGGCTCTTCGATCCAGCCACCGTCGCCCGGATTGGTCAGCAGGGCAACACACAGCATCAGCGCCTGCTGCGTACCTTCAGTGATGACAATCTGTGCGGCATCGCAACGCACCCCGCGTGTGATGCGCAGCTGCTGCGCCAGCACGGCCCGCAGTTCGGGCTCGCCGAGAGGATCGCCATAACCGAGCCGCTGCGGTGAGGTCTGGCTCATGACCTGGCTCATTGCCCGTCGCCATGCCGCCACTGGAAAGTGGTTAAGGGCCGGGATGCCGGGACGCAAAGGCAGTGTGCCGGTGTCGATCCATGGGTTGCGGTGAAAGGCGTCAATCCGATTTGCCAGGGGCCAGCTATCGGGCGTCATCTCCTCCGCCTGAGTCACAGGCAGAGCCAGCGGGCTGACCCGGCTGCCCTGTCTGTCGCTGGTGAGATAGCCCTCCGCCTGCAGCTGTGACCAGACGTTAAGCACGGTATTGCGCGACACGCCCAGCTCCAGGGCCAGCTGCCGGGTGGCCGGCAAGCGCGATCCGGCAGCAAGCTGCCCCTGCAAAATAGCCTGCATCATTCGCTGATAAAGTTGCTGCTGCAGCGTGGTTCCGGCGGCTGCCGTTAAGGGAGCCATCAGCAGGGCGGTGATCTCTGACGTCATGGTCTGCTCGCGTGGATCTATCATTTCTACTGATTGTGGTCCTTTTTCACCTGCCAGGATAGTGGCACTCTGCTGACATCATCCGCAGCCGGGAGGCGATATGTCACATCAAATCAATCAATATGGACAGATGGTCGGGGCACCTTTACCCGACTGGCAGCCCCGTCCTCTGCCTGAGCATCAGGTTTTCACTGGTGAGACGTGCCGGCTGGAGCCGTTCAGTCTGGCACAACATGGCGACGCGCTGTCTGCGTGCTGGTCCCTGGCGGAAGATGGCCGTGACTGGACATATATGTTTATGGGGCCGTTCAGCGATCGACAGGCGTGGCTGAATTATGCGAGTCAGCTCGAGACCAGCCGCGATCCGCTGCATTTCGCTGTTATCGATCTGGCAACGGAGCAGGCGACAGGTACTCTGTCATTAATGCGCATTCAGCCTGAACATGGCGTGATGGAGGTCGGGCATGTCGCTTTCTCACCGAGGCTGAAACAGACCCGGATGGCAACGGAAGCCCATTATCTGCTGATGTGTTACGCGTTTGAGACGCTGGGCTACCGGCGATATGAGTGGAAATGTGACAGCTGCAATGCCCCTTCCCGCAAAGCGGCAACACGTCTCGGTTTCCGCTATGAAGGTGACTTTCGTCAGGCCATTGTCTATAAAGGGCGCTCGCGTGACACCAGCTGGTTCTCCATTATCGACAGTGAATGGCCGCAGGTGAAAACGGGTCTGCAGCGCTGGCTGGCGGAAGATAACTTCACGGCTGACGGTCAGCAGCGCGAAAAGCTGGAGGCGCTGCGCAATCGATCCTGATCGGCTGCAGGCCGATCACAGCAGGATATCTTTCAGGACCGCCGCCAGCAGGGTGGTGGTCATCAGAATCGATAACCGCTTGATCCAGCGCATATCGGCGCTGAGGCCGGCCACGTCATTTCTCAGGTTGTCCACCGCTGACGTTAAGCGGACATTCATATCGCTGAGTAATGCTTCCAGCTTATCCATTCTGATTTCCAGATGATTAAACCGGACGGCCAGCTTATCGGTTTTTCTTTCGACATGGCCCAGCCGCTCGTCTATGTGATGGATTTTGGTCGCGAGCAGGCCGAGATGGGTATCCATCTGATCGACCTTCGTCGTCAGTTTGCTGAGATGGGTATCCATCAGGTCAAATTTAGTCGTTAGTTTGCCGAGATGGTTATCTATCTGGTCCACTTTGGTTGTGAGTTTACCAAGATGGGTATCTATCCGGTCCACTTTGGCTGTGAGTTTGCCGAGATGATTATCCATCCGGTCCACTTTGGCTGTAAGTTTGCCGAGGTGGGTATCCATCAGGTCGACCTTCGTCGTCAGTTTGCCGAGATGAGTATCCATCTGATCGACTTTGGTCGTCAGCTGGCTGACCCGGTTATCGGTCTGGTCGACCCTGACCATAAACCTGTCAAACCGGCTGTCTGTCTGATGAACGCTGGCCCGAATCTGACCGAGTTGTTTGCTGATCTGTTTGCCTGGCTGACTCTGTTGCATAGGGGTAAACACCTCAAGCATCGCCTCCGCCTGCCGATCGGCGATCCCGGCTCGCTGTAGCGCTTTAAACGCGTTATGAGTACGGATTAATGTGTTTTTCATCATGGCACCTCCCTGTCAATGCTGGCGATAACGCATCATGACAGGCATACGGCACATCACCAGACAATGTGGTTGTATTTTGCGCGCCCTGCAGAAAAATATCAATTAGTACAACAGGTAACGTGTAGCGGCGTGCGGTACGCTTCGCAAGATTTTGCAGCAGGCAGGGCGTCACGCCTCTGCGATTGTCGACAGAGGCGTGAGACGAAAAGGTGTTAAGACTGCGGTACGATTTTAATTTCGACCATGCCAATGCCGAGTCTGCGGGGATCCTGACCCGTGATATTACCGGTGTTACTCAGTTGCGGTTCAGGCGGGGCAATCACCAGACGATGACTGGCACCGGGATTGTCAAAATGCAGGGTATGGGTGGATATCTCCTCGCCCAGCGACAGCAGTTGCTCCTGATCGCCAACCCGGACCGGAATCGCCCGGTGTGCGTTGGCGCCGTAGGCGCGTGCGGTGATCACCAGATCGAACTTCGCTGGCAGCGCATCGACATAATCGATCCGTACCTCGGGCGCGAGATTGGCGTTGGACCAGCGTCCCCAGCTCTCTGGCCGGGAGATGCCGCTGAAGCTTTTCACGCTCTCCGGTGCGCCCGGCACATCGAGCCTGAAGCTGTCGGCGTTGTACCGAATATTGTTATCTTCCACCCGGATCTGTGCCAGATTCTGCCGGTAGCGCGCTTCTGTGACGGGGCCTGCCGGGAACTCTACTTTTCCTTTCCACTGCGGTTTATCGACGAGCGTAACCGATGGCGTGCCGCCGGGCTGCCCCATCGCCACACAGAGATCGCCGGAGAGCGCCAGCGAAGGCTGCCAGAGTCGCGCCATCTTAAAGCAGCGATCCACCCAGACGAATTTATCATCGAGAGCAAAATCGGCGAGCTGATAGCGCAGCGGGGCGGAATATTCGCCCTCTGGCATCGGCTCAACATGTTTGTCGCTGATGCGGAACAGGATCGGCAGTTTAAAGGTCGTCCCGGAGAAGCTGAAGGTACTCTTCGCCTTATCTATCGTGAAGTTGTCCATCTTCTTCGGAAAGTTCCACAGCTGAATAATATCGGGCTTCCAGCTCGACACCTTGCTCTTCATGTCGTCGAACTGGGTCGAGAGCGAAAGCGAGGAGAGGCTGCTGCGGCCCAGGCCAATCGCATTGTCGCCGCCCAGAATATCCAGCAGGGTGGCGCCGTTATCCAGCGTGCTGCGCTTCGCCTCCATCAGCTCCGCCTGCGGCTTATCACCCCGGATCACCATGAACAGGTTGCGGCGCGGCTGCTTTATCAGCCAGGGGTGTGCCGTATTGTTCATGGCCAGATGATCCGAACTCACCACAATCACGGTGTTCCGGAACCACGGCGACGCTTTGATGCGCGCAATCAGACGCGCCACATGTTCCTGTGAGCAGGCGACCGCGCTAAAGGACTGATTGGGTTTACCCTCCATGCTGTAGCTTCTGCGTTCACAGCTGCGTGAGATAAATCCGTCGGGATGATGGGTATCGACGGTCAGCGCAAACAGCGCAAAAGGCTTCCCGGCCTGAGAGAGTTCCTGATACTTCTCAAAGACTTCATCCAGCACCGTATCGTCGTAATAGCCCCAGTTATTGCGGTAGGTTGGATCGGCAACGCGGCTTTTCAGCTCCTGCGAGCCATAGAGGTTGGCCGGATCAAAACCGTGGGACTTCAGGAAAATGTCCTTACCGGCAAAACGCAGATCGGCACCCTGGATAAACCAGTTTTCATAACCTGAGTTTTTCAGGATGTCGCCCAGACAGACGTTTTGCGGATAGAAGCTGGAAAGCGAGGCCGACGCATTGCCGTCAAACGGCGCAAAGAGCGGGATACCGCACTGTGAGGCGACCATGCCCGCGATCGTGTAATCGGTGCCCGGCAGCTGCTCGGTCTGGCTGAAATCGATGCTCTGCTCTTTCTGACGGCTCAGTTCCGGCGCTAAACCCGGAAAAGCGTTGGCGTCGAAGTAGGTACGCTCCAGGCTCTCGCCGTAAATGTAAACCACATTGAGGTGCGGATTCTCAATGCGGTTGCGCGGCACTTTATAGAAGTTATCGAAGTCAGAATCGGCCAGTTGGGTGTGCGACACCACCAGTGTCGCGACCTGGCGAAAGGCCGGTGTCGTCTGAACCGACCCCAGCGCGCAGGCCGCCGCCAGCAGCGACCAGCCCAGATGATGCGGACGCCTGCGCCGCCGCAGGATCCACGACAGCAGGCAGAACAGCAGGAACAGCACGATGATCAGGCCAATCGCCGGCACCACATATTTACTGACGCCCGCGCCGGTCAGACTGTTGGTGAGGGTATAGAGCACCGCATCGTTAATGCCGTCACCGGTGAAATAGTTGCTGGCATAGAGGGTGGCATTCAGCACCACAAAAAGCACCAGCAGAATCAGAACAAGCACAAACCAGAATTTGTTACGCCCGGCTTTACAGGAATAGATTGCAATAGCGGCCAGAAATAACGCCACGGACACCAATTCGGACAACGGCAAATCCTCTCTCTACAAGGTTACGCGAGGCGTCGCGCAACCGGCCACCTGCGTGGGATGGTTTTTCGACAATCTATATTGGCTGTCATCGGGCTGCAACATATCCGGTCCGATTTGTGCAGTGATGAACAGATTGGCTGAGGGGCCGGGCAGAAGAGGGGGGATCAGGCGTGACGGTGGCTGGCGCGCACCGTCAGTGGCATCACGATCGCGACGCTTTTCAGAGTTTGCCGGTGAGATATTGCGCTTCGCCATCGGCAAAGCTCCAGTCGCCTTTGTCGTTGGTAATGAAGCTGATCATCAGGTCATTGCCGCCGACGCCACAATGCTCACGCAGCTCCCGTGCCAGCTCGGCCATAAAGTGCTGTTTCTGTTCCGTGCTGCGCGGGCTGGTGTAGACCCGCACCAGTACCAGATTGTCGCTGCGGGTGAATCCCAGTCCGGTATCCTGAAACACCATCTGATAACGCTTGTTTTCCTGAACAATCTGGTAGCGATCGCGTTCCGGTACCTTAAAGGCGGTGAGCACGGCGCGGTGTGCCGCATCCAGCAGCGTCCGCAGTTCAGATTCTGAACGACCTTCAATCACATCAAATTGCAGCAGTGGCATAGCCTATTCCTCGTTGGGGTTAAGCACCCTATGGTGAAGCCTTTAACCGGCGGGAAAAAGCGCGTAGCCTGAATTGATTATTCATTATAGTGAACAATGATGAAAGAGATGAAAACCGACACGCTGTGGGAGCACCTGCACTGGCTGACCGTGCTGGCGGACCAGGGCAGTTTTACCCGTGCGGCGGAGCGACTCGGCGTCAGTAAGGCGGCGATGAGCCAGAAAATCAAAGAGCTGGAGGCGCGGGCGGGTGTGCTGCTGGTGCAACGCACCACGCGCAGCGTACGGCTGACACCGGCGGGCGAGAAGCTGGTGGCGGAGCTGCGCGATCCCTTTACCCGTATTGAGCAGAGCTTTTTCAGCGTGCGCGACGAGGCCGGGCCGGTGCGAGGCCTGGTACGTATGACCGCGCCAGTGGCCTTTGCCCGTCAGCAACTGGTGCCGCTTATCGGTGAGTTTCTGCGCGACTATCCGCAGGTACGTCTGCAGCTGGATGTGACGGATCGTCTGGTGTCGCTGAGCCACGAGGGATATGACCTGGCGATCCGACACAGCGACACGCTGCCGGACACCCATGTGGCGCTGCCGTTGTGTGATACGCAGACGCTGCTGGTAGCGTCACCCGCCTATCTCAGGGCGCAGGGCGAACCGCAGCACCCGCAGGATCTGGTGCAGCATAACTGCCTTTACTATCCGCGCGGCGTGGAGTCGCCGCGCTGGCGGTTTGTCACGGCAGCGCAGCGCGAGCCGGTGCAGGTGCAGATTGAGGGCAGCTTCGCCACCAACAACAGCGAGTCGATCCGCGATGCCGCGTTACAGGGGCTGGGGATCGCCATGCTGCCTGACTTCAGCGCCCGTGAGGCGCTGGCGGCGGGAACACTGCGGCGGGTGCTGCCCGAATGGCAGCCGGCAGAGGCATTTGCGACCCGCCTGTGGATCGTGCGACCCTGGGCGGCACAGGTGCCGCGCGCAGTCACCACCTTTACGCACTGGCTACGCGCGCGCTTTGGTCATTGAAGGCAATGCCAGCGCGGAAGGCGAGGTGTGCATCATCGCCCCGATCAGGCTGCTGCGATTATAGAGGCCGAGCCGCAGATTGAAGTCGAGATGCAGCCGTTCGTTGCCGGTTAACTTGATAATAGGGGGCGGCGTCTGCGGCCGCTGGTGAAACATCACCGACTGCGCAAAGGCGCTGCTGCTGTCAGCATGCAGGCGCTGATAATACCAGGCGCTGGCTTCGCCTTTCCGCAGATAGAGGTTGGCCCGCCGGTACTCCCGCATCGCGACCTGCTGCGCCAGCGCCAGCAGCTGACGGGAAGGATTATCCATGCTCTGTACAATCAGCGGGAAATCGTCACGTTTCTTCAGCTCATGGAAATAGTTGCGGATACCGACGTTCTTGACCGGTGCCAGCTGCTTCAGCCATTCACGTATAAAGGGGTTCTGCGCGGGCGCGGCAATAAACCAGCTCTCGATGACGGGCGCCAGCAGGTTCATCGTGGATTGCTCGCGGTAGTAGCCGATCAGATCCATCGGACGCGCCTCATGCGCGCGATGCACCCAGCTGAGATCCTCAAACAGCAGAGTGCTGCAGTCAATGCCGATGCCGCCGTAGCGATGGATCAGCTCAAGCCGGATGATGTCACTTTTATGGGCCAGCGTCAGATCGGAAGAGATCAGGTTAAAGTCGGGTAGCCACTGCGACAGGGTGCGCTGCGTGACCAGATAGACCTGGTGATCCGGGTTGTCCCGCCGGATATTACGGATATTCAGGGCCATCGAGGCGGGCAGGCGATCGTGGTGCCACACCATCCAGACAATTTTGGGGATCGCCGGCAACGCTTTCTGCCCGCCGACTAATACCACGTTATTTTCCTGCCCCGGATCATATTCCGGAGCCTGAAGCAGGCTCTGCTGTTTTTTATTCCATAACATCTGGCTACTGAACGATATTCTTTTCCAGTTGCGCCAGATTTTATGTGCCGGACGCTGACGAAGTGAAGTCATGGTACACCTGTTATTTTTATTTTCCCGTTATCGTGCAGGCTCTGTCCGTTCCGCCAGCGGCGCAAACGTGCGGGGTTGCAGACCGGCTGCAAGCCCGTTGAGTACGGGAAGCGTTGAATAGTTTTCCCTGGTGGCGACGCAGTGCGGAAGCGCGCGATAGTTTCCTCACGGCGGATTAATTGCACTGCATCTTTTTAATAAAACATTATTTACGCATTAGCTATCTCTTTTTTTGACTTTAGGATAATACGGAAATAATCCGGTCACCTTTTGCGAATAATAATATCGACAGAATTAATCGTTTATTTAAATGGCATCAGCATGGGGGTTAAGGAATATCTGAAGATCAGGCGATGTGTACCGGATTAATGGCGGGCGGGCGACCCACGCAGGTCACTATTGGCCTTAAAACGGGGAGTAAGCCCGGCTCATCAGTGGGCAGAACCGGACAGCATCGGAGAGGATTGTCTACGCTTAAGAAGAACTTACTGAGAAAGGAGCACGCATGCAGAGTGAATCCTATGGTTTACTGGCGGTTGATAAGCAGGGCAATCGCGTCCTGTTCCTGAATCCGGAGACGTTCGCCGTCGAGCGGGAACTGAATGCGTTTCCGCCACGCCCGCATGAACTGCTGATGCTGGCGCCGTGGGGAAAAGCCTATGTGCCGATCTATGGTGACGGCGTGCACGGCGATAACCCGCATCCGGGGCACAAGGTGGCGGTTATCGATTTACAGCACCGGACGATCAGCGGCTTTATCGATCTGTCGCCGCTGCGGGCCCCGCACAGCGGACAGCTGGGGCGGGATGGCAAGGTCTATCTCTGCTGTGAGCAGAGCGCCGCCGTCGCGGTGATCGATCCGCTGACCGACAGCGTGGAAAAAATTATTCCGATCCCGTCCCACAACGCCCATCGTCTGACACTGTCGCCCAGCGGGCGCAAACTGTTTACCGATAACGAAGAGGATGCCACCATCACCGTGGTGGATCTCTGTGAAGCCGAGGGGCGGGTCATCGATACCATTCTGCTGCCTGGCCCGATCGCGGGCATCGCCGCCTCGCCGAAACACCCCTATCTGGTCGCCAGCGCAGCCGATGCGCCGCTGCTCTACGTGATTGACCGGCAAAGCCACCGTATCCGCCAGCGCCTGACGCTGCCGGGCCATCAGCAGCCCTGCCAGGTCGTGCGCTTCAGCACAGACGGGGAGCAACTGGTGGCGATAGGCGATCAGGAGCCGCTGGTCACGCTGTTTGACGATCTGCTGAATCCGCTCGGTGATATCAGCACGGGCCGCATGCCGATGGATGGATGCTTCACGCCCGACAGGCAGCAGCTGCTGATCGCCAATCAGGGCGACGGCACGCTGAGCGTGATCGACCTGGCGCAGCGCAAAGTGATTGCCACGCCGCGTGTCGGAACCGGCTGTGAGGTGCTGGGCTATTTTCCGCGCGGTCAGATAAACGGCCGGTGATAGATGGCGGAGCTCCAGTGACGACTGCTGGCATGTTTCTCGGCCTGCCAGCCGCGCTTGCGTAACTCGCGCGCAATCATCTTATTCATGATGCCGTGACCCAACAGCAGTACCGTGCCTCGCTGCGAGTGCGCGATCAGCCTCTCCGCCGCTGCTGAGGCCCGGCCGCGGGCATGCTGCAGCGACTCCGCTTCCCCCGCGTACCCGCAGAACCACAACAGGCGCAGCAGGGCCAGCCAGCAGACCGTGGGCAGCTCCAGCGCGCCGCTTCGCAGCAGGGGCACTTCGACTTCGCTGAACAGCGCATCAATCTCCTGCGGCTGTAACCCCAGCTGGCTCAGGGAGGATTGCGCGCGGGGCAGGGGGCTGCAGACCACCACCGTCGCCTGACGTGCAATCGCCACGCTGCGCGGCGGCGGGCCGTCACTGACCTGAGACTGATCGTAGGCTTCACACCAGTCTGCCAGCGCCTGTACGCTCTGGCGGCCCGTTGCCCGGTGATCGGGTTTACCGTGTCGCATCAGAATAATTGTCATCGCATCTCTGTCCGCTTTTTGTCCAGAGTAACGCATTGTCTCTGCTGACAGCCATTTTTCAGAATAAACAGGGCGTGTCATCTGACGGTCACAGGCGTGTGCGACAACAGAGCGCGATGAAAGGGGCGTCGCCTGTTCTCTACCGCTTAATGATTAGAGAAAATGGTAACTTGTCGCCGGAGATGATCTTTTTTTGTGCGATAAAGTGCAGTTAACTGGCTGAATTTTCGCTAAAAATGTGTGGTGACGGAAAGTGATAGTGAAGTTTTACTAACAATTTTCGTCAGGATCTCTTGATTTATCTACGCGCGTAGATACACTAAGTCTCCAGTGATTGCTCACGGTGCCTGATGCACGGTCGGCTCCATTGATTGTTAAGTTACATTCGTTCAGTTTAAGCGACCGGTTAAAAAAAGACCGGCGGAACAGGGCGGTGAATACGATTCCAACACCAGGGAATCCTTTAACCTTTCATCATGGTTAGTCAACTGAACGTCATCACCGGGGAATTCCGCTTCGATTAGGGAATCGACCCAGGGAGGGGCGTTTATCGATCTGCAAACGCATTCAGGGATAGGGTTATGACGGCACACAATTCCGTTAAGCAGCAGGCATCACTGTCTTCACCTTCAGCCGCCGACGAGCGGTTTAATACCTCTTCTGGCCGCAAAGATTTCTGGCGCGCCACATTCTCATGCTGGCTGGGAACGGCAATGGAGTACGCGGATTTCGCACTCTACGGCCTGGCTGCCGGTATCATCTTTGGCGATGTTTTCTTTCCGGAATCGACACCTGCGATGGCGCTGCTCTCGAGCTTTGCCACCTGGTCAGTGGGCTTTATCGCCCGGCCTATCGGCGCACTCTTTTTCGGCTGGCTCGGCGACCGCAAGGGACGCAAAGTGGTGATGATCACCACGATCATTCTGATGGGCGCCTCCACCACCTTTATCGGTTTAATCCCGGGTTATGCTTCAATCGGTGTCTGGGCGCCAGCCTGCCTGGTGCTGCTGCGCTTTACCCAGGGGTTTGGTGCGGGCGCAGAGCTCTCGGGTGGCACGGTAATGCTGGGGGAATATGCGCCGACCGCGCGTCGCGGGCTGGTCTCCTCCGTGATCGCGCTGGGTTCCAACAGCGGCACGCTGCTGGCCTCACTGGTCTGGCTGCTGGTGGTACAGATGGATCAGCAGAGCCTGCTGGAGTGGGGCTGGCGGATTCCTTTCCTCAGCAGCGCTCTGATTGCGCTGGTGGCGCTGTGGATCCGGCGTCATCTGCGCGAAACGCCGGTATTTGAGCGCAGAAAAGCGGAGATGGAAGCGGAACGCGCAGGCGTGCTGGCTGCGCCGCTGACCGATGAGCGGCCTTTCTTTCAGCGCACCCGGGCATTCTGGACCATGGTGGGCCTGCGTATCGGTGAGAATGGCCCCTCTTATCTGGCTCAGGGCTTTATTGTTGGTTACGTCGCGAAGGTGCTGATGGTCGATAAGTCGGTGCCAACCACGGCGGTGTTCCTGGCGTCCCTGCTGGGCTTCCTGATCATTCCTTTTGCAGGCTGGCTGTCGGATCGTTTTGGCCGCCGGATCGTCTATCGGGTGTTCTGCCTGTTACTGATGATCTACGCCTGGCCCGCCTTTACGCTGCTGGACACGCGTGAACCAATGGTGGTGATCCCGGTGATCGTGGCCGGTATGGCGCTGGCGTCGCTGGGCATTTTTGGTGTGCAGGCGGCCTGGGGGGTCGAGATGTTTGGCGTACACCATCGCTATACCAAAATGGCGGTGGCGAAGGAGCTGGGATCGATTCTGTCCGGCGGCACGGCACCGCTGATTGCCGCTGCTATGCTCTCTTATACCGGTCACTGGTGGCCCATCGCGATCTACTTCTCGGCGATGGCGGCCATTGGATTCTTTACCACCTTTGTTGCGCCTGAGACACGAGGGCGAAATCTCAACCTGCCTGAAGATGCCATCTAGATTCGTCTGAGCAGGCCATCTGTCGGGATCGGGTGAAAAGCAGCAGGCCGTGTAACGCGGCCTGTTTTTTTTATGGAGGAACGTGATGTGCCTAAGTCGTTAACGGGAAAAGTGACCCGCAGTGAAGTTGCCAAAGCGGCAGGCACGTCAGTGGCAGTCGTCAGTTACGTCATTAATAACGGACCACGCCCGGTCGCTGAAGCGACCCGTCAGCGCGTACTGGAAGCGATAAAAGCAACCGGCTACCGGCCGAATGCGGCAGCCCGCGCGCTGGCCTCCGGCAACACCAAAACCTTTGGTCTGGTGGTGCCTAACATCGGCAATCCTTTTGTGGCCTCCATGGCGCACGTACTGCTGCAGGAGTCGATGAATCACGGTCATGTCATGCTGCTGGGCGATGCAGGAGACGATCGCAAGCGCGAACTGGAGTTAATTCAGGGGCTGCTGAACCGGCAGGTCGACGGTCTGTTTTACAACAGCGTGGATCGCCATCCCTATATCGATCTCATTAAGGCCAGCGGAACACCACTGGTGATGCTGGAGCGGGTGGAGCCGCAGCCCGGCGTGAATATGTTGCGGGTCAATGAGCGTCAGGCGGCCTGGCAGGTGACGGCGCATCTGCTGAGCCACGGTTATCAGCAGGTCGGCATCATCAGTGGCCCGCTGGAGATGCTCAACGCCCAGGATCGTATTCAGGGCTGGCGCGATGCCATGCAGGAGCGCGGCCTGCCGATCGATGAGTCGCTGATGTTTCCGGCCAGCTACACCCCGCAGGGCGGATACGCTGCGGCTCAGACCATGATCGCCCGGCGCTGCGTCCCCCGGGCGCTGTTCGCCAGCAACGAGGGGCAGGCGATTGGTGCGCTGCGCGCCTTTTCCGAACATCAGATCCGGGTGCCGCAGGATGTGGCGCTGGTCTGCTTCAACGGCACCAATCACTCGTCGTTTCACGTCCCGAAATTAACGACCGTGCGTCAGCCGCTGCGTGAGATGGCCCGCTCCGCCATTCATATGCTGAAAGAGGGGCAGAGCGAAGCCCAGTTAAAGGAGTTTCCCCACTATCTTGAAATCGGTGAATCCTGCGGCTGCCAGCCGCAAAGCCAGAGTTAAATTATAAGAACATGAAAAGAATCATTATTGACTGCGACCCCGGCAACGGGATCGCAGGTGCCAACACCGACGATGGGCTGGCGATTGCGCTGGCCCTGGCTTCTCCCGGACTGTCGCTGGAGTTAATCACCACGGTAGCCGGTAATACACCCAGTGACGTGGGCGCGCGCGTAGCCAAAGATCTGATTGTCCGGCTGGGGCTGGCCATCCCGGTCGTGCAGGGCGCGACCCGCGCGCTGCAGGAAGATCCTGCGCCGTGGCGCGAGACGCTGGATAACCGGGTGAATCAGCTCGCGCTCGGCTCCCTCTGGCAGGATGTGCCGCCGCCTGCGGCGCTTGCGGCCGATGCCTTCGATGCCGCCGACGCTATCGGCAGGCTGATTTGTGAGCATCCGGGTGAGATTACCCTGGTCGCGATTGGCCCGCTGACTAACGTGGCGCTGGCGATGCAGCGCTATCCGGCGATGGCCGAAGCGGTCGCCGAAATTGTGATTATGGGCGGCGTATTTGCGCTGGATGATTACATCAAAGACACCAACTTTGGTCTGGACCCGGAGGCGGCGCATCAGGTGCTGCACAGCGGGGCGGCCGTTACGCTGGTGCCGATGGATGTTACGACGCAGACGCTGCTCACGCAGCAGGATTTAACCCGCCTGACTACGGTGGACCATCCGCTGACCGCATTTGTACGCGACACGCTGCGGCCGTGGATCGACTATTCGATAGCGACCCGGCAGCTTGCCGGATGCTGGATCCATGATGCGCTGGTGGTCGCCTGGCTGCTGAATCAGCGAGTGGCGTCAGGCATCGATTATCAGGTCGACATCGAACTGCGGCCGGGTGCCACTCGCGGCAAAAGCTGGCGTTACCGGCAGCCGCTGCGGCTGACGGTGGGCGTACCTGAAGGGTGCGGTGCCTCGGTGCATGTGCTGCATCGGGTTGATAACGCGCTGCTGCTGTCGATCATCGAAGCGGCGTTTAAGCGCCTGAAAGCCTGATTCAGCGAAAGCGTCGCGAGCCGGTGGCAGGCAGCGCCCCGGCCCGCGGCGCGGTTCCGTTTGTCCGTTCGATCTATCAGGCGATCGGCAGAGTTACTTCGCAGCAGAGAGGGCTGGGTTCAGATTGCCTCGCAGACGTCGATCCAGCGGGCGTTTGTCAGTTCAGCCATCTGCTGTGGCGAGATGCGGACGGCGCTGTGGATCGCACCCGCAGCGGGCAGGACTTCGTCGAAACTGCGCAGGGAGACATCACAGTAGACGGTCAGGGGATTCTCCAGACCAAATGGACAGACGCCGCCGACCGGATGGCCGGTCCAGTTAATCACTTCATCAACGCTCAGCATCCGCGCCTTGGCTCCGAGAGCCGCTTTCAGCTTGCGATTATCCAGTCGGGCATCGCCTCGCGTCACGATCAGCACCACATCGTTTTTCACCTTCAGCGACAGCGTTTTCGCAATTTCTCCCGGCGTGACGCCGTGGGCGCGGGCAGCCATGCCGACCGTTGCGGTGCTTTCGGCCAGTTCGATAATTTCAATTTCAGGGGCGTGTTCGGCGAAGAACTGGCGCACGGACTCCAGACTCATCTTTTTCTCCAGGCTGATCGAAGGCGTAAAAATTGCCACAAGCCTCAGTGCCTGTAAACGAGATAAACGGAGAATTCGCGGGAATTAGCCCTGTTCAGCTCCCGTTCAGGGTGCAGTTGCCGCATTGTTCGACATCCGGAATGCGATAACGCTGACAGCAGCTGCGACGGACCAGCTCACCGTTGCGCGGGATCATGGTGCGGTAGAGGGGGTTTTCGCTGCCATCCAGCAGTCGCTGACTGAAGAACAGCGCCTGCTCCAGCTGCAGCACCAGCGTCTCGTCAATCTGGCTTTTCAGCTCGCCCAGGAACCACTGGAATGAGTAGCCCATGTTGTTCCAGATCAGGCGGGCATTGATGTCACCATGCTGCGTGATGCCGTTCACCACCGGGATAAGATGCTGCTGAATCAGCCGATCAATGCGCTGCCGGGGATTCAGATAGCGCGCTTCCTCATCCTCCTGCACCGCGATCCAGAACGTTGCCGGATGACCATGCTCATGGAAGCCGACGCGGATATGCTCCGGTGAGCAGTCCAGCGCGCGCGACTCCTGAAGTAACGCCATGATCAGCGGCGGCAGCAACAGGCCAAAATACCATTGCGCCCAGAGTGAGAGTACCGGCTTCGCTTCCCGGACTGCATCAGGATGATCGCGGTAGAGATAATCGCTGTAGCGCTGGATAAGCGGGGTAAAGTTTGCCGCCTGAGACCAGGCCGCGAGGGTCTGCGTGTCACGCGGCGCGGGCTGACTGAACTTCGTCGAGTCAAGCAGATAGCTGCGCTGCTGTTGCAGTTGCTCATGCAGACTTTCCGCCAGCGGACGGTCGTTCTGCCGGAAGATCATCGACTGAGCGCTAAAACGCGGTTCCTGAACTGAAGCGGTTGCCATGACGACTCGCGAAAAGTGTAGATAAGAAAGCAAATGATAATCGTTATTGATTAACTCTACAAGTCGCGCAAAAAATCTTCTGCTGGCGGGCAACGCGCAGGCGTTATCGGGGGCATCCGCCACGGACAGGGCAGGGCCTGTCGCGGCGTCATCTGTTGATAACCGGCTGAATCAGGCCGGTTCGCTGGCGGTCTGTTGCGGCTGTCGTGGGAGATCTTCCCAGGCGAGGATGGTATTGCGCCCCTGATTCTTAGCCACGTAGAGCGCGCTGTCAGCATTGGCGACGGCCTGATCAAACTCATCATCATAGATGGGCGCAATACCGGCGCTGATGGTGACGTGGGTCGACACGGTTTCGTTGAAAAGGTGGGGGATTTCTAAATCCACCACATACTGACGGATGCGCTCAGCCAGCTTCAGGGCAATCGAGCTGTTCACATTGGTCATCAGCACCAGAAACTCTTCGCCGCCGTAGCGGGTAACGACATCGCGTGAACGCACGGCATCCCGAATCGCGACAGAGACGCGCGCCAGCGCCTGGTCGCCCATCGCATGTCCATAGTTGTCGTTGTAGGCCTTGAAGTGATCGATATCCAGCAGCAGCACATAGTGGCTGCCCGCGTGATTCTGCAGGATATTGTCGAGCCGGTTCTTCAGCCCGCGCCGGTTATAGAGTCCGGTCAGTGGGTCGAGCATGCTGAGATCGCTGAAGGTCTCTTTCTCTTCATAGAGCTGATGCATCAGGCGCAGAGTAAAATTGTCGGCGCGCCGCCGCATCAGATGCTGAAGCGAAAATCCGATTAACGGCAGGGCAATGGTCAGCAGGATCAGCGGCAGATGCTGCGCATTGTCGAGCAGCACAACGGTCACCACCGGCGGGGTAACGTGCAGCCAGAATGCCGCCAGATAATCACTCAGGGCGATTGCACTGATAAATAACAGACTGATTAAGCTGATAATAAGAAAGCCGCCATCGAAATAGAATATCTGATGAAAGCGATAATTAATGTGCCAGGCCCAGAGCACGCCGAGCAGCAGCGCCACGGGATTTAGCAGGGGAAGTTTTGCTTTTGGCCAGATTAAATAGGTTATTAACATGATGCCGCTGAATGCCATGATACAGATGAGCGGCAGAGTCGTATCGCTGTTTTCGACGTTAATTACGGGCAGAACAAAAAAGAGTGAAATGGCGATATTAAGAAACAGAAAAAGCATGACCGACAGGCGGTATTTGCTCTGTTTAAGCTCTTCATATGATTGTAATTTCATTGTAAATACTCGCGGCGACCCTGAAATACCAAAGCGCAAGCCGGCAGAATAGCTTCTGCCAGTCAGATAATTATTGCTGTTATTAAAAGTATTATCGGCCGCAATCTAGCATTTTCCAACTGGTCTGTCATCTTCGCGTCCGGAACCGACAAAAACAGGCTGCAGGGAGGTAAAATCTGCTATATGATAATGGGAATGCTTATCATTTGAGGCTTTGTCATGGGAATAGCGATTGTCGCAGCCTGCGGCCTGTGGGGCGTCAGCTGGGCGCTGGGTAAGAAACTGGATAGCGCCTGGGGCGTGCTGCTGCCCTGCATCGCGTTGCCGCTGTTTGCATTATGGGAGCCAAGCTTCAGCCAGTGGCGGATGGTGATGACCGTGGCGCTGCTGCTGACCGTCGTGATGCTGTTTAACCGGCGTCTGCGTCATTACCTGCTGCTGCCGTCGTGTCTGGCGTTAGCGGGCGGACTGGCGGCTGTCTCTGTGAACTTTCAACTCAGCTAGCGCTGCAGATCAGCTGGAAAACGGAGCAGGACGATCAATTAAAAACTCAGTGGAGTAAAAGAGGAAAACGGAACTGCAGGGGAAGAGAGAGGCGGCCGGGAACGACCTGAGAATGACAACGTTGGTGCGAAGAGAGGGACTTGAACCCTCACGTCCGTTAAGACACTAACACCTGAAGCTAGCGCGTCTACCAATTCCGCCACCTTCGCATCGAGTTGTCTTTTCATATCACCGCATTGGTGCGAAGAGAGGGACTTGAACCCTCACGTCCGTTAAGACACTAACACCTGAAGCTAGCGCGTCTACCAATTCCGCCACCTTCGCGCAGTGCTCGCGATATGAAACATGTGATTTTGGTGCGAAGAGAGGGACTTGAACCCTCACGTCCGTTAAGACACTAACACCTGAAGCTAGCGCGTCTACCAATTCCGCCACCTTCGCATACCCGTAACACCCTGAGAATGTTACAACCACGGAGGCGCATTCTAGAGATTTTACTCTTTGCGTCAACAACTATTTCGTCGGGCTGAAACGATTGCTGCAAAAAGCAACGTTTTCAGCCCGGCGATGCGGGTAATGGCGAAAAAAAGCGCTTATCGCGCCCTGGCGCCACGACCATAGATGGCACGATAGACCTTAAAGCGACCGGTCTGTGCGATCACTTCATGGCTGCCGAAGGTTTCATCCAGCACCTGGGGATAGGGCAGGAAGGTATTGGCCACGATACGCAGCTCACCGCCGGTGTTCAGATGCTTCACCGCACCCCGGATCAGCGCCTGAGCCGCATCGAGGCTGGTCTGCGTCCCTTCATGGAAAGGCGGGTTGGAGATAATCATATCGAAACGGCCCGTGACGTCAGAGAAGACGTTGCTGGCAAAAACTTCACCCTCGATGCCATTGGCGGCCAGCGTCGCCTTACTCGCTTCGATCGCCGCCGCATGGACGTCGCACAGCCAGAGACGGACTTTAGGCGATACGGCAGAGAGCGAAGCGGCCATCACGCCCGCGCCACAGCCCATATCCAGCACTTTGCCTTTGGTGTGCGGGGTAAAGGTCGACAGCAGCAGGGCGCTGCCGCTGTCCAGGCCATCACGGCTGAAGACGCCCGGCAGGGTGTGAATAGTCAGATCATCCAGCGGGTACTGGTCACCAAAGGCGCTGACGTCAAACGCCGGCTGGGTGTCGAGGCGGCCATGATAGAGACCACAGCGGCGGGCGCTGTCGATTTTCTCCAGCTTCACCCACGACGCCAGCATGCCTTCCGCGCTGCGCACGCCGCTGCGGTTTTCACCGACCACGAACACGTCGCAGCCCACCGGCAGCAGTGACAGCAGGTTCTGCAGCTGGAACTGCACTTCCGGCTTATTTTTGGTCCAGAAGTAGATCAGCGTGTCGCAGCCCTGCACATCTTCCGCCTGCGCCACCAGGCCGTAACGGGCCTGTTCGCCCATGCGGCGGCTCAGGTTTTGCCAGTGATGATATTGCTGGGTGTGAACGCGCGATGAGGCGGTTTCCAGCTGAGCGGGCAGGTCATCCTGCAGATCGCCAGCAAATAAGACATGGCGGGCGGTAAATTCATCACTGTGGCGCAGAATAACTTCGCTGGCCGGGGAAAAAGCAGACATGTAGGGCTCCTGTAAGATCTGAGCGGGGATTATAGTGCTTTGTTGGCGCATGTTCGATGGGTTTGCTAGCATAGCGTCGCAATCAGGCAGCAGAACAGGTAACACCATGACGTCCAGGCGCGACTGGCTTTTACAGCAAATGGGAATTACGCAGTATCAACTGCGCCGCCCGCGCGTGCTTCAGGGCGAAATTGCCGTCACGCTGGCCCCGGACACGCAGCTAATTATTGTCGCGGAGGCGCCCCCCGGTCTGGATGAGCCGCTGATGCGCGACGTGCTGCATGCGCTTCATCTGCAGCCTGCTCAAGTGATGACCGTTACGCCGGATCAGCTGCAGATGCTGCCGGAAACGCTGAACTGTGCGGGCTGGCTGCTGGGTGTTGAGAGCGAACAGACCTTCAATGGCGTGGCACTGAGCAGCGCCTCTTTTAATGAACTGATCAGCAGCGGCGTCGCCCGACGCGCGCTCTGGCAACAGATGTGTAACCATGACAGCCATCTCTTTCCTCACCCCTGACGATCTGGCGGAAGCCTTTGCGATCGAGTGCCGCAGCCACGCGTTTCCCTGGCGTGAACAGACCTTTGCCAGCAATCAGGGCGAGCGCTTCCTCAATCTGCGACTCGACGTCGGCGACAAAATGGCCGCCTTCGCTATTACCCAGGTCGTCCTCGACGAAGCCTCCCTGTTCAATATTGCGGTCGATCCCGCCTTTCAGCGTCGGGGATTAGGCCGTCAGCTGTTGCAGCATCTGATCGAGGCGTTGATCAAACGCGATGTGCTGACGCTGTGGCTGGAAGTGCGGGCCTCAAACCTGCCCGCAATCGCGCTCTATGAGCAGCTTGGCTTCAATCAGGTCAGTCGTCGCCCTGACTACTATCCCACTGCCAGCGGCCGTGAAGATGCCATCCTTATGGCGCTGACGCTGTAGCCGCATAAAGGAGCTTTCATGTCAGAACACTGGGATTGCATCCTGTTTGATGCAGACGATACCCTTTTTCATTTCGACGCCTTCGCCGGGCTGCAGCGCCTGTTCGCGGGTTACGATGTGCAGTTTACCGACCAGGACTACAGCGACTACCAGGCGATAAACAAACCGCTCTGGGTCGATTACCAGAACGGCACGATTTCGGCGCTACAGCTGCAGACGCAGCGGTTTAACCACTGGAGCGAAAAGCTCAGCGTCGCCCCGGAGATCCTCAACAGCGGCTTCCTCAGCGCAATGGGGGAGATCTGCACGCCGCTGCCGGGCGCGGTCAGCCTGATGAACCACCTGCACGGGCGGGTGAAGATGGGCATCATCACCAACGGCTTCACCGCCCTGCAGCAGACCCGCCTGGAGCGTACCGGCTTCCGCGATTACTTCTCGGCGCTGGTGATCTCTGAGCAGGTCGGCGTGCCTAAACCGGCGGCAGCGATTTTTGATTATGCGCTGGAACAGCTGGGCAATCCGGATCGTCAGCGGGTACTGATGGTCGGTGATACGCCGGAATCGGACATTCTGGGCGGCATGAACGCCGGTCTGAAGACCTGCTGGCTGGATCACGGCACCCGGCCGCTGCCGGAACAGATCAAACCGACCTGGCAGGTCAAATCGCTGGCCGAACTGGAAGCGCTGCTGGTCGGCTGATCGACGCCGCACTCCGCGATCGCCTGCCGATCAAAAAGGCCCGCATAGCGGGCCTTTTCGTTTATCGCGATCCTGACGCCAGCGCGCTACGCTTTCTTCTCTTCATCGTCATCACGATCCTCTTGCACCGGCGTGCTGGCGGTCAGCAGAAACGGCGACTGCTGCCAGCGGGTGCGGCGATGGCGCAGCAGGGTGCGGGAGAGGATAATGCCGATGGCCAGTGCCAGCAGCATCATCAGGCGCAGAATATTGGTGGTGTTATCGACCTGATGTGAGTCGGTGACCAGCACATGGGTGTCGAGCGTTACGCGCAGAAAGCCGAGCGGGCCATCGCTGCCGTCCAGCGGCTGCACAATCTGATGGTTGAAATAGCTGCCCGCCCGCTGCCCGTCGAGCGCCAGCCGGTCGCGGACGTTGATATTCTCGCCGCTGTGCGCCACCAGGCTGCCGTCGCCGTCATAGACCGACGCATCCAGAATACGGCTGTTTGCCGTCATCTGGTTCAGGATCGCTTCGATCTGATTGCGGTTATTTTCGCTGTTATCCATCAACGGCTTAAGGCTGAACGCCACCTGACTGGTAAGGGTATGCGCCAGCTCCTCGACCTGTTCAGACCGCGCCATCTGATGACCCAGACTGAACCAGGATGCGCCCTGCATCAGGACGACCAGCAGCGCCATCGAGATGAGCACGATCACGGTTCGATGCAAGCGAAATTTCAGTGCGGTTTTAGCCATTAATCATCCGGGTCATGTCACAACAGAAAGCCTGGAGATTATGTTGCCAGAAGCGGCGCAGACAAGGTAGCCTCTTGCGTGGTTTTGTTGTCCCTACAGGAGCTGTGATGCCAAATCGTTTAACCTGGTGCGATCTTCCCGCCGACGTCTCTCTCTGGCCGGGTTTGCCCCTTTCTCTTAGCGGTGATGAAGTGATGCCGCTGGATTATCGCGCTGGCCGCACCGGCTGGCTGCTGTATGGCCGCGGGCTGGATAAGCAGCGTCTGACCGATTATCAGCATCAGCTGGGTGCCGCGATGGTGATCGTCAGCGCCTGGAACGTCGATGAGTATCAGGTGATTCGCCTGGCGGGATCGCTGACGCCGTTTGCCACCCGGCTGGCGCACGACGCCGGACTGGACGTGGCGCCGCTGGGTAAAATCCCGTGGCTGAAAGCGCCGGGCCTGCTGGTGATGGATATGGATTCGACCGCGATTCAGATCGAATGCATCGACGAGATCGCAAAACTGGCGGGCTGCGGCGAACAGGTGGCGGACGTGACGGAGCGCGCGATGCGCGGCGAACTCGACTTCGCTGCCAGCCTGCGCGAGCGCGTGGCGGCCCTGCAGGGCTCAGACGCCAATATCCTGATGCAGGTGCGTGATGCCCTGCCGCTGATGCCAGGCCTGACGACGCTGACGCAGAAACTGCAGGCGCTGGGCTGGCAGGTCGCCATCGCGTCCGGCGGCTTTACCTACTACGCCGAATACCTGCGTGACAGGCTGCATCTGTCGGCGGTGGCGGCCAATGAGCTTGAGATTCGCGACGGCAAGCTCACCGGCAAGGTGCTGGGACCGATTGTCGACGCACAATACAAAGCCGATACCCTGAAGAAGCTGGCGCAGCGTTTTAACATCGCGCCGGAGCAGACGGTGGCGATCGGCGATGGAGCCAATGACCTGCCGATGATCAAAGCCGCCGCGCTGGGCATTGCGTTCCATGCTAAACCTAAGGTGAATGAACAGACTGCGGTCACCATTCGCCATGCCGATCTTATGGGGGTGTTCTGCATCCTGACCGGCAGCCTGATCCACGAAGAGCGTTAACTGAGGTATTGATTTGGCCAAAGCGGCAAAACGCGCATTTGTCTGTAACGAATGTGGCGCAGATTACCCACGCTGGCAGGGGCAATGCAGCGCCTGTCACGCCTGGAACACCATCACCGAGGTGCGCATCGCCGCCTCGCCTGCGGCTGCGCGTAACGAGCGCCTGAGCGGTTACGCCGGCAGCGCCGGCACCAGCCGGGTGCAGAAACTCTCTGAAATCAGCCTGGAGGCGCTGCCGCGTTTCTCCTCCACCTTCAAAGAGTTTGACCGGGTGCTGGGCGGCGGCGTCGTGCCGGGCAGCGCGATCCTGATCGGCGGCAACCCTGGCGCCGGGAAATCGACGCTGCTGCTGCAGGTGATGTGCCGGCTGTCGGAGGGGATGAAAACCCTCTACGTGACCGGTGAAGAGTCGCTGCAACAGGTCGCGATGCGCGCCCATCGTCTGGGATTGCCCACCGAAAATGTGAATATGCTGTCGGAAACCAGCATTGAGCAGATCTGCCTGATCGCCGAGCAGGAGCAGCCGCAACTGATGGTGATCGACTCGATCCAGGTGATGCATATGGCGGAGATCCAGTCGTCACCCGGCAGCGTCGCCCAGGTGCGCGAAACCGCCGCCTATCTGACGCGCTTTGCCAAAACGCGCGGCGTCGCGATCATTATGGTCGGCCACGTCACCAAAGATGGTTCGCTGGCGGGGCCGAAAGTGCTGGAGCACTGCATCGACTGTTCGGTGCTGCTGGATGGCGATGCCGATTCCCGCTTCCGCACGCTGCGCAGCCACAAAAACCGCTTCGGCGCGGTCAATGAACTGGGCGTGTTTGCCATGACCGAGCAGGGCATGCGCGAAGTCAGCAACCCCTCAGCGATCTTTCTGTCGCGCGGCGAAGAGGTGACTTCCGGCAGCTCCGTGATGGTGCTGTGGGAGGGAACGCGGCCGCTGCTGGTGGAGATTCAGGCGCTGGTCGATCACTCGATGATGGGCAATCCGCGCCGTGTGGCGGTCGGGCTGGAGCAGAACCGTCTGGCGATTCTGCTGGCCGTGCTGCATCGACACGGTGGACTGCAGATGGCGGACCAGGATGTGTTCGTCAACGTCGTCGGCGGCGTGAAGGTCACCGAAACCGGTGCGGACCTGGCGCTGATGCTGTCGATGGTATCGAGTCTGCGCGACCGTCCGCTGCCGCAGGATCTGGTGATCTTCGGCGAAGTCGGCCTGGCCGGTGAAATCCGTCCGGTGCCCAGCGGCCAGGAACGCATCTCCGAAGCGGCGAAGCACGGCTTCAGACGCGCGATTGTGCCCGCCGGCAACGCACCGAAAAAACCGATTGCCGGGATGCAGGTGTTCAGCGTGAAGAAGCTGGCCGATGCGCTGGCCATTCTGGACGAACTGTAACGCGCCTGCGGCCTGTCAGCCGGAGTGCAGGGCAGGCCGGACGCACCTTAACCGCATTGATGCAGGAGGCACGACATGTCGTCGTTTGAATATCTGAAAACGGCCATCCGCCAGCAGGGTCACACGCTGCAACAGGTCGCTGATGCCAGCGGCATGACGAAAGGCTATCTGAGCCAGTTGCTCAATGCCAAAATTAAAAGCCCCAGCGCTCAGAAGCTGGAGGCGCTGCACCGCTTTCTGGGCCTGGAGTTTCCGCGCCGGGACAAACGGATAGGGGTGATATTCGGTAAGTTCTATCCGCTGCACACCGGCCATATCTATCTGATCCAGCGCGCCTGCAGCCAGGTGGATGAGCTGCATATCATCATGGGCTACGACGAGCCGCGCGACCGTGAACTGTTTGAGAACAGCGCGATGTCCCAGCAGCCGACGGTCAGCGATCGCCTGCGCTGGCTGCTGCAGACCTTTAAGTATCAGAAAAATATCCGCATCCACGCTTTCGACGAAGAGGGCATTGAGCCTTATCCGCACGGCTGGGATGTCTGGAGCAGGGGCGTCAGTGCGTTCCTCAGCGAACAGGGGATTACGGCGGACTGTATCTACACCAGCGAAGCGCCCGATGCCGAGATGTATCAGCAGCATCTGGGGATTCAGACCGTGCTGGTCGATCCCAGCCGATCCTTTATGAGCATCAGCGGCGCGCAGATCCGTCAGGATCCGTTCCGCTTCTGGGACTACATTCCCACCGAAGTAAAACCGTTCTTTGTCCGCACCGTGGCGATCCTCGGCGGAGAATCCAGCGGCAAATCGACGCTGGTCAACAAACTCGCCAACATCTTCAATACCACCAGCGCCTGGGAGTATGGCCGCGACTACGTCTTCTCCCATCTGGGCGGCGACGAGATGGCGCTGCAATATTCCGATTACGACAAGATCGCGCTGGGGCAGGCGCAGTACATCGATTTCGCCGTAAAATATGCCAATAAAGTGGCGTTTATCGACACCGATTTCGTGACCACGCAGGCGTTCTGTCTGAAGTATGAGGGGCGTGAACATCCCTTTGTGCAGGCGCTGATCGACGAATATCGTTTTGATCTGGTGATCCTGCTGGAAAACAACGTGCCCTGGGTTGCCGATGGATTGCGCAGTCTGGGCAGTTCGGTGGATCGTCGGGAGTTTCAGTCGATGCTGGTGACGATGCTGCGGGAAAATAACATCGATTTTCTGCACGTTCAGGAAGATGATTATGACACCCGCTTCCTGCGCTGCATTGAGCTGGTGAAGGCGATGCTGGGCGAGAAAAACGCCCAGCCGTAACGCCTGCGGTGATCCGGTCTGCCGTCTGGCAGCCGGATCGGGACATTAATAGACCATCACCACTTTACCGCGCATGTGGCCTTCCAGCACCCGCTGATGAGCGGCTTTCAGCGTCTCTACGCTCAGGCCGTGCAGCGTCTCGCTCAGCGTCGTCTGCAGTTTCCCCTCATCCAGCAGCGCCGACACCGCATCCAGAATCTCGCCCTGGCGCGCCATATCCGGCGTGTTGAACATGCTGCGGGTATACATCAGCTCGAAGTGCAGCGCGGCGCTCTTCAGTTTCAGCTGATCCATCGACAGCGGATGTTCGTTTTCGACGATGGTGCAGATATGGCCCTGCGGGGCGATCAGTTTAGCCATGGTTTCCCAGTGACCGTCGGTGTCATTCAGGCAGAAGATGTAATCAACCTGCTTAATCCCCTGTTTCTCCAGCTCGCCGACCATATCTTTGTAGTTGATCACCCGATCGGCTCCGCGATCGCGGCACCACTGCGCGGAATCTTCACGCGAGGCGGTCGCGATGATCTGCACCTTGCTGCGTAGCTTCGCCAGCGGGATCGCCAGCGATCCGACGCCGCCCGCGCCGCCGACGATCAGCAGCGTCTGATCGGCCGTGGCGTGCTCCAGGTTCAGTCGCTCAAACAATCCTTCCCAGGCGGTCAGGGCGGTCAGCGGGATCGCTGCCGACTGCGCCCAGTCCAGGCTCTCCGGCTTGTGGCCGGTGATACGTGAATCCACCAGCTGCTCGGTGCTGTTGCTGCCCGGACGGGTCAGGTCGCCGGCATAGAAGACTTCGTCGCCAGGCTTAAAGTTGCTGACTTTGCTGCCGACTTCCAGCACCACGCCGCTGGCGTCCCAGCCGAGAATGCGCGGCTGCTCAAGGCCATTTTTCATCGCCCCTTTATGTACTTTGGTGTCGACCGGGTTGACCGACGCCGCTTTCACTTCGACACGCAGGTCATACTCACCGGGCGTCAGGGATTCAGGGAAAATCTCAGTGAAGTTTTCAGGACTTTCCGGATTAACTGCGATAGCGCGAATAGACATAGCATTTTCCTGTTTAATCAGGCTCTCAGCCTGGAACGTGTCTCTGCCATGCTGACCGTGGCGCGGCAACCCGCTGTCGGGCTGCGCCACGCTTCACATGGCCGAATGGCGAATCTTTCAGAACCGGCTTTAAGTGTAGAACCAGGATTTAGCGGTGATAAGATGGACAATCTTTCATAGAGTGTTCGTCTGAGGTGAACAATGGCCTTTCGGCAGTGGCAGGATATGGCGCTTTTCGCGCTGGTGGCGGAGTGCGGCAGCTTTACCGGCGCGGCGGAACGGGCCGGTCTGCCGAAATCGAGCGTCAGCCAGCGCATCAGCCAGCTGGAGCAGCGGCTGGGGATCCGGCTGCTGAACCGCACCACCCGCCAGCTCAATCTGACCTTTGCCGGTGAGCGCTATCTGCTGCACTGCCAGGAGATGATGCAGGCCAGTGAACGCGCCGATCAGGCGATTGCCAGCCTGCGTGACAACCCCAGTGGCCGCCTGCGTATCACCAGTCCGGCGGGCATCGGCGCCACGCTGCTGGCGCGCTGCAACGCGGCATTTCTGCGCCTTTATCCTGATGTGACGCTGGATGTGTCGATATCGGATGAGATGCGTGACCTGGTGCAGGAGGGGTTTGATGTGGCGCTGCGCACGGGTCAGCCGCAGGAGTCCTCGCTGATTGGCCGCCGGATAGGCAACTGCCCGCGACGGCTGGTTGCTTCGCAGCACTATCTCGACCAGCATCCTCCGCTGCTCCATCCCCAGCAGCTGTCGGCCCATCGCTGTATTGCGCACCGCGCCTGGAATGAATGGGTGCTGCAGCGTGACGAAGAGTTCTATCGCTGGCTGCTGCCGCCAGGCCACCTCACGGACAATCTGCTCTACGCGCGCGAATCGGCGCTGGGCGATGCGGGCATCACGCTGCTGCCGCACTTCCTGATCGACGGGCCGATGGCCGATCCCCGGCTGGTGCCGGTGTTACCGGAATGGGAGGTCGAAGGCAATGAGCTGTGGCTGGTCTATCCGGGCCGCAAACTGCAGTCGCCTGCGCTGGCGCGCTTTATTGAGTTTGCGCTGCAGTCTCCGGTATTCAGGGCGTTTTATCGCTGAGCGGCTGGATATGGCGGAGAAATAAAGCTGCCATTTTTTCAGGGCCGGATTGATAACCGGCAATATTAGCGGCTAACCAGTCGCTGGCGCTCAGACCTTCCCAGCTGACCTGATAGCCTGCATGCAGAATAATATGTTCAAACAGGATGCGCAGTGCACGGCCATTACCTTCGCGAAAGGGATGCAGAATATTTAACTCGCAATAGTACCAGGCAACCTGATAACAGAAAGCCGCATGATCAGGCTGGGAGAAGAGTTTCTCATGCGCCATTTTCGTAAATAAACGGTCTGCTTCCCGCGCAATAAAAGCGGGCTGGCAAAATCGCGTCTGGCCTTTGCTGATGGAGATATCGCGTATTTTTCCTGCCCAGCTGTAAAGTTCGTTAAACAGGCAATAATGAATATGGCACAAGGTCCGGAGGGAAAAGGGAGGATGTGAAAGCGTAATCGTATGAATAGTCAGTGCGGTGACATCACGTTCAGCCTGATCAAGCAGGATCTGATCGCGGATATTATAACGATTGATCAGCACATCTGAATCGGGGTAACAGTAGTGATCCCGCCAGACCTGATAACGATTCACCTTCGCCACCTGTTACTGTTTATAGCGGCGTCGGATCTCTTCCAGCGTTAATAATTTACTGTCAGCAGAGATATAGATTCCCTCAAGGCGCGAACTGGCGGCAAAGTTAGCCACTTTCGTCGCCTCAAAAATCGCTTCTGCTTTTTTCGATGTTGATGCCCTGGCTGTTTTTTTCATCAGATTCAGACCTCTGTAGCGAACAGAATGAAAAGCGGAAGAGGGAGACCGGAGCCTCCCTCTGACACGCTTACTTCGTCATACGCTTGTACTTGATGCGCTTCGGCTCCAGCGCGTCTGCGCCGAGGGTACGCTTCTTGTACTCTTCATATTCGGTAAAGTTACCTTCGAAGAATTCAATTTTACCCTCATCCTGATAATCCAGAATGTGAGTCGCGATACGGTCCAGGAACCAGCGGTCATGCGAGATCACCATGGCACAGCCCGGGAACTCCAGCAGGGCGTTTTCCAGCGCGCGCAGGGTTTCGATGTCCAGGTCGTTGGTTGGCTCATCGAGAAGCAGCATGTTGCCGCCTACCTGCAGCAGTTTCGCCAGGTGCAGACGACCGCGTTCACCGCCCGACAGTTCACCGACGCGCTTACCCTGATCGACGCCTTTGAAGTTGAAGCGGCCGACATAGGCGCGGCTTGGCATCTCGGTGTTACCGATACGCATGATGTCCTGACCGCCGGAAACCTCTTCCCATACGGTTTTGGCGTTATCCATGCTGTCACGGAACTGATCGACGGAGGCCAGCTTCACGGTTTCACCCAGCACGATGCTGCCGGAATCAGGCTGTTCCTGACCGGACATCATACGGAACAGCGTCGATTTACCCGCGCCGTTCGGACCGATGATCCCGACAATCGCACCCTTCGGCACGGAGAAGGAGAGGTCATCAATCAGCACACGATCGCCGTACGATTTACGCAGGTTGCTGACTTCCAGCACTTTGTCACCCAGACGGGCACCTGGCGGAATGAACAGTTCGTTGGTTTCGTTACGCTTCTGGTAGTCCGTGTTGTTCAGCTCTTCGAAGCGTGCCAGACGGGCTTTGCCTTTAGACTGACGGCCTTTGGTCCCCTGACGCACCCACTCCAGCTCTTTCTCGATCGACTTACGGCGAGCGGCTTCGGTAGAGGCTTCCTGTGCCAGACGCGCATCTTTCTGCTCCAGCCAGGAGGAGTAGTTGCCTTCCCACGGAATGCCTTCGCCGCGGTCCAGCTCCAGAATCCAGCCCGCCACGTTATCCAGGAAGTAACGGTCGTGCGTAATCGCCACGACGGTGCCTTCGAAGTCATGCAGGAAGCGCTCCAGCCAGGCGACAGACTCGGCGTCCAGGTGGTTGGTCGGTTCGTCCAGCAGCAGCATGTCTGGTTTTTCCAGCAGCAGGCGGCAGAGGGCAACGCGGCGGCGTTCACCACCGGACAGGTTCGCGATTTTCGCGTCCCAGTCTGGCAGACGCAGCGCATCGGCCGCACGTTCCAGCTGCGTATTCAGGTTGTGACCGTCGTGCGCCTGGATAATCTCTTCCAGACGACCCTGTTCAGCGGCCAGCTTGTCGAAGTCTGCATCCTCTTCGGCGTACAGGGCGTAGACTTCGTCGAGGCGTTTCAGGGCGCCAACCACTTCGGACATCGCCTCTTCCACCGACTCACGCACGGTGTGTTCAAGGTTCAGCTGCGGCTCCTGCGGCAGGTAGCCAATCTTGATGCCGGGCTGTGGACGCGCTTCCCCTTCGATATCTTTATCGATGCCGGCCATGATGCGCAGCAGGGTAGATTTACCCGCACCGTTCAGACCGAGGACGCCGATTTTTGCGCCTGGGAAGAAGCTGAGCGAGATGTTTTTCAGGATATGACGCTTCGGCGGAACCACTTTGCCGACGCGATGCATGCTATAGACGAATTGAGCCACGTTGGTTTGAGCCTCTGGGTCTGTTGGTCGTTGGAATGATGTCGAAGTTTAGCCTTTTTCACCGTCTAATCCCAGCCGGGGGGCGGCGAATATTACCCCGCGAAGGGAATGGCGGACGGCGCAGAGCGTCAGCGTCTGATTTCATCACCGCCTGGCGGACAGGCGGCAGAGGCGGGGATCAGGGCAGGCGCAGCGGTATCGCCTGCTGCGTCAGCCAGTGTTGCAATGCCTGATCGGGCGCGCTGTCGCTGACCAGCAGATCAAAACGCTGCAGCTCGGCGATACGGGCGGGCAGCACCTTGCCATATTTGCTGCTGTCAGCCACCAGCACCGACTTCCGGGCGCGCAGCATGGCGTGATGCTTCATCATCAGCTCATTGGTGTTGTAGCAGGTCGCGCCCTGATCTTTGTCGATGCCTGCGGCAGAGATAAAGGCCAGCGTCGGACAGAGATCATCCAGGATGGTGTGCACGCCAATCGGCGTAAACAGGGCATTGTCAGCGTGAAATTCACCGCCGCTGAGGATCACGTTGCAGGCCGGTTTCTCTTTCAGCGTCAGAAAGGTGTTCATGGCGCAGCAGATGGCGGTAAACGCGAGGGTATCGGGGATCGCATCCACGATGTAGGGCAGGGTGGTGCCGCAGTCAAAAAAGACCGTATCGTTCTCCACGATCAGGCTCGCCGCAGCCTGGGCCAGCCGCTGTTTTCGGGCGGCATTCTGCCCATGCTGATCGCTGACAAAATAGTGGCTGGCGTGACTTTTCGGATCGCTGACGATATAGCCGCCCAGCAGAACGATACTGGAAGCCGGTTCGGTTAAGTCGCGCCGCACTGTCATCTCTGAGACGCCCAGCAGCTGAGCCGCATCTTTCAGATGCAGTTTATCGGTGCGTTTCAGCGCCTGCGTCAGCTTGTGAATGCGTTCGTCGCGCCTAGTTTCCATGGTCATCTCTCTGTTACCTATCCTGCAGTGCGGAACAAGGACGCCGTAACCGGCGTTATATCGCGACAAACCTCACAGATTTGAATGAGTTGCGTCTCATCCGCCAGGCTGGCAATCAATCTTACCCGCAATCCGTAAGGGCCGCAAACCTGCGCTGCGCGGTCAGCGTCGTGTCACACCACGATCGCATACAGGCGGGGAGATAAGTCTCGCCCGCATGGACGGTGATGTTATCTTGTTATAATAGTAACACTCCCTTGCCCGTTTATCGCCGAAATGTCGGGTCGCCTGCCGCTTCAGGATGTGGTTTTTGTCACATATTTAACCTTTAAGAAAGGTTATTGTTAATTTATTAACATTTAAGCTGGCAACACATCCGGGAGAAACCGTTATGACAATCGCGGTGATCGGCTCAAACATGGTCGATCTGATTACTTATACCAACAGCCTGCCGAAAGCGGGCGAAACCCTCGAAGCCCCCGACTTTGCCATCGGCTGCGGCGGCAAAGGCGCAAATCAGGCGGTTGCGGCGGCGAAAATGGGCGGCCGCGTGATGATGGTCAGCAAGGTCGGTGACGATCTCTTCGCGCCCAGCACCGTGGCGAATCTGCAACAGCAGGGGGTCGACACGCGCTTTGTGACCACCGCCGCAGGAACCTCCAGCGGTGTGGCGCCCATTTTTGTTGATGACCAGTCGCAGAACCGCATTCTGATTATCAAAGGCGCCAACCAGCAGCTGAAACCGGCTGATATCGACGATGCCGCAGAAGCCCTGAAAGCCTGCACGCTGATTATCCTGCAGCTCGAGATCCCGCTGGAAACGGTCTACTACGCCATCGATTTTGCCCGCCAGCATGAGATTCGGGTGATCCTCAATCCGGCTCCGGCCGTCGCGACGCTGGACATCGACTATGCCTGCAAATGTGACTTCTTCATGCCCAATGAAACCGAGCTGGAGATCCTGACCGGCCTGCCGGTCAGCAGCGATGAAGAGGTAATGCGTGCCGGTCAGTCGCTGCTGAAGCGTGGACTCAAAAATCTGATTATCACCCTGGGCAGCCGGGGATCGGTCTGGATGAGCGGCGATCGGGTACATCGTGTGGCCGCCACGCCGGTTCAGGCGGTGGACACCAGTGGCGCAGGCGATGCCTTTATCGGCTGCTTTGCGGTTCTGCTGACCGAAACCGGCGATGTGGCCGCGGCCATGACGCAGGCGTCTGCCTATGCTGCCTGCAGCGTCACCGGGCGTGGCACCCAGCGTGCTTACCCTGACACAGCGGCTTTCCAGCGTTTTCTCAACCGTAACTGAGGTTCTGCTATGCAACAGAAAATAGTTCAGCAATCTGATGGCTATCTGAATAAAACGCCGCTGTTTCAGTTCATCCTGCTGTCATGCCTCTTTCCGCTATGGGGCTGTGCGGCGAGTCTCAACGATATTCTGATCACCCAGTTTAAAAGCGTCTTTGCCCTCAGCGACTTCGCCAGTGCGCTGGTGCAGAGCGCCTTCTATGGCGGCTATTTTCTGATTGCGATCCCGGCCTCGCTGGTGATCCGCAAGACCAGCTACAAGATGGCGATTATGATCGGCCTGGCGCTCTACATTGCAGGCTGCATCGCCTTTTATCCGGCGTCGCACATGGCGACCTACACCATGTTCCTGGCGGCGATTTTTGCCATCGCCATTGGCCTGAGCTTTCTGGAAACCGCGGCCAATACCTACAGTTCGATGATTGGTCAGCGTGATCACGCCACGCTGCGGCTCAACGTCAGCCAGACCTTCTATCCGGTTGGTGCGCTGATGGGGATTGTGCTGGGCAAATATCTGGTGTTTCAGGATGGCGGCAGCCTGGAGAGCCAGATGGCGGGCATGACGGCGGAGCAGGTACATGCGTTCCGGCTGACCATGCTGGAACACACGCTGGAGCCGTACAAGTATCTGGTAATGGTGCTGGTGGTCGTGATGCTGCTGTTTATGTTCACCCGCTATCCGCACTGCAAGCCGGACAGCCACGCGAAATCGCGCCCGTCACTGAGTGAGACCTTCCGCTATCTGGCCAGCAATCGCCACTTTAAACGCGGGATCGTGACCCAGTTTCTCTATGTTGGCATGCAGGTGGCGGTCTGGTCATTTACGATTCGTCTGGCGCTGACGCTGGGCGCGGCCAATGAACGTCACGCCTCTAACTTTATGATCTACAGCTTCATCTGCTTCTTTATCGGTAAGTTCGTGGCGAATTTCCTGATGACCCGCTTCCGGGCCGAGAAGGTGCTGATTGCCTATTCCGTGCTGGGCGTGCTGACGCTGGCCTATGTGATGCTGGTGCCGGACTTCACCGCCGTGTACGCCGCCGTGTTTGTCAGCGTGCTGTTTGGCCCCTGCTGGGCCACCATTTACGCAGGCACGCTGGCGACGGTAGACAACAGATATACCGAGGTCGCGGGCGCGTTTATCGTGATGGCGATTGTGGGCGCCGCCTTCGTTCCGGCGCTGCAGGGGCTGGTCTCTGACTCCCTGGGATCGATGCAGCTGGCGTTTGGCGTGTCGCTGCTCTGCTTCGCCTGGGTCGGCTTCTATTTCTATGGCGAGCTGCGTCATAAAAAGCAGCCGGTTGCAGGCGGGCGTCTGGTGGAGGAGTTGCCATGAAAACCCGTTTACCCCTGACGCGTGACCAGTTTCAACCCACGCCGTCGACACTACTGGAGAGCGAGGCGTTCCGGGTCGAGCTGTTTCGCTATCCGTCAGGCATTGAGGCGGTGCGCCTCCATAACCGTCGCGGCAGCGTAACCGTGCTGCCGTTTCTCGGGCAGATGATCTGGGAGGTCGCGTTCGACGGGCATAACCTGACGATGGGCCACAGTTTCAGGCAGCCGCTGCCAGCCCGTTCGATCATCGATACCTATGGCTGTTTTGCGTTTCACTCGGGATTGCTGGCGAACGGCTGTCCCGCGCCAGAGGACGATCATCCGCTGCACGGCGAGATGGCCTGCGCCCACATGGACAGCGCCTGGCTGGTGCTGGAAGAGCAGACGCTGTCGCTGGAAGGGGAGTATGACTATGTTAAAGGCTTTGGTCATCACTATCTGGCAGCACCGGCCGTTCGTCTTCAGGCCGATCGCCCGCGGCTGACGATCGACATGACGGTCACCAATCTGGCCGGTGCGCCGATGCCGTTGCAGTACATGTGTCACATCAACAGCGCGTGGATCGATCAGGGGCGCTTCAGGCAGTCGATCCCCGATCGGGCCTTTCAGCTGCGCCAGTCGATCCCGGCGCATCTGCGGCCAACGCCTGCCTGGCGCGACTACACGGATCGGCTGGCGCGCGATCCGCTGGCCCTGCAGCAGCTTGATCAGCCGCAGCTCTGCGATCCGGAGATCGTCTTTTTCGCGGACGATCTGCCGCAGTATGGCGATGAGGTGCAGTTTGAGCTGCATGCGCCGCAGGGCTACGCGCTGATGACGCGCTTCTCCACCGCGCAGTTCCCGCACGCCACCCGCTGGCTGCTGCATAATCCCGATCAGCAGGTGGCGGCCTATATTCTGCCCGCCACCTGCCGGCCGGAAGGCTTTCTGGCGGCACAGCAGGCAGGTACGCTGATCACCCTGAAACCGGGCGAACAGCGCCACTTCTCCGTCGAAACGGGCCTGCTCTGATCGCCGGTTAAATCGCCACGAGGCCGCGCACACCCTCTGCTTCCATGGTGTCGCCGCGGCCACGCTGCACGATCTCCCCGCGCGACATCACCAGATAGCTGTCCGCCAGCTCGGCGGCGAAATCGTAAAACTGCTCGACCAGCAGGATCGCCATATCCCCGCGCTGCGCCAGCTGGCGGATCACTGCGCCGATCTCTTTGATCACGGAGGGCTGGATCCCCTCTGTGGGTTCATCCAAGATCAGCAGCTGAGGACGACAGGCCAGCGCCCGGCCGATCGCCAGTTGCTGCTGCTGACCGCCCGAAAGATCGCCGCCGCGACGTGACTTCATCGCCAGCAGCACCGGAAAGAGCTGATAGATCTCCTCCGGCACCTCGCGCGCCTGCGCCGCCGGAAAACGGGAGAGCCCCATCAGCAGATTCTCCTCCACCGTCAGACGCGGAAAAATTTCGCGGCCCTGTGGCACATAGGCGATGCCCGCCTGCACGCGCTGATGAGGTTTACGGCCAGTGATCCGCTGCTGCTGCCAGTGGATATCCCCTGACTTCGCCGGGATCAGCCCCATCAGGCACCTGAGCAGCGTGGTTTTCCCCACGCCGTTGCGTCCCAGCAGGCAGGTGATCTCACCAATTTTTACCTCAAACGACAGGCCGCGCAGAATATGACTGCCGCCATAATATTGATTCAGTTCAGTAACCTGTAACATCTCAGCGCCCCAGATAAACGTCGATAACCTGCTCGTTGGCCTGCACCTCGCGCAACGACCCTTCGGCCAGCACCTGACCCTGATGCAGCACCGTGACATGGTCGGCGATGGTCTCCACAAAACCCATGTCATGCTCCACCACCATCAGCGAGTGTTTGCCCGCCAGGCTGCGGAACAGCTCGGCGGTGTAGTCCGTCTCGGCGTCGGTCATGCCCGCCGCAGGCTCATCCAGCAGCAGCAGGTGCGGCTCCTGCACCAGCAGCATCCCGATCTCCAGAAACTGCTTCTGGCCGTGTGACAGCAGGCCCGCCCGGCGCTGGCGTTCAGCGCCCAGCCGCAGGAGCTTCAGCACTTCATCAATGCGATCGCGCTGTTCGCTGTTGAGGCGGGCGCGCAGGCTGGCCCAGACCGATTTATCGGTTTTAAGCGCGATCTCCAGATTCTCAGCGACCGTTAACGCCTCAAACACCGTGGGCTTCTGAAACTTGCGGCCGATACCGGCGCGGGCGATCTCCACCGGCGAAAGACGGGTCAGATCGCTGTCCTGGTCATAGATCACCCGGCCCGAATCGGGTCGGGTTTTGCCGGTGATCACATCCATCAGCGTGGTTTTGCCCGCGCCGTTGGGGCCGATCACGCAGCGGAGTTCACCGACGCCGATCTGCAGCGACAGATCGGTGAGCGCGCGAAAGCCTTCGAACGAGACGTTGATCTTCTCCAGCTGCAGCACCGGATCGCGCTGCAGCCGGTGACGATCCGCCCGCTGGGGCTGGGTAAACAGGGCATCACTCATGGTTTCCTCCGGCGCAGCAGGCCAATGACGCCAGAGGGCAGAAACAGCGTCACCATAATGAACATCAGGCCCAGAAAGAACAGCCAGTACTCCGGGAAGGCCACGGTGAAGATGCTGCGTGCGCCGTTGACAATGGCCGCCCCGAGCAGCGGGCCAATCAGCGTGCCGCGTCCGCCCAGCGCCACCCAGATGGCGGCTTCGATCGAGTTGGCCGGTGACATTTCTCCCGGATTGATAATGCCGACCTGCGGCACATAGAGCGCCCCGGCCAGGCCGCACAGCACAGCGGAGAGCGTCCAGACAAACAGCTTAAAGCCGCGCGGATCGTATCCGCAGAACATCAGGCGATTCTCCGCATCCCGCACCGCGGTCAGCACCCGGCCAAACTTGCTGCGCGCCAGGGCAAAGCCGATCGCCAGGCTCAGCAGCAGCAGCAGCACCGTGGCAACGAACAGCCCGATACGGGTGCCCGTCGCCGTGACGGAAAAGCCGAGCAGGGTGGTAAAGCCGGTAAACCCGTTGTTGCCCCCAAAACCGGTTTCGTTGCGGAAGAACAGCAGCATACCGGCGTAGGTCAGCGCCTGGGTGATGATGGAGAAGTAGACGCCTTTGATTTTTGAGCGAAAAGCGAAGAAGCCAAACAGCCAGGCCAGCAGGCCCGGCACCAGCATGCTGAGGCAGAGCGCCCAGGCGAAGTACTGGGTGCCGGTCCAGAACCAGGGCAGCTCATGCCAGGAGAGAAAGGACATAAAGGCGGGTAAACCCTCGCCCGCGGCCTGGCGCATCAGGTACATGCCCATGGCATAGCCGCCCAGGGCGAAAAACAGGCCGTGCCCCAGCGACAGCAGACCGGCGTATCCCCACACCAGATCCAGCGCCACCGCGACCACCGCATAGCAGAGGATTTTGCCGACCAGCGTCAGGGTATAGGTCGAGAGGGCCAGCGGATGCGTGGCGGGCAGCAGCGCCAGAAACGGCATCAGCAGCAGCGCCAGCGCGACCAGCAGGCCGAGGCTGAGTGTCAGGCGCGGCGCGGTACGCGCCACGCGAAGCGTCATGGGTTGCGTCATCAGTCAGTCACCCTTCCTTTAACCGCAAACAGGCCCTGCGGGCGTTTCTGAATAAACAGCACGATGATCATCAGAATCAGGATCTTGCCCAGCACGGCGCCCATCTGCGGCTCCAGCACTTTGTTGAGAATGCCCAGGCTGAACGCCGCGACCACGGTGCCCGCCAGCTGGCCAACGCCACCCAGCACCACCACCAGAAACGAGTCGATGATGTAGCCCTGGCCCAGCTCCGGCCCGACATTGCCGAGCTGGGACAGCGCCACGCCACCCAGCCCGGCGATACCGGAGCCGAGGCCAAACGCCAGCATATCGACGCGGCCGGTCGGTACGCCGCAGCACTCCGCCATCGCACGGTTCTGGGTTACGGCCCGGACGTTCATGCCCAGGCGGGTGCGGTTCAGCAGCAGCCAGGTGAGCGCCAGCACAAACACCACAAACAGGATCACCGCGATACGGTTCCACGGCAGCACCAGGTTAGGCAGCAGCGTCAGGCCGCCCGAGAGCCACGCCGGATTCGCCACCTCCAGGTTCTGTGCGCCGAACAGCACCCGGACCAGCTGGATCAGCATCAGGCTGAACCCCCAGGTGGCGAGCAGTGTCTCCAGCGGACGGCCATAGAGATGACGGATCACCGTGCGCTCCAGCGCCATGCCGATGGCGGCGGTGACCAGAAAGGCGACCGGCAGCGCCAGCAGCGGATACCAGGCTAAATAGTGCGGCGCGAACTGCTGAAACAGGCCCTGCACCCACCAGGTGGCATACGCGCCGAGCATCAGCATTTCACCGTGCGCCATGTTAATCACCCCAAGCAGACCGTAGGTGATCGCCAGGCCCAGCGCGGCCAGCAGCAGAATCGACCCGAGCGACAGGCCGCTGAAGGCCTGCCCCAGCAGATCGCCCCACATCAGCCGCTTCTGAATCTGTTGCAGGCTCTGCGCCGCCGCCGCCCGCACCGTGGGATCCGGCTCGTTCGCGGCCTGAGTCAGACGCTGCAGGCTGGCCTGAGTATTGGGATCGCCGGACTCACCCAGCTGCTGAACCGCCCGCAGACGCACCATCGGCTCGCGATCGGCCAGCTGCAGATTCGCCAGCGCCAGCGTTAACGCGGCGTGGACCCGACTGTCCGGCTCGGCGGCCAGCCGCTGTTCCAGCAGGGGAAGCTGGTCCGCCACCCCCTCATTTTGCAACTGCCGGGCCGCGCGCAGGCGCAGAGCGACATCCGGGCTGACCAGCTGGTGGGCGGCCAGCGCAGTGTTGACCAGTACCCGCAGCCGGTTGTTCATAAACAGTTTTTTCAGGCTGCCCGCAGGCTGCGCCACCGTGTCCAGCGGCTGCAGCGTTGCACCCTGCTGGCTGAACGGCTGCCTGTTCTGGTCGGTAACCACGGTTTCAGCATGCAGCGCCTCCAGCAGCGGCAGGCGCTGACTGTCGGGCGCCGCAGCCCACTGCTGCAGCAGCGCCGCCTGCTGGCTGCGGCTGGCGGCCGCAAAGTCCGCAGCCGGTCCGGCGCTGGCCATCAGCGGCATCAGCAGCAGCAGGCTGAGAAAGCAGCGACATAGATTCATAAAGAGAGCCTCGTCAGGGGAGAGCATCGCGGCCGCGTCACAGCAGGTGACGCGGCCGGGTTATCCGCCGCGCACCATTACTGCGCGGTCTTGACCGGGTGATCGGGCTTTTTGTCGTTACCGGCGATATAGGGGCTCCACGGCTGCGCGCGAACCGGCTGATCGGTCTGCCATACCACGCTGAACTGGCCGTTCTCTTCCACCTCGCCAATCATGACCGGCTTATGCAGATGGTGGTTGGTCTGATCCATCGTCAGGGTAAAGCCATCCGGGGCCTTGAAGGTCTGGCCGGCCATGGCCGCCCGCACTTTGTCGACGTCCGTGGTGCCCGCTTTTTCCACCGCCTGCGCCCACATATGGATTCCCACATAGGTTGCCTCCATCGGATCGTTGGTGACGACGGTGGCGGCGTTCGGCAGGTTGTGCGCTTTGGCGTAAGCACGGTAATCGGCGACGAATCTGGCATTAACCGGATTATCAATCGACTCGAAATAGTTCCAGGCCGCTAACTGACCCACCAGCGGTCGGGTGTCGATGCCGCGCAGCTCCTCTTCGCCCACCGAGAAGGCGACGACCGGAATGTCAGTGGCCTTGATCCCCTGGTTGGCCAGCTCTTTGTAGAACGGCACGTTGGAGTCGCCATTGATGGTGGAGACCACGGCCGTTTTGCCGCCCGCCGCAAACTTTTTAATGTCCGCGACGATGGTCTGATAATCGCTGTAACCGAAAGGCGTATAGACCTCTTTGATATCGCTGTCCGCCACGCCTTTGCTGTGCAGGAAGGCGCGCAGGATCTTGTTGGTAGTACGCGGATAGACGTAGTCGGTGCCCAGCAGGAAGAAGCGTTTCGCGCTGCCGCCATCTTCGCTCATCAGGTACTCCACGGCCGGGATCGCCTGCTGATTCGGCGCGGCACCGGTGTAGAAGACGTTGGGCGACATCTCTTCCCCTTCATACTGCACCGGGTAGAAGAGGAGGCCATTCAGCTCTTCAAACACCGGCAGCACCGACTTACGTGAAACCGAGGTCCAGCAGCCAAACACCACCGCCGCCTTGTCCTGCGTCAGCAGCTGGCGCGCTTTTTCGGCAAACAGCGGCCAGTTGGAGGCGGGATCCACCACCACCGGCTCCAGCTTTTTCCCCAGCACGCCCCCTCTGGCGTTGATCTCATCGATCGTCATCAGCGCCACATCTTTCAGCGGCGTTTCAGAAATCGCCATGGTGCCGGAGAGGGAATGCATGATCCCCACTTTGATGGTATCCGCAGCCTGGGCACTCCAGGTGAAACCCAGACTGACAACGGTGGCGGAGAGCGCAAAAGCCTTGATCAACGAACGTCTTTTCATCATCTGAACCCCTGAGTGGTAATGGTATTATTCGGTGAGCTGAAGCCGGGCCTGCTGGAGGCGGTGCAGCGTGATCTTGCGGACTTCCGCCTTGCTGACGGCGATGTGATCGGTCAGGATCTGTTGTGCCGTGGCACGCTGCTGCTGAAAAATTGCCTGTAAAATCTGCGCATGTTCCTGATAGGTGGCGCAGATGCGATCGTCGCGGGTGAAGTCGAGGCGACGGATGATGCGGATCTTTTCCGTGAGCTCGGCGTGGATGCGCGCCATCTCCGGATTACCGGCGGCGGCGACCAGCGTCATGTGAAACGCCTCATCATGCTGCGAGACCACCAGTCCGTCGGCGAGCGCCTCCGACTCACACCAGAACTGGTTGAGTGCTTCGAGCAGCGCGGCACACTGCGGCGCGGGCAGGGCGCAGAGGCGTTTTACCGCCTCGCACTCCAGCACGGTGCGCAGGTCATAGAGCGATTCGAACCAGGCGAAATCAAAGGTTTTGATCTGCCAGCCGCTGCGAAACCAGACGTCCACAAAGCCTTCACGCTCCAGCCGGAACAGCGCCTGGCGCACCGGGGTGCGGCTGACCGCCATGCGCGCGGCGATTTCGCTTTCGCTGAAGCGATCGCCCGGCATCAGGCGAAAGGCAAAAATATCGGCCTTCAGGGCCTGATAGACCCGTTCGGCCAGCGCTTCGCGGCGCGCTTTCGGAGGATGTGCTCTCATTCTGCCTCCGGTTCAAGCCATAACAGGGTGTCGCCGGGCGTGACCGGCCGCCCCGCCTGACAGAGGATCCGCGTCACGCGGCCCGCCTGAGGCGCGACAATCGCCAGCTCCATCTTCATCGCCTCCACGATGATCAGCGTCTGACCGGCGCTGACCGCCTCGCCCGGCTGCACCAGCACTTTCCAGATGTTGCCATTGAGGTCAGCCTGCACGGCCAGGCCGCTGTGATCCTCGTCACTGACGCCGGTGGCGGCCTCCTGCACAGGCGGGGCGTTCTCCTCTTCCCGCGCCCAGTGCTGCACTTCCTGTTCAAAGGCAGCAGCCTGACGCTGGCGAAAGGCGGCGATCTCAGCGGCGTGATCGGCAAGGAACTGCTGATGAGCGGCGAAATCAAACTCGGTCTCTTCAATACGCAGGCTGGCGCGGCCTTCACGAAAATCTTCGCGCAGCCGATTCAGTTCGCTCTCACTTACCGGATAGAAGCGCACCTGGTCGAAGAAGCGCAGCAGCCATGGCGCATCGGCCGCGAACTGCGGATTTTTCAGGAAGGTGTTCCAGATCGGCAGCGTGCGGCCCACCAGCTGATAGCCGCCGGGCGAATCCATGCCGTAGATGCACATATACATGCCGCCGATACCGACGGTGCCTTCGGCGGTAAAGGTGCGTGCCGGACTGTATTTGGAACTCAGCAGGCGATGACGCGGATCGATCGGCACCGCGCAGGGGGCGCCGAGATAGACGTCGCCCAGTCCCAGCACCAGATAGCTGGCGTCGAACAGGGTATCGCGCACCGCTTCGCGGCTGCTCAGGCCGTTAATGCGCTGAATGAAATCGACGTTATTCGGCAGCCAGGGGGCCGTGGCGCGCACCGTCTCCTGATAGCGGCTGACGGCGCCCAGCGTGGCGCTGTCTTCAAACGCCATCGGCATCCACACGACGCGCGACGGCACTTTAAGGGTGCTGACATCGCCCAGCGTGGCCTCCAGCGTCAGCAGCAGCGACATCAGCCGCGCCTGGCTGATAACCAGGCTGTCGTAGCGCACCTGCAGCGACCGCACACCCGGCGACAGCTCCTCAATGCCCGGTTCAGCCTCTGCTTTCAGCGCATTCATCAGCAGATGCACGCGCAGGCGCAGCGCCAGATCCAGTACGTTATCGCCATACTCAATCAGCACATATTTGTCGCCCGCCTGGCGGTAGATCACGGCCGGTGTGCTGCCGGTCGCGTCCCGCGCGGCCAGGATCGTCGCGGAGCCGTGGGCAGTTTCGGCCAGCGACGGCACGGCAAACGCTGGCGGATGCTCCGGCCGCAGGGTTTCGATCAGATGCGTCTGCGCTTTTTCCCGCGCCAGCGCATCGTCTGCGGAAATCGGGTGGAAGCGGATGGTGTCGCCAGGTTTGACCTGACCCACCTTCCACAGCTCCGCTCTGGCGATGGTCACCGGACAGACAAAGCCGCCCAGACTGGGGCCGTCATGCGTCAGGATCACCGGAAAGTCGCCGGTAAAGTTGACCGCGCCGATGGCATATTCGCAGTCGTGTACGTTTGAGGGATGCAGGCCCGCTTCACCGCCGTTGGCACGGGTCCAGGTGGGTTTCGGGCCGACCAGCCGCACGCCGAGGCGGTTGGAGTTGTAGTGCACCTGCCAGTCACTGGCAAAGAACTCATCAATTGCGGCCTGGGTGAAGAAGTCCGGCGCGCCGTGCGGCCCGTAAAGGACGCCGATACGCCATTCGCTGCCGTAGTGCGGGATCAGCGCCGCGTCGAGCGGCTGCGGTGCGCTGATCGGGGCAGGGGTGGTGCAGGCCGCCTGTTCAGGCCGGGAGATCGGCAGCATATCGGCCACGCGCAGGGTGCGCCCGGCGTGACCGCCGAACTGGCCCAGCGAGAAGGTGCTGCGGCTGCCGAGATAGACTGGCACGTCGAAGCCGTTGCGCACTGCCAGATAGCTGCGGCAGCCCTCTCGGGCGCGGCCCAGCGCCAGCGTCTGTCCCGCTTTTACCGTCAGCGGCTGCCAGTAGCTCACCGGCTCGCCATCCAGCGTGGCGTCACACGCCGCGCCGGTCAGCGCCAGCGTGGCATCGCAGTGGAAGCGCAGGGTCGGCCCCTGCAGCGTAAACTCCAGGCCCGCTGCCGATGCATGGTTCCCGACGATGCGGTTAGCCAGCCGGAAGGCGAAATCGTCCATCGGGCCGGAAGGCGGCACGCCGATGTCCCAGTAGCCGAGGCGGCCGGGATAGTCCTGAACCGAACTGAAGGTGCCGGGCTGCAGCACCTCCACCACCGGGGCGGCGGGCACCACGCTGTCGAGATAGCGGGTCCAGACACTGCCGCTGCGAAACGTGTCGCTGGTGGTGATCTGCCGCAGGTAATCCAGGTTGGTGGCGATGCCGTGCAGCTGGGTAGCATCCAGCGCCTGCTGCAGTTTTTCCAGGGCCGCATCGCGGCTGTCGGCGTGCACAATCAGCTTGGCGATCATCGGATCGTAGAAGCTGGAGACCTCGCTGCCGGTTTCGACACCCGTGTCGACCCGCACGCCCTCGGGAAAGACCACGCCCGTTAACAGGCCTGGGCTGGGCTGAAAGTTTTTCAGGGGATCTTCGGCATAGAGACGGACTTCAATCGCCGCCCCCTGCGGCGCCTGCTGCAGACGCGCCCAGTCCACCGCATCGCCCGCCGCCACCTGTAACATGCACGCCACCAGGTCCAGCCCGGTGACGCACTCCGTAACCGGATGTTCCACCTGCAGGCGGGTGTTGACCTCCAGGAAGTAGAATGTCTGCTGGCTGACGTCGTAGATATACTCCACGGTGCCCGCGCTGCGGTAGTTTACCAGCTCACCGAGCCGCACCGCCGACGCGAGCAGGGCCTCGCGCGTGGCGGGCGACAGGCCCGGCGCAGGCGTCTCCTCCACCACCTTCTGGTTACGGCGCTGCAGCGAGCAGTCGCGTTCGCCCAGCGCCACCACGGTGCCGTTGCCGTCGCCAAAAATCTGGACTTCGATGTGACGGGCGCGATCGATACAGCGCTCCAGAAACACCCCGGCATCACTGAAGAACTGCTCGCCGAGGCGGCGCACGCTCTCCCAGGCGCTGGCCAGAGCCTGCGCATCGGCGCAGCGTGTCAGGCCAATGCCGCCACCGCCCGCGGTGCTTTTCAGCATCACCGGATAGCCAATCTCATCGGCGGCCTGCAGCGCCGCCTCAAGCGACGCCAGCAGCGGCGTGCCCGGTGTCATCGGCACGCCCGCACGGGCCGCCAGTTCGCGCGCGCGGTGCTTCAGTCCGAACTCGCCAATCTGCTGCGCGGTCGGGCCGACAAAGGCGATGCCTGCCGCTTCGCAGGCTTCGGCAAACGGCTGGCTTTCGGAGAGAAAACCGTAGCCAGGCCAGATCGCCTGCGCGCCGCTCTGCTGCGCCGCCGCCAGAATTTTGTCGATGCGCAGATAGCTGTCGCTGGCTTTGTCGCCGCCCAGGGCGATAGCCACATCCGCCTGCCTGACGTGCCGGGCGTTGCGGTCGGCGTCAGAGTAGACCGCGACGCTTTTCACGCCGAGGCGCTTCAGGGTGCGGATGGCGCGGCAGGCAATCTCGCCGCGGTTGGCAATCAGTACGGTGGTGAACATGATCAGTGACTCCCCTGTGATGCCAGCCAGTTGCGCCAGCCGCCCGTTTCAGTGATCTCCAGCGCGCCGTTCAGCGCCGCGCCTTCGCAGATAAAGCCTTTGACGACCCGGCCATCGGCCAGCGTCAGGTTGCCGATCCCCAGCGGCGCCGGGATCCCGGCCACAAACTCGCCGAAGCGCGCCAGCGGAATGTCCCACAGCTCCACGGCGATCGCGGCGCCCTGTTGATCACGCATCAGGCCCGGCTTTTTGATCGCCCCCTCCAGCAGGGCAAACAGGCGGTAGTGGGGCGCGGTCTGCGTCTCCTCGACCCACACCGCCTGACGTTCGGTAAGCTCGAAATTGAGCGGCATGCCGGTGAGATGGGCACCCACCACCGCCAGCCGGACGTGATCAGCAGAGGCGGGCAGCGTGGCGCGTCTGGCCGGGAAGGGCTGACCGGTGGCGCCCAGCGGCAGTGCCAGTTGCTGCTGCCAGCGCAGGCCAAACCCGGCCAGCGCCCGATCGTGCCAGGCTGGCGCGATCAGGGTGATGCCCGCCGGCAGGTCGTCGTTGCGGAACGGCGCGGGCAGCGCCAGCGCGGCGAGGTCGGCCAGGTTGGTAAAGTTGGTGTAGGTGCCAAACTGTGAGTTGTAGTGGACGGGCTCCTGCTTCATCTCTTCCAGGGTGTGGATGGTGGGCGAGGTCGGCACCACCAGCGCGTCAAAGGGGGCCAGGGCCTGCTGGATCTGGCGCGTCAGGTCGGCGCGCAGATACTCCGCTTTAAACGCCTCCACCGCGCTGTAGTTCAGCCCGCTGGCGATGATGTTCTGCACGACCGGCTCCATCTGGTCGAGCATTTCGCCCACCGCCGCCGTACGTTCGGCGACCCAGGGGCCGTAATAGAGCTGTTCAGCCAGCTGACGAAACGGGGTGAAGTCGATGGGGTGCAGCGTCGCGCCGCCCGCCTGCAGGGCCTCCAGCGCCCGATCCCAGGCGGCTTCGGCAGCAGCATCATCAAAAAAGGCCGGATCGGCCGGGATAGCAAAGTGAGGACGGGCGGGCAGGCTGGCCGGGGCGGTGCGCGGGTTGACGCGCGAATAGGCGTCGCCGCTGTCATAGCCGCCCATGAGCGTGGCGACGGTAAAGGCATCTTCGGTCGTCAGCGCAAAGACTGAGATGGTGTCGTTAAGCCGACAGGCGGGCACCACGCCGCGCGCAGAGAACCAGCCTTTGGTCGGTTTGAGGCCGACGATGTTGTTGAAACCTGCCGGGACGCGACCCGATCCTGCCGTATCGGTGCCGAGTGAGAAGGCGACCAGTCCGCGCGCCAGCACCGACGCCGAGCCAGAGCTGGAGCCGCCGCTGACATAGTCGGCATCGAAGGTATTGCAGACCGCTCCGTAAGGCGAGCGGGTGCCCACCAGACCGGTCGCGAACTGATCGAGGTTGGTTTTGCCGATGACCACCGCGCCAGCGGCTTTCAGCCGGGCGACAGCCACCGCATCCTCACGGGCGGTGTAGGTAAAGGCGGGGCAGGCGGCGCTGGTGGGCCAGCCCGCCACATCAATGTTGTCCTTGACCGCGAACGGTATCCCAAACAGCGGCAGCGCCGCAGGATCGCGCTGATAGTCCGCCAGCAGCGGCGCAATCTGTGCCGCTAACTGATCCGGTGTCGCCAGGGTGATCCAGGCGTTATCCTGCGGATCGATCTCCGCCAGGTGTGCGTTGAGCAGGGCGCTAATCTGCTGCGGTGCCTGCTGAATGCGCTGCTGCCAGGCGTGAAGCGTCAGGCCAATGGTCGATGTCATAAGAAGAATTCCAGCTGGTATACAAGATGGCATTCAACAGAGCAAAGGGTGTGCCAGTTTTTTAACGCGCTGATTCAACGGGTTAATGGTGGGGGTGATAAGATTTTCTGATGGTAATTTGCACAATCGCGGCGCGCAGCCTGAGCGATAGCGGTGCGCCGGGGGGCGTGGTGCGTAAATTTTGTGAAGAACATGGCAAGAGTCCGGTGGCCTGGTTAGCATGAAGACTGTCTGGCAGTTCGCCGGGCCCAGCAACAGAGGAGATTTACGTGGTGAAGTGGCGTAACTGGATGATAGGGATCTGCCTGGCCGGCACGGCCAGCAGCGCATGGGCCGATTCGCTTGATCAACAACGGCAACGTTATCAAAAAATTAAACAGGCCTGGGACAGCAACCAGATGGCCACCGTGGATCAGCTCCTGCCGACGCTGCAGGATTATCCGCTTTACCCTTATCTGCAGTATCGCCTGCTGGCGCAGGATCTCGATCAGGAGACCGCGCTGGCCGTGCAGAACTTTATTCGCCAGTATCCGACGCTGCCGCCTGCGCGATCGCTCAGCACCCGCTTTATCAACGTGCTGGCTTACCGCCAGGACTGGCAGGGCGTGCTGAACTTCAGCCCGACTGAACCTAAGCCGGTGCAGGCGCGCTGCAACTGGTACTACGCGAAATGGGCCACCGGCCAGCAGCAGGCCGCGTTCGACGGTGCGAAGCAGATCTGGCTGCGCGGCACGGCGCTGCCTGCGGACTGCGATAAGCTCTTCTCGGTCTGGCAGTCTTCCGGTCAGCTCTCACCGATTACCATCCTGGAACGTATCCGGCTGGCGATGAAGGCCGGTAATGACAGCCTGGTGAGCTATCTGGCGAAAACGCTGCCGGCCGATTATCAGACCATGTCTGACGCGGTGCAGGCGCTGCAGCAGGATCCGCTGACGGTCAGCACCTTCGCCAGCAGCGTCGGGCCAACCGACTTCACCCGCCAGGCGACGATCTACGCCTTTACCCGCGTGGCGCGGCAGGACATGGAAAACGCCCGCAGCCTGATCCCGATCCTGGTCCGGGCGCAGAAGATGGGGCCGGAGGATGAACAGGCGCTGAAGGAGATCGTGGTCTGGCGCATGATGGGCAGCGATCTCACCTCAGAGCAGGCGCGCTGGCGTGACGCGGTGGTGATGAACAGCGAGTCGACCGCGCTGCTGGAACGCCGGATTCGCCTGGCGCTCACGCAGCATGACCGGCGTGGCCTGAACACCTGGATCGCCCGTCTGCCGCTGGAAGCCAAAGAGAAAGATGAGTGGCAATACTGGCAGGCCGATCTGCTGTTTGAGAAAGGGCGCAAAGAGGAAGCGGAAGAGATCCTGCGTAAGCTGATGCAGGCGCGCGGCTTCTATCCGATGGTGGCCGCCCAGCGGCTGGGCGTGGATTATCCGCTGCAGGTGGATGAAGCGCCGAAGCCAGACAGCGCCACGGTGCAGGGCCCCGAACTGGCCCGTGTTCGCGAACTGATGTACTGGGGGCTGGATAATCTGGCACGCAGCGAATGGAGCAATCTGATCGGCAGCCGCACGCACATCCAGCAGCAGATGCTGGCGCGTTACGCCAACGAACAGGACTGGTGGGATCTCAGCGTGCAGGCGACCATCACGGCCAAAATGTGGGACAGCCTGAAGGAGCGTTTCCCGCTGGCATGGCAGAGCGTCTATGAGCGTAATACCGACGTGAAGCAGATCCCGCCGAGCTATGCGATGGCGATCTCGCGTCAGGAGAGCGCCTGGAACCCCAAAGCCCGTTCGCCGGTCGGTGCCAGCGGTCTGATGCAGATCATGCCCGCCACCGCGGCGCACACCGTGAAGATGTATAACATTCCGGGCTACAGCAACGTCAGCCAGCTGCTCGATCCGGAAACCAATATCCAGATCGGCACTCAGTATCTGGAGTATGTCTATCAGCAGTTCAGCCAGAACCGGATCTTTGCTTCGGCGGCGTACAATGCCGGGCCGGGCAGGGTGCGGAGCTGGCAGAAAATCAGTGCCGGCAATCTGGATGCCGTGGCGTTTATCGAGACAATCCCCTTCTCAGAAACGCGCGGCTACGTGAAGAACGTCCTGGCGTATGACGCCTACTATCGTCACTTCATGGGCAAGCCTGACCGGATCCTGTCAGATGCTGAGTGGAATCGCCGTTACTAGCTGTGCTAAGCTTCCGTACTCTTTAGCGAGTACGGAAGCCTCTCCATGACCCATTCTGAATCCCCCTCTGCCGATGCGCATCCGACAGACGATAGCTGGCAGCGCGTTGTCCTGCTGATGCAGCAGGCCTTTGCGGATGGCCATGCGCTGCCTCTGCTGCAGCTGATGATGACGCCCGACGAGCGCGAAGCGTTCGGCACCCGTCTGCGGATCATCGAAGAGTTAATGAACGGCGAGATGAGTCAGCGCGAGCTGAAAAATGAGCTTAGCGTCGGCATCGCGACCATTACCCGGGGATCCAACAGCCTGAAAGAGGCGCCGCCAGAGCTGAAACGCTGGCTGGAAGCGCGTCTGGGCCGCGCCTGATTACTGCTGATAGAGCGGATGGACGAACGGGCAGAGCGCCAGAATCAGCGCCTGATGATAGACGCTGGAGCGACTGAGCAGGCCATGCGTAAACGCGCCGATCGCGCCGCCCTTCTGTTTGATATTCTCGATGCCGGTTAAGCGCGCCATCTCCTCGCCCAGCTCACGGCCTTCGCGCAGGCCCGCCAGGACGGCCGGCGGCAGGGTGAAGCTGGCTGACCGCGATTCGCCACGCTGCTTCTGATTCTCCACCACCATCCAGGCAAACGCACAATCCTCTTCAATCCCTGCCTCAATCGCAACCCAGAACGCCGCTTCAGGACGAACCTGACGGGCATTCATCACGCGCTGGCGTGCGCCGGTTCGTGTTTCGAGATGAGTTAACGGCTGTGCGGCAACGCCACTCTCGACCTCGACCCCTTCGATATGGCAGGATCCTTCGCCGAAAACGTCGCTGAATGCCTGCGCAATCGCGTGAATCTTCGCTGGGTTGGTTGTGGCTGCGACAACATGGTACATAATTGATTGAACCCTCAGGTGATTAAGCGCCTGGCCCTCAGGCCATTTTATCTGTCAGTCTGAGCCGGAACAGTGCTCCTGCGCCCCACGTACTCACCGTACGTCGGGTCGTTCCGCACTGGCTCCGCCCGGACTGCCTGCAACAATGACGCCTGTCGGGACAGGCTCTAAAGCGATTTTGTCGCAGTATAACGGAAACTAACATGCTACAGGTCTATCTTGTTCGTCACGGTGAAACGGTATGGAATGCGGAGCGCCGCATTCAGGGCCAGTCTGACAGTCCATTGACGGAAAAAGGTGAGCAGCAAGCCCGGCAGGTGGGTGAGCGCGTCAAACAGCTGGGGATTACCCATGTGATCGCCAGCGATCTGGGACGGACGCGCCGCACTGCGGAGATTATTGCGGATGCCTGTGGCTGCGGCGTAACGCTGGATGCGCGGCTGCGTGAGCTGAATATGGGTGTGCTGGAGAAACGTCCGCTGGATGGTCTGACCGCCGAAGAGGAGCAGTGGCGCGCCACGCTGGTCAACGGCACCGAAGGCGGCCGCATCCCGCAGGGCGAGTCGATGACGGAGATGGCGACGCGCATGCACGCCGCGCTCAATGCCTGTCTCGACCTGCCTGCCGGCAGCCGTCCGCTGCTGGTCAGCCACGGGATGGCGCTGGGGTCACTGGTCAGTACGATTCTGGGGCTGCCCGCCTATGCGGAGCGTCGTCTGCGCCTGCGTAACTGCTCACTGTCACGGGTGGATTATCAGCAGAGCGCCTGGCTGGCGGAAGGCTGGATTGTGGAGACGGCGGGGGATGTATCTCATCTGGATGCCCCCGCGCTCGACGAGCTGCAGCGCTAATCCTGCAGGCTGCCGTTACGAGAACGGCAGCCCCGATCTTAGCTGTCGGCCGCCTGGCGGCGGATAGGGATCAGATAGTCGCAGCGGATCTCTGTCGGCGGCTCGGCGCGTTTTTTGCCACCGTGGGTATAAAAGCGTTCGATGTCCTGCCCCTGACGGCGGGTCAGGCCCAGCGTGGGCATGCAGGTGCCATAGAGTAACAGGATAAACTCCTGCAGGCTGGCGCGGGGGCCGCTGTAGCTGAACTGCACATAATCCCCGGCCTCCAGAATCACGTTCTGGCCGGAGAAAAGGCTGGCTGCGCCGTCCGCCGGCACCGCCGTGGTGTAGAGGATCTCCTGCTCGTCATCTTTCTCCTGGCTGGCGCGCACCTGATGCAGGCCATACAGCACCGGTGGCACGGTGTCAGTTTCCAGCAGGAACTGCTTCCAGAAGTGAATACGCATCTCGTCGCGGTAGCTGGAAATCTGCTCCAGCGTACAGGTGTAGTTCTGGGTCTGTCCCACCAGCACCGTTTCCGGCAGCGTCACGAAAGCGGATTCCGGCTGCGCCTCATTATCCAGACGGATAGGGGGGCGGATACCGAATGAGTTCCAGTCAGAGGCGCGACGATACCAGGCTGGCGTCTGAGCGAACTGCTTTTTAAAGGCGCGAGTAAAAGTCTGTTGCGAATCAAAACGATACTGAAGCGCGATATCCAGGATCGGGCGGCTGGTCAGGCGCAGCGCCACGGCGGCTTTCGACAGGCGACGGGCGCGGATATAGGCACCGATGGCGTGCCCGGTCACGTCTTTGAACATCCTTTGCAGATGCCACTTAGAGTAACCCGCTTTCTGGGCAACGTTATCCAGTGAAAGGGGTTGATCCAGATGGCTCTCCAGCCAGACAAGCAAATCGCGAATGATACCGGCTTGGTCCATAAAACATCCTCATACTCTGGTGGGGCAGCTAAACGCACTCGAAAATATTAGCACTCGTTGCACAAAAGACGTGGGCCGTTTTCCGGGGAAGGTTGTGCTAAAACATGACGGGTTAAGACCCGTTTTGGTTTGGTCGTTGTATCGATTAACAGTACATTACATTCTCATCTATTCCATTTGCAATGGTAACTCCATGACAATATCGCGTCTTATATTAGCTGCGCTCACTACCCTGAGCTTCTCCAGCCCGCTGTTTGCCGAGCAGATCGGCTCGGTCGATACCGTGTTCAAAATTTTCGGTCCTGATCATAAGATTGTTGTCGAAGCTTTCGACGATCCGGACGTGAAAAATGTAACCTGTTATATCAGCCGGGCGAAAACCGGCGGGATCAAAGGCGGGCTGGGGCTGGCAGAAGATACGTCTGATGCCGCGATTTCCTGCCAGCAGATTGGGCCGGTCGAGCTGAGCGAGAAGATCGCCCAGGGCAAAGCGCAGGGGGAAGTGGTCTTCCGCCAGCGCACCTCGCTGATCTTCAAAAAGCTGCAGGTCGTGCGTTTCTTCGACCAGAAGCGTAACGCGCTGGTCTATCTGACCTACTCCGATAAGGTGGTCGATGGCTCACCGAAAAATGCGCTCAGCGCCGTACCGATTATGCCATGGCACTAAGCCGGACATATTGAGGACAAAAAAAACGCCCGCAGGGGCGTTTTTTACAGGCGGCCTCTGGCAGGCAGTTACTCCTGCAGATCGCCGCAGAAGCGATAACCTTCACCATGAATGGTAGCGATGATCTCTGGGGTATCCGGCGTCGATTCGAAATGCTTACGGATACGGCGGATCGTGACATCGACGGTGCGATCGTGTGGCTTGAGATCGCGGCCGGTCATTTTCTTCAGCAGATCGGCGCGGGTCTGGATCTTGCCCGGATTTTCGCAGAAGTGCAGCATGGCGCGGAACTCACTGCGCGGCAGCTTATAGTGCTCGCCGTTCGGGTTGATCAGTGAGCGGCTGTTGATATCCAGCTCCCAGCCGTTGAATTTATAACTCTCGACCTGACGACGCTCTTCGCCCGGCATCGCCAGGTTCATGGTGCGCGACAGCAGGTTGCGGGCACGAATCGTCAGCTCACGCGGGTTGAACGGTTTGGTGATGTAGTCGTCAGCGCCAATTTCCAGACCAAGAATTTTATCGACTTCGTTGTCACGGCCGGTCAGGAACATCAGTGCGACGTTGGCCTGCTCACGCAGTTCACGGGCCAGCAACAGGCCGTTTTTACCGGGCAGGTTGATGTCCATGATTACCAGGTTTACGTCATTGTCGGTCAGCACCTGATGCATTTCAGCACCGTCCGTCGCCTCATACACCACATAACCTTCCGCCTCAAAAATGCTCTTGAGGGTATTACGCGTGACCAGTTCGTCTTCAACGATAAGAATGTGCGGGGTCTGCATGTTTAGCTACCTAAAATTTGCCAACAAATTGAAAACAGGGCGTACAGCGGTATGGCGTTC
>Ga0308161_1000254_pt1 | contig 107918 bp, 92 predicted proteins | sample PhyFR2_FD_201034 | JGI IMG/M metagenome (GOLD analysis project Ga0308161, IMG submission 201034) | Phyllosphere microbial communities from UC Gill Tract Community Farm, Albany, California, United States - DLSLF.R2 | ecosystem: Host-associated > Plants > Phyllosphere > Unclassified | place: USA...
AAAATCTAAAATCTAAAATCTAAAATCTAAAATCTAAAATCTAAAATCTAAAATCTAAAATCTAAAATCTAAAATCTAAAATCTAAAATCTAAAATCTAAAATCTAAAATCTAAAATCTAAAATCTATCCCGAAGCCTCGGGACTAAAATCTATCCCGTCCCAAAGCTTCGGGATCGGACTAAATCTCGATTATTTTTCTTTTCTGCGTTTGCGTTCTGCTTTAATCATAGATAATTCGCGGCTTGTTTGTCCGGCCACAGAAGTATTTTCTTCAGCACGACGAATTAAATAAGGCATAACATCTCTTACAGGTCCAAACGGTAAATATTTGGCAACATTATAACCGTTTTCGGCTAAGTTATAACTGATATTATCGCTCATTCCGTACAATTGTCCAAACCATATTCTGGAATCATTTTTAGCAATTCCTTTTTGAGCCATCATTTCCATTAATTTGTACGAGCTCAATTCGTTGTGAGTTCCCGCAAAAATGGCCATTTTTTCTATGTGGTCCAACATGTAATGAACTGCATTATCATAATTAACATCAGTCGCTTCTTTCGAAACACAAATTGGAGAAACATATCCTTTCTCCTCAGCGCGTTTGTTTTCTTTTTCCATATAAGCACCACGAACCAGCTTCATTCCAATATAGAAGCCTTCCGCTTTAGCAATATCATGAAGTTTTTTTAGGTAATCCAAACGATCCCAACGGTACATTTGAAGCGTGTTAAATACAATTGCTTTTTCCTTATTGTATTTACGCATCATATTGGTAACCAATTCGTCTGCAGCATCCTGCATCCAGCTCTCTTCACCATCAATTAGTAATGCAACATCTTTTTTATGCGCTTCACTGCAGATTTTATCAAAACGCGCCACAACCCTGTCCCATTCTGCCTGCTCTGCAGGAGTTAGAGTTTGATTTTCTCCAAGTTTCTCGTATAATTCAAAACGCCCCAAACCGGTTGGCTTAAACACAGCAAACGGAATTGCAAGACGTTCTTTTGCAAAATCAACTGTTCTTAACGTCATTTCCAACGCAGCGTCAAATTGTTCTTCCTCTTCTTTTCCTTCAACAGAATAATCCAAAACAGACGAAACCCCTTTGGTAAACATTTTATCTACCACAGTTAGACAGTCATTTTCATTAACACCACCACAAAAATGGTCAAAAACAGTTGCACGAATTAATCCTTCTACTGGCAAATGAGCTTTAATTGCAAAATTTGTTACAGCAGTTCCAATTCTAACTAAAGGCTCGCTGTCAATCATTTTAAAAAGAAAATAAGCTCTGTCTAGTTCCGTATCGCTTTTAAGAGAGAACGCAACCTGGGTATTATCGAATATCTTTTCCATTAAATTTATTTTTTATGCAAATATAGAGACTGTTTTGAATATTCTTTACCAAACGAGCTTCAATTTTTGCATATTAATAATAAGACGTTTTAAATGCAAAACTAAATTAAACACAAAGACGCGATCTTAAAACAAAAAACAAATTAAAAGAGTGCTTTTCCAACAAAATTAGAGCAAAAGTTTGAATATTATTTAGCTGAAAATGCCGTATTTTGTGCTTTCAATTAACTATATCTATATGCAATCGATTCAGGCCAATAATTATTTCGTACATTTTAACGACAATGCATACGAAGCTTTAAATAAACATTTACGTGAAACCAAATATTCAAACCTATTTATAATTGTTGACGATCAGACCAATGAATATTGTTTGCCAAAATTTATTCCATTACTGGAAACAGAACTTGCAATTGAAATTATTGAATTTGAAGCTGGTGAAGCCAATAAAAATATCGAAACCTGTATAGAAATCTGGAACATACTTACAGAACTCGGCGGAGACAGAAAATCTCTTATTGTAAATCTGGGAGGGGGTGTTGTAACGGATTTGGGCGGATTTGTAGCGTCGACTTTTAAACGTGGTGTTGATTTTATCAATATTCCTACCACCCTCTTATCTATGGTTGATGCTTCTGTCGGAGGAAAAACAGGTGTTGACTTAGGGAATTTAAAAAACCAGATCGGAGTAATCAACGTTCCTCAAATGGTTTTAATTGATACCGGATATCTCGAAACTTTATCGCAAAGTGAAATGCGTTCGGGCCTGGCAGAAATGCTAAAACACGGATTAATTTTTGATGCTCCTTACTGGAGGCAGTTTTCAGATCTGAAATCCATTATTTTTGATGATTTGGATGAATTAATATATCGTTCTGTAGAAATTAAAAATGAAATTGTTATTCAGGATCCGACAGAAAAAAACATCCGCAAAGCATTAAATTTTGGACATACTTTAGGACATGCTATTGAAAGTTACTTTTTGGAAAGCGAATCGAAAACCACTTTACTTCACGGAGAAGCGATCGCTGTCGGAATGATTCTGGAAAGTTATATCTCCCTTAAAAAAAATCTGATTTCAGAACCGGAATATATAGAAATCAAAACCATCATTAAAGGCATTTATGATGACGTGATTTTTGAAGAAAATGATATTGAACCAATCCTTGAATTACTGATTCATGACAAAAAAAATGAATATGGTTTAATTCAGTTTGCATTAATTGAAGGTATCGGAAAAATAAAAATTAACCAATCCGTTGAAAATAAATTGATTCTAGAAGCGTTTGAGGATTATAAATCTTAAACTTTTTTTAATCAAAAGCATTGCATTTGGTATAATTTATTTTTTACATTTGCCACATGAAAACAAACAAGCAGCAAAGGCGCTTTAGCTCTTACAGAAACCGACTCAACAGTTCTTTACTTAGAATGTTGAACCGTTTTTACAATAGTAAAAGTCCGTTGTGTTTTGATGTTTTTCAATGTTCAAAGGCCGAGCATGAAAAATTACCAATAATATTTGCCAATATTAGAGTTTGAATTGAGATTTACCATTAAAAATCCTTAAATTTAAAATACAATCTCTAAACGTTGACATATAAATGAATACAAAATATTCGGACTTAATAAATCAAACATACTATTTCCCTCAGGAAGAATTTAAGTTAAACAAAGACAACCTTCAATTTCATAATATTGATTTAATGAAATTGGTTGAACAATATGGAACTCCATTAAAATTTACTTATTTACCTCAGATTTCTGAAAACATTAATAAGGCCAAAGCCTGGTTCAGAAAATCGATGGAAAAGAACAAATACGAAGCAAAGTATTATTATTGTTATTGCACGAAAAGCTCTCATTTTGAATATATTATGAATGAAGCTTTCAAGAATAACATTCACATCGAAACTTCGTCTGCGTTTGATGTTAACATTGTTGAAAATTTGCTGGAAAACGGAAAAATCAACAAAAGTACTTATGTTATCTGTAACGGTTTTAAAAGAGATGAATACGTTTCTAATATCGCTCGATTAATAAATAACGGACATAAAAATACAATTCCGATTATTGATAATTATGAGGAGTTAGATTTACTTCAGTCAGAAATTAAAGGGAAATTCAAAATTGGAATCCGTATTGCTGCTGAAGAAGAGCCTAAATTCGAGTTTTATACCTCAAGATTAGGAATTGGATACAAAAACATTGTTTCTTTTTATAAAAAACAAATTCAGGAAAATGACAGACTGGAGCTTAAAATGCTTCACTTCTTTATCAATACCGGAATTAACGATACTTCCTATTACTGGAATGAGCTTGTAAAGTGTATTAAAGTTTACATTGCTCTTAAAAAGGAATGTCCAACTCTGGACGGTCTTAATATCGGCGGCGGATTCCCAATTAAGAACTCGCTTGCTTTTGATTATGATTATCAATATATGATTGATGAAATTATCAATCAGATAAAAATTGCCTGTGATGAAGCAGAGGTTGACGTTCCTAATATTTTTACAGAATTTGGTTCGTTTACAGTTGGTGAAAGTGGTGGTGCAATCTATCAGATTTTGTACCAAAAACAGCAAAATGACAGAGAAAAATGGAATATGATTGACTCGTCATTCATTACTACTCTTCCTGATACGTGGGCAATCAACAAACGTTTTATTATGCTGGCAGTTAACCGCTGGAACGATACTTACGAACGGGTTCTTTTGGGAGGTTTAACTTGCGACAGTGATGATTATTACAACTCTGAGCAAAATATGAACGCTATTTATTTGCCTAAGTATAACAAAGAGAAACCTTTATATATTGGTTTCTTTAATACAGGAGCTTATCAGGAAACCATTGGAGGATATGGAGGTCTGCACCACTGTTTGATCCCGCAGCCAAAACATATTTTAATCGATCGTGATGAAAATGGAATTCTGGCTACCGAAGTTTTCTCAGAACAACAGACTTCTGATGATGTTTTGAAAATTTTAGGTTACAAAAAAAAGTTATAAAAAAAACGCTAAATTAAGTTTCATAAGTATTTATAAAATTCTTAATTTGCGGTTACATACAAAAAGGTTAAACTTTTTAATTCAAAAAAAAACAAAAAACAAAAGAAATGAAAGGACCAATCAGTCAGTTTATTGAAAAACATTATTTGCATTTTAATTCTGCTTCACTTGTTGATGCTGCAAAAGCATACGAGCAACAGCTGGCAAATGGTGCAAAGATGATGGTAAGTATGGCTGGCGCTATGAGTACAGCAGAAATTGGTAAAATTTTTGCCGAAATTATTAGACAGGATAAAGTACAAATTATTTCATGTACCGGTGCCAATCTTGAAGAGGACATCATGAATTTGGTTGCACATTCACACTATGAAAGAGTACCAAATTATCGTGACCTTACACCAGAAGATGAATGGGCGTTATTAGAAAGAGGATTAAACCGTGTTACAGATACTTGTATTCCAGAGCATGAAGCATTCCGTCGTTTGCAAAAACATATTTACAAAATCTGGAAAGATGCAGATGATAAAGGAGAACGTTATTTTCCACATGAGTTCATGTATAAAATGTTGTTATCAGGTGTTTTAGAAGAATATTACGAAATTGATTTAAAAGATAGCTGGATGTATGCAGCTGCTGAGAAAAATTTACCAATTATCGTTCCGGGATGGGAAGATAGTACAATGGGAAATATCTTCGCATCATACGTAATCAAAGGTGATTTAAAAGCATCTACGATGAAATCCGGTATAGAATACATGACATTCCTTGCAGACTGGTATCCAAAAAACAGTTCTAACGGAATCGGATTCTTCCAAATTGGTGGTGGTATCGCAGGAGATTTTCCTATTTGCGTGGTACCTATGTTGTACCAGGATATGGAAATGCATGATATTCCGTTTTGGAGTTATTTCTGTCAAATTTCAGATTCTACGACAAGTTACGGTTCTTATTCAGGAGCAGTTCCTAATGAGAAAATCACTTGGGGTAAATTAGACATTAAAACCCCAAAATTTATTATTGAGTCGGATGCGACAATTGTTGCACCATTAATTTTTGCCTATTTATTAGATTTATAAAATAATTTATGAAGAGAGTTATAGTAGACTACGCTAAACTTACCAATGAAATTCTAAACCTTTTGGTTGAAAAATTTCCTGATGGTTATGATGATTCAGATGTAATTCGTTTTAGAAATGCTAAAAACGAATTGATCGAAGCTGTTGAAGTTCGTACTGAAGATACAATTTACTTAGTTAAAATTAGTACTAAACTTGCTGACAGAATTGAAAACTACGATGAAGATGATGATTTAGATGTTGATGTAGATGCAATTGCGCCAGTAAAAGGTCTGGATCTGGACGACGATATTAGCGACGATGAAGACGAAGATGACAATATTGACAAACCGGATTCTGACGGTGGAGACGATGACGATGACGACGATGACAACGACAAAGCGGACACTGATTATGATGAAGACGAAGAAGATGAAGATTAATTTATCTCTTTAAAATATAAAGGAACTCAAACGAGTTCCTTTTTTTTTCACATTATCTTATTTCAAATAAATCCTTTTAATATTTGTAGGATTATTATTAATTTTTATCTTTCTGCAAATATTTATATTATTTCAAAATGACTTCGGAACTATTACACGCCACACTAAAAGAAAATTTTGGTTTTGAAAAATTCAGGCCCAATCAGGAAACTATCATAAATACAATTTTAGGTGGTGAAGATGCCTTGGCAATCATGCCGACAGGTGGTGGAAAATCAATTTGTTTTCAGCTTCCGGCTTTAATTTTACCGGGAATTACAATTGTCATTTCTCCTTTAATTGCATTAATGAAAGATCAGGTCGATAGTCTGAAAACAAACGGAATTGCAGCCTGCTATATAAACAGTAGTCAGTCGTCTCAGGAACAGCAATATTATATTGATAATCTAAAATCCAACACTTTTAAGCTTGTTTATATTGCTCCCGAAAGTTTATCTTATTTAGATGTGGTATTTAATGAATTGAATATCAGTTTAATTGCTATTGATGAAGCACATTGTATTTCATCCTGGGGACATGATTTTAGACCGGCCTATACCAATTTGGGCTATTTGAAGAGTCGCTTCCCTTCTACTCCAGTTCTGGCACTGACAGCAACAGCAGATAAAGCAACCCGTACAGATATAGTAAAACAATTAAATTTAAAAATGCCAAAGACTTTTATAGCGTCATTTGATCGGGCAAACTTAAGTTTAGAAGTACGTCCCGCTTTAGATCGGGTCAAACAAATTATTGATTTCATAGAAAAGAAACCTAATGAATCGGGTATTATTTATTGCTTAAGCAGAAAAACAACAGAAGAACTTGCAGAAAAATTAAAGAAAAGCGGTATTAGTGCAAAAGCCTATCACGCTGGTTTAGATAATGATACAAGAGCAAAAACGCAGGATCAGTTTATAAATGACGATTGTCAGGTGGTGTGTGCAACGATAGCTTTCGGAATGGGAATTGATAAATCTAATGTTCGTTGGGTCATTCATTACAATCTGCCAAAAAATATTGAAGGTTATTATCAGGAAATTGGCCGTGCGGGACGTGACGGACTTCCTGCAGAAACGGTTTTGTTTGAAAGTTATGCAGATGTAATTCAGCTTCAGAAATTTGCATCCGAAGGACTAAATTCAGATGTACAGCTTGCCAAATTAGAGCGCATGAAACAATATGCAGATGCTGTAAGCTGCCGCAGAAAGATTCTGCTTTCTTATTTTGGAGAACTGGTAACAGAGAACTGTGGAAATTGTGACATTTGTCAAAATCCACCCATTTTTTTCGACGGAACAGTTTTGGCTCAAAAAGCTTTATCTGCTATCACCCGTTTAAAGGAATCTGAATCACTCGCCGTTATTGTCGACTTTTTAAGAGGATCTAAAAACGCCTATATTTACGAAAAAAATTATCAGACACTTAAAACCTACGGGATTGGCGATGACATTTCCTGGTACGATTGGAATCAATATCTTATTCAGTTAATCAATTTAGGTTATTGCGAAATTGCATTTCATCAGCATAATAAAATTCTCCTTACTCCTTTTGCGAAGAAGGTTTTATATGAAGGAGAAAAAGTAAAACTAACAACGGTTGTCAAAAAAGTAATTGATAAAAACGAAGTTAAAGTTGCCAATGCCAAAACCGCTAAAAATTCTCTGTTTGAAACACTTCGTAAACTTCGATATGAAATTGCGCAGGAAGAAGAAGTTCCGGCGTATGTAATATTTAGTGATGCGTCGCTGAGACAAATGGAAGTCTTAAGACCTATGACAGATGAAGATTTCTTAGCTGTTGAAGGTGTTGGAAAAGCAAAACTGGAAAAATATGGTTCTGAATTTATAAAAGCCATAATTGAATTTCAAAGAAATAAATCGGTTGTAAAAAAAGAGAAAAAAGATAATACCTATAAAAAAACATTTGAATTATTTCAAAACGGAATTTCAATTGAAGAAATTGCAGAACAACGTAATTTAAGCACTACCACCATAATTTCGCATTTAGCGAAATTATATGTTGACGGATATAATATAGATATAAGCCAATTTGTTTCTGAAGATGAAATTTCAAAAATTCAGCAGGCCCAAATCGAATTAGAAAATCCAAATGCATTAAAACCATATTTTGATTTTTTTGAAGAAAAAATGTCATATGATAAAATTCGGTTTGGTCTGGCGTTTATAGAGAAAGCTAAACAGAATGATATTAAGAATGACAAATCTTATTCTGTAGAAAAAGTTCGGGAAGTATATTCAGAAGCCTATAAAAAATGGGAAGATCAGGAAGATTCAAAACTTAGAAAGCTTTACGGCGAAGGAAAAAAAGTAGAAGAAATTGCTTTATTGCTAGGAAGAAATAACGGTTCGATCACTTCGCGAATAAAAAAATTAGAACTAAATTCTTAATCCATTTTATCAAAAAGATCATAAAAATAAGAAACCCGACAAATTTTAAATCTGTCGGGTCAACTTTAATAGATATAAAATTTTATAAATATCTTTCTTCAAAAACTTTTTGATGATGTTTTTGATGTCCAATGATTACAAAACCTAACGCACGTACGGAAATTTGATTATTAGAAGCTGTTCCAATTCTCTTAAGTTGTTCTTCAGATAAGCTTTTATAAAACAGTAAAGTAGAATGTCTTAGCGCTGAAAATTCAGTAAGTAATTCCTGAATACTTCTTTTGTTAGAATCTGTATTATTAGCATAATCGTCTTCCTCAAAACTTGCCAAAGGCGTTTGGTCATTTCTTGAAAAACGCAAAGCGCGATAAGCAAAAATTCGTTCCGAATCCATTAAATGCTGAATAATATCTTTTATTGTCCATTTGCCTTCCGCGTAGCGATAATCAAATTTATCCATCGGAATATTTTGAACAAATCTGATAAATTCATGAAGAGAAATTTCCAATTCTTCAATTAAAAGTCCATCTCCAGCCTGTTTGATATAAGTACCAAAATTTCCGGCATATTCATTTTCTAATAATTCTGCTGTTTTCATTTTTTATTTTTTAAGCTGAATTTCTACTTGCATTAGTATTTCCGAATAGTGATCTGGTCACAATTTTTTCATACACTTTTATCAACTTTTCATTTGGAACTTCTTCTTTATTTAACTCATTGATTCTCAATAAAGCATATTGCTGAATGGTCAACAATGGTAAAACAATGCGTTCTCTGATCTGAATAGAAGCGATACCATCAGGATAATTTTCCATTAGAGTTTTATGACCAGCGATTTTCAACAACAATCTTTTTGTTTCTGAAAATTCATCAAAAATGATCTGCCAGAATTCACCAAACTCAGGATCATTTCTCATGTAAGCTGTCAAAGGTAAAAATGATTTTGCCAAAGACATCATACTATTTTCAAGTAAGGTCTTGAAAAATAATGAATTATGATATAAATCACTCACTTTATCCCATTGTCCGGATTCTTCAAAATGCTTTAGTGCAGAACCTACACCAAAAAATCCCGGAACGTTTTGTTTTAACTGACTCCATGAACCAACAAATGGAATTGCTCTTAAATCTGCAAAATCCAATTGCTCAGATTTGCTTCTTTTAGATGGGCGGCTTCCGATATTTGTTTTGGAGTAATATTTCAGCGTACTCATTTTTTCGAGATAAGGAATAAATTTTGGATGATTTTTAAAACTCAGGTATTTATCATAACCTAAGTTAGCCAGCTGAGTCAGAATTTCTGTCTCTTCCGGACTTAATTCATTTTTTCCTTTACTGAATACCTGATTTGTTACACCGGCACTTAATAAGTTTTCGATATTATAACGGCAAGAATCTAAAGTTCCAAAATTAGAACTAATTGTCTGACCCTGAACTGTAATCTGTATTTCGTTGTTTTCAATTTTTGGTCCCAGAGAAGCATAGAATTTATGCGTTTTTCCACCGCCTCGAGCAGGAGGTCCGCCACGTCCGTCAAAGAAAATGACTTTGATTCCGTATTTTCTTGAAATATCAGTCAACGAAATTTTGGCCTGGTAAATACTCCAGTTTGCCATTAGGTAACCACCATCTTTAGTTCCGTCAGAGAAACCAAGCATAATAGTCTGCTTATTTCCTCGGGATTGTAAATGCTTGGAATATTCCGGATTCGTGTATAATTGCTCCATTATAGAATGTGCGTTTTGCAAATCATCTACCGATTCAAAAAGCGGAATAATATCCACTGTCGGATTTTCCCAATTATTCAGACGAATCATGGCGAAAGTTTCCATTACGTTTAATGCACTTTCGTTATTACTTATAATGTAACGGTTTGCGCCTTCCTCTCCATTGTTTTTCTGAATGGTTTTAATGGCGTGAACCGATTCTAAAGTCGATTGTGTAATTTCATTTTCAAAATCAGCCGGATTTAAATTTCCTTTTACTTTAGAAAGAACATCTATTTTTTGCGCTTCTGTCAGTTCAAAATAATTCTGAGGAAAAACTTCTGAACCAGAATTCAGGTAATAATTCACTACATCTTTAAATACAATATTGTGAATTTTACTATTCTGACGAACATCTAAAGTCGCAAAATGGAATCCAAACAAATTGATTTTTACTAAAAATGCTTCCAGCTCATCTAAATATAATGACTGATGTTTCTCAATAATTATAGTTCGAATCTTATCCAATTGTGTTAATAATTCCTCTAGTGTAATAAAAATTTCACCTTTAGAATAAAAAACAGAACGATAAAGTTTATGTTCAAGTTCTGATACCAAAGTATCTACGCCTGAAAAAGTTAACTTGCGTTTTAAGTTTCTCATTTCAATATAATAACACTTTAAAATAGAAGTACGTAAACGATCTGCAACTTTAAGTGTTATCTCTGTAGTAACAAAAGGATTTCCGTCGCGGTCACCACCTGGCCAGAAACCTAATTTAATTAATTGATTTTGGATGGCATTCCCTTCTAAAATATTTTTCTGAAGGTAATGAACAATTTCTCCTGCCGTCGCATAAAAAACATTTTCCAAATACCAGATTAAGCTCACCGCTTCATCATAGGGATTTGGTTTTTCGTTTTGAATAAAAGGAGTCTTCCCAAGCTGCGCCAACAATTGTTTAATTTGAAGTAAATCATTCTGACGAATAGCCTCGGTCAAATCGTTTATAATTCCTAACACAGGTCCCGGATAAAACTGTGTTGGATGCGCAGTTAAAACAGTGCGAACATTGAAATTCTCTAGGAATTCAATTAATTCGTGATCTTTTTCTTTAGCATCAGACTTTTCTTTGATATCTCTTAAAGATCCGCGTCCTTCCATATTATTAACTTCAGGAAAAGCAGCATCTTCAATAGCATCAAACAGTACAATTTGTCGCTCTATATATTGAATAAAACGAAACATTAAATCGATCTTTTCGCTTTCAGAAGCATTGTTCAGGAATTTATCCGAAAAGAAATTCACGATTTCTTTCGGTGTCTCTTGTTTTTTAAATCCTGTTTCGCAAGTCTCTGTAAATAAAGGAAGTAGAACTCCTGTATTATCTATAGAATCAAATGGCAATGTTATAAAAACACTGTTATAAATGTGGTATTTGGAGAGAACGTCCTGATTAAAACGTTCGATTTTTGGCAACGTATACATAAATTCGCTTTATAGTTGGTTGGTTAATTGGTCATAAAAAAACCCCAAGAATAAACTTGAGGTTATATTTTTGATATAGCATTCAAGAAAACTTCTTACATATTTTTAAAAATAGTATGCATCAAACGCTTCTTGTCATTAATACTTTCCTCTAGTGAAATCATTGTTTCTGTTCTGTAAACACCTTCAATATCATCAATCATAAAGATAACTTCTTTTGCATGTTTAGTATCTTTTGCTCTGATTTTGCAAAAGATATTAAATTTACCTGTAGTAACAGAAGCTACGGTAACAAATGGAATTTGATTAATTCGCTCTAATACAAATTTTGTTTGAGACGTATTATTCAGAAAAACACCTACATAAGCAATAAATGAATACCCTAATTTATCGTAGTCTAAGGCTAAAGAAGAACCCATGATAATACCTGCGTCTTCCATCTTTTTTACTCTAACATGTACTGTTCCAGCAGATATCAATAATTTTTTTGCAATGTCAGTAAACGGAACTCTCGTATTGTCTATTAACATATCTAAAATCTGGTGATCTACTTCATCTAAACGAAATTTACTCATAATTGTTTAATTAATATTACTAATTGCTATTACAAAGTATAAAATTATATATAAAAAACAACAAATTCACATAAAAATTAACTTTTTATTAATCCGTTAACAAATTTAACATTTTTATTTAAATAAAAATTTGCCTGTTGACCACTTATAGGAAAATTTCCCGTTTCATCAGAATATTCTGCGCCTTTTGCGTCATATTCGAAATGTCCGAAATAATTTTCCAACTCACCTACTTCAACTATGTAAGCGTTAAAATGAATCTTATTTTCGATTAATTCCTCTTTGTATTGTGCGACAAAATTCGTAATAATTTCGATACCATCATAATTTATTTTGACATTTTTATACATAAAATCATAAAAAACCACGTTATTTTGTGAAATATTCAAATATTCACCAAATCGATTATCAACTAAATCGTTTTCGGAAATAAGTTGAAAGCTCAAAATTAACGAGAAAAATATGTACTTACGGGTAATTTCCCTTTCGTAGTCGCCTGGATAATGTCCTGCTTCAAATAATATAGTCGGTACGCCTAAAAATTGAAAAGTGTCTCCGATACAATTAATATTAAAGGAATCGTCAAAGCGGCCCACTTGCTCGGGAATATATTTTTGAAGTTCTTTATTGATTCCCGCTATCACATTTATAGCTTTTAAACGATTCTCATTAACCTCTCTCTCTTCATTATAGGATGGTGCCAAAAATGAAACTGTCGCTGGTTTACCGGTTGTCCCTGCGCCAAAAATGGTGCGTTGATCATGAAGATTAAAGCAAAAATGGGGTTTAAAGCGCTCAAAAACCTCTCGTAATAGCTGACTTTCCGGTTGCGTCAGATCTTGTGAATCTCTGTTTAAATCAATTTCATTGGCATTTGCACGTGTATAAAGCCTCGCCCCGTCAGGATTTAAAATCGGAATAGCATAAAAGGTAAAATTTTTAAGCATCACTTTTGCCAACTCACTATCGCCATTTAAAAAATTGATGAAATCAAATAGTGCTTTGGTTGTGGTGCTTTCGTTACCGTGCATTTGAGACCATAAATATATACGGGTTTCTCCATCACCAATTTGATAACTATATATAGGTTCACCTAAAACCGACTCACCAATTTTTTGTACCTGATCGCTTGTGTTTAATTTATCTAAAAGTGGTTTAATATGATCGAGCGTTAAATATCTTCCTGAGATAGATTGCTCCTTATATTGTTCAAAAAGTTCTTCTAAATTCATTGTGTTTTGATTAGTTTACAAAAGTAAACATCTTTATTTTTACATTTGTAAACAGTTAAAAAATGAAGTAATTTAATTTTGTAAACATCAAATGTCATTGAATTTGAAAATTATAGCGGCTTTGACTTCACAATAATTTACAATGTTAAGATTAATAATTTAAATCTTCATTTTCAATTACTTACATCATTTCATATAATGTTTTAATTTTATATAAATTTACCAGTTTAAGATTTTAACAAGTGTAAAATTGTTTCCACAACTTAAATTGTTTACATTTGTAAATACTCATTTTTTAATAACGAATTTACAATGGTAAACATAGATGACTTTGTAAAAAGACTTGAACTTGTACTGGATTATTACGGGCTTAATGCCTCTGCATTTGCAGATAAAATTGGCGTTCAGCGTTCGAGTATGTCTCACCTTTTGTCTGGCAGAAATAAGCCAAGTTTAGATTTTGTTCTAAAAATTCTGGAAGTTTTTCCAGAGGTAGATTTGTATTGGATGCTATTGGGTAAAGGAAGTTTTCCGAAAAATAATAACCAGTCTATTCCGGAAGATATAAAAGCTTCTACTCCATTTTCATCAAATCAAAATTTAAAAGAAAATTCAAATCAGGATTTATTTTCTTTAAGAGAAATAAATGACGAAACATTGGAAGAGAAAAAGAAATCGCCGGAGGTTATAAAGTCAAGTTTGATTTTAGAAAATGATGAAATCGAGAAAATTGTCTTACTTTATAAAAATGGAACTTTTAAAACGTATTCTCCATAGATTAAAAATAACGCATATTTGAACATCACTAAAGAAATTTTTCAAATACGCGATTCTCACGCATTTGAAAAATTCGCATATAATCTTATAATTTGAAACCATTTTCAGGTATTTTACCTAAAACCTCTTCATAATGCTTTTTTAAAATTTTTAGATCAGCATCATAATCTCCGGTTGGAAAAAATGGTTTCGCAAAATTTACTTCTTTTTTACCCCAGTTAAAAGTTACAGCTACAATTGGCACTTTCGCTTTAAGCGCTATAAAATAAAATCCGGTTTTAATTTCGTTTACTTTTTTACGTGTTCCTTCGGGAGCAACCGCCAGACGAAAAACTTCTTTTCTCTCAAAAATCGCCGCGATAGCATCGACTTTGTTTAGTCCGCCTGAACGATCGAGTGGTTCGCCGCCCACATTTTTAAAATAATAGTTGAATGGAAATCGAAATAATTCCTTTTTTCCAACCCAATTCATTTCCAGTCCTGAGATTCCACGGGTGAAAAGACCAATGTAAAAGTCATGATTACTGGTATGAGGCATAACCATTAGTACACATTTTTTTACCTCCGCATTTTCCATTCCCACTATTTTCCAGCCCATTAGCTTAAAAAATAAGAATTTGTACAATAGTTTTTTCATTAAAGCTTTATTATTTCGTGCAAAATAAAAGATTAAATGCTAAATTTGAGTAAAAGCATTCAAAATGATTCGAAAATTTTTCAGTTATATTTTACCAGTCAAAATATATAAAAAGAAATCTGCCCGAAGTAAAATGATTGAAGTTACGTGGGCAAACGGAGAGTTGGTTTTAGATACTGAAAATACGAATTATTCGTACGGAAGTCTGCAGCGAATATTAAGGTATGGACTTCGAAATATTGGTTATGAGAAAATTTTGCAAATGGATCATATTCTCTTACTTGGAGTGGCCGGCGGAAGTGTTGTAAAGACTTTGGTAAATGAAATTGAATACAAAGGAAAAATTACGGGAGTAGAAATTGATCCTGAAATAATTCAGATAGCCAATCAATATTTTAATCTCCATCAGATTGAGCAACTAAACGTTGTAATTGACGATGCATTTGAGTTTGTTTTAAAAACAAAAGAGAAATACGATCTTATTATCATCGATATATTTGAGGATACTAACATGCCTAATTTTTTGTTTGAAAAATTTTTTACAGACCGCATTTGTGCCATTTTAAAAGAAAACGGATTTGTTTTGTTTAATACCATGATTTTAGACGAGGCACACAATGTTCGTAATAAAAAATATATTGCCGAAGTAGATCCTAAAATATTCAAAACCAAAATGCTGCCCCGCATTGAAGTACATAATGAATTAATAATTATAAACAAAGTTGCTTAATTTATGAAACCCCTTACCTCCATTTTAAACGCTTTACCACCTACTAAAGTTATTGATGCTGCCATCGATTTTTCGGAGTATACACCTCTTAACTTGTCTGTTTCAAATCTGGAATTAAAAAATGCAAATCTGGATAATTCTGAAGATTTTGAAAAATACATTATTAAATATTTAAAAGAGAAAAATGCAAAAGTAGCTTTTGGCGGATATATTGAAGGACGATATTTATACCAAAGAAGCCCTATTTTTTTTAACAATTCAAAACCGGAACGTAATATCCATATCGGATTAGACTTATGGGCAGAAGCCGGAACCGCTGTCCTGGCTGCGTTGGACGGAAAAATTCACAGTTTTAAAAATAATGAAGGATTGGGAGACTATGGTCCTACCATTATATTAGAACATGAAGTTGAAAATGAAAAATTTTATACTTTATACGGACATTTATCGTTAGAAAGTATAGAAAATTTAAATATCGGAGACAATTTTAAACAAGGTGATAAAATTGCGACCCTCGGAAAAGCCTCAGTAAATGGAGATTATGCACCTCATGTGCATTTTCAGATTATTCATAAAATAGAAGATTACTGGGGAGATTATCCTGGTGTTTGCAATACAAAAGACCTGAATTTTTATATTGAAAATTGTCCCGATCCTAACTTATTATTAAAAATAACTTAAATGATTATGAAGAAAGCAGGATTGATTATATGTTTGTTGTTATTAATTGGATGTAAATCGAAAACAGTAAGCAGAGATACAGAAGATTTAAAAATTAAAAAGGTTACCGGAGCCGATGTAAATGCAAATCAGGAGCGAAAAGCGTATGATTTAGGAAAACGCGTTTTGGAAACTTGCAATACGTCTAAATTTAAACCTTTTAACGAAACAGAAGTAACTAAGTCGGTTATGGATAATACGACCGAAGAGCGTTTAACCAAAACCTGCCAGAGATTTAGACAATACTACGGAAGTTTTATCGACCTTAAATTAGACGGAGTATACAAAACTAAAAATGAAGTTATTTATCGTTACCACGCCATGTATTCTAAAAAAGTAGCCAACAAAGAATTACGCATTTTTGTAAATGATGAGAATCTTGTTTCTGCAATAAAATCAATGGATTGGGATGATAAATTTGATGCCAAATTAGCCGATCAATAAACATTTAAATTATGAATTTTAAAGTACCGCTTATTCTTTTATTTCTTATTTCAACTTTTGCTTCGGCACAGCAGACTATAACCGTAAAAGGTTCAGCCTCTTACCCGGCGACGCAGGAATATACTTTTATCTGCGAAAAATATGCTTTTACAGGCGAGATTAAAGTTCAGATAGCAAAAACAGAAAAAGGAGGTCTTTTAAAATTAACGGTTTCTACTTCAAATGATAAAGCCAGAATTGCGGGCGGCGTATATGTAGATCTCGCCAATGCAGATGTTATAGCGTGCACAGATAAAAACGTAAAAGAATCTTCAGACGGAAAAACAACGTCTTATTATTATTTTACACCGGCAGAATGGCTAAAGCTTAAAAAAAATGACATCTACGCTGTTCGGTTTATAATTGTCGGCGGCCCGGATGCATTTGGAAATCAAACCGGACATTTTACGGCACATAATAAAATGAATTACTTTTCGACAGCATTCGATAAAACCAAAAAATCATACGATACGGCCAAAGAAATTAGTGCCTTATAATATCTTTTTTATTTAATTAATCTTACATTTATAGCTTAATTTCTTTTTTATGAATGCTAACGAAGCTTTAATTACTAAATTTTATACTGCTTTTGCAAATGCAGATGCCAAAACAATGAGTGAATGCTATCATCCGAAAATTCATTTTATTGATCCCGCATTTGGTTTACTAAAAGGAGAACAGGTTTCTAAAATGTGGGAAATGCTTCTTATAAAAAGCAAAGGCAACTTAAAAATCGAGTTTTCAAATGTAAAAGCAGATGATTCCACCGGTTCTGCAAACTGGATCGCCACTTATAATTTTAGTAAAACCAATAGAAAAGTTATTAATAAAATTGGCGCCCAATTTGTTTTTCAAGACGGTTTAATAATCAAACATACAGACAATTTTGATGTATGGAAATGGTCCAAACAAGCTTTTGGCACAGTTGGTTATCTACTTGGCTGGACAGGTTTCTTTCAGAAAAAAGTACAAAAGCAAGCTTTGTCTTCATTAGATAAATTTCAGAAAACTAAATAAATATCTCTTCAAATCCATTGCACAACGTAATGGATTTTTTATTTTTAAGATTTAAACCAGCTTTCTACCAATTCGTCTTCAAAGGAAGTAGCATTTTTATGAATAAATTCATTTCTTTCCTTATCATAAGAATAATCCAAAGCCCATTCTTTATGATTTTTAGCCAGTTCTTTTATGCTAGTACAAACAAAAGCAATTTCTGCATCTGTAGTTGTCGGGTGAATTGACATTCTAATCCATCCTGGTTTTTTAATAAGATCGCCAATTGTAATTTCGTTTACCAGTTTATTAGAAGTTTCCTGATCTACATGTAATAAATAATGACCGTAAGTACCTGCGCAGCTACATCCTCCTCTGGTCTGAATTCCAAAACGATCGTTTAAAATTTTAACTCCGAGATTAAAATGAAGATCATCAATAAAAAAAGAAATTACGCCAAGACGATCCTTGTGTTGTCCTGCCAGAATTTTAATATTTTCAACCGGCTCCAATTCGCTAAAAACATAGTCCACGATTTCGTGTTCGCGCTGCATCATGTTTTCGATTCCCATTTCTTCCTTCAGTTCAATGGCCAATGCAGTCTTAATAACCTGAAGAAAACCCGGAGTTCCGCCATCTTCCCTATCTTCAATATTATCAATATATTTATGCTCTCCCCAGGGATTGGTCCAGCTCACCGTTCCTCCGCCAGGACAATCTGGAATCATATTTTTGTATAACTTTTTATTAAAAATTAAAACTCCCGAGGTGCCTGGACCTCCCAGAAATTTATGCGGAGACATAAAAACAGCATCCAGATACGATTCCGGATCTGCAGGATGCATGTCAACTTCTACATAAGGTCCGGAACAGGCAAAATCCACAAAGCAAACCCCATTATACTGATGCATTAATTTTGCGGCTTCATGATATGGAGTTCTCAATCCGGTAACATTTGAACACGCTGTAACAGAGGCAATTTTAATTGTTCTGTCGTTATATTTCTGCAATAATATCTCGAGATTTTCAACATTAAAAAGTCCTTTTTCACAAGACGGAATTATTTCGACATCTGCAATAGTTTCCAGCCACGAGGTTTGATTAGAGTGGTGTTCCATATGAGAAATAAAAACGATTGGTTTTTTCTCTGCCGGAATATTGGTGAAATTTTTCAGGTTTTCAGGAATTTTCAGTCCTAAAATTCTTTGAAATTTATTAATAACGCCTGTCATTCCTGTACCATCAGTAATCAATACGTCGTCACTATTGGCATTGGCATGACGCTTAATTATATGTCTTGCATGATGATACGCCTTGGTCATTGCAGTACCGGAAACCGTTGTTTCAGTATGTGTATTGGCAACAAAAGGTCCAAATTGATTCAGCAGTTTTTCTTCTATCGGGCGGTATAATCTTCCGCTGGCAGTCCAGTCCGTGTAAACAATTGATTTTCTGCCATAAGGTGATGTAAATTCCTGATTGATACCGACAATATGCTGTCTAAATTCCTGAAAATAAGTTTCCAGTGTGATGGTACTATTTTTGCTATTCATTAGTTGTGCCTTGTGTTTGACTGCAAATATATCGCTTTTTTATAAAATTGCGAATTTATCAATAGTAAACTTCAAACATTACAATACCGTTTAGTATCTTTAGTTAAAAAGAACTTTTATTAATAAATTATCATAATATTCTATCGGATTAATAGGCATTAAACTATCAATGGAAATATAATATATGGATAATGTATCAGTTGCTACTTTTGGTGGCGGATGTTTTTGGTGTATAGAAGCTGTAATTCAGCGTTTGAAAGGTGTAGAATCAGTTAAATCAGGTTTCTCAGACGGATTTATTAAAAATCCGCCTTATCGCGAAGTCTGTACTGGCAGGACCGGACACGCAGAAGTGATTCAGGTTGCCTTTAACCCTGACATAATTTCATATCACGACTTAATTTTTATATTCATGACAAGTCATGATCCGACAACTCTAAACCGTCAGGGCGGTGACAAAGGAACTCAATATCGATCTGTCATTTTGTATCACAATGAGGAACAGAGAAAAATTGCAGAAAAAGTGTTTAAAGAAGTTCAGCCTGCCTTTGAAGATCCGATTGTTACGCAATTGAGAGCATTTCAGGTTTTTTACACAGCCGAAGATGATCATCAAAATTATTACAATCAAAATCAGGATGCTCAATATTGCCAGCTTGTTATTGATCCGAAAATCCAGAAGCTTAAAAAAATGTATGCTGATAAGTTAGTTCTTAGTCCAAAGTAGTTAATTCTTAGTAGTATAGTCATAATTCTAAGTTGACTAAAAACCAAGTATCAAAAAATCAAAAGAAAAAACAAATGAAAAATCTAAAAATAAAAAATCGATTTACTGCTGAATTACCCGCAGACCCTGACCCGACAAACGAGATCCGTCAGGTTAGGAATACCTTGTTTTCGTATGTAAATCCAACACAACCTGCAAATCCTGAGTTAATTCACGCTTCTGAAGAAGTAGCAGAATTAGTCGGAATTGCCAAAGAAGAAATTCAGAATGAAGAGTTTGTAAATGTTTTTTCCGGGAAAGAAATTCTTTCTGAAACACGTCCTTTTGCGATGTGTTATGCCGGACATCAATTTGGAAACTGGGCGGGTCAATTGGGCGATGGCCGCGCAATTAATTTGACTGAAGTGGAAAACAACGATCAGTTTTATACTTTACAATTAAAAGGTGCAGGAAAAACACCTTATTCCAGAACCGCAGATGGTCTGGCTGTTTTGCGCTCTTCTGTTAGAGAGTATTTATGTGCCGAAGCGATGTATCATCTCGGTGTTCCCACTACCCGCTCTCTTTCTCTTATTCTTTCAGGAGATCAGGTTTTAAGGGATATTTTATACAATGGAAATCCTGCTTATGAAAAAGGTGCAATAGTGTGCCGTGTAGCCCCGTCTTTCATCCGTTTTGGAAGTTTTGAAATGCTTACAGCGCGAAATGAGCTTAAAAATCTTAAACAGTTTGTAGAATATACAATTCAGCATTATTTTCCTGAAATCGCGGGCGAGCCAAAAGAACAATATTTGCAATTCTTTAAAAAAGTCGCAGATACTACCCGTGAAATGATTTTGCATTGGCAACGTGTTGGTTTTGTGCACGGAGTTATGAATACCGATAATATGTCTGTGCACGGAATTACAATAGATTACGGACCTTACGGCTGGCTGGAAAATTACGATCCTGACTGGACACCTAACACTACAGACAGTCAAAACAGAAGATATCGCTTTGGAAATCAGCCTCAGGTAGCACAGTGGAATTTGTATCAACTGGCCAATTCACTTTATCCTCTGATTAATGAAGCAGAACCTCTTGAAAAGATTTTAGATTCGTTTATGACTGACTTTGATAACGATTATAAAACAATGTTTTTAAGTAAATTAGGACTATTTACTTCAAGAGAATCTGACGATAAAATTATTCAGGGTCTTGAAGAAATTTTACGATTATCTGAAACAGATATGACAATATTTTTCAGAAATCTGAGCCATATCCAAAAAGACGACTCTGTTGAAAATGCAATCAAAAAAGTAGAATTTGCTTTTTATATTCCGGAAGAAATTAAGGAAAACACATTAGATGAATGGCAAAAATGGTTTTCGGTTTATCTGAAAAGACTTAAGTCTGAAGAACTCTCAGATCAGGAACGTGCTGTGAAAATGAATAAAATTAATCCAAAATATGTATTGAGAAACTACATGTCACAATTAGCGATCGATGCTGCTGATAAAGGGGATTATACTTTAATTGATGAATTGTTTCAGCTCTTAAAAAATCCTTATGATGAACAACCGGAATTTGAAAAATGGTTTGCTAAACGACCAGACTGGGCAAGAACCAAAGTAGGCTGCTCTATGTTGTCTTGTAGTTCTTAACTCTTAAATAAAAGTTTTCGACTTCGTTCAGAATGATATACTAAAGAGACATTTTTTTGGTCATACTGAGCGAAGTCGAATGCATTAATGAAATACTAAGTTTCTGAATATTTTTTTATTTAGAAGATATATAATCAACAATCATAGCGACATGGATTCTTGAATTTTCAATAAACCATTTATGCGTCTGCATTCCGCCGCAAACAACACCGGCTAAAAATAAGCCTTGGACATTGGTTTCCATTGTTTCCGGATTGTATTGCGGAATTTTTAATTCGTCATTGGAAAGCTGAATTCCAATTTTCTTCAGAAAATCCAAATCCGGTTTGTAACCTGTCAATGCTAAAACAAAATCATTTTCTATTACGACTTTGCCGTTTGGTGTTTCAATTTCGACTTCATCTTCTCGAATTTCAGTAATATTCGATTCAAAATATGCCTTAATACTTCCTTCCGCAATACGATTCTCAATATCAGGTTTTACCCAATATTTCACACGGTCATTAATTTCGTTTTTACGAATCACCATGGTAACATCGGCTCCTTTTCTCCAGCATTCCAAAGCGGCATCTACAGAGGAATTATTTGCTCCTACAACAAGCACTTTTCTGAAGGCATATTCGTGTGCTTCCTTATAATAGTGTCGTACTTTTGGTAAATCTTCTCCTAAAATATTCATTTGAACCGGAATATCGTAGAAACCGGTTGCAATCACAACATTCTTAGATTCGTAATTCTGTTTGTCTGTTTCTATTTTAAAAAGGGTATCACTTTTGTTGACGTCAATAACTTTTTCAAATAAATTAATATTGAATTTAAAATAACGATGAATGTTTCTATAGTATTCTAAAGCTTCCTGACGTCCGGGTTTTGGCGCTAAACAATTAAAAGGAATTTCACCAATTTCAAGTCTTTCTGCTGTAGAAAAAAAGGTCATATAAAGTGGATAATTGAAAATACTATTGACAATTGCCCCTTTTTCAATAATTAGATAGTTGAGATTTTTCTTTTCTGCTTCAATTGCACACGCAAGACCAATTGGTCCACCACCCACAATTATAAGGTCATATATTAATTCTGTCATTTTATTTTTGCCAGTCTTTAAAAGGATTTTTACTTAAGTAGGCATTATAATATCTTTCGTCATTTGTTACTTCCTCGCCCAGCCATTCCGGTTTTTCAAAAGTTTCCTCTTCGCTTTTCAATTCGATTTCTGCCATTACTAAACCTTCGTTGTCGCCATAAAATTCGTCGACTTCATATACATGATTTCCTGATTTTATTTCGTAGCGCGTTTTTTCGATTTTACCTTTTTCACAAAGTTTCAAAAGTTCAGTTGCTTCATCAACGGGAATTTCGTTTTCCCATTCAAAACGAGACATACCATTTCCCTGACTCAAACCTTTTATAGTGATAAAACCTTTTTTGCCTTTAATTCGAACTCTCACTGTTCGTTCGGGTACAGAGCTCAAATATCCTTGAGCAATCTTATTTTGGGCAAAAGCCTGATTTTTGAAGTCATCAGATTTGACAAGAAATTTTCTTTCTATTTCGACCATTTTAATAGTAAATTAATTTTACTGCAAGTTACTCATTTTTAATCCAGCACTTATTCTGTGAAATCAATTTTATAACTAAAAACACTTTATTTTAGGTATCTCGCAAGTTTAAAAACCAAGTAGTAAAAAGGAATTTAAAAGCTGTTTAAAAAATCCAATTGCCACTCTTTTGAAGTATCGTACCACAATTGTCCATTTTTAACTTCCAGCGGGCAATCTATATTATTAATATATAATGCTCCGGTACCTAAACCCTGAGGCATTTTAGAATTTTGCAAAAATGTCCATTGCGCAATTGCATTGAGTCCGATATTACTTTCCAACGCCGATGTAATCCACCAGCCAATGTTATATTTGTCAGCCAATGTTATCCATTCCTGAGTACCACGGAAGCCTCCAATAAAACTTGGTTTTAAAATAATGTAGTGAGGTTTTATTTTTTGCAATAATTTTTCTTTTTCTTCAAATGAAAAGACACCAATAAGCTCTTCGTCCAAAGCAATAGGAAACGGCGTTTGTTCACATAACAAAGCCATTTCAGAAATATTTCCTTTTTTAATTGGCTGTTCTATACTATGAAGCTGAAATTGATTGAGTTGTTTCAGTTTATCTAAAGCTTCCTTTGATGAAAAAGCACCGTTTGCATCCACTCTGATTTCAATTTCTTCAGGAGAAAAATGACTGCGGATAAAGGCTAATAATTCCAGTTCCTTTTCAAAATCAATTGCGCCAATTTTTAGTTTTATACAATTAAAGCCTTCCGCTAATTTATCTTCAATTTGCTGTTTCATGAAGGCAGATTCGCCCATCCAGACCAAACCGTTGATGGCAATTGAGCGCACGTTTGTGGTAAAGTCAGAAGGAAATAAAACATACGGATTTTGACTTTTTAGCGATAAAAAAGCCATTTCTACACCAAACTGGATAGATGGAAATTCCAATAAAGCTTTCCAGAGTTCCTGTTCTCCTAAATTAATGTTATCGCAGGTCCACTTTAATTGTGCTTCATAATCATCGCGATCGTCTGCGCTTAAACCACGTAATATTCCGCACTCTCCAATGCCTCTTTTTTCGTTTTCTTCCAGAACAATAAACCAGGTTTCTTTTTCGGTCATAATACCCCGCGAAGTTCCGGATGGTCTTTTAAACTCCAGTAAATATTTATGGTAGGATGCTTTCAATCTTTTGTATTAATTATAAAGTTTTAAAACTTTTTCAAAATCTTTAGACGGAAGTCCGGCTTTTTCAAAAACAGCAAAATCACGTTTTGTTTTTTCAATCCAGCTGACACTATCTGTCACGTTTTGAGTCTGATATTTTTTGTAAATTGCTTTCGCTGCACTGTAATCACTGTGAAGCAAATAGGTATGTGCCAGATTTAATTTTACCAATAACTCTGTATCGTCAAGTTTTTCGCCTTCCTGCAATACTTTGAGTGCTTTGGCATATTGTTTTGTTAAAATATAACAATAACCAAGTGAACTGTAATCTATTGCGGTCGCTTTTCCTTCGTTAACAATAGTATTCAATTTCGGAATTGCCTCGTTGTACTTTTGAGCTTTGATTAAAGAGGCGCTTTGTGCTCTTAAATCATTGAAAATATTTTTAGATATATCAGCATCTTTATAACAGGCATTTCCAAAATCTTTGTACACTTTGGTTTTCTCAACGGCTAATAATTTTTGAAACTCGTCGTAACGATATTGTTTCATGATTTTATTTAAAATACAAACACAAAAATCATCGGAATTGGCCATTTTTTGTGCCATTGTAGACGTTTTACAAAAACTTATAATTTCATTTTTGTTGTCCTGATTCCATCCGCGGTTTAATTTCGTATCAACCCAGGGAACCACTTCCAGAACTACTTTCTGACTCAATAGCCAGTTTTTACTTTCGAAGCCAAACCAGATTGTGCTGATATTTTCCTTTAAACAAGATGATTTATTGATAGATAATCTTTTAGCATCTTTGCTAACCGGTTCTGCCTGCGAATAACAAGCTTTATCGATTTTACCATCCGTAATGTATTTTTTTGCATTTTCATTTGATGTAAATATCGAATAGGTACATTGATCGTCTCCTGAAATTTTGGACATCAAAAAAACTGCACCCGCAGATCCCTGACTAATGCCTGTAGGATCCGGAATTGCTTTTAGTAAAGAAACCAGACTGTTAGCCATTTCCTGATTTTTGTCTAAAAGTGTAATCCGGTAAACGATTTCTGTAGTTCCGACAGGTAAATCTTCTGTTGAAATAGAAATCCTGTCACGTGCAGGAACCATTATTTCTTTGGTAGTAGCCCGTTCTTTGTCCCAATAACCATCTTTCTGCGCAAATGCATTGAAAGAGACAGTAATGAATGCGGCCAAAATTATTTTTTTGAAAGTCAGACCTGATGTCTTGGTTGCTACAGATTCCACAGATTAAAATGATTTTATTTAAAACTTTTATTCAATAACATAGATTATGCCAAATAACTTTCTAACAGAAATGCGTACTCTGTCCACAGCTTTTGTTTTCCTTCGACTTCGCTCAGGATGACAAGCGGACTTCGCTCAGAATCACAATTCGATCTCACTTAAGATCACAATCCGATTTCGCTTAAGATTGAAACTTAGCGGGGAATGATATCAAACTTCAATCAGGATGCTTTTAAAATTAAAGTACAATGATCTTATAATTCTATTGATTCTCCAATTGGTAAAAGCATTAAATCTTTTCCTTTGTCGAAAAATTTACGAATTGATTCTTCGTGATTAATTTCGATATAGCCAAATGTATCAAAGTGATAGCCTAAAATTTTATCACATTCTATAAAATCAGATGCGATGATGGCATCTTCAACATCCATAGTAAAATTATCACCTATGGGAAGAATTGCCAAATCCAGTTTTGTACGAAGTGGAATTAATTTCATATCGTAGGTTAACGCAGTATCTCCCGCAATATAAATATTTTTATGCTCACTTTCGATCACAAAACCTCCCGGATTTCCCCCGTAAGAACCGTCAGGAAAACTGCTGGAATGAATTGCATTTACGTATCTTACTTTTCCGAAATCAAATTTCCAGCTTCCTCCGTGATTCATTGGATGGGAGTTGAAGCCTTTTTTCGCATAGTAGGTTGCAATTTCTGCATTGGAAACAATAACAGCATTTGTGTTTTTCGCAATATCTTCGACATCCAACACATGATCGCTGTGTGCGTGTGTAAGTAAGATATAATCTGCTTTTAGTGTTTTGATGTCAATTGCAGAAGCCAATGGATTTCCTGTAATAAACGGATCTACAATAATATTTTTTCCTCCCACTTCAATTGCTAATGAAGCGTGTCCGTAATATGTAATTTTCATGATGGTACGATTTTTAGTTTATGTTGTAATTTTATCTTCCTCCTAAAAACAAGTTTACGATTATGTCTGAAATCAGCGAGATCATACATATTGTCAACAATAAAGAAAGTAAGAAAGTGCTTAAAGCCAGTTTTTTTAATTCCGGATCTAAAAGTTTTGGATTCTGATTTTTATAAACAGTATTTAAATGTTTTATTAGCGGAATGTAAGCCAATAAGAAAAGATACTGATCGAATTTGTAACCGCTTAAAACAGCAAATACAATTACACAAAGCATGGCGGTGATAATTAAAGTAAAGTGGTAGATCTTGGCTTTTTGAGCTCCCATTTGTACCACAATCGTATTTTTACCTGCTTTTTTATCAGATTCCTGATCGCGCATATTATTCAGATTCAATACCCCAACACTCAACAAACCAATTGCAACTGCCGGAAGAATTAAAAGCGGATCAATTTCTTTCGCATATAGAAAGTTTACTCCTAAAGTACTTACCAATCCGAAGAAAACGAAAACAAATAAATCTCCAAATCCCCTGTAGCCGTAAGCAGAGTTCCCCACGGTATATTTGATTGCAGATGCAATAGCTGCAATTCCAAGTAAAAGAAAGAAAATAGAATAGCCAAAATTATCTTGTCCGAAAGCGAAATATATTAAGATTACCGCAGATAATAAAGTGAGAATCGCTGTTATAACTATAGCTTTTTTCATGGCTTGCGGCGTAATATTACCACTCTGAATAGCACGCAGCGGCCCTACTCTGTCTGCATTATCGGTTCCTTTGACTCCGTCGCCGTAATCGTTTGCAAAATTCGACAGAACCTGTAAACCTAATGTCGTCAAAAGTGCGAATCCAAAAACTTTCCAGCTAAAAACTTCAGTTGGCGTATTAATGGTTTCGGTCGGATTTGATAAGGCGTATATACTTCCAACAATAATTCCGGAAACTGATAAAGGCAATGTGCGCAATCTGGCGGCTTCAATCCAATGTTTCATTCTATTTAATTTTAGATTTTTGATTTTAGATTTTAGATTGTATTCAGATTGGGGCAAGATTTTAAATTCTAAAATCTACAATCTGAAATCTAAAATTTACGGCAGCCACTTATTCTCGCCGAAATTTGGTTTTCTTTTTTCTAAGAAAGCATTTCTTCCTTCTTTAGCTTCTTCGGTCATGTATGCCAAACGTGTTGCTTCTCCTGCAAAAACCTGCTGACCAACCATACCGTCGTCTGTTAAGTTCATTGCAAATTTTAGCATTTTTATAGAGGTTGGAGATTTCTGAAGAATTTCCTGAGCCCATTCGTAAGCAGTATCTTCTAATTCATCATGCGGAATTACAGCATTTACCATTCCCATATCCATTGCTTCCTGAGCAGAATAGTTTCTTCCCAGAAAGAAAATTTCGCGTGCTTTTTTCTGCCCCACCATTTTAGCGAGATATGCCGATCCGTAACCGCCGTCAAAACTGGTTACATCTGCATCGGTTTGTTTAAAAATTGCGTGTTCTTTACTGGCAAGCGTCATATCGCAAACTACGTGTAAACTATGTCCGCCTCCAACTGCCCAGCCTGGAACTACTGCAATAACTACCTTTGGCATAAAGCGAATTAAACGCTGTACTTCAAGTATATTTAAACGATGTTGTCCGTCTTCACCCACATAGCCCTGATGACCGCGTGCATTTTGATCTCCCCCGCTGCAAAAAGAATATACACCGTCTTTTGTCGACGGACCTTCTGCAGAAAGCAATACTACTCCTATTGAAGTATCTTCCTGTGCATCATAAAAAGCCTGGTATAATTCTGAGGTAGTTTTAGGTCGGAATGCATTTCTTACATTTGGCCTGTTAAAAGCAATTCTTGCTACTCCGTTGCATTTTTTATAAGTTATATCTTCAAATTCGCGGGCTGTAATCCAATCCATTTCAATTTTATTTAAAATAATTATACGGTAAAAATAAAGCATTTTTACTATTTTACCTACTCAATTTGTCGTAAGTCTTTTACTAAAATGACTTCTAATGTTAACATTTAGGTTTTACTTACAAAAAATAACATTTTTTAACATTAGTTTCAAAAAATAATAATTAATTTTACACCCTAGAAATCAATGATATACAATTTAATTTCAATGATTTCAGATTGATTTTCTTTCACTGATTTATTAACCTAAAAAATGATTTTTTTGAGAAAATTTAAAAAATTTGTCGCTCATTTTTTTAGGGTTTTAAGTAACAAACCTCAATTAAAAGAGCAAATGATTTATGTGTTTGTCGAAACTGCAAAACGAAAATAGTAGCACCTAAGGTTAAATGTTAGAATTGTATATATAAGTTAGTATATTAAGGATAACGAAAAAGGAAAAAATACTAATTATACTTTCTAAAAGTTATTTTATAAACCAATGGATTAGCCGTGAAATTTAATGTTTTGCTTCTAAAAGATTAATGCATTGATTGTTTAAAAGACAAACCGTCAATGGGGTGATCTCTAAAATTTATAAAGCTATTATCCTGAGATGGATTCGAATTATTTTATTTCTGTTTTTTTTTAATTACAATTTTTTTTAAAACTAGAATAAAAAGCGAAAGGCTGCTCCAAATGGGCAGCCTTTTGTGTTATAATAACTTAGAGTTTTTGAAAAAAAAAAAATACTCAATTCTGATTATGATTTAAAAGTTGAAAAATTCTTAATTTTCTTTTACCAGATAAATTCCGTCCTCTTTAATTTCAATTAATTTTTCTTTGTATAAAGTTCCAATTGCTTTTTTAAATGACTTTTTACTCATTTTCAACACCGTTTTAATATCTTCCGGATGAGAATTATCGTTTAAACGAAGGAAACCTCTGTTGGCTCTTAATTCGTTCAGAATTATTTCGGCATTTGGTTCAATACTTTCAAATCCCTGCACCTGTAATGCCACATCTATTTTATTGTCAGGACGAATATTTTTAATATAACCGCGCATTCTGTCACCGGTTCTGATTGCGTCATCATACACTTCATCTTTGTACAACAATCCTTTATGGCGTTCATTTATAATAACATTGATTCCCATATCTGTAATATGAGAAACGATTAAGTCTACTTCTTCCCCTTTTTCTACGGTCAGTTGGTCATTATTTAAAAACTGATTTGTTTTACTGGACGCAACCAAACGATTGGTCTGTTTGTCCAGGTATAAATAAACGAGATAACGTTTTCCTTTTTCCATCGGACGGGCTTGTTCCTTAAACGGAACAAGAATATCTTTTTCCATTCCCCAGTCCATAAAAGCACCAATATTATTAATGTAGTTTACTCTTAAAAGCGCAAATTCATTTAATAAAATATAGGGAACCAAGGTCGTTGCCACAGGGCGTTGTTCGTGATCCAAATAAACAAAAACAATTAGTTCTTCGCCAATTTCAAATTCTTTTGGCACATATTTGTTTGGCAGTAAAACATCGTGAATTCCCTCAGGATCGTTTTCGGGATCTCCTAAAAACAAACCTACTTTGGTATCACGTAATATAATTAGGGTATTGTATTTTCCTATTTCTAGCATTCTGTATAAGTTTCTGAGCTGCAAAAGCAACTAAGTTTTAAAATGCAAAGGTACAAAGTTTGAGAATGGTATTCAGAATATTATTTTAACAAAATAAATATAATGCTTAAAAGCAAAAAAATCCCCTTACAAGCATGCAAAGGGAAATCTGTTTTTAAAGTAAAATGTTTATTTAAAAACACTTTCTTTTTTAAAATGCAGGGTCAATAAATAATAAACTACTGCTCTGTATTTGTGTTTGTTAGACTTGCCATATTTTTCCATAACGGCATCAATTCCGGCAGTTAACTCAGGACCATCTTTTAAACCTAATTTCTTAATTAAGAAATTGTTTTTTACAGTATCTAATTCAGACTGTTGTGAGGAAGCCACCGTCGATGCATCATCATTATAGATTGCAGGACCACACGCAATAGTAACTTTAGTCAACAAATCTACATTTGCAGTAACGCCGCATTTTTCCTTTAAATCGGTCGTGTACTTTGTAATTAATTCTTCTCTCTTGCTCATACAATAAATTTATTGGTTATTATTTGAACCAAATTTAGAGCAAAGCAAAACGCTAAACAATAATTTTAACATTATTTTTCCTATAAATTATATAAGATGTTTAAAGTAGTTTTTCAAAATCCTGTCATTTTCGTGGGTCGGCGTAAAAACCTCTAATATTGCAGGTTCAGCATCTGAGTTATACAAAGCTTCAATACTATTTTCTAATGAATTTACATCACTCGCTGTAAAATAATTTAAATGATACATTCTGGCAAGATGTTCTGCTGTAAGATTATGAGAAGTCTCAAAATAGGTGTTAAACACCGGTTTTTCTTCATGACCGGGCAAAATTCTAAAGATTCCCCCTCCTCCATTATTAATTAAAATAATTTTAAAGTTCTTCGGGATATAAGAATTCCACAAAGCGTTGCTGTCATACAGAAAACTTATATCTCCCGTTACAAAAATAGTTTGTTTGGCACTTCCCACAGCGGCCCCGATTGCTGTAGAGGTACTTCCGTCGATTCCGCTTGTTCCCCGATTGCAGAAAACCTCAATAGAATCGTCGATATCTATTAACTGTGCATAACGAATAGCAGAACTGTTACTGATTTGCAGCATACTATCTTTGGGAAGTGATTCGATTACTTTTTCAAAAACCTTAAAATCAGAAAATTCAATTTTACTCAGATATGATATTCTTCTTTGTAATCTGGTTTTGTAAACCGCATCTATATTTTTAAAATAATTACTTTTTACAAAAGAAGTTTTTGAAAGCAAGTCTTTAAAAAAATCATTCGGCTGCATTTCAAAATGTTTGGTTAGCGAACTAAACGTATCGTAAGCGCGTAACGTATCAATATGCCAATGGTGTTTTGGTTTGTATTTTCGCAAAAATCCTTTAATCCTCTTTGAAACTACCATTCCTCCAAAAGTCACTAAAACTTCAGGATTAAATTCTTTAAAATCAGAATCATCAAAAGGTGTAATTAAAGTATCTATTGAATTGATGAAAGTGGTATGATGCAGATTAGAAGTCGTCTCAGTCAATACAACAACAGACGGATCTGCAGCTAAATTGTCGATTATTTCCTGATCGATTACATTGTTCTGATTAACTCCAACCAATATCAGTTTTCGCTTGGCGCTATTCCATACGGAAACAAATTCTTCGCTGTTATCTATTTTCTGAACCGTTTCCTCCAGTTGCAAATCTGTAATTTTTGGGTGTACAGATAGTGTCTCTGTTGTCTCGTATAAAGGTTCTTCAAAAGGCGCATTAATATGAACAGGACCTTTCTTAAGAATTGCCGTTTCAATCGCCAGATTAATTTTTAAATCATTTTCTTCCGATGCATCCTCTGTCAGATTTGCATTCAAAACGGAATGATTAGCGAAAACATTCTCCTGACGGATGGTTTGTCCGTCGCCTATATCAATTTTACTTTGCGGACGATCGGCAGAAATTACAATAAGCGGAATCTGACTGTAAAAAGCTTCGGCTACAGCCGGATAATAATTCAATAAAGCGGATCCGGATGTGCACACCAGAGCTGTCGGTTTTTGGGTTTGCTGGGCAATGCCAAGAGCAAAAAAAGCCGCACAACGTTCGTCTGCAATACTGTAACATTTAAAATTAGGATTTTGAGCAAAACCAATGGTTAACGGTGCATTTCTGGATCCTGGAGAAATAATAATATTAATAATGCCTTTGGCAGATAAAATTTCGATAATGCTTTGTGCAAGCGCTATTTTGGGGTAAATCATTCCGGTCGTTTATTACTTTTTCTAAAGAAAACCTGCTTATTGGCTGATTCCTTATTTGCTTACAAAGTTACAAACTTCGCAGTTGATTTAGATTATAATTAGGAATATATTAAGGGTGTTTACCGAAAAAGGAAATATATTTGTAAAATCGAATAATTAATAAATGCCGGATCTGATATGCGTTTTTCCCTTATCTTTTTTTTATCAATAGCTTTTCAGACTTTAACTTCTCAAAATCAATTTGTTTCAGTTGATGTTCCATACAAATTGGCTTTAGAAAATGCTAAAAAACAAGAAAAACCTGTTTTTGTTATGCTGTACGCAGATTGGTGTCCGCATTGTAATATAATGAAAGCTGAAGTTTTGAGCGATCCTGCTGTTATTGATTTTCTGAATAAAAATTTTGTCTGTACGTACAAAAACATCGAAAAAGAAGAAGGAATTGCTTTAAAAAATCAATTTGGTACTAAATCTCTTCCCTCCTTTCTGTTTCTGGACAGCGACGAAAATTTGATTTATATTTTGAAGGGCGAGTGGAAAAAAGCTGACTTTATAAACGAACTTCATTATGCTGTGAATCCTAAAATGCAGTTGCCTTATCTGGAAATAGAATTTTTGGCTGACCCATCCAATTCAGATAAATTTTTCACTTATCTGAATACTTTAAAAAAGGGAAAAGACAGAACTGATTTATCTCCTGCAACTCATACTTATTTAAATACACAATCTGATGCACAACTGGTTAGCGAGTTAAACTGGCGGGTAATTGCAAATGGCGTTACCGATATTAAATCACGGGAGTTTCAATATGTTTTGCAGCATCAAAAAGAATTTTCGGCTGTAGCTTCTCAAAATCGTGTAGACCGCAAAATTGAAAGTATTGTCAATGAGCTGCTTCGACCTTTGGTTGACAATTTAGATACTATAAACTATTATAAGCAACGAGAAGTTGCCAAATCCATCAGATTGCAGAAGACAGATTCTTTGGTTTTTAAATTTGATTTAACTTTGGCTGAAAGAACAGAAAACTGGAATTTTTATAAAAAAGTTACACTTCAGGATACGGAGAAATTAGTCTGGAATGATCCGGTTTTTCTAAAAGAGATTGGAAATACCTATTTCAAACATATTAATGATAGTGAGAGTCTAAAAAAAGCAATTTTTTGGGTAGCTCATTCAGTAGAATTAAATGATGCGTATGACGGAAATCTGCTTTTAGGCAAACTTTATAATAAGTTAAAAGATAAGAAGAAAGCTTTAGAATATACCAAAAGGGCAAAAGTCATCGCAAAAGAAATGGGATGGGATGCTAAAGAAGCAGATCTTTTATTAACAGAATTAAATAAAAAATAACCACAATAATTACCAATGAGTATCATTTTAAGACCTGCTACAGCAGACGATTTGCAAAAAATACTTGAAATCGTCAATTATTCTATTTTGCATACCACTGCAAACTATAATTATGAAATTCAAAATATCGACGTACAAAAAAAATGGTTTGAGGATAAAACAGCCAAAAATCTTCCTGTAATTGTGGCCGATTTAGATGGCGAAGTGGTTGGTTTTGGAAGTTACGGGCAATTTAGAGAAAAGATAGGTTATCAGTACACTGTTGAACATTCTGTGTATGTTGTTGATACGATAATAGGTAAAGGAATTGGCTCCAAGATATTAACCGAATTGATTCGTCTGGCAAAAGAACAAGGTTACCATGTTATGATTGGTGCGATCGATGCAGATAATGCCGGAAGTATCGCTTTTCACGAAAAATTCGGATTTGTTGCTGCAGGTACGATCCGTGAAGTAGGTTACAAATTTGATCACTGGCTGGATTTAGTTTTTATGCAGCTTATTTTGAGATAAAATTATAACCGCAAAGTTTACAAGAACTTTGCGGTTATAAAAAATATAATTTTAAATTAACTCTTAATCCAATTGATAACTTCAGGATCGGTAGGTAAGGTTCTAGGTTTAATCACTTTTTCTAATTCTCCTTTTTCGTTAATCAAATATTTTTGAAAGTTCCACTCTACTTCTGAATCCTGTAAACCATTTTTAGATTTTTGAGTCAGAAATTTATAAACTTCAGACATATCACTGCCTTTTACAGAAACTTTGTTCATCATCGGGAATGTAACTCCGTAATTTTGCTGGCAAAAAGTTTCGATTTCCTTATTTGTTCCAGGTTCCTGAGAAGCAAAATTATTTGCAGGAAAACCCACAATTACAAATCCTTTGTCCTTGTATTCTTTGTAAATAGCCTCAAGATCTTTGTACTGAGGTGTTAAACCACATTTTGAAGCAGTATTTACAATCATGATTTTTTTACCCTTTAAAGACGCAAAATCAAAAGTGTCTCCTGATAAATCTTCTACTTTAAACTGATAAATTGTTTCTTTTGCCATAACCTTATCTGTTTTAGATAATTTGTTCTTACTTGTCTGCGCTTGTAAATGTGTACCACACAAAAAAGCAGCTCCGAGCATTAAAAATAGTATTTTTTTCATCTTGTAATTTTTTATAAAATTAGCTAAATCCGTGTCATTAAAACTATTTAATATCCTTAATTTTTACTAATCAAAAGTTAAATAAAAAAAATGAAGCCTAACGTTAATCAGACGTTAGGCTTCTCCCCATACAAACAAATCAAACCATGAATTAATTATTATGCAATCTTTTAGAGTAATAACTTTATTAAATTATAGTTGATAACCCGGTTATGTTGAAAATTTCTTTAACCCCCAAATGCCCGGACGAACTTTATATATTTTCAAATGGCTTGTATATGTAATTGTATCCTGAACGTTCGCCCTGACATATTAAAAAAATCTTCGTTTGGAAGTCCGGGTTTATCAACTATATCATACTTTATTGTAAAAAGAACTTATCTTATTTTTTTTCAATTGTAAATGATCAAGAATATCAAAACAAAAACAAGTAAAACGAAAAGCTTTAATAGATTCATAACTCAGAATATTATGTCATTAAATAATTTTTATCACTAACTAAATAAAATCTTTATTGAGCAGCGCTGAGCGATAAAAAAGCTATTAATCCAACTGCCAATTTTTAACAATAAGTTAGTTCCTTATTCTTTTTTTTAATTCCGTTTCTTAATTACATTTACGTAACAGGATTATTTTTGGTTTTACAAAATGTAAAAAAAATCTATCTTTTTTTTAAACCCCTTATTTTTCTAGGGTTTAGACTGTTAAAAAAAATAAAATAAATCACAAAAAAATAAATTATCTTTATATCTGTTACTTAATTATGTTACAACTTCTAATATTTAAACTTAAAAATCCCAATCTATGAGTCAGGAAGAATTGTTAGTTTTAATTTATAAAAAGGACGAAAAGGCTTTTACACATCTATACGACATGTATTCTAAAAGTTTATTTTCTGTCATTCATGTCCTCATCAAAAATCGCGAAGAAGCAGAAGATGTACTTCAGGATGTTTTTGTTAAAATCTGGAAAAACATCGATTCTTATAACGAAAGTAAAGGCCGATTTTACACGTGGATCCTTAATATAGCGCGAAATACATCGATAGATAAACTTCGTTCTAAAAATTATAATAACAGCCAAAAAAACCTTTCTTCGGATAATTTCGTAAATCTGTTAGACGAGAGCAATAAATTAAGTCATAAAATAGACGCGATTGGAATTCAGGAATTCGTAAAGAAACTGAAACCAAAATGTATCGAAATAATTAATTTACTATTCTTTAAAGGATATACCCAGCAAGAAGCTTCAGAAGAACTGGCGATGCCACTGGGAACTATCAAAACACAAAACAGAAACTGTATTAACGATTTACGTAATTATTTAAAAGTATAATGGAAGCACAAGAATATATAGAATCAGGAATTCTGGAGTTGTACGTGTATGGCTTGTTGAGCGAAAAAGAAAATCTTGAAATCGCTGAACTTGCAAAAAGCAACCCGGAAGTAGATCAGGAAATTATTTCGATAGAAAAAGCGATTATAGCTCTTTCGTCAAGCTTCTCTCCTTTCCATTCTGTGGAAAATTTTGAGAAAATTAAAGCCCGACTCGAACTTAAACACGGTAAAGTCGTTGAGATGCAACCAACCTCCAACTGGTCACAATATGTGGGCTGGGCGGCCGCAGTTTTATTATTACTTGGTTTGGGATATCAGACTTTAGAATTAACAAAAACAAAAGAAGTCATCTCTTCTGTTGGAACTGAGAAAAATAAAATTCAACGAGAGTATGCGTACTTAAGCCAGCAAAATAAGGAAACACAGAAAAACTTAGGTATCGTAAGAGATATTAGAAATACGGGGGTAACTCTTGGAGGTCAGACCGTTTCTCCAAAATCTTTTGCAAAAGTATACTGGAATAAGGAAACTAAAACAACTTACATAGATGCAGCCGGTCTGCCAACACCTCCAAAAGGAATGGTATATCAGGTTTGGTCTTTAAAATTAAGTCCGGTTCTTACGCCAACAAGTATTGGTTTGCTGGATAATTTTGAACAAAATGAGCAAAGAATATTTGCAGTTAGTGAGACCGATTCTGCAGAGGCTTTTGGAATCACTCTCGAGCCCGCTGGTGGAAGCTTAACTCCAACAATGGAACAGCTTTATACTTTAGGAAAAGTTTAAAAATCAAAAGATTAGTCAAATCAAAACGCATATTAAATTTATTTGATATGCGTTTTTTTATTATTTTTATTTAAATGATACTAATTGGATGAAGAATGTTTATTTGAAAATGGCAGTTTCGCTGATACCTCTCACCCATTCTTACGATCATGTCTCCAGATTAACTCAAAATTTTAACATCTAAATGTGATAAATGGAAATTATCTGTAAAAACTGTAAGCACGCTTTTGATGGAAATTTTTGTAATAACTGCGGACAGACTTCCGAAACTCACAAAATAAATTTTCATTTTTTGTGGCACGATATTCAGCACAGTTTATTGCATTTTGATGATGGAATTCCGTATTCCGTTAAACAATTATTTACCCGTCCCGGGCATTCCATACGTGAATTTATTGAAGGAAAACGGGTCAGACATTTTAAACCGGTTTCTTTGGTAGTAGTTCTGGCCACTCTTTACGGAGTTTTGCATCATTTTTTTAACGTTCATTTGTATCAGAATATTTCAAATAATCTGACAATCGATATGGACAATTACAATGAATGGATGACAACCCATTTCTCGTGGATAACTATCGCTACAATTCCACTTTTTACAATCGGAACTTATATTTGTTTTAGGAAGCAGGGCTATAATTTTGTCGAATATTTTGTTTTAAATTCTTATAAAGCTTCACAAAGATTAGTGTTACACATCTTGGCATTTCCACTGTTTTATTACTTTAACGGAAGTTCTAAAACTAACAATATCAACGAAATTCTCTATATTTTTGATGTACTTTTGATGGTTTGGACTAATATTCAATTTCTTAATAAACTTTCATTCATTAAAACTCTATTATTGACACTGCTAAGTCACATGATCTTTCTTATACTCTTGATCCTAATTATTATAAGTTTTTTGGTCCTAAATGGTTTTAAAATAACTTAAAATTATATCGAGGTTTTCAACAAAAAAAAGGTTCAATCTATAAGAATGAACCTTTTGGTGTGAATTAATAATTTATTACTTTAAACTATTTCTTTACTTTTTTTGTTTTGTAATATTTATGATATTTTGGATATGTTATGGCTCCAATTATTGAAATTACAATCAAAGAATACCAAATCCAGTTTAGCGAATGTGCTTCTCCGCTTGCGTAAGAATGCAGACCCACTAAGTGGAAATTTACTCCATAATACGTAAATAAAATAGAGATAAAACCAAACATACTCATTAAGTTGAAAATCCACTTTCCTCGCATTGCAGGCACAAAGCGTGCGTGAATAATAAAGGCATAAACCATAATAGAGATCAAAGCCCAGGTTTCTTTTGGATCCCATCCCCAATAACGTCCCCAACTTTCGTTTGCCCATTGTCCTCCAAGGAAATTTCCAATGGTTAACATAATCAAACCTATCGTTAAAGCCATTTCATTGATGTAACTTACCTCTTTAATATGCAAGTCCATTTTGGCTTTGTTATTAGAATTAGTAAAGAAAATCAGCAGTAATGCTACAAAACCTAAAATCATTCCCAAAGCAAATGGACCATAACTTGCCACAATAACTGCTACGTGAATCATTAACCAGTAAGAGTTAAGAACCGGCTGTAAATTTGCAATTTCGGGATCGATCCAGTTCATATACGCTGCCATTAAGATCATTGCTGTCACGAAAGCAGATGAAGCAACAGTCAATTTTGATTTTCTGTCGAAAGCCAATCCGAAGAACATTGTCGCCCATGCCACATACACAATCGATTCGTATGCATTACTCCAAGGTGCATGTCCCGAAATATACCAACGCGCAATTAATCCTAAGGTATGCATGGCAAACAATAACCCGACAATGATATGAAAAACATTTACGGTTACGCGAAGCCATTTTTTCTCAAAAAAGATATTGATTATTGTAAAAATAAGCATCAGGATTGAAGCTGTAATGTACCAATAAGGCAAAACTTTAAAAACATCGTATTTATTATAAGCAATCTCCGCATCAATTTTTTGCTCGCTTGGTCTTACTTTACTTCCAAATTTCTTTTGAAAACCATTTATACTTTCCACAAGATTATCAGCGGTATCAAAGTTTTTCTGGATAGATCCGTTGTTTAAAGCACTAAAGTATAAGGGCAGGATTTGTTTCACGTAAGTGGAATCCATTCCTTTAAAACCTGCAACATCGCGTTCTAAATAAGAAACCCATTTGTGATTTGGATCATTTGGAACCGGGAAAATTTTCAGAATGCTTCCGCTTAATGCAGATTCCATTAGGTTTACTTTTTTATCTGTTTCGATAAAATCTTTCTCAAACTGATTCGGATTTGCCGCTTTGTAAGCTGCATCTAAATAAGGAGATAATTTATAATTTCCCTGCTCATCAAAGAATTTCACAAAAGGAGCATATTTCGCTTCTTTATCAATTCCGATTATTTTACGAATACTGTCATTTCCTGACTTAATGTAAATCAGCGGAATCTGAATCCAAACCTGAGCGTATTGCGTCATAGAAAGGAAAACCTGATCCGAATTCATTCCGTTATATTTATCATCGTGACTAACTTTTCGAAGTAATTCAGATGAGAAAGTATTAATCGGTTTCATTCTTCCCCCGGCATCCTGAATAATCAGACGGCCAAATTTCGCAGCATGAGATTCCGGCGCTTTATAAATAGTCAGTAATGAATCTAATTGTTTCTGACTTGGCGGAGCTGTTACATGATTTGCGTGATCATTTGGATCTGCAGCATGGTTGTGATCGTGTCCGTGCGAATGAACATGAGGTGTTTGCTGTGCAAAACCACTCAGACTAATCATTAAAACTAAAATAGTAATTAGTTTTTCTTTTTTCTTTTGAATACCGTCTAATTTACGTTTCAAATCTGTAAAACGGGAATTTTTGGTAAACATAATCGCCATCAAACCAAAGAAAAGCATAAAATAACCTAAATAAGTAATTGATGTTCCCCAGAAATCGTGATTAACAGAAAGTACTGTACCTTTTTCATCCGGATCAAATGAAGATTGGAAAAAACGGTATCCTTTATGATCTAAAACGTGATTCATATAAATATCAGCATCAAAAGTTTCTGTTGATTCCTGCACGGTCACTTTGCTTTCAAAAGCAGAATAACTTTTTTCTGTACCAGGATATTTCGTAGCAATGAAATCATTCAGTTTTATTTTAAAAGGCAAAACATAAGCTTTACTTCCAAAAAACAATGAATAATCTTTATTGCCAATTTTAACTGTTTTAGGTTCTCCAACATTTCCTTTAGAGCCAAAAAGAGTTACTTCTTTTTCCTGACCATCCGCTTTTACTTTAACAATTAAGGCATCAGTATGGTTTTTAGCCTTGTAATCTGTACTTTCCTTATAGTCTATTTTTCCTTTCATCGCAGGATCCGGAAATACGATTCGTATGTCTCCAATACTATATAAGGAACGCATCATAAGAGGCTGTACATTATCTTTCGTAACGGTTCCTTTTAGCTTATCGGCCATTCGCATAAATTCACCTTCAAATGGAGTCTGAATTGTATATTGTTCGCCGGTAGTATTGATGTTAATGGCTCCTGCTGTGGGTTTATTCAAGGCAAATAAAACATTGTGAATGTTCTGAACTTCACCTTCTTTTAAGTAATGTTCTTCACGGCCGCCTGCTCCTGCTTCAACCATTTTAAGATATAAAGTTCCGTTTGGGTCTGGCTTAACCATTTCTACAGCTCCAAAGATGTATTTTGAATATGTAATTTCAAAAGGAGCGTTATCAAAATTGTCAGTAATTGTAAAATCGTTGTTTCTTACCGGAGATAATAATAAGCTTTTCTCGACAGTTTTGCGTTTCATTTCACCTTTATATTCACCATCAACCATTGCGGTCAAAAACATTTTATCTGAATAAATACGGTTCTCCGCTTCTCCTTCGCGGATAGGCATCATTCCTTCATAACTAACATAACGGGTAATAAATGCACCTAACAGAATAAAAACAAAAGCAATATGAAGTAATAAAGTTGCCCATTTCTCTTTTTTGTGTAACTGGTATCTTTTTATATTTCCGAAGAAATTCAGCATGAAGATCAACATAATTGCTTCAAACCACCACGTATTATAAATGTCTATTCTGGCAGTGTCGGTATTGTATTTACTTTCTATAAAAGTTCCAACACCCATCGCAATTGCAAATGTTAAAAAAAGAATGGCCATTAATCGTGTAGAAAAGAGAACAGAAAGCAAAAATGAAACTAATTTTTTACCCATTTTTTAAGGAATTACATTATGTTTAAAGTGCGACAAAAGTACTTAAAAATGTTGATTGGAGGACTTTGGCTTTTGTTAATAAAAACCAAAAATAAATAAGCAATCTCAAACAAATTGATAATGCAGAAAGTTTAAACTTACAAAAAACAGATTTCTATTTATGCTCTTTTAGAGAATTAGAAAATTTTAAATTTTACGACCATCAAATAATAAGAGACAGTCTTTAAGTATAAGAAATAAGATTCAATTCTGTAAAATCTCAGCTAATACTTTACCTATCTTGAATTCATTAAAAAATAATACTAATTTTGCGAATATGATTCAGATAACTATAATAGGTTCCGGCAATGTTGCACAGCACTTAATAAATGCTTTTTCTGCAAGTAAGATTGTTGAGATCAAACAAGTTTTTTCAAGAAAGAAAGAAACTTTATATCATTTGATTGAACCACAAAAAATCGTAACAGATTTTAACGAATTACAAACTGCTGATCTACATATAATTGCAGTGTCGGATAATGCTATAAGCGAAGTATCTTCTGCACTGCCTTTTAACAATCAACTGGTTGTTCACACTTCAGGAACTTCTTCCATAGAGGTTTTGGATCAGAAAAACCGAAGAGGCGTATTTTACCCGTTACAGACTTTCTCTAAGAATAAGGAACTTGATTTTTCGGATATTCCGTTTTGTCTCGAAGCAGAAAACACAGCAGATTACAAAATTTTGGAAAGTATTGTAAAAAGCGTATCTACAGCTCTTTATTCCATAAGTTCAGAGCAAAGAAAAGCACTGCACGTTGCGGCTGTTTTTGTCAATAATTTCACGAATCATCTCTATCAGATCGGACAGGAAATCTGCGAAGAAAATCAGCTTCCGTTTGAAATCTTAAAACCACTGATACTGGAAACTGCCGATAAAATGAAAACTTTATCTCCTTTAGAAGCGCAAACAGGTCCGGCCAAACGCCACGATAACGTGACAACAGATGCGCATCTGGCTTTTATACAAAATGAAAATCAAAAAAATATTTATAAAATTCTAACACAATCTATACAAGATAATGGCAAAAAGTTATAAGGAAATAATGAATGACATCACCACGTTTGTTTTTGATGTCGACGGCGTATTAACAGACAGTTCTGTTTTGGTAACCAACGAAGGCGAAATGCTGAGAACCATGAATATTCGTGACGGTTATGCAATGAAAGCAGCAATTGAAAGTGGTTATAATGTATGTGTTATTTCTGGCGGAAGCAACGAAGGCGTTCGTATTCGCCTCCAAAATCTTGGTATAAAAGATATTCACTTAGGGAGTCCCGATAAGGTAAAAACTTTTAATGAATATACAAATAGTAATGCTATTAAGCATGAGAATGTTTTGTACATGGGCGATGATATCCCCGATTTTCATGTAATGAAGTTAGTCGGACTTCCTACATGTCCGCAGGATGCAAGTCCCGAAATTAAAAATATTTGCCGCTACATTTCTCACGTAAAAGGCGGACGCGGCGCGGCAAGAGATGTTATTGAACAGGTAATGAAAGTCCAGGGGAAATGGATGGAGTATTTTAATGGACAAAATGATTAATGATTTAATTAAAATTCACTGTTGAAAAAAAATTAGCACCTCAGAATCTTACAACTTAGCCTCTTAAAAAAAATGAAATTCCTAAAACTCATACGCTATCAAAATTTATTAATGCTGGCATTTATGCAGCTTCTTTTCCGGTATGCATTTTTAAAACAGCAAAATGTTCCGCTGGCATTGTCTGACTTTCAATATGGACTATTGGTTTTGAGTACCGTTTTGCTTGCCGCGGCCGGCTATGTGATAAATAATATTTATGATGTAGGAACCGACAGCATCAATAAACCTAATGATGTGGTTGTGGGTAAAGGAATTACCGAAACTGCCGCTTATAATATTTATATTGGTTTAAATGTTTCAGGTGTGGCACTTGGTTTCCTTTTGTCCAATATTATTTTAAGACCAACATTTGCATCACTATTTATTTTAATAGCTTCTCTATTGTATTTTTATGCTACCACACTAAAGCAGATTATGATTTTAGGCAATTTTGTTGTGGCATTACTTTTAGCGGCAAGCGTTTTAATTATTGGAGTTTTTGATCTTTTTCCGGCCACGACCGGCGAAAATCAGGCACAAATGGCAAGTCTGTTTTCTATTTTAACCGACTATGCCCTCTTTGCGTTTATGATTAATTTTATTCGTGAGATTATAAAAGATATCCAAGATGTAAATGGCGATTATAATATGGGAATGAATACGCTTCCTGTTGCAATAGGAATCAACAGAGCCGCAAAAATCGCCTTGGGTTTTGCTGTGGTGGCCTTTATTGCAGCAGCTCTTTACAGTAATATGTATTTTATGCAGAATAAATTATACATTACTATATTGTATGCATTTGCGACCGTTTTAGCGCCACTATTGTATTTTATTGTGAAAATATTCACCGCTAAGACTCAAAAAGATTTTCATCATTTGAGTACTGTTTTAAAACTTATTTTATTCTTCGGCATTTTATCCATTCTGGTTATTGCTTTAAATATCAAATACAATGCTTAGAGAAAAATTAAAAAAATATAAAATCACTTTGGCTTCGGGTTCTCCGCGCAGGCAGCAGTTTTTTAAGGATTTAGATCTTGATTTTGAAATTCGTTTAAAAGATATTGAAGAAATTTATCCACCAGAGCTTAAAGCGGTTGAAATTACTGATTATCTTGCTGAACTTAAAGCAAACGCATTTGATGGTGAATTGAAAGAAAATGAGATTTTGGTGACCAGCGATACAATTGTCTGGCATCAGGGCAAAGCTTTAGGCAAACCAAAAAATGCTGAAGAAGCTTTTGCCATGATAAAATCCATGTCCAATACTACGCATGAAGTGTTTACATCTGTATGTTTTAAAACCAGCTCTGCTTCTACCATTATAAACGATGTTACAAAAGTTACTTTTAATGACTTATCTGATGAAGCCATTTTGTATTACATCGAAAATTACAAACCTTACGATAAAGCGGGTGCTTATGGAATTCAGGAATGGTTTGGGTTTATGGCAGTTGCAAAAGTAGAAGGTTCTTACACCAATGTTATGGGCCTTCCCACAGCAAAAGTTTATGAATTTTTGAGTACATTAGTGTAAATTTATTTTTATGTTTTCTTTTAAAGAATATAGCCGCGAAATAGTCGCCACCATCATTCTCCTCGGAGTTCTGATTGTGCTGCGAATGGTGATTGCAAATTTAGTGAGACGTTTTGCCGCTACCAGTCATTTGTTTGAACATCGTACCAATCTGGTCATTAAGTATATTAATATTTTTATGAATATACTGGTTACCACAACGCTAATTGTGATCTGGGGTGTCGAAACTAAAGATATTTTTATAACCGTTTCCTCTATCGCGACTGTAATTGGTGTGGCCATGTTTGCACAATGGTCTATTTTGAGCAATATTACTTCGGGAATGATTTTGTTTTTTTCATTTCCTTTCAGAATTGGCGATACAATCAAAATACACGATAAAGATTTTCCAATTGAAGCTGAAATTGAAGATATTAATACATTCCACGTCAGTCTGAAAACCAAAGAAGGAGAAAAAATAATTTTTCCAAATAACTTATTATTGCAAAAAGGAATTTCAATAATTACAGCAAAATTTGACGATAAAGAATTTTTTGACTAATTATAATGGGAATTTTATAACGGCCGGGAAAAAAGCTGGAACATAAAAAAGCAAATAATGTGTAATATTTGTTTTATAAATCAGCTTAATCCAAAATATAATGACCAGGCCAATAACTCTACCATTTTATGCAAAACTTTCCTTTATTCTTGTAACTTTAATTTGCTTTGCATTTATCTTCTGCACAGGAAAAGATATTCTTACTCCTGTTTTAATGGCATTTTTATTTGCCGTTTTACTTTTGCCAATTTTTACTTTTTTGCATACCAAGCTTAAGTTTCCAAGGCATCTGGCGGGAATTGTCTGTATGGCCATTTTTCTTTCTTTTATTATCGGAATTTTAGTTTTTATCTCCTATCAGGTTACCTACATGGCAAATGATTTTGATACTATAAGAAAAAATGCCAACTCCTTTATCATTCAGATCCATAAGTTTATAAGAGAAAATTTTCAGATTAGTATTGGCGAACAGAAAAAATATCTGGAGACCGTGACTAATGACTCTGTTAAAAGTGGTCAGGCAAAGTTGGGATCTTTTATAGTTTCTATAAGCGATGTTCTTTTGGACAGCACTATTATTATCATCTATACCTTTCTGTTTTTAATTTATAAAGAGCATTTTAAACTTTTTTTGGCGAAATTAATTAATAAAGAAAATCATGCAACCCTAGTAGATATTCTTTCACAAATAAAAGTTTCCATAAACAATTATATTGTCAGTTTAATAATTGAAATGATTGTTGTTGCCGTTCTGACAAGTCTTGGACTATGGATTATCGGAATTAAATATTTTATTTTATTAGGTTTAATAACGGGCATTCTAAATTTGATTCCCTATATCGGAATTGCGATTGCAGGTATAATCACATTGGTGGCTTCTTTAACAGGTTCTGCAGAAATGTCAATGATATTGGGAATTTTAATTGTCAATGTAATTGTGCAGTTAATAGACAACAATCTTCTTGTTCCGCTGATAATCAATTCTAAGGTAGAAATCAACGCTTTTGTTTCGATTATGGGAATTATCGTCGGAGGCGCGGCCGCGGGAATTTCGGGTATGTTTTTAGCAATCCCGCTTCTGGCTATTTTAAAAATTATTTTTGACCGAATTGATTCTCTTTCCCCGTGGGGTTATCTAATGGGAAATCATGTCCCAAGAAAATTTACCTGGAGAAAAAGAAAAGTCGCAACAGAAAATTAAAAAAAGCGTTTACTTCTATAACACTTTTTAATTATTCGTTCTATTCAAAAATATTTTAAAATTATCTGAAGAAAATACCAAATGTCTTTATATAAAAAAATACTGCTTTTTATTTTGTTTTGCTTTTGTATACAAAGTGGATTCTCGCAGGTAGATAAGGCTAAAAAAGAACCTAAAACTCAAAAAGATTCTACAGAAATTTATAATAAAATTAGAAATTATTCTAAGAAAAATAAATTTACGCAGACCATGCATAAACTTTTTTTCAGATCTAAAAAATCAAAAAAGAAAAAAGAATTGCTTGTTCCTATTGATTCTACAAGATATGACGGAAAAATAATCCGAAGAATAAACATTATAACAATGGATCCCTTTGGTCATTCTGTTTCAGATACGGCTCAGGCACCAAAAAACTGGGGAGAAAGAACCGGTAACCGGCTACATCTCAAAACAAAGAAAATTGCAATTTATAATCTATTGCTTTTTAAGAGAAATCAGCCTTATAATACTTATAAAATTCTCGAATCCGAACGTTTGATTCGTGCCCAAAGGTATGTTACAGCTGTTCGTATTTCAAATCAGACTGTAGGAGCTGCTTCAGATTCTGTTGATGTTACGATTCGCGTTCTAGATTCCTGGAGTACGATCCCTAGATTCTCCATTTCCAGCAACAAGGTTTCTGTGGGTTTTAAGGAAAAAGACTTTTTCGGGTCCGGACAACAGCTTGAGTATCGATTTACGAATCGTTTCGATGACGGTAGAAATGCAAATGAGGCGACTTATACAATTCCAAATATAAAAAATACCTATATAGGTACTGTTTTGCATTATAAAATGGATTTAGATAAAAATTACATCAAAAGTATTGATATCGAACGTGATTTTTATTCTCCTTTAACCAAATGGGCCGGCGGATTATATGTTGATGAGTATTATCGTCGCGATACGCTTCAGGCTCCAGATCTTGCTTATGCCTATCAGTCCGTTAAATACGCGTCTCAGGATGCATGGGCAGGAAGGGCTTTTAAAGTTTTTGAAGATCCGCACAAAGCGATTACCAACCTTATTGTTACGGGTCGGTTTATGAATAAAAATTTTAGCGAGACGCCAAGTGATATATACGATCCGGATCATTATTATTCTGATGAAAAACTGATTTTAACCGGTATTGGACTTAATACGCGAAAGTTTATTCAGGACCGTTACATTTTTAGAATCGGACAAACAGAAGACGTTGCCACAGGAAGAATCTACGGATTAACATTTGGTTACCAGTACAAGAATAAGTACTGGAGACCTTACGCAGGCGCACAATATTCTTTTGGAAACTATTATCGTCTTGGTTTTTTAAGTATGAATTTTGAGGCCGGGACTTTCTTCCATCAGTCAAAAACCTATCAGACTACGTTTTCTTTTGAGGCAAATTACTTTACAAAGTTATACACTATAGGAAATTGGAAATTAAGACAATTTGTTAACCCAAAGGTGGTTGTTGGTGCAAATCGTGATAATATAATTGGAGATGAGCTCAATATAAATGACTTAAACGGAATTGCCGGATTTAACAGTGCGGTTTACGGTACCAGTAAAGCGGTTCTTTCGCTTCAGACGCAAACCTACTCCCCTCATGAATTGTGGGGATTTCGTCTAAACCCATTTTTTAATTATTCGATAGCTGTTTTAGGAAGTCCGGAAGTGGGTATGACTAAAAGCAAGCCATATTCGAAAATTACTATCGGTTTGGTGGTTAGTAATGACTATTTGGTTTTTAGTTCCTTCCAGCTCTCCCTATCCTATTATCCAAGTATTCCTCTGCAGGGAGACAATGTATTTAAAACTAATACTTTTGAAACGACAGATTACAGAATGCAGAATTTTGAACTGGCCAAACCAAGAATTGTAGATTACAGATAATATTTTATTTTTATTTTTTTTTAAATATTACAAATAGTAAAAAATTATATATCAATAAATTACATTTTCTTTCTCTTTAAGTTCATTCGATGAAATGCATTTTTAAGCGATAAAATACATCCCATTATTTTTTTTGGCACAGTATATGAATATCTTAATACAAGATTAACATTTAAAAAACAAAAAAGATGAAAACGATAAAATTAGCAATCGCCGGATTATTTTTATTGGTTGCAAATGCCACGCAAGCCCAGGTATCTATTAACGTTAATATAGGAAATCCGCCGGCCTGGGGGCCTTCAGGATATTCAGAAATGGAATATTATTATCTTCCTGATATTGAAGCCTACTACGATGTGCGTGCCTCTCAGTTTATCTATTTTGGAGGAGGAAGATGGGTAAGAACCACTTATTTACCAAGACAATACAGAAATTATGATCTATACGGAGGTTACAAAGTAGTTCTGACGGATTACCATGGAAGAACCCCTTACACCTATTTTGACCGACACAGAGTAAAATATTACAAAGGATATCACGGTGCACCACAAAGACCGTATAAACCAAGACCCGTTTACGGATATAATGACCGTCGTTACGATCGCAGAGATTACAAACATTACGATAAACATGATAGACATCATGACAAACACGACCGTCACGACAGAGATGATCACGATCACGGACATGGACACGGAAGAAGATAATGCTAAATTACTAAAAATCAACACAAGAGAGTATCAATACAAACGATACTCTCTTTTTTTATGATTTGTTTGTTCACTTCTTTGTTAAAACATTAAACATTTAATATAAATCACTGTGTTGCAAGAACTTTCATTGCAAAAATGTCGTATATCAATATAATTATGGCTTACATTTGCACCGAATTTTAAAAATCCACAAAATAAATTTATGAAAAAGAATGTTTATTTACTTTCATTTTTAGCGATGTCACTATTAATAGGTTGTGACAATAACGATGATAACCAAAACGACAACCAATCGTTAAATAGCATTACAATTAATTCAGATCAATCTTCACTAAACAAAAGACTTGATTTAACTAATTCAGGAGTTATTTCAATCGAAAACGGTTCTGTGACAGGAAAATCTGCTGAGACAGCCAACACCACTTTCCCATTGGTTCAGATTGCCGAAGTAAAACCGCCGGTTGATGCCAACGGAAGAACGCTGCAGGCAAGTCACGTGACAGTAAACGGCAACTATGCTTACGTTTCTTATATTATGAGAGGCGATGCTTATTCCGGAGCAATTGATGTGATCAATATTTCAGATCCTTACAAACCAAAATTGGTTACTTCTGCCTTAATTCCCAACACCGATATTACCTCCCTTACTTTTACAGGAGCAAATCTAATTATAGGAGCAGCAAAAGATACCGATAAAGATCCGCTTTTAAAAACAAATCCTGCAATTGCATTTAATATGGAATTAAGTTCAGGATTACTAACTGATAAATTGAAAACCAATTACTTAGAAAGCAGGGTTACAACAGATGTTGCTGCAAATGCTTCTAATTATTTTGCTGTAACAGGAGATAACGGAAGCTTATTTAAATTAAGTACTTCCACAAAAGAAATTACAGGAAAAGTAGCGGTGTCAGATTTACGTTCAATGGCATTAACAAGTGATAAAGTTGTGACTTTAAGCGGAACGAAGGGTGTTAATATTTACAGCCAGTCGACACTTGCTCTGCAAAAAACTTTTAAAACTTCTACAGATATAAGTGGTGCAAAAAGAACAATGGACATCGACGGAACAAAACTTTTTGTTTCTGAAGGCGCAAACGGACTTGGCGTTTATGACATTAACAGCGGTTCGAAATTACAAACATTGGGAATTACAGCTGCTGCTGAAGACAATGTAACAAATGCTGTTTCTTTTAATGACGGATATGCATTTGTAGCCAACGGAGCTTTGGGTCTTAATGTATATCAATCGGCTACTCAGCTTAATTTATTAGGTTCTGTGGGAATTGCAGGTTCATCCAACTACGTAAAATCAAGCGGAAATTATATTTATGTTGCCAGTGGAACGGGTGGTTTGAAAATCATTAAAATGGAAAAACCAAATACTGCTTTTGCAAGTTGTTCTTCTTACGGAGTATATAATCAAGGCAGAGATCTGATCTTAAATTCTAATGAAATAAAATCGTATCAGGGAGCAACTGCTATCAATTCTGCAATTGTAAATTCGGGAGCAGTTTTAACGCATTGCGGTTCAATCGCAGTTTTAAGTAATCTTACCTTAAACAGTGGCGGTACTTTTAACATGAGAGGAAGCTTATCTCAGGGTAAATACCAGCAATCGTCTCCAACAGAGCTTATTATAAATACTAATGCTGTCTTGCAAATTGAAGGTTCGGTTGTAATATGGGGTGATTTAAGATTAAACAGTGGTGCAAAAATCAATTTTGTGGGAAGCACTTCTTCTATAACTATTTATGGTAAAGTTACAAAAGGAAGTAATGTAACCATTACAGGAAATTATGTTGACACAGAGAATAAATTGAAATAAATTCCCCACTTTATTTCAGCTATATATTCAAAGCTGCCGGAATTTTACCGGCAGCTTTTTTTTTTGAATTTATTTCAAAAGGTATAATAATTGAGCGTTAACATTTCATTTAATTAATGTTCCATAAAATAATTAGTATTTTTGGAACGATTTCAGAAAACAATTCACTTTTACCATGCGAAAAATACAGATTCAAATCATTCTTTTATTTTTTATCGGTTTTCAAATTTCATTTGCGCAGCAGCCTCAAAAATTAAATTCTGTTGAAATTTACAATCAAATTAAAAAGTTAAACTTTCTAGGTTCTGTACTTTATCTTGCCGCGCATCCTGATGACGAAAACACCAGAATGATTTCGTATTTGGCTAATGAAAGGAATGCCAGAACGGGTTATTTATCTCTGACCCGAGGTGACGGAGGACAAAACTTAATTGGCCCCCAATTACGTGAACTATTAGGTGTTATAAGAACTCAGGAGTTAATTGAAGCACGCAAAATTGATGGCGGAGAGCAATTTTTTTCACGAGCAAATGATTTTGGTTTTTCTAAAAATCCCGACGAAACTTTAGATATTTGGGATAAAGAAAAAGTTCTGGCAGATGTGGTCTGGACGATCAGAAAATTCCAGCCTGATATTATCATCAACAGATTTGACCATCGCTCACCGGGTACTACACACGGACATCATACTTCTTCGGCAATGTTAAGTGTGGAAAGTTTTAAACTAGCAAATGATCCCAAAATGTATCCCGAACAATTAAAGTATGTTACTCCCTGGCAGATAAAACGTCAGTATTTTAATCCTTCGTGGTGGTTTTACGGAAGTCAGGAAAAATTTGACGCTGCTGACAAATCTAAATTCGCAAAATTAGAAACGGGTGTTTATTATAGCGAACTTGGAAAATCAAATCAGGAAATTGCCGCTTTAAGCAGAAGCCGTCATCAGTCGCAAGGTTTTGGAAGCACAGGAGTTCGTGGTGAAGAAACAGAATATCTCGAACTTATTAACGGCGAAAATCCAAGAGACCGAGATAATTTATTTGACGGAATTGATACGACCTGGAACCGTGTTAAAAATGGAAAACCAATTGGTGATTTAATTACTTCGATAATTTCGAAATATAATTTCAGCAATCCTTCAGCGAGTATTCCGGATTTGGTAAAAGCATATTCCATGATTGAGGCTTTAGATGAAAACCATTGGAAAACAATTAAATCTGCTGCGGTAAAAAACATTATCGCGTCTTGTTCGGGTTTATATCTTGAAGCCGTTTCAAATGAGCAGGAAGCGACTCCGGGAAGTACAATAAGATTAAGTCTTGAAGCAATTAACAGATGCGCTGTCGACATGCAATTAATTAGTGTTACAACATTACCTGATAACAAAACTACCATTCAAAATAGCATTTTAAAAAATAATAATGATCAGAGAATCAATTTACAAATACAACTTCCTGAAAATATAGAATACACGCAGCCATATTGGTTAAAAGAGAAAGCAGCGGTTGGAATGTATACCGTTTCGAATCAGGAAAACATTGGTATTCCGGATATTATAAGACAAACTAAAGTGATTTTTAATATCAGAATACATGGCGTTGACATTCCGTTTGAAAGAACCGTTGTGTACAAATACAATGATGGCGTTAAAGGTGAAATGTATAATTTTCTGGATATTGTTCCCGAAATTACCACTTCTATTCTGGAAAGAGTTTTGCTCTTTAGAGATACTAAAACCAAAATGATACCGGTAAAAGTTCGTGCAGGAAAAGACGATGTAAAAGGTAATCTGCAACTGGATCTTCCTAAAAGCTGGAACGTTTCTCCGAAAGAAATCCAGTTTGCATTAGACAAAAAAGGAACCGAACAAATATTTTATTTTGAAGTAACACCACCGGTAAATTCCGAAGAGGTAACCGCAAAAAGTATTGCAATAGTGGATAATAAACGTTTTGACAAAGACCAGACCATTATCGATTTTAGCCATATTACCAAACAGATGGTTTTAAAAGCAGCGGAATCTAAATTCATACGAATGGATTTAAAAACTTCGGGAGATGCGATTGCTTATATAATGGGTGCCGGCGATGAAGTTCCAGAAAGTTTAACCCAAATGGGATATAAAGTCTCGATACTAAAACCGGAAGAAATCACGCCTCAAAAATTAGACTCTTTTACTACAGTGATTACCGGAATTCGCGCTTATAATACAGTCAGTGCATTGGCAAACAAGCAAAATATACTTTTTAATTTTGTGAAAAGCGGAAAAAACATGATTGTGCAATACAACACTAACGGAAAACTCGTAACAGATAAAATTGCGCCATATCCGTTAAAATTATCTAACGATCGTGTGACAGAAGAAAATGCTAAAATTACTTTTCTGGCTCCCAATCATCCCGTTTTAAATACGCCGAATAAAATCTCAGAAAATGATTTTAAAGGCTGGACGCAGGAACAGGGCTTGTACTATCCAAATGAGTACGATGCCGCCTTCACTCCTATTATCTCTTCACACGACAAAGGAGAATCTCCTAAAAATGGTGCTTTATTAGTCGCGCCATACGGAAAAGGATATTATATTTACACAGGTTTAAGTTTCTTTAGGGAATTACCGGAGGGCGTATCCGGCGCGTATCGATTATTATCTAATATCATTTCGCTTAAACAGCCAATAGATGCTCCAAAACAAGAGTTAAAACAATAAAAATGGAAGCTAAAAAAACAAAAAAATGGAAAAAAAGCTACACTTATGTTTTAGTAGCTAATGCAATTTACATTGCTATATTTTTCTTAATCATGCAATTATACTCATAACCTATGCAGCTATTTGACTGGATCGTACTTATTGTAACATTATTATTTATTGTTGGTTACGGCTCCTGGAAAACCAAGGGAAGTAAAAACGTAGAAGATTTTATTTTAGGTAATAATGAAACGCCGTGGTATACTGTAGGACTTTCTGTAATGGCAACACAGGCCAGTGCAATTACGTTTTTATCAACGCCTGGACAAGCTTATCACGACGGAATGGGGTTTGTACAATTTTACTTCGGCTTGCCCATTGCCATGATCGTCATCTGTCTCACATTTATTCCCCTGTACCATAAAAGCAAAGTTTTTACTGCTTACGAATTTTTAGAAAAAAGATTTGATGTTAAAACTCGGTCGCTTGCTGCTATATTATTTTTAGTACAGCGAGGTTTAGGAACCGGATTAACCATTTATGCGCCGGCAATAATTCTGTCTGCACTTTTAGGATGGAATTTGACTTTTATGAATATAATGATTGGTGTTTTGGTAATCATATATACGTTTTCCGGTGGTACAAAGGCAGTTAACGTTACGCAGAAACAACAAATGTTCGTAATTATGTCGGGAATGTGTATTACATTTTTCCTGATACTGCATTATCTTCCAAACGATATGACGTTCACCAGCGCTTTGCACATTGCGGGTGCAAATGATAAAATGAACATCGTAGACTTCTCTTTCAATCCCGAGGAAAAATATACATTTTGGAGCGGAATCACTGGAGGTTTCTTTCTTGCGCTCGCCTATTTTGGCACAGATCAGTCTCAGGTTGGACGTTATCTTTCGGGAAAATCGGTTCGCGAAAGTCAGATGGGATTGATTATGAACGGACTTCTAAAAGTACCGATGCAGTTTTTTATACTTCTTACAGGAGTTATGGTTTTTGTGTTTTTTCAGTTCAATCCGGTTCCTTTAAATTTTAATCCAAACAATAAAATTGCTATTGAAAAATCTGCTTTCAAGCAGGAATATCATACTTTGGAACAGAAACTGGAAAAACTTTCAGAGGATAAAAAAGTAATTAATTTATTGTACATCGATCAGTTGAACCAGGATTATGACAATCCGATTTTGCGTAAAGAACTGGTTGCATTGTCCAATAAAGAAAAAGATCTTCGCGAAAAAGCAAAAGAAATTATTTTAAGAGCCGACAGTAATATGGAAACAAATGATAAAGATTATGTCTTTTTTCATTTCATTCTGCACTATTTACCAAAAGGTCTTATCGGATTGCTGTTGGCCGTAATTCTTTCTGCTGCCATGTCTTCAACCGCTTCGGGACTAACTGCGCTTGCCTCTACAACTGCAATTGACATCTACAAACGAAATCAGAAAACTGAAAGATCCGAAAAACATTATTTGAATGTCACGAAATTCTTTACTCTTTTTTGGGGAATAGTGGCCATACTTTTTGCCTGTGTTGGTACCTTATTTGAGAATTTAATTCAGCTGGTAAACATAATTGGATCTATTTTCTATGGAACCGTCTTAGGAATATTTTTAGTTGCTTTTTATTCTAAAAAAGTTCAGGCAAAGCCAATGTTTATAAGCGCTATAATAAGTCAGTTGACTATTTTTGTAATCTATTATTTTATGATTTACACTCAGGAAAAACTAGGCTATTTATGGCTGAATTTTATCGGAGCCATTTTGACAATTGTACTGGCGGTATTAATACAATATCTATTTTTTAGAGGAAAGTCGGATAATAATGATTTAATACTTGAATAAAATGATTCGAAAACTGTTTTTTAATTTTTGTAAGTAAAAAACATTATTTTAGTAAGTTGTAAGACATTAGCAAAAACTAATTTAATTTTTAACTGAAAAATAGAGATGAGAAATTCTGATGATTTAGCAAAATTATTGCCTTTTGGTTATTTGTTTTTAATTGTGATGGGAATTCTAAAAGACAGCATTTCCTACTATCAATTAGGAATCAATATCTTGAAGTTCTCCACAATAATGGATATTTTAATAAGTCCGATTGCTTATATAACTTCAAATCCTATTATTTTAGCTGCTGTACTTTGCTTTTTTATTACGTCTTATTATCTTCCAAAATATATTTTTAAAAATCATCAAAATCCCAAAACCCAAAAAGCATTTGATTTAAAATCTGTAGAAGGTTTTTCTGTTGAGGAGAAAATGAATTACTTCAACATGGTATCTTTAAAAGTTCTTGCTGTGGTTCTTTTATCTTTTTTTGTTGGAACAGGACTTGCAAGCGGCTATTTTACATCGCAACGCATGGAAAATAAAGCGTTGAAATACAATTATAAAATTAATTTTAATGATCAAGGATCACAACAGGTTCATCTGATTGGAACAAACAGTATTTATTATTTTTATGTGATTAAAGGACAAACGCATTTGAATATCGCTCCAATTGCTTCCATTAAAAATGTGGAGCTATTGTATAAAGTTGCAGAACGATAAATGCGGTAATTAAAATTTTATCTTTGAATAAGTTACCTCTAAATTGAAATTTATGAAAGATCAAAAAAGATATACCAATAAAACAAAAGCCGCTTTTGTTTTACTTGTTGTAATGCTCATTATTTTGCTAGGTAACTTTAATACACTTCAAAATTCTAAAAATGTAAACGAAAATATAAATGCCATTTATAAAGACCGACTGGTTGTGGCGCATTATATTTTTCAATATTCAAAAGAACTTCATTTTATTAAAGCGGAAGCTGAAAAACGGGATTTAAATGACAGCACCAAAAAAACAGAGATCATTCACACTTTAGATATTATTCATAATATTGATGACCTTTATTCTAAAACTGTTCTCACTAATAAAGAAAAACAATATTTTGATACTTTTTTACTTTCATGCAAAAAGATAAACGAACACGCCGAGAACAAAAATTGGAATAAAATTACTACTACGAGTTCAGAAGCGTTACAAATTTTAGAATCTCTTTCTCAGATTCAGATTGAAGAAGGAAAATCCAAACTGGCGGCCGCAAATGCAATGTATAATAAAAACAATGCTATAGGTCAATTGCAAATTGCTTTGCTTATAATCCTGGGCGGAATCACCTTTTATCTGTTGATTAAAAAAATTAAAAAAACAGTTAAGATTCCGGAACCTCCGAGTTTGAATTAAGCAATCTTACCATTACAATTTCCTGTTTTCTTCTGAAATTTGAAGGTCATTTATACTGGCATATCTTTTCTGCATGAGACCATTTGAATCAAATTCCCAATTTTCATTTCCGTAAGCGCGAAACCAATTTCCCTCAATATCTTGATATTCATATTCAAATCGTACTGCAATCCTGTTTTCGGTATGAGCCCAATATTCTTTTTTTAACTTGTAGTTTTTCTCTTTTTTCCATTTTTCCGTAAGAAAAAGAATGATTTCGTCACGTCCGTTTACAAATTTATCCCTGTTTCGCCATTCGCTGTCTGCAGTGTACGCTTTTGAAACTCTTTCAGGATCCTGACTGTTCCAGGCATCTTCTGCCAATTGAATTTTCTCTAACGCCGTTTCTAAAGTGAAAGGAGGCAATGGTAGTTTTTGTTCCATTTATTTTTGAATTAAAGTTTGAATTATTTTTTTTGATTGTTCTATTAACTGATTGGTTCTAAATAGCTGACTTTCGATTATGCAACTTTCAAATAGCAGATATACATGATCTGATATTAAATCATCTTTTAGGATATCTTTAAAAAAAACTCTCAAATCATTTTTATGATTTTGAATGACATGTAGAATTTTCACATTCTCAGATGGAATCTCCGAAAGTATATTTAAAAAACTGCAGCCTCTAAAATTTTCATTTTTATTCATGAAAATTAAAAAATCGAAAGATGCAGTAATCTTAGAACTAGAATCTTCAGCATTTGCAATAAATTTCAACAGTTGCTCAAACCAAAAAGAATGGCGCTGATCTAAAAAAGTTACACATAAATCTTCTTTTGATTTAAAATGCTGGTAAAAACTTGCTTTCGCCACTTTGGCTTCCTCAATGATCTGATTTATTCCAGTCGCATTATAACCTTGCTTATGAAATAAGGTAAAAGTCTTTTCTAAAATTCTCTCTTTTGGCTGCATATCGATTTATTTAACACTGCAAAGATAAATAACAATTAATATATACAGACAAGTCTGTCTATTTTAGTGCAAAAAAAAAATTCCAAAACCCGAAAGTTTTGGAATCTGTTATTTTAAAAATCTTAAAACCTTATCTGCTCCACTCTGCGATACTGTCTTTATTTAATTTAATATAATCTGCATTATTAGCTGCTTCTGCAGCTGCCAGAGAAGCTTTTGCTGTTTCTACCGCACCTTTTTTATCACCTTGTTTGGCCTGAATCTGAGATTTCAATCTTAAAACATAATATGGTTTATCTGTACTCATGTCAAGTGCTTTGTCTACATACGTTTTTGCTGTATCCAGATTTCCGTTTGACTGGAATAAATATTGAGATGCTGCATAATAATCGTTCCAGCTTGGTCCTGCCAAAGTTTTCTCAATACTTGCAACGGCTGTCTTAGCTGTTGGAACTTCAAATTTTAATGACACATGAGAGTTTTCCCAGGCAATATCTAAGTAACCAAAATTGGGATCTAAACCGTTAATTCCGATTGTAAATGTTTCTACCGGTGTTGGCAATGCTTCTTCTTTTACAGTAGTTTTTAAAGCTACATAAGACTCACTCCAGTTTTCCGGCAGTCCCCAGTTGTCTGTAGAAAGGTAAAAAATCACATCCCAGCTTTCAATTCTTGGCACTGTATAAAGTGCATATTTTCCTTTTTTAAGCGTTTTCCCGTCAATTACTACATCATCGCTAAAGTTGATAATGGTATTTTCATTCGCTCCGGTTCTCCATAATTTACCAAACGGAACTAAATTTCCAAATACAGCTCTTCCTCTTGCTCCAGGTCTTGAATAGGTAACTTCTACATCTGTTAAACCAACAGTTTGTTTGATATATCCTTTTGGACTAGCTTGTGGCGTTTTTACTTGTGCTTCTGATGCTAATGGCGCCAGGATCAGGGCTAAAGCAATAAGTAGTTTTTTCATTTTTACAGTTTATTTGTTTTGTTCAAATTTACGAATTCAATAAGGGAACAAATGTTAAAATTTTAATAATTAGGGTTTAAGACGCGCTATTTTTTCGGCATTTAATTCCTTAAAATGATCGATAACCAAATCAGCCTGAGATAAATCCTGTAAATTAGAATGTTCACTTTTATAACCAACACAGTAAATTCCGGCAGCTTTTGCCGCTTTTATACCGTTTGTACTGTCTTCAATTATAATGCATTCTTCTTTGGGAGCTTTAGACAAAGATGCCGCGTGAATAAATATAGCCGGATCTGGTTTAGACTGTGGAAAATCTTCTCCGCTTACAATGTCTGTAAAATACTGATGCAGACTGAATCTTGTAAAAACACGTTCAATGGTTACTTTTGAAGCCGAAGATGCTAATATCAATTGAATTCCATTATGATATAAATCTTTAATTAAATCTTCTACGCCGTCCAGAAGAAATAAATCTTCCTTAGTATCAAAAGCATCATTAAATATATTTCTTTTTCTCTGAATTAAATCTTCAACTTCCTGTTTTACAGAAGGAAAATGACTTTTTAATGTCTGAAATGTATTTCGGGTCGAAAATCCCGTAAACGAGGTATACATTTCTTCGGGAACTTCAATATTTAATTCTGAAAATTGTAAATAATAAGCATAACGATGAACGGGTTCTGTATCGACAATTACGCCGTCCATATCAAAAATTACTGTTTTAATCATTTTTTTTTAAGGTTCTGAGGTTCTGAGACGCTAAGATTCTAAGCTTTCTATCAGGTTCTAAACCTTAGTACCTTAGAATCTTAGCAACTTAGCACCCTATTTAGATATTAAATAACGTATCACTGTTTCTGCGGCATGTAAGCCAAATAATCCCGGCATATAGCTGTTTGTGCCGTAAAAAGATTTCTTATAGTTTTTTCCGTCTGTTAATTTTAAGCTTTTTTCATCTTGAATTTCTGATGAGAAAACTACTTTCAACTTATTGATTTTGAATTCTTTTAAACGTTTACGAATCGCTTTGGAAAAATAACAGTTTACCGTTTTAGAAATATCGGCCACTTTTACTTTTGAAGCCAGCATTTTGCCTCCCGCGCCCATACTGCTTATAATTTTTACGCGTTTGCGTTTTGCTGCCAGAATTAAATTTAATTTTGGCGTGATACTGTCAATACAATCTAAAACATAATCAAATTCCGGAGAAACGATTTCAAAAGCACGTTCCGGAGAAAGAAATTCCTGTACACGCGTCAGATTTAGTTCGGGATTGATATCCATTAAACGATCACCTACAATTTTGATTTTTTGCTCTCCAACTGTAGAATGTAAAGCAGGCAACTGACGATTGATATTCGTAATATCTACAACATCTCCGTCTACAATTGTCATATTTCCAACTCCGGCTCTCGCTAAAAACTCCGCTGCAAAAGATCCGACGCCGCCCAGTCCAACAACTAAAACATTCGATTTTTTTAAATTTTCTAATCCTTCTTTTGTAAATAAAAGTTCAGCTCTTTCGGTCCATTCTGCCATATTTTCTTATTTTGATTTTTTTTTCAGATTTTAAGTTTCAGGTTAGTTTTGTCAGTGTGACAAATCACATTTTTACATTTTACATTTCAAATACCCTTCTATAAGTACTTGAAATAACTTCTTTTAATTCATTTATAGATATCCCTTTATATTTTGAAGCTACTTCATAAACTTCATTTATTGATTCTTCAATTGTATCGGTTTCCAAAAAGAAACGTTCATTGGGAACATTTTCAAAAACAGATCGCAAATCCGGATTTTTTAACAGATATTTCCCAAATGAGAGATAAAATCCATCCTTAATTAATTGTTCTGCCAATTGCTTGTTTTTTGCAAAACCGTGAATAATCATTGGCACAGAAATTTTCATTTTCTTTTTAATTTCTGCTATTTCCTGAAAAGCCGCAACACAATGAATAACGACAGGTTTTTTATATTTTTCAGCTAATGTTAATTGCTTTTCTAAAACTGAAATTTGCAAATTAAAAGGAACTTCAATTCTTTTATCTAAGCCACACTCTCCTATTGCAAGGCAGTTTTTGTGCTGTAATTTATCTTCTGTAATTTTTAAATCTTCATCAATTCGATTTTCATCTATGTACCACGGATGAATTCCGATGGAATAAAAAGGAATTTCCTCATCAAAATCTTTTGGATATTGATTGACCAGTTCTAAAATATTGGACTGGTTGGTAAACTGATGAGTATGAAAATTGAAATAGTCCATTAATGAAAGGTTTTTACTCCCGCTTTAATTTCAATTTTCAGATCATTTTCCTGTGGAACCAACGGACACGAATATTTATAATTGTAAGCACAATACGGATTATAAGCCTGATTAAAATCGATTGCTATGGTGTTCCCTTTCGGAATTTCCAAATCTATATAACGCCCCCCAATATAACTTTGTTTGCCGCTTGTTAGATCAGAAAAAGGTAAAAAAAGATGATTCTTATATTTTTCCTGAACTATGAGTTCTAAACTTTGATAAACGGCTAGTTTAAAATCTTTTCCGTTTATTTTAAAGTTCAAAGTTCCATATTTGATATATTTTGGCGTGTAATTTCCGGAGGTTTTCATTTCAAAAACTTTTCCGCCTTTTGCTTTCACTAAAGTGGCATTCACAAAATAATTGGCTGAAACAGGAAAAAAATCCAGACTTTTAAAAGTTTTTAAATCGTCAGCCATCAGCGGACTTGTCTTAGGATCAGCATATTCTGAATTCAGTTTCTTTTGAAAGTTCAACGCATCCGTTTTGCTAAACTTTTTTTGAGCAAAGCCAAAATTCAAAACAAACAATAAAGTCACTACATGTAAAGTTTTCATCTTAGAAATTTTATGCAAAAATAGTTCAAAAGTAACAAAACAACAACCACTTAACGAGACAAAGTTTCCTAACTTTGCAGTGATAACCAATCATAAAAAATGCTTAAAACCGCCTTAACCCACTACATAAACAACTTTAGAGGATTTTCAAGAGAAATCTGGATTCTTGCCATTATTACTTTTATCAATCGTGCGGGTACAATGGTGCTTCCTTTTTTATCTAAATATTTAAAGGAAGATCTTCATTTTACCTACAATCAGGTGGGTTGGATTATGGTGGCGTTTGGTTTAGGTTCGATGTTGGGTTCCTGGCTTGGCGGTAAACTTTCAGACAAAATAGGTTTTTATAAAATCATGATTTTCAGCCTTTTTACAAGCGGTGTTTCCCTTTTCTTTGTGCAATATATTACCACTTTTTGGGCCCTTTGCATCGCGATGTTTATCCTTATGACTATTGCAGATATGTTTAGACCGGCAATGTTTGTCTCATTAGGCGCTTATGCAAAACCAGAAAACAGAACGCGCGCCCTTACACTGGTTCGCCTTGCTGTAAATTTGGGTTTTGCTGCAGGCCCGGCGCTTGGCGGAATGATTATTATGGGAATTGGTTATTCCGGACTTTTCTGGGTTGATGGTGCGTCCTGTATTATTTCGATCTCGATTTTTGCTTTGTTGGTTAAGGAAAAGAAAAAAGTAGTTCACGGTGATAAAACAGAAAGCGTAACCGACACTAAATCTGTTTTTCATGATAAAATTTTCTGGGTTTTCTTATTTGTAAGTTTTATTACGGCCATGATTTTCTTTCAGCTTTTTACAACTTTACCTTTATATCATAATGAGAAATTTGGCTTAAGCGAATTCCAGACCGGATTATTAATGACACTAAACGGACTTTTAATTTTCTCTCTCGAAATGCCCACAGTTGGATTTCTGGAGCGAAAAGGCTTTGCTAAAATCCGGATTATAATTATTGGTTCTTTTGTAATGGCTTCGAGTTTCTTTTTACTTCTAATTAATTTCTGGGCAGGAATATTGGTAGTCAGTATGGTTTGCATTTCTATTGGTGAGGTCCTCACCTTTCCGTTTTCGAATGCATTCGCTTTAAGCCGCGCGCCACACGGTCAGGAAGGCCGTTACATGGCACTTTATACCATGAGTTTTAGTCTCGCGCATATTATTAGTTCTAAAGTTGGTTTTGAAATCATAAGCCGACTAGGTTATCAAACGAACTGGCTTTTCATGGCGTGTGCCGGTGTACTCGCAACAGGATGCTGCGTCTGGATCAAGAATGCTTTGATTACCGAGAAAGCTTCTTAAAGACCTTGCGATTTTTAAAACACTATAATTCAATTTATTAACTTAAATTTGAAAGGAGTTTCTATACACCAAATCCTAATTCAACTTAATTTTTAGTTAAATAACTATTTTTATAGTTGCGTAACTAGAAAAATAGTTGTAGGTTTGAATTAAAATTAGAGAAGATGCAGAAGTTAACAAACAAAGAAGAAGAAATTATGATGATTTTATGGAAGCTTAAAAAAGCTTTTGTAAAAGAAATACAGGCAGAAATTACAGAAGATCAGCCACATTACAATACGTTATCTACCATTGTGCGTAATCTGGAGGAAAAAGGATATGTGGGTCATAATGCTTTTGGAAACACACATCAATACTTTCCGGTTGTGGCAATTGAAGATTACAGAAAAGGATTTATGAAAACGGCGATAGACAATTATTTTGGCAGTTCTTATAAAAGCATGGTTTCTTTTTTTGCTAAAGAAGAAAAAATTTCAGCAGATGAACTGCGAGAAATCCTGTCTATGATCGAAAATAAAAACGAAGAAAAATAATTGTTTATGGAAGCAGTTTTCATTTATATCGCCAAAGCAAGCAGTTTAATGCTTATGTTTTATTTTGCTTACTTTTTCTTATTGCGTAAAGAAACATTCTTTAACAGCAACAGATGGTTTTTATTATCTGGTTTGATAATCTCAGTTATTTTGCCATTATTGAGTTTCACAAAAGTGATATGGATTGATGCTGCTCCTTCATTACAAAATTTCCAGTCGAATCTGCCTCAGGTTACAGAAAAAGAAAGTGAATTCAGTTGGGATCAAATTCTTCTTGGGCTTTACGGACTTGGTTTTCTGGTTTTCATTATAAAACTGGCGATAGATTTTTACAGTTTAAATTCTATCATAAAAGGAAAAAAAATCCAGCAGCAAGCCGATTTTAAATTCATCGATATAAACGAAAATATCGCTCCTTTCTCCTATTTTGAATATATTGTCTACAATTCATCACTGTACACAGCATCAGAATTAGAGAATATTATTGAACATGAAAAAGTACACAGCGACCAAAATCACACTGTAGATGTATTGATTTCGAGAATATTCAGTATTATTTTTTGGTTCAATCCAATTGTCTGGCTTTATAAAAAAGCAATTACACAAAATCTCGAATTTATCGCCGATAGTGAAGCCGCTAAGAAACTTTTAGACAAAAAAGCATATCAATACACGCTTTTAAAAATAACAACACATGAAAATTGTGTTGCCATCACCAATCATTTTTATCAATCATTAATCAAAAAACGAATCGTTATGTTAAACAAAAATCAATCAAAAAAGAGAAATTCATGGAAGTACTATGTTGTAATTCCGGCGCTTGCAGCTTTTGTTTTATTATTTCAGGTCGAAGTAATTGCAAAAGAAAAACCACAACTTATTAAAAAAGGTACTTCAGACATCGAAGCTGTTGATGTTTACAAAATCAAAAAAAGTTCTACCGACGCAGATTTAAAGGAGATTAAAGAAAAACTAAAATCTATTCACAATATTGATTTTGAAGCTTCTGAAATTAAGCGAAATGCTGCTAACGAATTAACTGCAATTAAAATCGATGTCAAAAATGGCGCTGAAAATTCACAATCAATTCAAAACGCAGGAAACAGAGCCATTAAAGAGTTTGGGATTGCTGTAATAACAGATGAAAAAGGTCAGAAAAAGGTTGGAATTATGACTGACGAAAAAAACAGTAACGCTGTTGCAATTAACGCAGGTCAAAATGATTCAGATAGCACTACAAACTCATCAGTAACTAAAATTTTAAAAACAGTACAAATCAACAATCCAACAACTAATACGAAAACCAATGTCAACACTAATTCTAATGCTAGCGCAAAAAATAGCAATGTTACTAGTTCAGCTATTAGAACTACTGTAACTACTGACGGAGAAAACAGCACATCAACTCAAATAGTTACAAAGGACGGAAAAACAAGTATCTCAATATCTGACAGCGGTAAAAAGAAATCTCAGGGTTTTCAGCAATTATTAGTTGTAAACGGAGATATAATGCCTGCAGATTATGATATGAATAGTCTTAATGCAAAAGATATTGAAACCATGAACGTTTTAAAAGGAGCTCATGCCGTCGAAAAATACGGAGATAAGGGTATAAACGGAGTGATTGAAATTGAAACGCGTAAATAAATATGCAAAAATTAACCAATAAAGAAGAGGAAATAATGCATATTTTATGGAAGCTTAAAAAAGCTTTTGTGAAAGAAATTCAGGCAGAAATTCTGGAAGATCAGCCACATTATAATACGTTGTCTACTATAGTGCGTAATCTGGAAGAAAAAGGTTATGTAGCACACAATGCTTTTGGAAACACACATCAATATTATCCGGTGGTGAGTATCGAGGATTACCGTAAAGGTTTTATGAGTACCGCAATTGATAATTATTTTAATAGTTCATACAAAAGCATGGTTTCGTTTTTCGCTAAGGAAGAAAAAATTTCTGCCGCTGAATTGCGCGAAATCTTAAATATGATCGAAAATCCAAAAGAAGGTAAATAATTAAAATACTATGGAAGCACTTTTCATTTTTATTCTAAAATCAAGCGGTTTACTGGCAATGTTTTATTTTGCTTATATCTTTTTACTTCGAAAAGAAACTTTTTTTAACAGTAGTCGCTGGTTTTTGCTTGCCGGATTAATTACTTCTGTAATTCTTCCTTTTGCAGTGTACACCAAAGTTATTTTGGTACAAGCACCACCTGCATCCGTAGAAATGCCGGTAATTACAAGAACGGCAATTGAAAGCATTCCGGTTTCAAACCACAATGTGGTCTCGTACGAGCCCCAATATACGTCTGCGAATAAAGCAGCAGAGCAGGAAGATTTTGACATCAACTGGAATTTGGTTCTGACTGTCGTTTACGGAATGGGTTTTCTCGCTTTTATGATCAAATTTGCATTTGATTTTTACAGTCTGAATTCGGTTTTAAAAGGTAAAAAAATTGAACTACAGGAAGATTTTAAATTTGTAGATATCAATGAAAATATCGCACCTTTCTCCTATTTCGATTACATTGTGTATAACTCATCACTGTACACTTCGGCAGAACTGGAAAGTATTTTAGAACATGAAAAAGTACACAGCGACCAGAAACATACCGTAGATGTGCTCATTTCGAGAATCTTCTGCATTCTATTTTGGTTCAATCCTATTGTATGGCTTTATAAAAAAGCTATTTTACAAAATCTTGAGTTTATCGCCGACCGCGAAGCTTCTAAAAAAATTGCTGATAAAAAAGCCTATCAGTACACCCTTTTAAAAATTACAACACACGAAAATTGTGTTGCGATCACCAATCATTTTTATCAATCATTAATCAAAAAACGAATTGTCATGTTAAACAAAAATCAATCAAAAAAACGCAATCAGTGGAAATATTATGCTGTAATTCCCGCTCTTGGTGCGTTTGTTCTTTTATTTCAAATAAAAACAATTGCGCAGGAGAAAAAACAGGATGAAGCTGTAGTAATTACAAAAGACACCATTAAGGATCTAAATGAGACTTTTAAAATAACTAAAAACACAACCGATAAGGAATTAAAAGAACTTCCGGGAAAATTAAAAGCAGATCATAATCTTGATGTTGAAATCTCTGATGTAAAAAGAAACAAGGAAGAAGAATTAACAGCGATTCAAATTAAAGTTAAGTCTGATTCCGGTAAAAAACAAATGATCAAAATTGATGGTAATGAAGCAATCAAAGACTGTGAGTTTACCATTGGAACAGATGAAAACGGAACTAAAGCTGTTGTAATAAACTCAGAAAGAAATCATAATACTCCCATAATAATCAGAAATGAAAGAGTCGTTGTTCGTACAAATGGAGATTCAGATGTAGTTCCTCCTACTCCGCCAACGCCACCGACATTTCCGTCTGGACCACTGCCTGCTGCTCCCGCAATCGATTTGTCAAAAATGCCAAAACCTCCTGTTGCTCCAAAAAATCCAAAAGATAAAGTAGCGATGGCGGCTTTTGAGAAACAAATGGAGGCGTTCGAAAAGCAAATGGAATCATTTCAGCCTGAAATGGATGCTTATGAAAGACAAATTGAAGCAATAATGTCTGAGAGATCTGCCATTTATGAAAAAGAGATGGCGAAATATGCCATAACGATGGAGAAATTCAACATCAACATGGATAAATTTAATGCAGATTTTAAATTTAAATTTGAGAAAGAATGGAATGAAAACGGTCCGGACACAAAGCAATATGAGCAGGATATGAAACAGTTAGAGCTTGACATGAAACAACATGAAAAAAACATGAAACAGCATGTTAAAAACATGAAACAACATGAGAAAGAAATGAAACAGCATGAAAAAGAAATGAAAACCATGGAAAAGGAAAACAAAAAAGCCTAAGACATTCCTTATATTAATAACCAGAAAGACTTTGCTTAATCGCAAAGTCTTTTTTTATATCTTTGAAGAAACAAATCTATTATGTATAAATTCCTGGCCAAATTAAATAAAATTCTGCTGCCTAGTTTTACCAAGCAGGGTTTAGATATTGCGAAGGCAAAAAAATGGCAAATGGCGATTATTGGCTACCGCGCCTACATAACTAAAAAAGCATTAGGAAATTAACGTAGAAACTATTGGTTTGCCAACAGAACAATTTCTTTAATTTCTGCCTTTTATATGAAAATCAACCAAATTACACTTCCTCCAGTTCCGGCGGTATTACTTGCCATTATTAGCGTGCAATGCGGCGCTGCAATTGCAAAAACTCTTTTTCCCGCAATCGGTGCAGCGGGCACGGCCTCTATACGAATTGGAGTTTCGGCATTAATTCTATTTTTGGCATACAGACCCAATTTTAAAAAGATAACAAAAGAGCAATGGAAAATTGTAATTCCATATGGATTGGCTTTGGGAGCAATGAATTTGATTTTTTATTTTTCCATTGAAAGAATCCCGATTGGATTGGCGGTGACTTTAGAATTTGTTGGTCCGTTGCTGCTTGCTATTTCAGGTTCAAAACGTTGGATTGATTATGGATGGGTTGTTTTGGCCGCAATAGGAATTTTATTAATTGCGCCCTGGACAAATGACCGTTTGGATCCATTAGGAATTATTTGTGCCCTTTTGGCGGGATCATTTTGGGCTGCATATATTGTTTTGGGAGGAAAAATATCCAAAATAATGAAGGATGGTTATGCAGTTTCGACGGGAATGCTGTTTGCTGCAATTTTAGTCTTACCTTTTGGTTTTCTGGAAAACGGACTTTCGAATCTTACACCTAAATTATTCGGGATGGGTGTTGCTTTGGCACTACTCTCGAGCGCGATTCCTTTTACTTTAGAAATGAAAGCGTTAGGACAGCTTCCGCCAAGAACATTTAGTATTTTAATGAGTTTAGAACCTGCGGCAGCTTCTATCTGCGCTTTTATATTTCTACAGGAAAGTTTAAATTTGTATGAAATTCTTGCCGTTGTGTGTGTTGTAATCGCATCTGCGGGAAGCACTCTGACTGCTAAAAAATAAAAAAAGCCCTGCAATAATCTGCAGGACTTTCCATTGGTAATCTATCTTTGGAGATTTTAATTATTTTTTTGGAAGCAATACAGCATCAACTACATGTATAACACCATTTGACTGATTAACATCTGCAATAGTAACTTTAGATTTGTTACCGTTTTCGTCAGTTACATACAAATCTTTACCTTTCATCCAGGCAGTTAATGTCCCACCGCTCACCGTTTTAAGAGTTGCTTTTCCTTTTCCTTCTTTAATTGCTGCAGCAATATCAGAAGAATTCATTTTACCTGCAACCACATGATAGGTTAAGATAGTTTGAAGCATTTTTTTGTTTTCTGGTTTCAAAAGAGATTCTACAGTTCCTTTTGGCAATTTATCAAATGCTGCATTTGTTGGAGCAAAAACGGTAAATGGTCCTGTTCCTTTCAAAGTCTCTACTAAATCTGCTGCTTTTACCGCTGCAACCAATGTTGTATGATCTTTTGAGTTAACTGCGTTCTCGATAATATTTTTATTTGGATACATTGCTGCCCCTCCAACCATTACTGATTTCTGTGCGTTTGAGGTAAAAACAAATCCTAATGCTAAAACTGCTGTTGCTAAAAAATTTCTAGTTTTCATATTTAATTACTTTTAAGTTATAAGCTCATTTACGCTGTAACAATTCTTTTGGTTTTATTAAATATGAAAATATTTTAAAACAAAGCTGAAATATTCTCAAAATACACTGTAAAACAACCTATTAATTATCAAAATTATTTTTATTTTTTTTTCGTTCAAGTATTAATCTAATAGTTTTTTATTATGGAATTTACTTCAAAACCGAATATTGTATGTAAGAATCCTGAAAAATTATTTTGTTTTAAAAATTATAAAAAAAAAGTATTCCAGAGAAATAATAAACTAAATCCATTTAATCTTTACTATTTAAATAATGTGCCGCGCGAATATTCGTTAGCTGGATTAAATGGGTTTAATTTGAAAAGCTAATCGAGCACTATTTATCCTTTACAATTATAAATTCTGACCGCCTGTTAAGCTGATGTTCTTGTTCTGTACACTGTACACCATTTTTGCATTTGTTTATTATTCTTGTTTCTCCGTATCCCTCGCCGGAAATTCTATTGGCATCAATTCCACCATTAATGATGTAATTAACTGTAGATTTTGCTCTTTTTTCCGAGAGGAGAAGATTAAAGTCATCTTTACCACGGCAATCGGTATGAGCATTAACTTTTACCACAATCTGAGGGCGATCATTCATTAACTGAATTACTTTATTAAGTTCTGTTTTGGATGATTCCCTTATCTTAAACCCGTTGAAATCAAAATAAATGGGCTCTAATTTCAGAGTTGCTGTCAAGTCTTCTATGTAAGGTTCATTTATCGCAATTGGTTCGGGTTCATCACTTTTAAACAAGGGAGGTCTATTTTCGGTAAACCCGTAAATATCATCGTTACCACCACGATTTGACGAAAAGTACCCTTTTTTTTCTCTGTTATTTATAACATAGGCAAAATCATCATTTTCAGAATTTACCCCATCACCTAAATTAACTATCTGATAAACTCCGTTTTTATCTTTCTTCGCTGCAAAAACATCAAGTCCGCCCAGGCCGGGATGACCATCAGAAGAAAAATATAAAATATTCGAATCGTCTATAAAAGGAAATGTTTCGCCCCCTAAGGTATTAATTTCATCCCCTAATTTCCGGAGATTATTACCAATTGTTCTGTCGTGATTTAAATTGACAACATATAAATCTGAATTCCCAAATTTATTATTCCTGTCGGATACAAAATAAAGCTCAGTTTCATCCGGGCTCAGTGCGGGATGCGCTGATGAAAAATTTTCACTATTAACGGGTACAGGCAATTCTTTTATATTTTTCCAGATTCCGTCTACATTCGAAGCAGTATATATTTTAAGATAACTTATTTTTGAGACATTATCTCTTTTTAATTTCCCATCCGTATAATTGTTTCGGGTAAAAAACATTGTTTTTCCATCTTTTGTTATTGCAGGAGTACTTTGATGGTATTTTGTATTAATTTCTCCTTTTAACTTTTTAGAATTCTGCAGTTCTCCATTACTAGTTACATCAGCAGTATATAATTTTAAAAAAGATTTATCGGTCCATTTATGGATTCGTTTTATTATAATACCGGTATCTTTTGCAGAAGCATAAATTATTTTATCTTCTCCGTTAAAAGCTGTTCCAAAGTCCGAAAACGGAGAATTTATTCCTACGGGCACGATGGTATATCTGCCAGATTGTAATTTCATCTGATTGTGAAATTTCTCCGGAACCCAGTTCTCATTCAAATCATTTTTTTGATTTTTAGCATAATAAGTTCTCATTACAGCTGCCGCTTCACTTCTTTTACCGGTACTATTTAATGCCTGTGCATATCTAAAATAGTATTCGGGAGGAACATTATTTGCTGAAGCTTCCATCAATTTAGAGTAACTCAGAGCAGCTTTGGCATATTCGGCATTATAGTAATAGCTATCTCCAAGTTTGGTGTATACTTCTGCTGAAGTATTTCCACTATCTACCAATTCCTGATATAATTTACCTGCTTCTGCAAAAGCAAGTTTGTCATATAAATTATTTGCCTTTTGTAGTTTTTTATTTTGTGCATATAAACTATTCCCAAGTATAGAGATCAAAAGAAAAACAAAACTGATATACAATCCTTTACAAGTCATATTAGTTGTTTTAAAAAGTTTATATTAAAAAAATCGGGGTGTAACCAATCTATACTTCGATTGTGTAAACAAGTCAAATCTTAAAAAGATTTCGTGCGATCCTGAATTATAGTTTCCTAAATTCTCTGTGTCATAATCATAAGAATATCCCGCGAAAAAACCTGATGTAATCTGAAATCCTGCCATAGCGCTTACAGCAGCGTCCCATCGATAGGCAACTCCGAGAGTGAGTACCTCTTTTATTAATAAATTAGCCGATACATCCAGTGACAGTGGTGCCCCGTCTACAGCTTTTAGTAACACTGCAGGTTTTAATTTAAGATTCGTATTTATATCAAATACATAACCACCTATGGCATAAAAATGCATTTTTTGGGTTGCTACGGAGGTTTGGACATCATCATAAAATTTGGTTTCAAGAATTTGGGGTATCGAAACTCCTGCATACCATTTATTGGTATGAAAATAAACTCCTACCCCTACATTTGGCGAAGTTTCTGATAATGAGCCTGCAAGATAAGGATCATCAGGATCATAAATATCGAGTTCACTGAAATCGACTTTCATAAAATCTACTGCCGCACTAATTCCTAATGACATTTTAAGCGTTTCAGATAGTTGTATCGGATAGGAATAATTTCCAGTCAAAACGGTTTCTGAAGAAGGGCCGATTTGATCGTTTACCACGGATAAACCTAAACCCTGCCCATTTGAGCTAATTGGACTTTCTATAGAGAAACTTCCTGTTCGCGGAGCACCATCAAGACCTACCCATTGTGCACGATATAATCCTAAAACACTTGCAACTCCCCTTGTACCTGTATAACCCGGATTAATTGTCATGGTATTGTACATGTATTGAGTATACTGTGATTGTTGTTGACTAAAACATTTAAGAGAGAGCACAAATAGCATTATTATTAGTATTAATTTTTTCATGTTCTATTATTTTAGAATAAATTAATTTGTTTTATTTAAAGACCGGATATTAGAAAACATCCAAATCAATTAAGATAAATATATCCCGCTTTGTCGTGTTGTTTGCTATCATTTATTTTATAAGTCAGAATATAAAAGTAAGTTCCTGTCGGAAGAATATCTGATTTTTTTACTGTTGCTCTACCATTAGAATAACCGTAAAAGAAATTACCATTCACTCCGTAACCAATTGTTTCAAATACCTTTACTCCCCATCTGTTGTATATCTCAAGTTTGTTATCGGGATATTTTTCCAAGCCATCAATTACCAAATAGTCATTTTTGCCATCATCATTTGCAGAAATACCATTGTGCACAACAACATCATCTGATATGTTATCGGATAAAACTCTTGCTAGTGTAAAGGTCCCGTCATTATTTATTCCTGCTGTTGCAATTTTGTTGCTCACGTCGACTGCTGTTGCAAAATATTTCCATTTATTTTCTGTTTCGTCCCATCTTACAATGGCAAGTTCAGTATTGGGATCTCCGTCTATAACTTCATCTGGCGTTGTATCTTCGTTCCATGATAAGGTCAGTGCGACATCTACTGGCGACTGACTACTGTCAAATTCCCAATACTCGTTTGCATCAATTATCTGTATTACGGGATCTTTCTGATTATGAGGATGTAAAGCATTAGAATCCTTCAAAAAATATCTGCTTCGGAAAAAGTTCGTAAGTGCATTAGTCGAGCCAATAGCCGAAGGTCTAAAAAAACCTCCATCACCAATAGGAAATTCAAATTCATTATTTTGATTTCGCTCTACATATCCCGCTACATAGCTATTATTGCTAGTACTTTTATGGGAAGCCTGACCCTCAAAAACAAAACTTCCGGGATAATTAACGTTATCTACTATTCCGTAGAAAAAATCAGAAACACCGGCTACACTAATAGGACCTGACAACAAAAAAGCCGGTTGAACTGAATTATTTTCAAAACGAACGTTATTCAATTCACTTAAAGTTTTTCCTGAAATAGTTTGGGCTATCTGATCACTTTTAAAGTACGTAAGTCCTTGTGATATTGCAGAAAAACTTATCAGTCCATCATTATTAAAATCTGAATACACATATAGTGTTCCATCGTTTATAAAATTTCCAGCAGTTGTATTATTAAAATTTGCAACTGTAGATACTATCGTATTTGGTGTTATAATAAATTCCCCGGAATTAGATGTCTGCCCTGTAATTTTAAGAAAACAACAAATCGATACTGTGATGATGTAAATACCAGTTTTATTCATAACATTTACTTTATTTTATTTACCAATTGCTCTAGTTTTTGCAAACGTATTTCCAGATCAGCGATTTTAGCATCGCGTTGCTCTATTTTTAGCTGCTGCTCCTGAACTGCTTTTACCAATGGCACCACAAAATCTGAGTAGCGCAAGCTATAAAAATCATTCTCTCTTGCTGGTTTTACAACACCATTAAATTCATAACCAATAGATTTGGCTGCAGCTTCTACTTCTTGTGCTATAAATCCGGATTGTAAATCCTGAGTGCCGGATTTCATATGATAAACAACAGGGCGAATTTTTGTAATAAAGTTCAAACCAAAATTACTAGTTTCAATATCCTTTTTTAAACGCATATCAGAAGGATTCGACCAGGCAACCTGACCTCCTATACTTGTCATACTAGCATTTCCTATTTGGACTGTATTATTTCCTCTTCCTAATGCTGAATAACCAATAACAACTTCATTATCACTGAAATTCGCAAGTGCTCTAGCTTCCCCGCCTATAAAAACACTATTGTTAGCAGTAGACAATTGGGTAGTTCCTGTGGCGGTAATATATCTGGCTGTTTCAAATCCCAGCGCAACATTTCCGGATCCATCTAAATTATAATATAAAGCATTGACCCCTATAGCTGTATTATTAGTCCCTGTCGCATTTGTGTATAAAGCCTGAAATCCAGTAGCAATATTTCCGAAGCCAGATATATTATTATATAAAGACTGATATCCAAGAGCCACATTATTATTAGCGGCAACATTTTTAAATAATGCCTGTGTACCTACTGCCAGATTAAAACTACCGGTAGTATTGGCTGTAAGTGCCTGCGATCCGACAGCTGTATTAATTCCGGATGTATTTGCCACTAACGTTCTATATCCAATTGCGGTATTATTACTAACCGTATTGTTAAATAGTGACTGAAATCCAACCGCCACATTGTTATCTGAAGTACTGCTATTTCGCAAAGCGCCAGACCCTAAACCAACATTATTTATACCCAGATTATTATATAATGCTTCAAAACCGTCTGCTGTATTATTACTTCCTGTTACATTTTTATATAGCGCTGATACACCAGTTGCTGTATTACCAGACCCTGTGTCATTGATGAAAAGTGATTCCTTACCAATAGAAGTATTATTGGTTCCGGTGGTATTAGAAAAAAGAGATTTAAATCCGACAGCTGTATTATCACCTGCTGTAGTGTTTTTAAAAAGTGATTGTTTTCCTAATGCAGTATTCTCACTTCCGCTTGTATTGGCATAAAGTGATTGATATCCCATAGCAATATTACTATTTCCACTTACGTTTTTAGACATTGAATCTGTACCTAAAGCCGCATTGTTAACACCAGTTGCAGGATCAGTTACCGGTAAAGCTCTGTACCCAAAAGAAGTGTTATTCTGGGTTAGTAATCCACTCACAAAATTATTTCTTTTAAAAATTAAATCAACATCATCTGTAGTTCCCAAAAAGTTTGTACCGGCTACTGTTCCAGCGTTTCCTTTGATGTCCCATTTCTTCTTTAACTCAGTTGCTAAGTCTCCTATCGCTCCCTGCACGGTTACCGAAGGAACGGCTATTGTAGTTGCCGAAGCTGCGATTGCGGTGCTCGGGGTTTGGATTGCTGTTTGTAGCGGAGAATCGATAATATAAGGAGTTGCAGCAGAACCTGTTCCGGTTATCGTTACGTTAGTGCCTGCTGTTATAACGGGTGTCAGAGCGGATAAATTGACTGGAGTGATTACTCCGTCTTCATCTTTATAATTTAAAGTACTAGTTGCAGCGTTATAATCCAAGGTTGTAAGTGTTTCATCATTTTTAACTATTGTATTTAATTCGTTTAAAACGGCTGTATTACTAAAAACAGTTGAGGCATTTGTGGTAATATCACCAATAACATCAATTGTGGTTGTGGTATTATTTTCACTGGTATAAACATGTGTACCGTCTGGATTATTAACTAATGTGGTTACAGTCTCGGCATCTCCAACTAAATCCACCAGACTAATAACAACTGGTGTTCCGTTTTCCGGATTGTAAGTCAGGGTCTTTGCAGCTGCATCAAATACCAAAGTCGTCTGAGTTTCTGCTCCCTGCACTATAGCAAGTAAGTTTAAAACAGTAGGCGTTCCGCTTTCTGCATTGTAGGTTAAAGTATTGGCTGTGCTGTCATAAACAAGATTGGTCAGTGTTTCATTGTTTTTTATAATTGGAATTAATTCATTTACAACATTTGTATTGCTAAAAATGGCAGAAGCATTGGTTGTAACATCGTCAACGACATTTATTGTCGTGGTGGTATTATTTTCGCTGGTATACACATGGGTACCATCAGTATTATTAGTTAATGTAGTAACAGTTTCCGCATTTCCTACCAGATCCACCAGATTAATCACCACTGGTGTTCCGTTTTCCGGATTGTAAGTCAGGGTTTTTGCAACAGCATCATAAACCAATGTCGTTTGTGTTTCAGCTCCTTGCACTATGTCGAGTAAATTTAGAACCGTTGGCGTTCCGCTTTCGGCATTATATGTCAAAGTATTAGCCGCGCTATCATATACAAAACTTGTCAATGTTTCATTATTCTTTATTATTGGTACTAATTCAGAGATAACTGCGGTATTGCTAAAAACCGTAGAAGCATTTGTTGTGACATCTGCCACAACATCAATGGTTGTTTTAGAATTGTCCTCACTAGTATAAACATGTGTACCATTAGCATTATTGATTAATGTCGTTACAGTTTCGTTATCTCCAATCAAATCAACCAAATTAATTACATTTGGCGTTCCGCTTTCAGAATTATATGTCAGTGTTTTCGCTACAGCATCATAAACCAATGTCGTTTGTGTTTCAGCTCCTTTCACCAAATCCAGTAAATTCAAAACTGTCGGAGCTCCATTTTCAGCATTGTAAGTCAAAGTATTGGCCGCATTGTCATAAACAAGACTTGTTAATGTTTCATCGTTTCGAATTATTTTTATTAATTCATTTAGAACATTATTATTATTGAAAACAGAAGAAGCATTTGTGGTAATATCGCCAACAACATCAATCGTTGTTTTGGTATTGTCCTCACTCGTATATACATGTGTACCAATCAGCATTATTAACAAATGTTGTTACAGTTTCGTTTGCTTTAATTAAATCCTCAATATTAATGGTCTGTTGATTCCCATTCTGATCGATATAAGAAAAGACATTGGTAGCAGGATTAAAAACTACTGTTCCCTCTATGGTATTCATTTCTGTCGAAATTACTATTCTATTCCATTTATTGTTAAACCAGTAATAATATCCCGGAGTAACATTAAAAGGTGCAACACCTGCTGTGGCCTCGTTAAAGACCATTAAACTCGAAGGTAATGAACCAGTATTATTAATTGGTTTCATACTTGTGGTATTCTCGAGCTGCACCCGGCTAATTAAGATTCCTCTATTGGCAGCTACAACATCTAATTGTGAGGAATTATTTGGCAATATAGTACCAATGCCAACCTGTGCATAATTAATAAACCCTCCGGAAATAAAAACTAAGAGTAAAAGTAAAATTTTCATAAAGTTTGCTTTAAATTAATAAATGGGTTACAATTATTTATAGTGAATGTTAATCTGTATAAAATAAACACTGAAAATATTAGGTAAAAGTCCTTAAACTACTGTGCCTAATTTATAATTATTAGCGTGCAAAAAATTGAAATTTATTGGTATGGCGGATAAAATTAGCGTTACCACGAGATCGTAATTTTCTTGTACGGAACAAATCTAAAAGCGTAAAATGTAGTATTTAAAAAATTTAATTAGCACATAAAAGTGACCAATTAATTTCTTACGCTATGATTATTAGTGCGGATAAAAATTATGATAATTAAGATCTCGGAGAAAAATTAACGTAGGCGTCTAAGAAGATGTGAATAAAACATTGATAAACCAATGTCAATGAGAGTAATTTATTGTCATACTTTATTGATTTACATATTAAATAATAATTCAGTTAAAACAATATTCTGATTTAATAAAATAAGGGAATGCGTAGTGTTGAAATAAAATTTAAAGTGATTACTTAAAATTTAAACTTTTAAATAATATGCATTTGTAAAATGCAGGGTCAGAAATACAATTTTGTATTTAGCGTCTATTAAAGAGCTTACGAAAACTCCAATATAATAACTATCTAATTTTCAGTAGTGTAAACTTACAAAATAAATTTAATTATAAAGAAAATTCAGGTAAAAATTATTTTTTTTATTACTTACTTTAAAAATAACAGTAAATACAGCTTATGATATAGTGCATTATTACAACAAATTGTATAGCGGTAACATTCTTAGAATAAAGAAGGTTGAATTAAAATAACCAAGATAATTGAATGAATTCGGACAGATATCTAGTGAGCTGTCATAGCTATGCTAGATTGAATCCAGGCAAAGTTCTTAACTTGAAAACTAATTAATTGAAATACTAAAATAACTATCTAGTACGAGGAGAAATATAGCAGGGCTGAAATTAATTGGATAAAAAAGGTATATCCGTTTTTAAGATAAATTATGAGAAGTATTTAATTTTTATAATAGTAGGGTTATAAAAGAATTATATCATAATTTGTTTATTTTAAAAATTTAAAAAATATTATTATTGAACTACAGTCATATTTAAAATTGAATAATTTTAATTTGCACTGGTATAGAGCGTGGGATCTTAAATAAAGGGGATCTTTTTTTTATATATTATAAAAAATTGAATTTCAGTGATCTAAATTACAAAAAAAATATTTTTAAACAGGTTATAAGAGAAAAAAAAATATTTTTAATTTGCACATATTAAATCATTACCATAAAAAAGTCCCACTTAATGTGGGACTTTTTTATGGTAATTATTCGTGATCTTATTTTCGGTATTGGTTATAATTAATTTACTTTATTTACTAATGCTTCCAGTTTTTGAAGGCGCTCCTCCAAGTCATTGATTTTTTGCTGCTGCTCCTGAACTGCCTTAACCAATGGAATAACAAAATCTGAGTAACGTAGACTATAAAAATCATTTTCTCCCGCAGGTTTTACAATTCCACTAAACTCATAGCCAATAGATTTTGCTACAGTTTCTACTTCCTGAGCAATAAATCCGGATTGGAGATTCTGATTTCCAGATTTCATATGATAAACAACAGGTCGAATCTTTGTAATAAAGTTCAAACCGAAATTACTGGTTTCAATGTCTTTTTTTAAACGAAGATCAGAAGGATTAGACCATGGAACCTGACCACCGATATTTGTCATATTTGCATCTCCAATTTGAACTGTGTTCGATCCTCTTCCAAGAGCCCCATAACCTATTACCACTTCGTTAACTCCGTTGTCCGATAAGGGTCTGGTATTAACTCCCAATAAAACGGATTTGTTTACATTGGTCGCTGTTGCGCCTCCGGTGGCATTAACATTTAATCCTGCCTGATATCCAATTGCTACGTTATCACTTCCTGTGGTATTCCATAGCATAGTACTCCATCCCATTCCAGTGTTATTCATACCGGTAGTATTACTGCGAAGTGCATCACGACCATCTGCTGTATTATAACTTCCGGTTGTATTATATTGAAGCGCTTCTAAACCGCTGGCAGTATTCATAGTCCCGGTAGTATTATTTTGAAGTGCACGGTATCCGATTGCGGTATTATAATTACCGGTAATATTTGAATATAAAGCTTCTGAACCTACAGCAGTATTATATGCTCCAGTTGTATTCGAGTAAAGCGATTGTTTCCCTACTGCTACAGCTTCATATCCTCCGGTATTAAAATAAAGCGCCTGATGACCATTTGCCGTATTATTAGTACCGATCGTATTTGTATATAAAGCCTGAGCTCCGGTAGCAATATTTCCAAATCCTAATGTATTACTGTATAAAGTCTGATATCCAATAGCTATATTGTTATTTGAAGAAACACTTTTAAATAATGCCTGATTCCCTAATGCAACATTGAAACTTCCTGTAGTATTGGCTGTTAATGCCTGCGCCCCAACAGATGTATTTATCCCGGATGTATTTGCCGCTAATGCTTTATATCCGACTGCCGTATTGTTGCTCACTGTATTATAAGTAAGCGCCTGAAAACCGACTGCAACGTTATTGTCAATAGCGCCACCATTTCTTAACGCTCCAGATCCGAATCCAACATTGCTGGTGCCCAGATTATTATAAAGAGCTTCAAAACCATTTGCTGTATTATTATTTCCTATTACATTTTTATATAATGCCGATACTCCCATGGCTGTATTGCCTGTTCCGGAGTCGTTGATGAAAAGCGATTCCTTTCCAACCGCTGTATTACTATTTCCGGTAGTATTAGAAAATAATGCTTTAAATCCTAGTGATGTATTATCGCTTGCTGTGGTGTTTTTAAAGAGTGCTTGTTTTCCTAAAGCTGTGTTTTGACTTCCGCTGATATTATTATAAAGAGATTGATATCCCATCGCGATATTACTACTTCCACTAACGTTTTTTGACATAGAATCTGTACCTAAAGCAACATTGTTGACACCCAGTGAGGGATCACTAACTGGTAAAGCTCTGTATCCAAAAGAAGTGTTGTTCTGACTAAGTAGTCCGCTCACGAATTTATTTCTTTTAAAAATTAAATCAACATTATCTGTTGTCCCCAAGAAGTTTGTGCCCGCTACTGTACCAGCGTTTCCTTGCAAATCCCATTTATTTTTTAATTCTGTTGCTATATTGACTAATGCTCCCTGAACATTTTCAGCCGGAATTGCAACTGTTGTTGGAGATGCGTCAATTGCAGTACTCGTTGTTTGACTAGCATTTTGAAATGGAGTATCTATTCGGTATGGGTTTTCAGCTGTACCAGCTCCTGAAACTGTAGTATTGCTTCCCTCTTTTATAATAGTTTTCAGAGAAGACAAGTTGATTGTTTTCTCCTTTTCGTCTTCATCATTATAATTCAAAGTACTTGTTGCAGGGTCAAAATCCAAAGTTGTTAGTGTTTCGGCATTTTTAACAATTGTATTTATTTCTTTTAATACATCTGTATTTTTAAATATAGTAGAAGCATTTGTTGTGATATCGCCAACAACATCTATCGTTGTTTTTGTATTATCCTCGCTGGTATACACGTGTGTACCATCAGTATTATTAACTAATGTTGTTACTGTTTCTGCATCCCCAACCAGATCAACCAGATTAATAACGGTTGGTGTTCCGTTTTCTGGATTATATGTTAGTGTCTTTGCAACCGCATCATACACCAAAGAAGTTTGCGTTTCTGCCTTCTGTATCATATTGAGCAAATTTACAATGGTGGGTGTTCCATTTTCTGCGTTATAGGTTAATGTATTAGCTGCACTATCGTAAACAAGACTTGTTAACGTCTCATCTTTACGTATAATCTTAATTAATTCATTTAAAACATTACTATTATTAAAGACAGAGGATGCATTTGATGTAATATCGCTAACGACATCGATCGTTGTTTTTGTATTATCCTCGCTGGTATAAACGTGTGTACCATCAGTATTGTTAACTAATGTTGTCACTGTTTCTGTATCCCCAACCAGATCAATCAGATTAATAACGGTTGGTATTCCGTTTTCCGGATTATATGTAAGTGTCTTTGCAGCCGCATCATATACCAAAGAAGTTTGCGTTTCTGCCTTCTGTACCATATTCAGCAAATTTACAACGGTTGGTGTTCCATTTTCTGCATTATAGGTTAAAGTATTGGCTGCACTATCGTAAACAAGACTTGTTAACGTCTCATCTTTACGTATAATCTTAATTAATTCATTTAAAACATTACTATTATTAAAGACAGAGGACGCATTTGTTGTAATATCGCCAACGACATCGATCGTTGTTTTTGTATTATCCTCACTGGTATAAACGTGTGTACCATCAGTATTATTAACTAATGTTGTTACAGTTTCATTTGCTTTAATTAAATCCTGAATATTAATGGTCTGTTGACTCCCATTCTGATCAATATATGTGAAAACATTTGTAGTGGGATTAAAAATTACAGTACCTGTCGCAGTATTTATTTCAGAGGAAATCACGATTCTGTTCCATTTATTATCGTGCCAATAATAATATCCAGGACTAACATTAAAAGGTGCAACACCTGCTGTTGCCTCGTTAAAAACCATAAGACTGGCAGGCAATGAGCCACTGTTGCTAATGGGATTCATGCTAACTGTACTCTCGAGTTGCACTCTGGTAATTAACACTCCCTTATCTGCAGCAAATACATCTAATTGGGAAGATCTGTTTGGTAATACAGTCCCTATACCAGTCTGTCCATAACTTACAAAACCTCCTATAATAAAAACTAAAAGCAAATTAAAAATTTTCATAACGTTGATTTAAATTGAATAATTGTTATAATTATTTATATGTGGAGTATATAAATCATTATAATTAAAAAAGAAATAATTTTGAGGCTTACAATTAACATAACAACAGCTTTATAAATATCAATCTCAAATAACTCTAAAATCAAATTACAGTGTTTCATGAAATTCCAATAGGACAAAAAATTATAATGATTAGCTCTACACACATAATTAAATTTATGTCTGTTTAATCGACTTATCTTAATTAAGCAAATAGTTTATCAAAATAAGAAAGCACATTGAAATTTTCCTGTTTAAAAAAGAATTCATAACGACCTTTACATCCTTAAAAACAGACAGTTAAAAACCATGGCAAATGTCTTTATTTATTAGAATTGAAATTGCCTGTAGAAGACTTCAAACTAATAAATAAAGACATACTTTAAATATTCGCAAAAAAAAAGTCCCACATTTCTGTGGGACTTTCTATTTAGAGGAAACTAAGAATTATTTTTTCTCCGTTTTTTCCATTTTAGCTTTTAATGCAGCTAATACATCATTGTTATCTCCTAAAGTTGCAGCAGGTGCATTTGTAGTAGAGTTAGATGAAGTATTTTCAGTTGCAGCTTTCACGTTTTTCTCTTCTTCTTCACGGAAGATAGCAGTGTGAGAAGCAACTACTCTTTTGAATTCTTTGTTGAACTCGATTACTTTGAAATCAGCTGTATCACCTTTTTTCAATTTCTTTCCGTCTTCTTTTTCAAGGTGACGAGTAGGAATGAAAGCAACGATATCATCTCCGAATTCTACAGTAGCTCCTTTGTCAACAATTTCAGAAATTTCACCGTTGTGGATAGTTCCTACAGCGAAAGAATCTTCATATTGATCCCAAGGATTAGCAGTAGTTTGTTTGTGACCTAAAGATAATTTACGTCCGTCAACATCTAATTCTAATACTACTACATCAAGTTTTTCACCAACGTTTACAAACTCAGATGGGTGTTTGATTTTCTTAGTCCAAGAAAGATCAGAAATGTAGATTAATCCATCAATTCCTTCTTCTAATTCTACGAAAATACCAAAGTTTGTAAAGTTTCTAACGATACCTGTATGTTTAGAACCTACTGGGTATTTAGAAGTAATATCTGTCCATGGATCCTGAGTCAATTGTTTGATACCTAATGACATCTTACGATCATCTCTGTCTAAAGTTAAAATAACAGCCTCAACAACATCTCCAACTTTCACGAAGTCCTGAGCAGAACGTAAGTGAGTTGACCATGACATTTCAGAAACGTGGATTAAACCTTCAACACCTTCAGCAACTTCAATGAAAGCACCGTAATCAGCGATTACAACTACTTTACCTTTAACTTTATCACCAACAGTTAAGTTAGAGTCTAAAGCATCCCATGGGTGAGCGTTTAATTGTTTCAATCCTAATTGAATTCTTGTTTTCTCATCATCGAAATCAAGGATTACAACGTTTAATTTTTGGTCTAATTCAAGAACTTCACTTGGGTGGTTGATTCTGCTCCAAGAAAGGTCAGTAATGTGAATTAATCCGTCTACACCACCTAAGTCAATAAATACACCATAAGAAGTAATGTTTTTAACAACACCTTCTAATACTTGTCCTTTTTGTAATTGACCGATGATTTCTTTTTTCTGTACTTCAATATCAGCCTCGATAAGCGCTTTGTGAGATACAACAACGTTTTTGAATTCGTGGTTAATTTTTACCACTTTGAATTCCATCATTTTGTTTACATATACATCGTAGTCTCTAATTGGCTTAACGTCAATTTGAGATCCTGGTAAGAAAGCTTCGATACCGAATACGTCAACGATCATACCTCCTTTAGTTCTGCATTTAACAAAACCGTTAACGATTTCTCCAGTTTCATTAGCTGCAATAACTCTATCCCAAGATTTGATAGTACGTGCTTTTCTGTGAGATAATACTAATTGACCTGTTTTGTCCTCACGGATGTCGATTAATACTTCTACTTTGTCACCTACTTTTAAGTTTGGGTTGTAACGGAATTCGTTTAAAGAAATAACACCTTCAGATTTAGCATTGATATCAACGATAACGTCTCTATCTGTAATTCTAACAACAACTCCTTCAACTACTTCTTCCTGATCAGTAGCGATGAAAGTTTTTGATACTAGTTCTTCAAACTCTTGTAAGTTTTTCTCATCTACTGCATCAATTCCTTCTTGGAAGTTATGCCAGTTAAAATTTGCTAAAAACTCTTCTTGTGATTTTAATTGTTCAGACATGCTGATAAAAAATTTGTATTCTGTTTTCCTCGAGTTTCATAAAGCAGTAGAAAAAACAGAAGTTGTTTTACATAAATAGTTGATACCTAAAGGAAACTCTTCTTTGCCAAAAGGTCTGCAAAATTACTACAAATATTTGGACTTACAAAATAAATCAGCAATGATTCTCAGCGTATTGCTCAGGACCAGACAATTTATGTTTTTACTGGGCTTTTGCTCCGTTATCCGTTGTAATCTTTTATGTCTCGTTAAAAAAAACGAGACATAAAAATTTCTCCCTAAGCATCGTGACTATCGGGATTAAATTAGAAGTTCTTAGTTTTAAACGAACTTGTCAATCTTATTTTACGATTAATTTTGTCACATTTTTAAACTTTGACAAAGCTTTGAATTACTTATTCAATAATAATTTTGAAAGATCACTATTTATAGCAATATATTCTACAATCTGATGATTATCAAATGATATTTTCCCGTTTTTGTCTGTTTTTGAGGTTTTGTTTTCTATCGATAAGTAGTTTTTTCCTGATTTAGATTTATAAAGCGTAAAGATACTGTGATTATCTTCTTCCTTATTAACTTCATTGCTTAGCGATTCAAAGTCGGCATGGTTGCTTTGTGTTATCGAAGCAATGATCTGCTGTTTATTTTCGATGTAACTAAATGCAGGAAGCACCATTTCCTCATACCATGAATTGGTCGATTCTGAAAAAGGTTTTTTGGCTTCCAAATAAGGTAAAAAACCAGAAACAGCAATCACTATTATAAGTTCTGTTAACCAAATAATCCAAAGAAAAGTTCCGGTTACCGTTGCACCGCGAATACCCCAGGTTCCATATTCATTTATCTCCCCCATAAATTGAAATACTAAATCTGGTCTAAATATTAATGAAAATGTCTGCAGGAAGTCGATATTACTAACTGTGATTCCGATTCTCTTAGAACCATAACTTTCTCCGGCATTGATAACCAAATCAATCCAAATCGCCCAGTGAAAATATAACGCTAATAATCCTCCGGCTACTCCGATAAATACTCCTAAAAGCGGATTTCTGACTTTTCCTTTTTTGATTACGAATTCAGATATTATAAATCCAACCATAAATCCAAATCCAATTGTAATAAAAAAGTTTATGTACACAAAAGGAATGTACCAAATGCAATATGCATATATCAATCCCAAAATGGGAAATGGTATGGCAACAGCCAGCAAAAAATACAAGATAAAAATTGACGAAAATTTGCCGGACGGTTTGTAATAATTCTCCATAAATAAGTTGTTTTAATTTTTAATAATTATTAAAAAATTTCTTACTAATAATATTGCAAGATTAATACTATTTTCTAAACTTACAAAATAATTTTGAATCAATATTTAAAATAAAACCCATCAGTTTTAAAAAAAACTAATGAATACTGTTCAAGATTTTTTCTTTGTTGAATTTTAAAACTTTGACAAGATCTGAGGAATATGAAATTGTTTGTCTGACTTAAAAAAGAATAGGGAGATTTTCGTAATTCATTCTAAAACAACAAAACCCGACAGGTTTTAAAAAGCCTGTCGGGTTCGATATAATATATGTGTTTTCTAATGACTCAAATTCTCCAATTCCTTAGGGTCATGTTTATGCTTAAATAAAACCGCAAACGCAATTGCAATAATCAAAGCATAAGCTGCAAAAGATAGCCAGATGGTATGCCAATCCTTCATTAAAACCGGATTAGAAAATATTCCGTCTGCAGAAATTTCATTTCCCTGGCTTTTTACAAATTCCAGCATTTTATAATTAGTAGTTTCCGTTTGTAAAAATCCAGCTAATTCTGTTGTATTAGAAAAAGACTTTGTAAAGAAGCGATCGATTGCCCAACCAGAAGTCAAACTTCCTAAAACTGCTCCTACTCCATTGGTCATCATCATAAATAATCCCTGTGCAGAGGAACGAATTTTAGAATCGGTATTACTTTCTACAAATAAAGAACCTGAGATATTAAAGAAATCAAATGCCATTCCGTAAACAATACAAGAAAGGATAATCATCCATAATCCGCCTACAGGATCTCCAAAAGCAAATAATCCGAAACGTAAAACCCACGCCAGCATACTAATAAGCATAACTTGTTTAATACCAAAACGTCTTAAAAAGAAAGGAATCGCTAATATAAACAACGTCTCAGAAACCTGAGAAATCGACATAATTATGGTAGAATACTTTATTACGAATGAATCTGCATATTTAGGAAAGTGTTTAAACTCATCTAAAAAGACATCACCGTAAGCATTTGTCAATTGAAGTGCTCCTCCTAAAAACATAGAAAAGACAAAGAACAAAGCCATTTTATAATTTCCAAATAATTTAAAAGACTCCAGTCCCAATGTTTCGGTTAAGGTTGCATTTTCTTTAATCAAACGCTGTGGCTCACATTTAGGTAAAGTGAAGGCATAAATACCCAGAATTAAAGCACCGATTCCGGCAATATAAAACTGATATTCTGTAGCTTTACTTCCGCTTAAATTGGTAATCCACATGGCTACAATAAAACCAATGGTTCCCCAAACACGAATGGGCGGAAAATCCTTAACTATATTTTTATTATTCAGCTTAAGCGAAGTATAAGATATGGAGTTGCTTAAAGCAATTGTCGGCATGTAACAGCACATTGCCAAAAGCATTACTAAAATAAATGTATCCGGCGTGGTAACTTGTGCAATTCCGAACAAAACTACTGCGTATAAAATATGTAATACTCCGTAAAGTTTTTCTGCATTTACCCATCTGTCGGCAATAATCCCCGTTAGAGTGGGCATAAAAAGAGAGGCAATTCCCATGGTTCCAAATACGAGTCCAAATTGAGTTCCTTCCCAGTTTTTTGTTCCAAACCAATAATTTCCAATTGTTATAAGCCAGGCTCCCCAAACAAAAAATTGAAGAAAACTCATTAAAATCAATCTGTTTTTAATACCCATAAAATGATTTTGTCTTTTTAGTAAAAATGAAGCGGTAAAACTAACATTAAAAATATTATCTACAAAAAATTACTCAGTTTTAACAACATCCTTTACAAGTTCTAAAACAGCAGAAAATTGTTCCTCTTTAGTTAAGTAAGAATTATCAATTTCAATAGCATCGTCAGCAATTACCAAAGGCGAATCCTCCCGGTGCGTATCCATGTGATCACGATCTGTTACATTTTTCAAAACTTCTTCGTACGATACCGTATCCCCCTTCTGCTGCAGTTCATCAAAACGTCTTTGGGCACGTGTTTCAGCACTGGCTGTCATGAAAATTTTCAATTCGGCATTCGGAAAAACTACTGTACCAATATCGCGACCGTCCATAACTATAGCTTTATTGGTTCCCATTTCCTGTTGCTGCTCTACTAATTTTGTCCGGACTTCAGAAATTGCGGCAACCTGACTTACAAAATTTGAAACTTCAATTGTTCTTATTTGTTTTTCAACACTCTCTCCGTTCAGATACATTTCAGCGAAACCTAAATCTGAATTGTATTTAAATTCCAGCTTAATCTGAGGCAAAGCTTCAATTAATGCATCTATTTTAAAAAAATCACTTCCAATTAAATTATTTTGCATTGCAAAGTAAGACACCGCACGATACATTGCGCCGGTATCTACGTAAACATATTCAAGTTCTCTGGCCAATTGTTTTGCAAGTGTACTTTTGCCTGTAGATGAAAATCCGTCGATAGCAATGGTAATTTTTCTCAATTTTTTATTTTTAAATTTTTTATTCTATTAAAGACTGTTTATTTTTCTAATAATAAATACTCATCATAATATCCGACTGAGATATATCAATTAACCGGACTATTGTTTTGAAATATTTTTTTCTAACCAATAGACAGCCAAAACTATTGCAAATGTAGCCATCTTTCTCCTTATATGGAACATCAAAATAACAATGAAAAAATATCGCGCTTCCTAATCTGTTTTTTAGTCAAACATAATCATGGCTTTTTTTATAATTGAAAGACAGCATAAAGTCCATAATTCAAAAAGAGAACAACGCAAAAAAAATGATTTTTGCGATTATATTGTAATAGAAAAACTTTTTATTCCCGAAACAATCTGTTTGGAGAATAAAAAGTTTTCTAATTATAATACCCAAAAATATACTTTAATAATAAATATCCATAAGAATGTTCGACTTAGAACTATCAATTATCTTTTCTATTCTCTTGAAGAATTGCTCATTAACCATTGGGCATCCGTGGCTGTTGCTGATATAATAATCCTGCTCTTCGTAGGGTACTGCAGAATAATGATGCAGCACTATAGCTCTTTTTAAAGCGTTATTATTACTTTCTTCTAATCCGAAAAGGCGATATGCTTTTCCGAAAATACCTTTGTAAGTTGCACCAATAGCATATCTGCCTAAAGAAGTACAGTTGGAATTGGGCATATTGCTAAATTTAAGCATTCCTTTAATTCCTGTTTCAGAACCAGAGCCGTGCGCTACAAGCCCCTGATCTATAACTTGATTTTTCTCCAGATCGTAGATAAAAAATCTATTTTTCCCTGAAGGAACTTTCATATCTATCAAAAAGGCAATTTTCTGATTGTATTTATGATCAATATTAATCATGTTTTTAATAACACTTATTCTGTTATTAATTCTTTCCATTTCTACAGTAGAAATAGCATCATCTTCTTTGAAAGAGAGTTTTGAAGCCGTAAAAAAACTCATTGTCATAAATAAAACCAAATAGAATAGTTTCATATAATTACTGAAAATTTAAAGTTAAACCGAAAAGACTTGTATTTGCTGCCAATGTATATCTTGAGTACGAATAATTGAATTTTATCTTATTCATTTTTAAACCGAAGCCCAGTGAAACTCCAGAAAAGTTACGTTGCTCTTCAACCCGGAGTTCTTCTCCTCTTCTAAAATTATAGCCCACGCGAAAATTAAATGCTTTCTTTGGAAAAAGTTCAACTCCAAATGTTACGTGTCTTAAAGCATTATTTACAAATGAAACTTTCTCCTGATTGGTTGATCCGTCGATGTTCGTTTCTCCCCTAACAGGATTCGAAAAAGAGATATTCCACTGCTGCAAATTTTCAAGCGAAAGATGCCAGCGAATGGGAACATGTTCTAATTCTTGTGAGACCCCGGCAACAATTTCAAATGGTAAATTTTCTTTTATTCCTGAGTATGTTGTAAACTGAGTGCCAATATTTCGAATTACCAGTGCCAGATTAATATTATTCTTTTCCATCAGATATAAAAACCCCAGATCTACTGCCCCTCCAATCGAATTATAACTTTCCAGCGAAGAAGTTATTAACTTAACATTGGTTCCGAAATATAAATCTGTAAAAGGAACATTATAAGCATAACCTAATGATAACGCCCCTTCGCTACCTGTAAAATTTGATGTTGACTGCCCATTCTCATCATAACCTTCAAATCTACCGTAATTTACATAAGTCACACCGGCATAAAAAGTCTGCAGATGACGATCATAAGTATAAGCATACGAAGCGGTACCATAAGAAGCTTCTCCATAATAACTACCGTAATTCATCGCCAGGTGATTGTCCATATCTGCGTTTATAAGTGCTGGATTCGACATGGCCTGATTAACATCTTCATCATATATTGTAATAATATCTCCTCCTAGTGCTGCCTGCCTCGGCGAAGTGGTAAGATTTAAAAATTGATAGGTGTAACGCCCTCCGACCTGCCCGAACGAATACGAACAAACGAAGATTGTAAACAGTAAAACAATTTTTTTAAGCATTTTGTTTTTGGCGCTCCTATATGGGAATAACGCAACGGCAAAGATAAAATTATATAACTTATAAAATAATTTTTATAACTATATAAAAATCAACAATTATGCCATGTTTTGACTGTATTATCGGAGTGATTACTGTAGTAAATCTGATAAATAAATGTTTTAAAAATGGAGTAATAGAAATAAAAAATCCGGATTCCAATGATAAAATTGGAATCCGGATTTATTTAAAGTGTAAAATTTACTGTCAGATTATTTCAACACTTTAGCATTTTTTACTTTTTGATCGGTTAAAGCTAATGCCAAAACTTCGCTCATTTCTTTCACATAATGAAACGTTAATCCTTCTAAGTATTCTGCTTTTATTTCATCGATATCACTTTTGTTTTCGTGACATAAAATAATTTCTTTAATATTAGCTCTTTTTGCTGCCAGGATTTTTTCTTTAATACCGCCAACTGGCAATACTTTTCCTCTTAGTGTGATTTCACCCGTCATTGCCAGACTTTTCTTTATTTTAGTTTGTGTTAAAAGCGAAACTAAAGAGGTTAACATTGCAATACCTGCACTTGGCCCGTCTTTTGGGGTTGCTCCTTCCGGAACATGTAGGTGAATATTATATTTCTGAAAAAGTTCTGTAGCAATCCCCAATTTCTTTGCATTCGCCTTAATGTATTCTAATGCGATTGTGGCAGATTCCTTCATTACTGTTCCAAGATTTCCTGTAATTGTTAAAGATCCTTTACCTTCAGAAATTAAAGATTCTATAAATAAAATGTCGCCCCCAACACTTGTCCACGCTAAACCGGTTACAACCCCTGCAACATCATTATTTTCGTATTTATCTCTTTCCAGTCTTGGAACTCCTAAAATTTTGACAATATCTTCGTCAGTAACTTTTTTATTGTACTCTTCCTCCATTGCCACAGATTTTGCAGCATTTCTGATCACCTGCGCAATTTTATTTTCTAAATTACGGACACCTGATTCCCTCGTATAACCTTCAACAATTTTTTCTAACTGTTTTTTACCAATTGTTAATTCTTTTGAAGTTAATCCGTGTGCTTCTAATTGTTTCGGAAATAAATGTCTTTTTGCGATTTCAACTTTTTCTTCAATAGTATAACCGGACATTTTTATTACTTCCATCCTGTCTCGCAGAGCTGGCTGAATTGCTCCCATATTATTAGAAGTCGCAATAAACATTACTTTAGATAAATCATAACCCATTTCAAGGAAATTATCATAAAAAGAACTGTTTTGTTCCGGATCCAAAACTTCTAACAACGCAGACGAAGGATCGCCGCTGTTTCCACTGGATAATTTATCAATTTCGTCTAAAATAAAAACAGGATTAGATGTTCCGGCTTTTTTCAGACTTTGAATAATTCTTCCTGGCATTGCCCCAATATAAGTCTTTCTGTGACCTCTTATTTCTGCTTCATCACGCAAACCACCAAGTGAAATACGTACATATTCGCGTCCTAAAGCTTCTGCAACGGAGCGTCCGATTGAAGTTTTACCAACTCCCGGAGGTCCTGTTAAACATATAATGGGAGATTTCATATCATTTCGCAGTTTTAAGACTGCTAAATGCTCAATCATTCTTTTCTTCACTTCATCAAGTCCGAAATGATCTTTATCTAAAATTTTCTGGGCGTGTTTTAAATCAAATTTATCTTTCGAAAATTCACCCCATGGCAATTCTAAAAATAATTCTAAATAGTTTCGTTGAATTCCAAAATCAGGCGATTGCGGATTCATACGACGCATTTTAGATAATTCTTTTTCGAAATGTTTTTGCGTTTTTTCGTCCCATTTTTTGGTTTTAGCTTTCAGCCCCATTTCGTCCATTTCCTCTTCTTGCGAAACGCCTCCCAATTCTTCCTGAATGGTTTTCATTTGCTGATGAAGAAAATATTCTCTCTGCTGCTGATCTAAATCAAAACGAACTTTTGACTGAATATCATTCTTCAATTCTAATTTCTGAAGTTCGACATTCATATAACGTAATGTCTCTAATGCACGTTCCTTCAGACCGTTTATCGACAAGAGACCTTGTTTCTCTTTTACAGATAAATTCATATTAGAAGAAACAAAATTGATTAAAAACGACTGGCTTTCAATGTTTTTAATCGCAAAAGTAGCTTCAGAAGGAATGTTTGGACTTTCTTTAATAATCTGGATTGCCAATTCTTTTACAGAATCTAAAATGGCTGTAAATTCAGAATCACTTTCTTCCGGGCGTTCCTCTGTAACCTCTTTAATTGTGGCCGTCATATACGGTTCTTCCGATACAACTTCCTCAATTTCAAAGCGTTTTTTTCCTTGCAAAATTACCGTCACGTTTCCGTCCGGCATTTTCAAAACACGCAAAATACGCGCTACAGTTCCTATTTTATGTATATCATCTTTTGACGGATCTTCGTCTTCTTCGTTAATCTGAGAAACAACACCAATAATCTTTCCTGCTGCATTGGCATCGTTAATCAACTTAATAGATTTATCTCTTCCCGCAGAAATCGGAATAACAACTCCCGGAAATAAAACGGTATTGCGTAAAGGTAAAATTGGAAGCGAAACCGGAAGCTCTTCATTGTTCATTTCCTCTTCGTCTTCTGGTGTCAATAAAGGAATTAATTCTGCCTCTGAGTCGAATTCCTGAAGTGACAGATTGTCAATAGTAAGTATTTTATGGTTTGACATAATAATATATAAGTCGTTTTGTCATTAAAAAGTTTATGCTGCCTGTAAAAAGTTTCTTCTTCTGTTAAGTTGAACCTAAAACATCTTTTGTTTTCTTATTACAAGGCAGGCCGTAAAAATAGACAATCATTGTGCCAAATGCAAAAGAAGTCAGCCCTAAAATTTGAATTTGATTGTTTCATTTTATCATTTCAAAAAAAAATAAAATTAATTTTATAAAAACTGTAACATACCAAAAAAAGCAGAGTCCTTTATACAACCAAAAGCTACTACTTGAATAAAAATAATCAAAATATCGAAGAACTAATTGCGCTGTGTAAAAACCATAATCAAAAGGCGCAGTTTGAAATTTACAACCGCTATTGCAAAGCGATGTATAATGTGGCATATCGTATTGTAAAAGATGAACATTTTGCACAAGACGTCATGCAGGAAGGTTTCTTAAAGGCTTTTACAAAAATGAATGACTATAAACAAGAAGTGGCTTTTGGTGCATGGTTAAAAAGAATAATCATTAATTACAGTATCGATTTTTATAAAAAAAACAATTCTTTTCAGGTAGAAGATTTGAGTAAACAGCTTTATAAAATTGAGGAAAATGACGGATTTATCTCTGATAATATTGACTTGCACAATTTAAAAGTAAAACAGGTTCTCGATACTATTCTGCAGCTGAAAGACAATTACAGAATGGTGCTGACTCTTTTTTACATTGAAGGTTATGACCAGGAAGAAATTTGCGAAATTTTAAAAATTACTTATGCAAATTGCAGAACGACCCTGAGCAGAGCAAAAGATAGTTTGAGAAAGAAATTGGAAGAAATATAAAATGAATTGGAATTATGGAAAATGAAAAAGACGACTTAGACAAATTATTCAGAAAGTTTGAAAACCAATGGGATATTCAGGAATTAGACAGCAATCATCACATGGATTTTCTGCATAAATTAAACAAAACAGAACCCAAGAAAAGATATGGGTTTGTGACAGCAATTGCTGCTTCTATTGTTTTAATGATTGGAATTTCACTTTTTTATAAAAATGAAAAACCAAAGGAATTCAAATTTGCCTCTAAAGAAACGCAACGAACAGATTCTATTTTTAATATTCTGATTGATAATGAATTGATTAAATTAAAAGAAAAAAGTTCACCTGAAAATGAGCAGATTATAAATGATGCCTTACATCAAATGAAAAATTTTGATGCTGATTATCAAAAAATCATAAATGAACTGCAAAAAAACGGTGAAAACAAACAAATTATTTACGCAATGATAAGTAATCTTCAAACGCGGATCTCTTTTTTGCAAACTGTCTTAAAAAGAATTGAAGAAAACGAAAAATTTAAAAAAACCTCTGATGAAAAAACATTATAACTTACTAATTTTATTCACATTACTTCCTCTTCTGGGATTTTCAAATGATGATACTTTTATCACCAAACAAAAAAATATTAAAAAAACATATATCGTAAATTCGAATGCCGGAATCGATATTGATAATAAATACGGCAACATTTCTGTCTCAACCTGGGATGAAGATAAAATTGATCTTGATATTACTATAAAAGTAAACGGTCCGAATGAAAATTGGGTAAACGAACGTCTAAACAGTATTGATGTAACTATTACAGCTCTAAAAGGCATGGTTTCTGCCGTGACCAACATCGGACATTCATCTTTAAAAAGTAAAGGAAGCCATAATAGTTTTGAAATTAATTATGTTATAAAAATTCCGAAAAACGGATCTGTAAAACTGGTTAATAAATATGGAAATATTCTAACTTCGAACCTCGAATCTACTGCAAATATTAACTGTAAGTACGGAAAGGTTACTTTAGGAAAACTAAATGGATCTGGTAATCAGATTGAAATTGCTTATTGTCAGAATTCAAATATCGATTATATTAAAAATGGATCTGTCGATGCCAGATATTCGGGATTAAAAATTAATGATTCCGGAAACCTGAATTTAAATGCAAATTATACCGATATCAATCTTGGTGACGGGCAAAATATAAAATCCGACTGTAACTACGGGACCCTTAAATTCCAAAAAATCAATTCATTAAACGGTTCCGGGAATTACTTAACTATTATTGTGGGTGAAATCTCAAGCAACTTTAGTTTTGATACTAATTACAGTAAAATTAGTATTGCAACAATCAGTGAAAAAGCCGGAAATGTAACTATTAATTCCGGATATACTGATATATCAATAGGCTATGTTCCCAATTATGCCTTCGACTTTGATATTTCGGCAAAATATTCCAATATCAAACACGACAATAGTTTGGATATAGCGGTTTCAGAAATTAAAAGCAACAGTAAAAGAATCAGCGGTTTTTATAAGAAAAAAGGACAGAACAAAATCAATATCAATTCGAACTACGGAAATATTTCACTACTTAAAAACTAATCATCTCAAAATCAAAACAATGAAAAAATTTATTTTACCAATAATTTACGGTACACTTTTAATTAGCTTAACTGCAAACGCGCAGGAAAAAATAAACGGAAACGGAAATATAGTTACTGAAAACCGAGCAACCTCAGAATATGACGCAATTAAAATATCAGGGTTTTTTGACATTGATTTGGTTGCAGGAAAAGAAGGTAAAATCAGTATAACAGGAGAACAAAATATCTTGTCAGCAATTATTGTTGAAGTTGAAGATAATGCTCTGAAAATTTATACAAAGAAGGGGACTAATTTACATCCGAGCATGGGAAAAAAAGTAGAAATTACTGTTCCATTTGAAAAAATTTCTGAACTTAGCCTTTCTGGTTCCGGAGATATCATAGCCAAATCGCCCATTAAAAACGATAAATTCTCCGCCAAATTATCCGGTTCAGGAGATTTTGATTTAGATGTTGTATCAAATTCTTTTGATCTTAGTCTAAATGGTTCAGGAGATATTAAATTAAAAGGCAGTTCTGATAATTTAGTAATTAAACTTTCTGGTTCCGGAGATATTGAGGCAGCAAATTTAAAATCTAAAAATGCTTCTATAAATGTTTCAGGTTCGGGGGATGTAAATATAAACTGCAGCGAAAGTTTAATGGCACGAGTTTCTGGATCAGGAGATATTAAATATACTGGAAACCCTGAAAAACGAGATGTCAAAGTTTCAGGCTCAGGAAGTATAGCAAAAGGATAATTTTTCAAAAAAAAAAAAACGAATTACAAAACTATCATCAATCAAATAATTATTGCAATTCGTGAATATGGTTGTTGTAAAAGACGTTTCTAAACAGAAACGTCTTTTTTATTTACTCTTCTTAAAAGAAAAATAGCCGTAATAAAGAAAATTGCCAAAATTACAATTGCCGCACGCGGACTTCCTGTAATCTGGTCAATAATTCCGTAAACACACATTCCGATAACGATTCCAATTTTTTCTGCCACGTCGTAAAAGCTAAAAAAAGAGGTTGTATCTTCTGTTTCCGGAAGTAGTTTAGAGTAGGTTGATCTTGATAAGGCCTGAATTCCGCCCATAACCAGACCAATCGATGTTGCCATAATATAGAAATGCAATGGAAGCGTAATAAAAAATGCCAAACCACAGAAAACTGCCCATAAAATATTGATCAATATCAACGTGGGAATATTGCCCCATTTTGCGGATGCCCTTGAAGTTAAAATCGCTCCCGCAACAGCTACCAATTGTATTAAAAGAATACAGATTATTAATCCTGTTGTACTTTCTTCTTTAGATGACCATTGAATCTCCTGAGCACCAAAATAAGTAGCCACCAGCATTACAGTCTGAACAGCCATACTGGAGACAAAGAATCCGCCCAGGTAACGGCGTAGCGGAACAATATTTTTAAGACTGGCCCAAACTTTCTTTAATTCTTTAAATCCGTTAAAAATAACATCTCCGGTTAATTTGTTTCCCGTTTCCTTACTTCCTTTTGGTAAATAATAATACGTATACTGACTAAAAAGTATCCACCACACTCCCACCATTATAAAAGAATAACGCATGGCTTTCATTGCAGCTTCTCCACTTGTTCCGGTAATTCCAAAAACTTGTGGTTCCATGATCATAGCCAGATTGATAATTAACAAAATAACGCTTCCTATATATCCCAAAGAATATCCTTTGGCACTAATTTTATCCTGTTGTTCTTCAAATGCGATATCCGGGAGATAGGAATTATAAAAAACCAAACTTCCCCAAAAACCTAATAATCCTAAAAAGTAAAAAAGCAAGCCAACATAAATATTATCAAGATCAAACCAGTATAATCCCATACAGGATAAAGCTCCCATGTAGCAGAAAAATTTCATAAAAGATTTTTTATTTCCCACATAATCTGCTATTCCGGATAATAATGGAGAAATAAAAGAAACTACTAAAAATGCGGCAGCCGTAATAAAACTAATTAATGCAGAATTTTTAAGATGCATCCCGAAAACATCAATATAATGATCGCGATCTGAGAATAAAGCTTCATAAAATATGGGAAAAACTGCCGACGCAATTGTCAAAGTATAAACTGAATTAGCCCAATCATAAAATGCCCACGCATTTAATAACTTCTTATCTCCTTTTTGTAGGTTTTTCATTTAGAAAATATTTTTTTTTATGCGATACGAATGTATTTATTTTTTATGATAATTGAATAATAATTATTGGATTACTGTATTAATAAATTATTAAACCAAAAAAAAGCTGTACAACACGTACAGCTTTGATATTTCTTCTTTTTAAAACTTATTTGATAGTTCCAACTTTTAAAGCAGTCGCTCTCGCTTCAGGAATTAACTTTTTAATATTTGCAATTCTGGTAGCATCAGACGGGTGTGTACTCATAAATTCAGGTGTACCCGCTCCTCCACTTTTTGCAGACATTCTGCTCCAAAAAGCAATCGCATCATCCGGATTATAGCCTGCAATAGCCATTAAAGTCAAACCAATTTGATCGGCCTCGCTTTCGTTGCTTCTGCTAAAAGGAAGCATTACTCCTACTTCTGAACCAATTCCGTAAGCCTGAGAAAATATTTGTCTTGTAGATTCAGATTTATTGCTTGTTGCAGCATCCAATGCTACACCACCAATTTGCTGTAATTGAGCAGCACTCATTCTCTGCGCTCCATGATTTGCCAGAGCGTGAGAAACTTCATGTCCCATAACGGTTGCCAGACCAGCTTCGTTCTGTGTAACAGGCAAAATACCAGAATAAACCACAATTTTTCCTCCAGGCAGACACCATGCGTTTACTTCTTTATTATCAACAAGTTTGTACTCCCAGCGATAATCCTTTAAGTATTGAGTCTGACCCAAATAATTAAGATATTTCTCTGCTGCAGCTTTAATTTTATATCCAACAGTTTCCACGCGCTTCGCATCTGCCGTACCAGTTATAACTTTATTTTCAGTTATAAACTGATTATATTGCTGAAATGAAGACGGAAATAATTCATTATTTGATACAAAATTTAAATTTTGTTTTCCGGTAATTGGATTCGTAGCACATGCTATAGCAAGGGCGCCAAAGATTCCTAAAAAGATATATTTTTTCATAATGCTTATTTTTAAGTAAAAATACAATTTGCTTAAAAATTAACATTTATATAATTAACATAAAAAATACCAAAATTTAACTATTCACCAATAATATGAAGTTCACTAAACTCTTTTTCAACAATTAATGAATTATTTTGATCAAAATTAATTTTCGAAAAATCTACTTTTTCGTTATCTATTTCGACTTCAGCGACTTTAAAAGGCAGTCCGATTAAATTGATTTTATATTTACTATAAGGCGTATCATATTTTCCTTCTTTGTGAAGTTGAATTATAAATTCTTTTTCCTTACCGATGGTACGAAGAGATAAATGGCTAAAGCGTCCTTTTTTGTAGTCATATCCATCCTGCGCATCCTCATAAACTGCAGATTGCTCTTTGCCGTTTTTGTAATAAACATCAAGTGTTAACTCATCAAATTCTAACTCGCCAACATATTGTTGTACCGGATATTTTGGTATAATCGCTCCAGCCTTTACAAAAACGGGAATTTCATCAAATTTCGTGTCAATCCAGATCTCTTTTCCACCGATAAATAGTTCGTTTGTCCAGTAGTTGTACCATTCTCCTCTCGGTATATACATGCGTCTTCCCACAGCATTAGGCTCCAAAATCGGACAAACTAAAATTTGATTTCCAAAGATAAACTCGTCATTACGATAATGCGTCTGCGTATCATCCTGATCAAAATATACTAACGGTTTAAGCATTGGGATTCCTTCCTCAATATATTGCCAAAACATTGTATATAAATAAGGAAGCAATTGATAACGAAGACTGATAAATTTTCTGGTGATATTAATTACTTCTTCATCAAATGCCCATGGTTCCTGATTTCCATGGTCTCCAGACGAATGTGTTCTGCAAAACGGATGAAAAACACCTAACTGAATCCATCGGGCGTATAATTCGCCGGTTGGCTGCTCTGCAAAACCTCCAATATCAGAACCTGTAAAACCCATTCCGGAGATTGACATTCTCTGTACCTGAATATTGGCAAGCCATAAATGTTCCCAGGTTGCAACGTTATCTCCCGTCCAGGAAGAAGTATATCGCTGCGCACCCGAATAGGCAGATCTTGTAATAACAAACGGACGTTTAGGATATGCAAAACGTTTTACACCATGATAAGTTGCCCTTGCCATTTGAGTTCCGTAAATATTATGTGCTTTCCTGTGGCTGCAAGGGTTTCCGTCGTAGTCGTGACGAACATCCATTGGGAAAGTTTTATTTGGCACTTCCATAACGGCAGGTTCATTCATGTCATTCCAAACCCCTTTCACTCCGATGTCTGAAATTAATTCTTTAAATAAACCAGCCCACCATTCTCTGACTATGGGATTTGTGTAATCTGGAAAATTACATTCTCCAGGCCAGACTTTTCCTTTCATATAGGGACCATCTGCTCTTTTACAGAAATAATCTTTTTCAAGTGCTTCTTTATAAACCCAATAATCTTTATCAATTTTAATTCCCGGATCAATAATCACAACTGTTTTAAAACCATCTTCGGCTAATTCGGCAACCATTTTTTTAGGGTCGGGAAAGTAATCTTTGTTCCAGGTGAAGCATCGAAAGCCTTCCATGTAATCAATATCAAGATAAATGGCATCACACGGAATTTTAAGCTCTCTAAATTTAGACGTAATTTCTTTGACTTTGCTTTCAGGATAGTAACTCCATTTGCATTGGTGATACCCTAAAACCCAAAGCGGCGGCAGTTCTGGTTTTCCTGTCAAATCTGTATAAGTTGTGACAACGTCCTGCATTTGAGGTCCGTAAACAAAATAGTAATTCATTTCGCCGCCTTCTGCCCAAAAGCTGGTCACATTTCTTCTTTCTTGACAAAAATCAAAGAAAGTTCTAAAAGTATTATCGAAAAAAATACCATAAGATTGCTTGTTATGCAAACCAATATAAAATGGAACGACTTTGTAAAGCGGATCCTGATCTTTTTGATACGCGTACTGATCGGTGGCAAAATTTTCTATTCTTTTTCCTTTGAGGTTCATTTGAGTGGCTTTGTCTCCGAGTCCGTAGTAACATTCGCCATCTTTAGAAAACTTACTCATTTTAACGATGTTCCCGCCATATTCGTAACTTTCTTCCCAGTGAAAACCCAGTTCATCTTCCAGAATTAGAAAATCATTCAAATCATATATAGCAAGACGTAAATCTGACTTCTGAATTCTACATTTGACCTTGCTGGTTCTGATCTGGAAAAAAGTTTCTTCTTCAGTAAGTTCCAGAAAATTATAACCATGCAGTTGCGTCTTATCAATAGCATATGAAAAATCATTACTAAAATAACCTTTTGTGGTAAATCTAAAACGTATTAAACTATCTCTTAAAATAGTAACTTTAAGGATTACTTTATTATCTGTATTGAAAAAAATCGAATCTCCTTCATGTTCATAAGAAACAATTTTTGATGGATATAAATCGCCTTTATATTCTAATGATGTGTTTGTAATCATGCTTGCGATGAGTTAATTTATAAAGTAATCTTTCTTTTCAAACATACAAAAAAAGTTTATAAAGCCCTATCAATAAAAGGTTTATTCACGAAAACGTTTTTTCTGAATGTGTATTAAATTACAAACACTAAAATCTACAATTTGATAATTTAAAATTCATAAAATGATAAAATCTCATTGAATGAATAGTGTGGAATTATGGAGTTACAGAATAAACTGTAACACTTAAAGGAGGCAAAATTAATTCTACGGAAAAATCTCTGCCATCGTATGCAACAGATTCGATTTTTAATGATTTTGGATTCTCTAAACCGCTTCCGCCATATAATTTTGCATCTGTATTAAAAATTTCATTTATTTTACCTTTTTGTGGAATACCAATTCTATACTTCTCGCGAACAACCGGAGTGAAATTACAAACTACAATTACATTTTCTTCCCTATTATTTCCTTTTCGGATATAAGACATAACAGCATTTTGATGATCCGAATAGTTAATCCACTCGAAACCTTCTCCTGAAAATTGCTTTTCATATAATGCAGGACGGGATTTATATAACTGGTTCAAATCTGTAATTAATCTTTTTATACCAGCATGAAAATCATACTCTAACAAATGCCAGTCTAAGCTTTGCTCAAAGTTCCATTCTTTTGTTTGGCCAAACTCCGAACCCATAAATAAAAGTTTTGTTCCCGGATGAGTAAACATATAACCATATAATAATCTCAAATTGGCAAAACGCTGCCATTCGTCACCAGGCATTTTATAAATGAGAGATTGTTTACCGTAAACCACTTCATCATGTGAAAATGGAAGCATAAAGTTTTCCGTGAATGCGTACGTCATCGAAAAAGTTAAATCATTCTGATGGTATTTTCTATAAACAGTTTCTTTTTGAAAATACTTTAATGTGTCGTGCATCCAGCCCATCATCCATTTCATTCCGAAACCAAGACCTCCAAAAGATGTTGGTCGTGATACCATAGGAAAGGAAGTGCTTTCCTCGGCAATAGTCTGAACTCCATCAAAATTAGAGTAGATTACTTCATTAAATTCTTTAAGAAAACTTATAGAATCCAGATTTTCTCTGCCACCATAAATATTAGCTTCCCACTCTCCTTCTTCTCTGGAATAATCGAGGTACAACATCGAAGCTACAGCATCAACTCTGAGTCCGTCAATGTGATAATTTTGAAGCCAGAATACTGCATTACTTATTAAGAAAGCTCGGACTTCATTTCTTCCATAATTAAAAATTAAACTTTTCCAGTCCGGATGATATCCTTTTCGACGATCCGGATGTTCGTATAAGTTAGAGCCATCAAAGAAACCTAATCCATGCGCATCATCAGGAAAATGAGACGGAACCCAGTCCAGAATAACACCAATTCCTTCCTCATGAAGTTTATCAACCAAAACCATAAAGTCCTGAGGTTTTCCAAATCTTGAAGTTGGCGCAAAATAGCCTGTTAATTGGTAACCCCACGAAGGATCATACGGATATTCCATTACCGGCATAAATTCTACATGTGTAAAACCCGTTTCTTTGACATATTTTACCAGATCTTCCGCAAGTTCCAAATATGATAAAAACCGATTGTTATCTGCTCTTTTCCAGGAACCTAAATGTACTTCGTAAACAGAATAAGGTTTGTCCAGACCATTATTTTGCTGACGATTTATCATCCAATTACCATCTTTCCATTTATACTCCAAATCCCAGACAACAGATGCCGTATGCGGAGGTTTTTCACAGTATAATGCAAATGGATCTGCTTTTTCGGTAACTATGCCATCTGTATTAGATTGAATTTTGTACTTATAAAGAGCACCTTTAGAAACTCCCGGAATAAAACCTTCCCAAATTCCTGAAGAATCCCACCTTACATTGAGATTATGTTCTCCCTGTGTCCAAAAATTAAAATCACCAACTACTGAAACCGAATGAGCCGTTGGAGCCCAAACTGCAAAATACACGCCTTTTATTCCGTCAACTTCGATTAAGTGCGCTCCTAATTTTTCATATAATCTGAAGTGTTTTCCGGCTTTGAATAAATCGATATCAAAATCAGTAAAAAGAGAATGTGCGGTTACTTTATTCATATTTGGTTTTTAAAGTCATATTTTGGAATAGAAACGAGTAATTTTAATTTAATATTTTATTCAATTCTAAAATTATCTGAAAGCGTAACTCCTTTTTTAATAACAACAATTCCGTCTTTTATACTATACAATTCATTTGTAAAATTATCTAAATGTTTGCCTCCGGAAATATGCACATTGTTTCCAATACGTACATTTTTATCAATAAGGGCGTTATTTATATAGCAGTTTTCACCAATTCCCATATGAATTTTATTAACGGTGCTTTCGTGGTTCAATTCATCCAAATCCTGATAAAAATCGTTACCCATAACGTAGCAGTTTTCTAAAATAGTTCCTTCGCCAATTCTCGAGCGAATTCCAATTACAGAACTTTTAATTTCTTTTGCATTAATAATACATCCCTCAGAAATTAAAGATTGATTTATAATTGAATTTCTAAATTTTGAAGGAGGTAATAATCTTGGTCGGGTGAATATTTTATTTTCATTATCAAATAAATTAAACTCTGGTATGTCGGCTGTTAATCCAATATTAGCTTCAAAAAAAGACTCTATATTACCGATATCAGTCCAATATCCTTCATACTGGTAACTAAGAATTTTATGTTTTCCCACGGCATGCGGAATAATTTCTTTACCAAAGTCTTTGGTTTCCTGATTGCCCATCAATTCAACGAGAAGATCTTTATTAAAAATATAAATTCCCATCGAAGCCAGGTATTTTTTACCTTTCTCCTGCATTTGCTCACTCACTTCAGACTCCCATTCCGGTAATAAGGAGGCATTTGGTTTTTCTATAAAGGCATGGATATTATTTTCATGGTCTGTTTTAAGAATTCCAAATTCCGGAGCATCTTTGGCATTTACAGGCAGAGTTGCAATAGAAATCTCGGCATCAGCAGCAATATGAGCTTCAAGCATTTCATTAAAATCCATCTGGTACAACTGATCGCCGGAAAGAATTAAAGCGTGATCGAAATCGTGTTTCATAAAATGAGACATACATTGCCTCACAGCATCTGCCGTTCCCTGAAACCAGGTAGGATTATCGGGTGTCTGTTCTGCTGCCAAAATATCAACAAACGACTGACTAAAAATGCTAAAATTAAAAGTGTTTTTAATGTGAGCATTTAATGAAGCCGAATTGAACTGGGTTAGAACAAAGATTTTAAAAATATCTGAATTAATACAATTGGAAATTGGAATATCAACCAAACGGTATTTTCCTCCTATTGGAACAGCAGGTTTTGATCTTGTTTCTGTTAATGGAAACAAACGCGATCCCTGTCCTCCTCCTAAAATAATGGCAACTACATTTTTCTTTTTAAATTTCATTTTGCTGAATTATTAAGTTGTATATCTCTATATATTCCTGGCATACACTCTCCCAGGAATGGTCTGCTAACATGCCTCTTTTTAAAACTGTATTAAATTCAGTCTTATCACTATACAGTTTTACTGCCCGATTGATAGAATAACATATATCTGCAACAGATGCCTGATCATGACAAATACCATTTCCATTATCTCCAAAATCAATAACGGTATCAAGTAAACCTCCGGTTCTTCTCACAATAGGGATTGTCCCATAGCGCATTGCATACATCTGATTTAGTCCGCACGGTTCAACTCTCGATGGCATTAGAATATAATCTGAACCTGCGTAGATTAAATGCGCCAAATCTTCATTATAACCTATAAACACATTATAATTCCCTTTATAATCATTTCGTAATTGGGTTAATTGCGATTCAATTTCTGAATTTCCCGAACCTAATATCAAAATATTTATTTCTTCAAAATTTTCAGATAAAGCCAAAGCAGCTGCATGTGGCAGTAAGTCTCCGCCCTTTTCTTCAAACAATCTGCCAATAAAACTAAATAATGGTTTAGAAAGATCCAGATCAAATTGCTCGCAGAGCATTTGTTTATTTTTTCTCTTTCCTGTTTCAAAATCTTCAATTGAATAATTGGTTTCAATCATTTTATCTTTCGCTGGATTCCATACCTCAAAATCAATTCCATTTAAAATTCCCTTTGATTTATTTCGAACAGAGTTAAACAACGATTCTAAACCATTAGCAGAAACATTAATTTCATTTAAATAACTTGGAGAAACTGTTGTTACGGCATTGGCACATTTAATTCCTACTGCTAAGGAATTAATTGAATTATTCCATTCTAAAAATCCCACATGTTTTAAATCGAATTCCGGCAGATAATACAATTTATCAAAGCCAAACCATCCCTGGTACAGTCCGTTGTGAATTATTATAACTGTTTTCACATCTTTTAAACTGTCGTATTTATAGGCAAATTGTAATAAAAATGGAATGAGAGCTGTATGATGATCGTGACAGTTGATAACCTCAGGAACTTTTTTTCTCGCCAGAATATAGTTTAGGGTTGCTATTTGAAAAGATATAAATCTTTCGATATCGTCTTCGTATCCGTACACGTTTGGACGATTAAATAATTCATTAATTTCTATCAGATGTAATTCGTAACCTAGTTTACCGGTTACTTCTTTTAAAACATTAAATGGAAAATTAAAATTTCCTAATTTTACCGTTCCCTTATGAACACATTCGAAATTATTTTCACTTTTAAATTTAGTATCATAACAAGGAACAATAACTTGTACCTCATTTCCGGCAGATTTTTGATATTTTGGTAATGCCCCAACAACATCAGCGAGACCACCAACCTTCGCCATGGGGTAACATTCGGCACTTATATGAAATATTTCCATTCAGAAATTAATTTTGTGAATATTTTTAAGAAGCAATCATTTATATGCTACTTTTATGTTTATTAAATTTAGCAAAAAAACAGGCAATATCCTTCATCTAAATAAGTTTTATTGAAATGGCAAAAAAGGCATCTAATCCCACTAAATCCTTAAAAATTCCCGCGATTATCAAAGTATCTGCGAAAATTAGCGAACTTATATCTACAAAATTAGCGACAACATTTGCGGCAAAGATATTTACAACGCCAATAAAACATAAAGTCCCGAAACGCGAATTGGAAATGGACACTAAAAGCGCACAGGAATTTATTACTATTCCGACTATAAATAAGAATATAGCTATCTATAAGTACGGCGAAAGTGAACGTAAAATTTTATTGGTTCACGGATGGTCCGGGCGAGGAACCCAACTTTTTAAAATTGCTGATGAACTTTTAAAAAATGGATATTCAACAGTAAGTTTTGACGCCCCGGCACATGGAAAATCAAAAGGAAAAACCACAATAATGTCTGAGTTTATCGCTTCTATTTTGGAAATCGAAAAACAATTTGGAACATTTGAAATTGCCATAGGTCATTCTTTGGGAGGAATGTCAGTTTTAAATGCCATTAAAGATGGACTGAAGGTTCAGAAAGCAATAGTAATTGGAAGCGGAGATATCGTTCAGGATATTTTGAATGAATTTACATCTAAATTAGGTTTAAAAAAGGAAATGAGCACTTTATTAAAAAATCATTTCGAAAATAAATACAAAGTAAAAATGGATGATTTCTCAGCTTACAAAGCAGCACAGGAAATCGACATTCCCGTCCTGGTAATACACGATAAAGATGATCCTGAAGTTTCCGTTAAAGCCGGAATTCACATTCATGAAAATTTAAAAAAAGGAAATCTTTATTTAACAGAAGGACTTGGTCACAGAAAAATATTAGGAAATCAAAATGTGATTAAAAAGATTCTGGAGTTTATCAAAAATTCTTAACTTTATGTAAATAAGCAATAATTATGGACACTAAAGTTTAAAAAAATGAATTTATTTGAAGAAGAATCAGATTGGGATACTAAATTAAAACCTCTTTTAAAAAAATACAAAGGGAGAAAACATCCTTTGGAATATGAAAATACTTATCAATTATTAGTAATGGTAATTTTGTCGGCACAAGATTCTGATGCTAATATTAATAATGTATCCAAGGCATTATTTGAAAAATATCCGACATTAAATAGTTTAACCAAAACTGATTTTGATGAATTGATGCCATTTATTAGCAAAGTTCGAAATCACGCTACGAAGGCAAAATGGATTTTAGAAATTGCAGATGTCATCCAAAATGACAAAGATATTCCGACAACAATGTCAGGTTTGACAGCTTTAAAAGGCGTGGGAAGAAAATCTGCAAATGTAATTTTAAGAGAAACGGGGAATGCTGCTGAAGGCATCATAACTGATTTACATGTAATTAGAGTTACACCAAGAATTGGAATTGTAAAAGAGAATAAAGATGGTAATAAAATTGAAAAAGATTTGATGGCGATTCTACCAAAAAAAATCTGGACAGAAATTGGAATGGCAATTTCTTTTCATGGAAGAGAAATCTGCAGACCTAAGCCAAAATGTCCGGAGTGCATCATCAAAGATATCTGTTTGTATTATAAAACAGTTTTCTTAAAGGCTTAATTTATTTTCTTCTGGTATCATTAGATAGATGATTTCCACAAGCCTTTTTCCTTGAAAAGTGTAAAAGCATTTACTCCTGAATGACTCAACTTATTATTTAAATAAAATTCATAAGGTGCCCAGACGTGAGCCATTGCATAATCAAATTGTATGGAATAATTTAATATTATTTCCTGAAACTTCATGTTTAGAGGAATTCCCGCGATGGATTTATAAAATTGTTCAGTATTTTCGATAGATAATTTATTTCCTATGACTGTGCTTTCATTAATCGATTGCAGAATCATTTTATCCGAACAAACTAACTTCATTTTAATTGAATCCCGCTGATGAAATCCTTCAAAAAACGATTCAATACATTTTTGAATTTCTGGCTCCTGTGCATTTGAAGTCAATCCAACAGCAAAAAAGAAATAAGCATATAGATTCTTTTCATAATAGATAATCTTAAATATCAAAAGTTCAGGCTTTAGATCCAAATGTTTACCAACTTACAATATTATTGGAACTACATGTGAAATAATCATGTAAAAATAAACAATTTAAAACCATTTGAATTTATCGCAAAAAAAACTTCAACTAGCAAAAGCCAATTGAAGTTTTAGTACTCAGAGCGGGACTTGAACCCGCACGAACATTGCTGTTCACTGGATTTTAAGTCCAGCGTGTCTACCAATTTCACCATCCGAGCATTATGTGGTACCTCCAGGGATCGAACCAGGGACACATGGATTTTCAGTCCATTGCTCTACCATCTGAGCTAAGGTACCTTACTTATATATTATAAGTGAAATAGGAATAAAAAACCCCGTTTTGTAAGAAACAGGGTTTTAAAAGAAAGGCGACGACATACTCTCCCACAATACTGCAGTACCATCTGCGCAGGCGGGCTTAACTACTCTGTTCGGGATGGGAAGAGGTGAGCCCCGCCGCAATAACCACCTTAAGGTTGTTGGTTTTTAGTTTATTGTTTTTAGCTTTCACTTAACACCTGACTTATAACCGCCCGCGACGGGCAAATATCTTAACATACTGAGATAAAGAAAAGTAAATGGTTTAGAAAGTTTCTCCCTCCCTGGTCGTTAAACCAGGGAGGAAAAGGGTGTACATAAGCTTACGGATTATTAGTACTACTCGACTATGACATTACTGCCTTTACATCTATAGCCTATCAACGTGGTCATCTTCCACGATCCTTAAAAGAAATCTCAT
>Ga0308161_1000257_pt1 | contig 106666 bp, 111 predicted proteins | sample PhyFR2_FD_201034 | JGI IMG/M metagenome (GOLD analysis project Ga0308161, IMG submission 201034) | Phyllosphere microbial communities from UC Gill Tract Community Farm, Albany, California, United States - DLSLF.R2 | ecosystem: Host-associated > Plants > Phyllosphere > Unclassified | place...
AGCCTAAGTCAATTCCACATTTATTCTGGCTTACAGGCAGGGCTGTGGTTTCTCTTTCATACACAAAAGAAATATGGTATTTACCTGATTTGGTTTTTGATATTGTCGCAGATGAAAAGTTGACGGGTAATTCCCTTGTCAGGCGAATATTTAAAGGCTCTTTGCTTTTCGCCATATATAGTTTTTCTTCTTTCAGGTAAAGGGAATTCTTCATCATAGTGATACTCTGGCGATGGTGTTTCTTTTTAAATACTGGTAAACCTGCTCTTTTAGCAAAGAAAGCATCCAGGGCTTTGCCCAGATGTATTATCTTCTGCTGTAAGCAGACAGAAGACACTTCATTTAAATAAGAGTACTCCGGCATTTTCTTGATTCTGGTTAAATGTTCATTTCTTTCTTTAGCCGTGAAACCTTTGCCTGTTTTTTCTTTGTTGTCATTACTTGCTGCTAAAACCAGATTCCATACCTTACGGGCACAACCAAAACTCTGAGCTAACAAAGTTTCCTGTGACAAAGTAGGGTAAAACCTGTATTTTATTGCCGCTTTCATTGAAATAAATAAAACCTTATTATTTAACTTAATATTATTAATTTTATAGCATTAATATTCGAAAAATCAAGTTTTATACAGATAACTGACCTTATATCCCCGCCATGAATGGCGAGGTTTTACGGGCGGTTCGGATAAAGAAAAAAAATAGAACCTTGTTTTTTAAACAAATACAGCTTGAGCAACAGCACTGTTTTATTTTCGACTTTTCAAAATATACAACATCTGATTATTATTTAAATCCAATATTCATTCAGGCAATAATTAATGAAATAGAGAGTGAACGATTAGAAGTTATAAAAGAGAGAAAAAATTTAAATATTAATATATTAAACTTATTTAGAGATTTTTTACTTAAAGTATCTTTAAGTGAAAATAATGAAGAATATAAAAATTCCTTTGATTTTTTCGAACCGTTAATTTCTCAGGAAAACTTAGAAGAATTGAAGAATAACTATCATTATTTTGAGACAAAAACTGATCTCAATTTTAAAAACTTATGCTCCTTTTTGGAGCAAGTTAATCAACATAAATCTGATGTGATTTGTCAAGCTATTGTTAATGATCGTTTTTTAAATTCTTCAAAAGAAATAAATATTGAAAACCTTGATAGTAGCTCTCTGGAAATGCTTTTAAATTTTACAAAAAATCATAATAAGCTCAATGAAAAAACCTCTAAGTTTTTAGAGCATCTTTATGTATCATATGAACCATCAAAGCTTACTAACATTACTTTATTCGATACCTCACACATTCTTAAAAACATGCTCAACAGTAAAAATTTTATTTCTGAAAAATCTGAAGAATATTGTTATGAAAAATTTAAAATTATGACTTCAAAGCTTACTCCACAAAATGAAGAACATAAAGAACTCATGGAATCTTACTTCTTTTATTTTATAAATAATAAAAAAACAAATGAAGCTATAAAATTTATAGCAGATTATCAGGCACATTATCCTCTCTACCAATTATGCAAAAAATGTTATTCAGTAGATTACAAAATAAGAACTGTTCATCAGGAAATAGCTTCTAACATATGGCAATTATTTAATGACGAAGATTTTGATAACTTTAATGAAAACTCTTTAAATAGTGTTTTTAAAGAAAGCAAATTTTTATATTTAAGCATAAAAGAAAAAAGAAATATTTTAAGTAATCTAACAGACAGCATCAGCGAAAATAAAGAATACAATATGTTAAAAAAGAAAAGATTATAACCTCTTCTTTAGAATATGTAACTTTGGTTCGGCTCGGTTTACGATAGCATCAAGAAGACTTCTTTGTTCAAATTGACTTAAGAAATATCGTGTTCTTGAATAAATATCTTCTTCTGTTACATAGCTTTCTGCTTTTACTAATGCTGTTATTAACTTAATATCTTTAAGTAGTGATGATTGTTCAAGCTCATTGTATTTTAGTTCAGTGATATTTTGGATCAATAAACTTACATTTTCTTTTGAAAAATGTGAACCTAATACTTTTAAGAACAACTTCATTTCTTGCATTTTTTTCGACATAATATATTCGGAAGGAATTGAATTAAAAAACAAAACGGTGGATGTTGACTGTTCAGGTTTAAAATCTTTCTTTAACACTTTTTCTGTAAATTCTGTTTGCTCTTGTGAATTTCCAAAGGCACGATATTTTGTTTTCAGCTCTTCTAAAACATCACTATTTCTTGCTAAATAATTATGATTTGGAAATTCTAACAGACTCTTCATTTTTGATTCATCAATAAGTTTCATTACATCCATCAGGTTTTTTTTACTTATACGGATGTTATTATCAAAAAATAGATTTAACATAAAAATGTAATCTATACTATCTTTATTTAAATCTTCATTCTCCATAAATTTTTCCAGCATAGAATCCATTTTATAAGATTCAACATGTTGCAAAATATAACTCATTCTGTCTTTTTCAGTTATTCCTTCAAATATTACATTAAGTATTTCATCTGGAAGTAGTAATAAGTTAAATATATTGTTTTTATAATTTTTCATTAAATATTCTTTGTTATCTTTTAAATAGTCCCCTATAGCTTGTTTATTTTCCGAGGTTATCAGGTGATCTTTATTTTTAAATAAATTTATAGCAGTATCAAAAGATGTATATTGACTTGATACGAATAAATATTTCATTACACAATTTTCGCTGTTATTTATTTGTTTATTTAAAAAGTTTTCGTCTCGTTTTAGATAATATTCAACATCTTCTGTAGAAAGAAGATTAAAATACATTTTATCTGTATAAATAAAATTAAAATCCCCTATCTTATCCAGAATAAGAGGAGCAAAAGGTAATTTAAACAACATTGATTTTAATTGAATCAACTGAGCGGGAGAGAAAACAGGAGCCGATTCAGGTATATTATTATGAGAATATGTCAGCACATTTATTAGTGTTTCTTTACTCACTAATTTTAGACCTTCTTGTAATTGCTTTATTTTTTCATTCTCATTGAAATACATGTTTTTAAGTAAACCATATATTTTTTCTGAGAGTTTAACAATATCCATAACATTTCCCTTATCTTTTCACTTTAAGATATTATACACTATTATTTATTAAATGTAATAAAAAAGAGGCTTTCGCCTCTTTAAATATAGTTTTTTTAAATCAATTTGAATAAAAAATCAAATAGTTATTTTGATTTGAACTACACTGTGTTGTTACATTTGTAATATCCATCTGTGGGGTGCTGTAGTAAGCTTTGACATTTACTCCATTAGCCGTGATTTGATAGAAAAGTGGAGCAACTGCTGTCACCATTTTAACACAAGCATCGGGAGGTATATTAGCAAAAGCTATACTAAAACCATTTGTCACTTGACCAAAATACACTTTACCACTAAAAGCATTTATAACATCAGTGTTTGTCTGTGCCGGATTTGCCAACATATTTTCAGGAATCATTTTAGCATGACGCAGAACATCTACAGTCAATCCATTAAAAGATGACTGACTTCTGTATATTTCACGAACTGAGCTTTGTAGGCTTATAAGATTCTTTATATCCTGACTACTTTTAGATGCTGACAAAACTTTGGGTAAAACCATGAAAATTAAAATTATAATTATAGCAGCAAGTCCTAGTGTTAATAAAACCTCTGTCAAAGTAAATCCTTTTTTTGAATTTTTCATTTATTCCTCATTATGTAGTAAAGCTTAAATAAAACTTAATAGTTTAATTATACTAAATAATAAAGAATGTCAAAATATGTTTAATTTGACTTAAAATAAAAAACAGTTCAAAAACAATAATTTAAAATTACACCATAAAACTCTACCTTTTATTCGATAAGCGGTTGAAGTCGTAGTGTATATTTGAAGTGTTGTAACCTATCACAAATTGCATAATTTGTTCAAAGGCATAGAAAAACTCCACCATCGTTTTTTCTTTATCCTTATGAATTGATTTATAAGCATCATTATAAATAGCCATGAATATATGACTGGGTTTTTGATGTAATTTAAAATAATCTTTGAGATAAATTTTGAAAATTTCATAATTTTCATATTGCATGTTTAAACCTTTTGTAATTTCATCCATATTTACTTTAAATTTAGGATTAACCATTACAGAATTCTCTTCCTTTGATTTTTTATTTTTTTCATCAAGCTCCGTGATAAGTTTTATTATTTGACTTCTGTTCATTACTCACTCCTCCCAGATAATTCTTAAAATTTATTAAAGATTACATTATTATATTCTTTTTTTCAGAGAGTTTTCTCCTTTGTTTCCTGCTACAAGTGCTTTTTCAAGTAGGCATTTTTCTTCTTTTATTTTTCTAAACTCCATAATCCTTTTTTTTGTATACTCGCAGAAATGTTCTTGTAGATATTTTTCTGAATAAATACTAACATCGATACCATTATGCAGTAAAACTTCTGCTAATTCTATTTCATTTTCGTTAGTACATGTTCCTAATGCATTTACACCATCATTATTTATATGATTGATATTTGTTCCGTTTTTTATCATAATTTCAATTATTTCAGGTTTACTGAGACGAAAAAGACAGTTATTTCCATTGTTATCTATAACATTTAGCTCCAGACCTGCTGCTATCATTTTTATCAAAGCTACAGGATCATTGGAAAAAAATGCTGGATTCCCTCCATTATGATCACGATGATTAATATCTATTTTTCCTAAAAACAGGTCAACGGTTTCATCTGAGATGTTGAAAAAAATATTTTCCCCATCGTCATTAATATTATTAACATTTATACCAGCTTCTATTAAAATTTCACAATTTTCTCTTGTATTTCCATATAATGAATTATTGCCAGACATATCTCTGTAATTAATATTCAATCCTTTACTGATAGCAAGTTTTAAAACTTCTTTATCTTTGATATAAGCTGCCGGACATAAACCTATGTCTATAGAAAGAGATGCTCCTGCTTCAAGAAGGAGGTTTTGTATCTCAGGCTCATTTTCATGAAGATAAAAAACATGTAAGGCATTAGATGTCACATTATTTACCTGAATTCCATGTTTCAATAACCATTTTACTTTTTCAATATCATTTGTAATTAAGGCATTTTCACCAGCAGGATTGACATCGTTAATATCAATATTATCTTTATGTTTTATGTACTGTTCTTCAGTTTTTATATCGAAAATAGACAACCTTTTCATTATATTTCTCTTTTAATTTTTCATATAGTATAATGATTATACCATATCGTTTGTTGCTTATCTACAGGAAAAAATATGCCAGAAATAACAGAGTTAGACAGCAAAAGCCTTGTTGCTTATATTGAAAAAAATAAATTAAGTGATAAAGAACTTAAGTCCTTAAAGAAGACTAATAGTTACAGCTCAGAGATTCAAGAGATTATTAAATTATCAAAAAAGAAATGGGTTAAATATTTTCTAGAAGATAGTAAGGATATAAAAAGCGAATATAATTATATTTTGACTGCTGCTTATATGAAAGCTAAAGATAAGCTTAAAACTAAAATAAAAACAGAATTAACAGAACGGCATGTTGATGGTAAAATAAAAGATAACACATTTTTTTCATTCATTGAAAAGAACAAACTTTATGAGTTTTTACCTCTTTTTAATGAAAGTCAGCTTCAATCGTACAAAGAATTTTTGCACTTTGAAAATCTTAATAATTCAGAAGAATTCTCTCATTTTTATGCACTCCAGACATCAGGAATGTTTAATTTTTCTTTAGCTCCCTTGTTACATTTTTCAAAATCTATTGCATTATGGGATGGTTTTGAAGACAAAATAAAAGAGTGTTTTTGTTATTTTAACCCTGATGTTATTTCTCTTATAATAGGAAAATGTGATAAAGAAAAAAGCACATCTTTGATTGAATTCTACATCAAAAAACATCTCAGAAACCCTGAACTCTTGTTTGAGATCGAAGGGGCACAGTCAGAGTATGGTAAAGAAAAAATTAAAGAAGAATTCAAAACCAAAATGACATTTTTATGTAAAGATTTAGGTTTGCATTCCTTAATGTTATCACTTCAGAAGTATGAAATTAATATTAATATCGTCGATCCTAAAGAATCTTCTGTAAAAAAGAAAAAGCTTTAATTAAAAAGACCTCTTATGAGGTCTTTTTACATTTATTAGAGATGTTCTTTTGTTTCTATTACATTTACAACCTTCATAGGATTAACATAACCATTATTAAAATAATCCAGCATTTCCTTATCTTTACAGGCAATGGCAGCAAACCCATTTTTATTATACAAGAATAAATCTTTTTTCTTTTTCTTGCTTTCTTTTACCAAAAGTTCAAAAAATACATCTTTATCTCTTGGAATATTATCAGAAGACCCATTATAAATAGTTAATTCATTTTTATAATCTTCAGCATTATACTTAGTGGAGAAGATGTAAGGATACTCATCCATTTTACTATTTTCCCTAAGCATACCCAGAACCTGGCTTACAGCCTCTCCGTGATTAAAAGTATCTTCAACCTTTTTCTCAATGTTTTCAATATAATCTTTTACAGAGAACTTTACTGCTTCATCGTATGCAGTTTTTGTATCTTTATTATATTTTTTGATAACAAAACATTCTTTAGCCATTGCCACAAAATTAGAGGAATAAGATGCCTCATAATAGTATTCAGTATTAGCAAAGAATCCTGAGATATGATAAATTTTTTCTAAAGGAGTATTTTGAGTTATCGTCCAATCCCTCCCTCCTGCAATTCCGCTAAGAAAAGCATTAAGAGATTGACGATTTTTGCATTTTTTACGATAGCCTTTTTTTGCAGTAAAAATAGCATCGCCTTCAATAAAGTCATCTTTTGCTAATGCATGATAACTTGGATAAAAAACGGTTCTGTAAAACAGATTTGGTTTATCTTTATGGACAATAACATATTCTTCGTTTTCATTTAGAGAGATGTCTGAAGGAGCAAAACTATTTTTAGACGAATCCTCTTCAACAGTTGAAATAATTTTAATACGATGTTTGATAAAAACCCAAAAAACTTCTTGCTCCATACCTGTTTTCAGGTTTCTGATATTAGCAATAAGAGCACTTCCACCTTGCTTTGACATTTTATCCATAACAACAAATTGCTCGCCTTTAAACAGAGAATTTGTTCTACTAAAATTGTCAATAACATCTTCTGTCATTTCTATAATGGTATCTTTCTTCATTAAATGAGGGCTGGTCATCTTTTTTCCTTTTATATTATTTCATAATAAATAATTATCCCATAACCATATCTCAATTACAATCTTTTTTTCTTTAATAAATTGTCTTTATTATCAATTACATCACTCAGTATTTTCTTTTCTACACTTTGTATAAGCATAACCCATTCTTTATAACCAGCACACTTTGAATAATTGTCTGGATGAATGTAAATATTTTTTTTATCTTTAACTACGATACCAAAGTGATAAAAAAAGGCTTCAACACCTTGTTGTGATTTTATCTGTGACATAAATGTATTATCAGGATTCTTCTTGTGAAGGTTATAAATAACCTGACTTAGAAATTCACAATAATCGTTCATATAGTTATTTTTATAATGAACAGGTGATGACACAAAATGATATTTAAAAAGTGTCTTAAGAATATCTGATGTTTTTATAAGACCTGGTTCTATATTAGCATTTTCGTAAATTTTCTTTTTAAAAATTAAGGGCAATGCGATAACATCATTTGCATCTTTAAATAATTTAAAGAAAAGTTCCTCTTTCTTATTTTTAAGAAGAATATTATAAATTATTTCAAAATCATTATTTATATCTAATACTTCTTCTTGATTACTGATGTAGAAACCTTTATCTATCATTTTTTCAAAAATATTAATATGATCCGCTTGTTTTTCATGATTAGATAAATCCATAGATAAAATGACTATTGCTAACAATCCCATTTTATCTTTAGTCATTGATTGTGGTGTAAAGAGTTTTATTAAACTTTCAACATAGTTTAAATATGTTGGATACTGCTCTTTTTCATATTTTCTCAGAGCATTTGCTATATTATACTCTATTCTCATTTTAGATCCTTCTTTGCTTAATTAATGCATTTTCATTTTTTTTAATGTTTAATTCTTTTCTTATCTCAGCAGCCTCTTCTTTAGCCTGCTCCTCAATTAAATCACGGTAAAAAGCATCATCAAAAGAAAATGCGAATTCATTTTCACCATTCATAAGATAGTTGTTCATAGATACTCCATGTCTAAAATACTTAATATATAATACCTTTTTTAAGCATTTAAATCCATTAATTTTTGTTGTTTTACCTAACATGAAATGCTATTATTTAATAAAATAATTTATAACGAGGTTTTTTGTGAATACACTTCATACTGTAGATAGCTGGTTCCCACCTTACGAAGAAAAACAACATCACATTTACATCTTTTTAACCAGCCTCAACCTTGGGGGAGCTGAAAAGATAGTATCTGATCAATTGTGGGCTAACCATTTTCAAAAAAATCCGCACAAAGTCACTCTCATCGTGTTGTATGAAAAAGACCGAGAACATTCAATCCCTCCTGATGTCAATGTTGTAAGACTTCAGGATAATATCCATAATGGCAATCTCCTTTTTAAGCAGATTGCCTATGAAAAGTGTCCTCTTGTAGCTCATTTAATCAATGATAAGATTGCTAATTATTTATTTGACTTTGGGATAAAGCTGCACCTTGTTATACATAATGATAAAAGAGGATGGAATAACGACCCCAGTATTTTTTCGCATCCTAACATTATTTCACTTATTTCTGTCTGTGATTTCGTCACAAAGCAGTTAAAGGAAACCACAGATAAACCTGTTATTACTTTAAGACATAATATTCATTACTATAAATATAAGTTCAATCAAAATCATAGAATAGAATTCAGAAATAAATTAAATCTTAATGATGACGATATTCTTATAGGCATGACGGGAAGAATTGTATTGCAAAAAAATTATTTCTTAGCCTTAGACACAATAGCTTATCTTTCAAGGAAAAATCCCCAGTATAAACTGGTTATTCTAGGTGGCTTTATTAAACCTGACACTTACCTGTACTTTGAATTATTAAAAAGAATTAACGAACTCAATATAAAAAATAATGTCTTTCTTACGGGTTTTCAGGATAATGCTCCTGAATGGCTAAATGCCTTTGATATTGCCCTAAATACCAGTCATTTTGAAGGCCTGTCTATGGCAACTCAGGAATTTATGAGAAATGGAATGCAGGTCGTTCTTTCTAATGTTTCTGGTCAGCCAGAAATCTTAGATCCCCTTGAGCAACTACATTTTTTTGATCTTCCTTCTTCTTTAAATACTATTGAGAGTAAATCCTTACATATTGATCTAACTGCTGAAGAATTGGATGAAGAGAATAAAATAAATTTTTTAGAGTATAAAAAACTGGTAAGTGAAATTTCCACATTGATTGTTGATAATATTAAAGAAAGAATTATATTTGATGAAGAGTATCATACCTATATGGATTATGCCATCTACGGAAGCCATAACATATGGAACTCATTAAATTTTATCAAGGATACAGATGCATTTAATAAATCAAAAGATAAAGCTGCATTTATTACTGTCAATTTGAATTTAGGAGGAGCACAACGCTCATTGGTTAATCTTGCATGTTATTTAAAAAGCCAAGGATATGATATTCCTGTTATCATGACACACCAATCTAATTACACTGCTTTTTATCAGCAACTATTAAGAAATAAAGTTGATAGTTTCCTTTGCCATAAACAAAATGATATTTTTTCAATAACAACTTCTTTAATACAGTATATTTATAAAAATAACATCACAACACTTATAATCTGGAATCTTGATGCTAAGATAAAACTCATTATCAGTAAATTACTTTTGAATATAAAAATTATAGATGTAAGTCCTGGAGACTATTGTTTAGTTGAAATGAATAACAATAAGACTTTTCAGGAAGCTGTATATTATAATTCTGATAATTATTTTTCAAATATTCACAAATTTGTTTCTAAATTTGATAATTCACATTTACAACAGGAATATGTAAAAATTCTTAAATCTGATATAAATGTCATTCCCAATGGCGTTCCTGTCAACGAACAACATATTAAACATAATTTCAGAAACAGTAGTGATCCGTTCCGATTTATTGTTGTCGGAAGAATAGCAGAAACAAAATATATCCATAGTATTCTTTCATCATATAAAGAGATTATAAAAAAGCATCCAGATTGTTCGATTGATTTTTACGGTAACATTGAAGATTATAGCCGAGATTATTTTGAAAAATTACAACATGAGTATTATGATTTATTTGATAACCCAAATATAAATTTTAAAGGTTCTATCGATGAACCTATGACAATCATGAAGGATTATGATGCAATAATCGTGTTAGGTGTGCATCAGGGTTCCCCTAACACTGTTCTTGAAGCAGCAGCTTGTAGATTGCCTGTAATTGCCAACGATAGTGGTGGGACACGAGAAGTTATCAATAGCAACACAGGAATTCTCCTTGATGAGAATTTTAAACTGGGTTCTTTAACAGAAGCAATGCTTAATATTATAGAAAATTATTCTTTAGCAGCAACAAGAGCTAATAATGCACTTAACCTTATAAAGTCAGAGTTCTCAATGGAAAAAATGGCTAATTCTTATCTAAACATTATTAAGGATTAAAGTGATAAAAAAAGACCAGATTTCTGGTCTTTTTTATTTATTTTTTCTGATTAGAATGAAGGTCCGCTAAAGGAACTTCCATTTGAATAGGGATCAGAACCATTCCATTCATCTCTTGGTGGTGGAGGCGGTGGTGGTATATAATCATCATCACGGCCAAAGTCATAGCTGTTATTCTGATTTTGCTCTCTACCATAATCAAAGCTTGGTGAATTATCAAAGTCTGAGCGACTATCAACTTGAGGGGATTCAGGTTGATAATCATAATTGTAGCTTCTTGTATCATTCAACTGACCTGGAGTAGAACTTACATCAAAGTCATTAGAAATCGTTACACCTGACTCTGCCTGCATATTATTTACATTTGTAGACCAGTTTCCTACAAAGCCATCATTAGTCTGAACAAGATTAATGTCAGCACCCACATCAAATTCATTGCCTACCGTAATATTAAATTTGTTGTTGTCATCATATGTCATTGTTGTCATTAAACCATCTGAAGAGTTAATGGCATAACTATTTTCACGATCATTGAATTCAAGTGAGCAGGCTGGGTTTTCTTCCTTTCCATCATAGAAAGTTGCCAGATATCCATTTTTCGTTTCTTTAAACTCGCAGCGATCAAAATTCTCAAAACCAGGAATATTTTTGAATTCATTCTGAATCCTGTTTTGGTCTACCTGATTATTAAAATACAGGAACCATGCGATAGGAGATGTAGGTCTTAAGAAAATACCCATATTTGGATAAGCAAACATTAAAGCAGTGATTAAAGGATCTGAATCATCATCTCTTCTGCTGTTATTAAATGAACTTCTTGTTAATGAAGTAGTCGTTTTTTGCTTAGAAGCATTTTTTGTCTTATTACTCTGTGGTTGCACGGGATTATTACTTACAACACTTTTTGCGGGCTGAGCAGATGATGCTGACTTTTCTTCTTCAGATCTTCTTTTCATACGCTCTTCAACATTTCTTTTTTCTTTTTCCATATGTTGATTAATGGTATTCAAACGTCCTAATAAAGAATTAATATCCGGTTCAGCCTGACCTGCAATTTTTTCTGTTCCAAATTGGAAGAGAACCTTCTTTACTTCAACACTAAATGAGTTTCCTTTCAAAATCTCTTTAAGTGCTTTATAGTCTGAATCTTCCATTACAATAGCCGTTTTATCCTGACTAAAAATAGCTGAATTTGTGGGACTTGATTTTATGATAGCTCTATTCTTATCACCTATATAACTTCCACCTGTAGCCTTTCTAATTTTATTTACAGTTTCTTTATAAGTGCCATTTGTATCATAAGCCTCAAATAATTTGTCTGATTCCACATTAACTACATTTAACTTAGTCATTTTTTTAAGAGTTGTTAGATCTATTCCAGCACTGGGAAGTACTACGGGGACCTTTGACATTACTATGCCACCTTCTTCAGAACTTATGGTAAGCTTTGCCGTTTTAGCCGTGTTACCTGTATGTTCTATTTTCACTAAATATTTCATAGCATCACCTTTATTTTAGTTTGACATAATTATTTTACATGAGTATTTAAACTGTGTCTAATTTCTGTTAAAGCCTTTTTCTATTTGTGTTTTTTGCAGGATAATTATTAATATGTTCGAATAAAATATCTTTCTCCTTGCTTCTTATTACTCCATAAAATTCCGGTTCAAAGTTTTCAGCAAAAATATTTCTGAACGTTGTAAACATATCTGAATTTGTAGCTAAAATAAAATTCGATAATTTAATAAAATTATCACGTTCATCCTGAGGTTTTGTTGTGAAAGCATTTATGTATTTTTTTAAAAATTGATTATGCATGTAGATTTTTTCTTTTTCTTTCTGCACAATCATACTGACATAGAGTTTTTGATTTGACTCAACATCAGACTCAGAAATACAACCAAGAAGAAGATTTACTTCTGATAATTCTTGAGCAAGATACTTTAAATTATCTTCTTGTAAAGAGTTTAAGTTTATTTTACTCAACATTTTAAAAAATTTAGTGATAATTTTTTTATCTGCATTTGTTGTTTTTGCATAATCAGCATAGGATAAAAAATCTTGTAATTTTCTCTTATTATTCCAAATTTTCATAGATTCATACATTGCTTACAATCTCCTCTTACTTTTCACTTCAGGCTCAACAATAAATTCTACCTGTTCTTGCAAGATTTGTCTTTCCAGTGTTGACTTCATCCTTTTGTATACATTTTCCTGATTTAGATGTTTCCCAAATGAATCTTTTGAATATTCATAAAATTCCACATTACCATCATAAATATCATCAAGCACTTTGTTTTTTTCTATTGCCACACACTCCATAAGTATGTGAAGCACATTTGGATTTATTTTTAAGCTTACATTATCATGTGAAGGATTTGAATTTTCATCTAACCATAAATCTATATTTCGCAACATATAAGAATGTAAGGCTTTCTTTTTATCTTGCAATTCATTTACATTATCATGTATCAAGTTCGCAACTTTATTAAAATTAGTAAATTTACAGGCTAAAAAATCCTGAATGATAATAGCAGGATGATATGCATATTTTAAATTACTTTGCTTATATGATGTACTGTTTATTTTTTCATTAATGAATGTTTTTACTTCTGGGAGATCCAACAAAGAAACTAATTCTAAAATTTTTTCTTCACCACCGAACTTATCAACATTTTCACTTTTTACTTCATATTTTCCCAGTTTGAAAAGTATTTGTTTTGTATTTGGAAAATAAAATTCTGATTTTTCCTCATCTGATACATTAAACATTTTTGATAAACTGAAAAAATTATCAAGTTCAGTGATAAAATTTTCTGGCGAAGATGTATCCAGACTCATTAAAGTTTCTGCTTGTAACCAATTATCACTAAATGAAATGTTTTTTATATAAGGCACAAGATCTTTTATTGAGACATCTTTCATAAATTCATTAATTGAAAGACCTAAGAATATAATTTCTTTATTTTTTCTATTAATGATATCCATAATAAATTTAACATTATTCTTATTAAAATGAAGGTTGGTAGGTTTTTCTTTAAACTCTACAAGTATATTTTTTTTCTCTCTTAATTCTTTAAGTACTATATCTGCTTGTTCTTTTGTCATTTCTTTTTCACAAAGAAGTATTTGACCCAGCAAATAACCGTATGCTTTTTCAAAAATTTCCTTCTCGAATAAACTATTAAAATATTTTGATTTTTCTATTAACAGAGGCAAACCTTTTTTTAGTTCCCTTTTTAAAATTGGCAGCACCACATCATCTGAATGTGATTCTACTATTGATGTTTTTATAAATAGATTACTGGTATATTTTGCAGCATCATTGTCCGATGAATATTTAAAAACTATGTCAAAAAAAGAAGGGAGATTATCTTTAAAATTTGTTATTTTAAAATCTACGCTGTTGTTTGCATTTTTTGCCATAAATTTTAAGAGTTGATTTCTCTTCGATTCCTCTACTTTTTCTATGTTATTAAGCAAGTAATCAAAATCAAAATTTATAATATTTTTTAAACTAAAAAAAGACAGATTGTTATAACGATTTATTTCAAGAAGTTGAATGTTTTCTCTTATTTTTTGAGTCTCTTCCCCGCTAAAAAGAACCAAAAACTCTTCATTTTTCTTTATTGCCTGAAGAATTCCGGTGGCACCTTTCACATCTGCTGGATGAAGAAGCAAGATATCAAGTTCTTTCTCAAGTTCTTTTAGAAATTCATTAGCATTTTTACCTATTGATTTTTGAAATTGTTTATCTACTTCGGGTCTTAATCTCAAAATAGATGTATTTTGTTCATATCTGCTATCGACAAGAAAATGATATTCCTCGTTTTTATTTAGTTTCTTTAATTGTTCTATTATATTCATAAAGATTTCCTTTCTTTGCATAATTTTATTATAACATCTATTTTCTTACATGAATAGCAATGAAAATAACACTTTAATTTGCTTTATTTTTATGTTATATTCAAAGACAAATGGAGGATATCATGAATAAACAATTACAATTTGCAGCCCTGATTGCAAAAATAGCAAATTTCGAGCCTGTAAAAGACAAAAATACAGCTTTTTTATTACTTGAAAATCTTCAACATTATGATTTTACTCCAGCAGAGTATACTGAACTTTTATCGAAATGCGTCTATAGAGATGTTAAAACCATAATTTCTCTTAAAAATATCTACACCGAACATTATCCAGAAGTTGAAGATGAAGACCTCAGTTTTTTTGCCAGCTTTCATACAAAAATAATAGCACCTGGAAAATTTTTTGTTTTTAACTCTCTTTTTTCACCTAATATAGATCAAAATACATTAAACTTTATAAAAGATATTCCTTTTAGTTATTCTTTTTCTGAACACAAACTGCTTATTTCAGGCGAAGAATATTCGCTCAAAAATTTAAAAAAATACTTCGAATTATTGCTTAAAAGTGCCCAGCTTTTATTTATTGATAATTTCCATGTAATTAATATCCTTCAAACCCATTCAGCTTTTATTAAAAAAGATGAACTTTTAGAATTTATTGATGATCCACATAAAAACCAAGATTTCTTTATTAGCAAAATAAATGAATTTTTTAAAAGTCAGCATGATATTTATATCAATTCACCTCATGAAGAGATTTGGGATAATACGGCTTATTGTGAACTTATTAATAAAAGTTATTTCCCTAAGAATATCAAACAAGAAAATATTTTCCTAAACTGGGATATTGACTCATTAAAAAGGCAGCTTAAGTTTTTTTATTTAAAATCTTCTTTTATTTATAAGGTTAGTTTTTTCCCAGATTATTTAATATCTGTATCAGAAGATAATGATAATATAAAAGCAGAAATGTATTTTAGTGCCGATGAACATCAATTGCCGGAATTTCTCTATAAAAAATTAATTACCCTCTCTATCAACGATAGTGAGATGGAAGCAGAAGCAGAAGTAGACAATCAATCCTTATCTTTTTCGTTGAGTCAACATCCATTAGATTATATATGCGATTTGCTGTGTGATTTTTGTAAAAAAGAAATTGCATCCTGCTATCAAGAGACGAACGACTATTATATTAATCAGTATAAAGAAGCAACCCTTAATAGTCTCAGGCAAATTAATAACATTAATATAGAGCATATCGATGAACTACATTTATCTATTAAGCCAAAAAATCATTTATGGAGCAACAGTGTTGATGTTGAAATAAGAGTATACAGTATAGGGAATACTATATTTGAACATTCACAAATTTTTTCAGCGGATTACTATGACTGGCGAGAATTAAGTAAGAAAATACATATTCTGAATTCTGCTCTTGAGCAATCTTTTATATCAAAAAATATAGAACCATCAGAGAATAACCATTCGCTTAAAAAAAGGATTTAACGAGCGATAACTACTTTAGGCAAAGTTCTTAAATAGCCGTCAAGATAAGATGTTATAAAAGTGTTTTGATAATCCATCATATCTCTGGAAGAGGTTCCTGTATTAGCGCAGGCTGTTAAACTTAGTAATAATGGAACTAACAATATTTTTTTCATAAGACCTCATATTTTATATTTACCTTATCTTTTTAACCATTTTTAATGCATAGTCAAGCTTCCTATTTTAGTTCAAAATGTTAAAATAAAATAAAACTACGAGATAATTATAATGAATATGGAACTTTCAAAAATAGATAACCTTTACGACACATATATTCACAACCCTGAATTACTAATCGCACACCCAGATAAAACAGTGACTCCAGGATTTATAAAAGACTTAAGTTCATTTAGAGATCTTAATAATCTCGATGAAAATAAGACAAAAAAAATGCTTGAACTTATAGACACTTATATAGAAGTTAACAAACATCAAAAACATGCTTTTAAAAATTTTAAAGCAGGGGGTTTTAATCATAATTTGTTGAGCTTTTTTATGCTTCAATATACCACTGATGATGCAATCAAAGATCATTTGTTTACTCAACATAACATGAAACTTTCCACATTAAGCAACAATCAACGACTACAATTCCTCACTTATTTTATAGGAGGCAATTTGCACTCATTAACTAAAGTTGCCTCAACAATTGGCGGAAATGAAACTCGTTATCCAGAAGAAATACTGGTAAGACACAAAAGATACAACCTTGAACATATAGATGATTTAAAGAAATATGAAATAGGAGATATAAAACCTCATTCTAAATTAACATCTGCTTATGCAGGGTGTCTTATGGAGGCTTATTTTCTCAATAGTAAAAACATGAGTGATGAAAGATTTTTAAAATTATTTACTATTGCAAATATTGCTCTGAATGACATCTATACTGGAAAAGCAGGATTTTATTCTCGTAAAGATAAAGCTATGCCTTATTTTTCTTTAGAACTTCTTAATGATATTTTATTACATAGTTTTAAAACTGATTTTCTAAAAGATAAAAAACTGAGTGATGTCCATCAGGGGTATGATACTTTTTACCTTAACTTAAGACGATTTCTTGACCCCAGCGATGTAAAAAAACATTGTTCTTTCTTTATAGAAGAAGTAAAACCTCTCTTTAAAAATAAAAGCGATGATGAAAAATTGAAATTATTTTATTTCTATAATACAACATTATACAATGAAAGAAAAAACGATAATTTTTATGATGACTACCATTTTATGTTTATAAATACTCTGGATAAAGAAAACCTTAGCCTTTATAAAAAATCTATTGATATGGTGTCCGAAAAATCAAAATATTCCACTAGTTACTCAGATCTGTATGACAATATTTATAAACTTATTTATCTTAGAGACGAAAAATTCACTTTGCTTAATAATATTGAAGAAACATCCCCAGAGTATAATATTAAAAAAAGATTATAAAATAAACCATCTTTATATAAGGCAGGACACTGCCTTATATTCTTTTACGATGAATTGAAAACTCGGGTTCTGAAACAAACTCTTCCATCTCCTGCTTTTCTTTTAATGAGATTATCTGAGATATATCTTGTCGTATAACTTCTTTCGTTTTTTCTTCTATATGGTTCTGACCTGTCAAAGAATGAGTGAATTGTTTTAAAACTTGCTTGTTTATATGTTTGGCTATATTTACTTTTTTCGAATAGGGTATTGTATCATCCACAACATCGATTAAAGTAAAGAATGATTTTAATTCTTCACAAAGTGTATTACTTTCTTTATTATCCATTATAGAATTAGCAAAACTTTTAACATACCTGATAACTGGATTTTTACTATATTTAAATGATTCATTTTTATCTATAAGTTCAAGCAAAATATATTGTAAATCACATTGTTGTTGCTCATTACCAAACCAATAAAATAAATCTTCTTTTTTAAAAAAGATATGGAGGATAGAGTCAATAGGTCTGTATTGACTAAAAAAAACAGGTGCATGTTGAATAAAAAAAGATTTATTTTTATTTTTTTCTATTTCTATAATGTTTTTTACAATTTCATTCCAGTTTTCTGTAAAGTTAAAAAACTGTATTGTAAACTTAAGAAAACACTCCGAGCTATTTGTAATATAATTCCTGAAGTTTTTATCAGAATCTAACAAGCTTCGTAATTCTCTTAAGCTATTATTTGACAACAAATATTTAAATAAAAAACAACCTAATTCTGGCTTCTTATTATATTCAAAATAATTTGTAAAAGGCAAGTAAACATCTTCGCTATATTGAGTTTCTGAATACCAGTTTTCAATCCGAGTAATCTTTTTAATTTCGTTTTTTGATATGGAATTTTTTAATATACTATCAATAATTTCTGTTTTTTCTTTTTTCATCTCGCATTCTCTTTTATTTACTAGGCCTCTCCGTAAAGCCCCTTCCTTCAGGTGGGGGATATAAGGAGAGCGAAAGACTTAACAATAATAGTTAAAGTTTTATATTTTTGATTACTGATTACTTTGCTTTTCAACTATTTATAAGGTTCGTTTCTGAATAATTATTTTAACACTAATGTAGAGTCATTACAACAAAAAACAGGTTCTTCTGAATTGCATTCAGAAGAATTTTCTGTTATTGGAAATAATGGTTCTGACATTATTGTTAATAATGAGATTGATTTATCTGAAGTAAAAACCGAAAATCCTGAAGAAAATAAAAAACCTAAAACTAAAATAGTTATAAAAAAAAAGTGTTTTTGGCTTAAAAACAGTAAGACCGGATCGGTCTGAACTTTATGACCTGATTAAATAATAATATCTTATTTGATTCAGCTTAAATGCAAAGGTAAAATTTCCTGTTAAAGAAAATCTTAACAGGAAGCCCCTTCCTTTAAGAAGGGTGATCACTCCACTCTCCATTGATTGCTTTGAGCTGTGTAACTTTATTTTTTTGAGTTACTGTATTCTCTTGTAATTGATCTATATATATTTCAGAATTTGTATTCCTCAGTAATACAAGTAAATCTTCTAAATCTTCCTGAAGCATTACAATATCTGTATCCTCATTAACAGGTATATGTATCTCTTTTATATCAATAAGCTTATTTGCGGTTGTTGCAGTAGGATACATTTCTACTCGTATGCTACCTGTCAAATAAGGATTATATTCGCTTTCTATCTCATGCAATAATTCGTTAATTTGTTGCACTTCTGCACTTTGTGTTTTATTAAGAACTGACATCATGATGAACCTCCATTAATTTATTGTATAATGGAAGCATAACTTCTTTAATGTTAAAAACAACTTGGGATTTCAACCTTCCTTATTTTATTCACACTTGTTTTATAATCTTTTTTTGGGAGCTGAATCTTTTACATTTTCTTTTATATCAAGGTGATTTTTTATAATTCGGGCTTCCTGATGTGGGATGTGCAAATCGAACACATCTCTTATTTCTTCCATTCTTCTTTTTTCAAGTTTTTTTGACACCCATCTAGTGTTCGTTATTTCTTCGAGGCAATATGAAAATTCTTGCTTACTTGTATGATACCTGTATCTAAATCTTCCTTGAACATTACACCCTTTTTCGAGTATGATATTGATACAAGCTAAAATTTTATCCCTTTCTTTCTTCACAGTTTGTTTAGTAAAATGGGATGCCATATCCAGCAATTCAGCACCTAAATCAATAGTTTGTATTTTTCCATTTTTTAAAAAATTAAACAAATCGACATATTTATGTTCAGATATTAAAACAGAAGAAAAACTATTTTTATTATATTTGGGTAATTTGTTAAAGTTAAAATCATTTATTTTTTCACTTACTATTTTTTGTTTTAACAACTCACAGGATTCTTTATATTTTTCATTATGTGTGCTTTCTATAAAATGCAGTTTCATATAAAGACTATACCAAATCTTATCACCATCACTTTTTATAGTATTTATTATCATTGAAAAATAGTCTTCAAAATTTTCGACAGACCATTCTTTTGTCATAGAATCATGCAAAAAAGCATCAAAAGAATTTTCATCAAATACAATATTCTGACTTTGAAGAAAGGAAAAAATACTGCCTAAATTCTCTTGCATTTTTGATAAGGCAAAACCTCTTATAAATGCTGGATTATTTAGATATATATTATAATCATAAAAAAGAGATGTGTAAGAATCATAAGGCTGGGCTATTCTAAAAAATCCAGTATTCTTTTCGAAAAAAGAAGGATTTGCTTTTTTTATATCGCTAAGATCCATTGTTAAATTAAAAAGACTCCTATCAAAAAGATGAAACATTTTCTCATATAATTTAGAATCTAACTTAACCACATTAATATAAAAAAGAGGATTTCGTATAACTGAAACATCTTTGTCTGAAATCTCAGCAATAAGATAATCAAGGGGCTTGTTTATTTTGTCATAGTATAACTTTAGGGCTTCTTCATGATGATGTTTATTCATGAGGGCTATGAACTCTAATTCATCGTTAGACATCCCTGAAGATTCTGTTTTTATTTTAATATTCATCTTTTTTCCTGTATTAATTACATACAAATATTATAACTTAAATTATAGCAGCAGGAAATTAAAATCTCTTTTTGTATAAACTATTAGTAGAAGTTATGTCTTTTTCTAAAATGTTTGTTAACTTTGTTTTTTCAGCAACAATATATTTTTCTTTAAAGACTGCTTCAAAAAACCCATTATCTCTAACATTTTTGATATTCTCAAAAATTGAAGATGAGTCTACTAAATCATTCATATATAATCTTAAAACAATATCTGCTGTATGGTTTATTTTCTCTAAATGCTCTTGCTCACTAATTTCACTTTCACATCCTTGGTCTCTTAAATAACGTCTGATAATCCCAGAATTTTGCTCAAAAACTTCTCTTATTTCAGGGTAATATTGAATCATTTTCTTCTCATTGATAAAATCAAAGTAAAATAAAGAAAGGGATGATAATTTCAGATCTTTAAATTCAGCTTTATCAATTTTTCTTTTCACTACAGCATCACTCAAACCCAAAGGAAAATTCATCAGTATTTCTTCATCAAGTTTATTTATTAAATCTGCCTGCTCTGAAAGATTAGGATAATTATCAAGCCCATTATATTTTTTTATCTTAGTGAACACATCTTCGGTTATTAAACCTTTTATATAATAATCCATATAGTATTGTTCAATATTTTCCCTTTTTACATCAATTAAACTCAGAAGCTTATCGAATATTCTGACATCTTCTTTATTCGTGTTATTAGAACTAAATATTGCTTTAGCAACAAAATTTTTATAAAGGATATAACCACCTATATAATATTCTTTATCTCTTATATACTTCTTCACAAAATCTGGATTCGAATCAATTTTATCCCAAAAAAATTTGTTATTCTTAACTTCCTTTGAAAACAATAAATTTTTCACAACTCTATCAAAATCTATATTAAAATACTGTCCTAATTTTTCAAATGATTGAACATCGAAAAAATTGGTTGTTGTGGAGTCATAAAAAAAGTAAGTTTTATCATTACGGGGATCTTTAAAATATTCTTCAGGTAAAATATTAATCAATGTGTATATAGTCTCATACTTCTTATTTTTGTATAAATCTATGAGAAAAAAATAGAAGTCATTTTTTCTTTGTTCAAGATAAAGCATTTCATCATTATCTAATAATGCATTCTCCATAATAATGCTCATTTGTTCATCTGTACATTTATACAGGATTTTTTGTTCTATAATTTGTTTTATGTTCATTATCACTCCTTTATATACAATTTATTATATCTCTATTTTAATTTTCGATAAATGCTTAATAAAGATAAATTTGAAAAAATAAAATTTATATTCTATTTATTAGTAAACCATGCCAGATTTTTAAAAAAGGATATAATATGAGTCATGCATTAAAAGACGAAGAAATTAAATTTTTGAAAAAACTCGAACCTACTTTAAAAAGTAAATTTATCATTACAGCTTCGGATGAGCAATATTCAGAAGAAAATGATCGATTATCGTCTAAAATAGGTGGGGTTCCTTATTGGCCTGTAAGTAAAAAAGGATTATTTCCTAAAATTAATAGTAAATATGCTAAACTGATTTTCCAGTTAAATCTCAATGAATTAAGCAAAGATTTTAATGTTAAACAAATATCCACTTTATTTCCTGAAAAAGGAATACTTCAGTTTTATTTAGCTTATCAGGATGAGCTTTATGGCTTATATGACGAAAAGAACAAGCCTGTTATTATATATCATGAAAATATTGATGAAGAATCCTTTTTGACCAGTGAACAAAAAGCAGTGAGTCTGGATAATGAGAAAGCACCTTTCAATTTATCTATTAGGGTTAAATTTGAAGAAAGTTCTGAACTTCTGGGGCCACAGGATGAGTTTTACCAACAGGAGTTTAAAGAACTCTTTACAGGTGTAGACACCGATGATGAAGAATTCATGCAATTTTATTATGAATATGATGAATTTGACAATTCAGGTTCAAAAATTGGGGGCTATGCTTATTTTACCCAGTCCGATCCTTTCATTAACCTTGAAGACGATAACAAACTCGTTCTCCTTTTACAACTTGATAGTAACAGTGATGACCTCAAAATGTCATGGGGAGACTCAGGAGTCGCTAACTGGAGAATCTTTGAGAAAGATCTTGCAAACTTAGACTTCTCAAATTTGGTATATACATGGGACTGCGGTTAAATTATTATTGTTAAAAAGAAGGCTTAAAGCCTTCTTTTTTTTCTTGGATTTTCTTCGAGTACATCTTCTTTAGCATATGAAGTATTAATAGAAATAATTTCTTTTTCAGACTGCACTATTAACTGTTTTTTTGCATAGGGGAAATTTTCCTCAGCTATTGTTCTATAACGCGCATTACCATATCCATTTATTACATAAAGATCTTCAAGCACCTTCAAAATAAACTCAAGATGTTTTTGTGTGTTAACTTTTAATTCATTTTCTATATCTTTAATTTCCTTTTGTAGTAAATTTTTAAAATAAAAAATCCAAAACAAATCAATATTTAAATCTGTATTTTTTGAAATATCATGAATAATCTCTATTTTTTCAGATAAACTCACAGTAAGATTACTCAAATAGTAAGATAGTATATTTTCAGGATGCAATGATAGCCAACAATTTACTGAGGTATAATGCCTTCCAAGAAATGATTTAGGGATTATTTTTTTATTTTTAAAAATCATTTCAATTATTTTTAACTTGCTTTGCATATCAGTTAAATCATACAAAGAAGTAAATAAATTATTGTTCTTAAAATTTATAAATTTATCCAGTCTATCTTCTAAAATTTCTACTCTCTTTTTTTCTAAAAAAGGTATTTTAAAAGAACTTTTCATAACATAACTTTCAAACTTACTACTTATTTTTTCCTTGATAGTTTTTGAAGGTATAGAAAAGTACCCAGATTCCATAGTGAATAAAATCATTATAGCTTTTTCGATTTCTTTTTCATCCGTGTAAGGGATATTGATAAAATCTGACTCATCCACTTCAGCATTTTTCAAATAAATACAGTTATCCATTTCTAAAAGAAAATCCCATGAAAATATTTCTACAAAAACCGAAAAAGTAACATTTTCTATCGCCACTGTTTTGTTTTGATTTTTTGCTTCCTTCACAAAAGTCAAAAACCTTTCTTTCCCCAAACTTGAATTGTCTTTTGTCATGAAGGTGTCTTTACCATATAAAGTTATAACATTTGACTCGCAACTTTTTAGTATTTCTTTCTGAACTTTGATATTATTAATCTTTTCATTCTCAAACATATTGTTAATAATGAATCCACCTTCAAATACTAAGGAGAAAAAGTCATTTGAAGTAAATATTTCGCTATTAATGTAGCTCACATTGCTCATTTCATGCCTGAAAAATATTGAAATATCGTTAAAACTCTCAGACTCACTAACTCGGTCTTGTATTATTGATATCAGGTTTATCTGTAGATTTTTCAATAATATTTTAGACTCGTTTACATCGAAAAATTCTTTTATTTTATCAAACACAAAAATATCGTCACTTATATTTTCAAAAACAAAGCATTCTGGATGTTTGCAAAAATACCTCAATAATTTTTTACTCTGTTCTGTATTGAACGAGTTTTTAACAGAAAAATGATGATACAAATTGAATTTAACAGGGAGGCTTCCGTAGTGAGTAAATTTAATCAACTCATACTGATAAGCTTTTTCTTTCAATTCGTCTTTATCAGAAACATGAGAAGGTAAATATTGTGCGATATTTATAATAAAATATATATTATTTATTATATGGTAAAGTTCTTCTTCGCTTAATGGTTTTTGGGGATTTTCTGTAAGATTTAAAGAAAGGTATTCATCCCATTTCTTTAAAATATATAAAATACCTTTGTCATCACCTTTTTCTGTCAGAATCAGATCTATCCTTTCCACAATGAAGCTGGGGTCTACATTTATATTAGCTGTTCCTGAAACCATTTCTGGATTGAGTTGTGTCTTTAAATAGCTGAGAAGTTCATTACATTTTGAAAAATTCATTTATGCTCACTCTTGTCATTATTATATGAAAAGCATAATGAGATATTATAAAAAATCAACCTTATTTTGTTTTTAAAGTTACTTTAAAAATAGTTTCAGGAGATAAATATCTTTTTATTTCTTCAACTTCTGATTTTACCTTTTCTATATTTTTTTCATCATAAACTTTAACATTTATTTTTTGTATATTGTTTACATCTGATAGACTGTTACTATCCTGAAACCTGTCTGTAATAATTTCAACATCACTTATGTTTTTGTTATTTTTGTGAAATGTAGACAGTATCTTTCCTATCTTTTTTAGATTTTTGTTTTCAGACTTGTTCATTTTACTCAACATAGCTTATCCCTCATATATATTATCAGAAAAGTATATTTTTTAAACTAATGTTAGTCTATAGTTTTTTTTCAGTTTCATATTTAATTCATGATTAGAGCTATATTAAAGATTAATAATGATTTGCATAAGAACAATAAAAAAGGTGTTTTTTATCCGTGTTTATGCTACGATTTGTTTAGACATTAACCAACAGGTGATTCATATGAAAAAGCCATCCATGTTGTTATTGCTTTCAAGTGTAGTCTTTCTTACAGGATGTCCAGGGGAAGTTCTTTCTGATAAGGAAGTTGCTGACAAAGTAGCAATATGTAAAGAATCAGGGCAGGCTCCCTGGTATACTTTTGTTAAGCAAGGAGACAAACAAAGCGGTGTGCTTTATGTTGAATGTCGGACTAAAGAATCTTTATCTAAAGAGTCTTCATCTAAAGATTCAAGAAAAGAAAGTAGTCTCTTTGATGATGATACACCAGTAACTTCAGGAGGTATGCCCAGCATGTCGGGCTTGCCAGGCGGACCTTTTTAATCGAAAGCCATGCTATTTCATATTTTTAGCATGGCTGGCTTTTCAATATCTTCATTTCTTATTAAAACAATCAGAAAATTTTATTATTTAAAGAATAAATGATTTTAGTCTCTTCTGAAAGGTACTCTGTAGCACATTCCATTTCCTGTTTAATTTTCTTCAGATAATAATCTTCACAAACATTGAAGGTGATTATTTTTATTTCATGAGGGAAATCTATATAAGCATCATTATGAAATATATCTGTTGTTACTTTAACAGAACTTATGTTTTTGTAGTTTTTGTCTATCTGCGATAACACTTTACCTATTGCTCTTACATTCTTATTTACTGAATTGTTTAAAACTTGTAACATAAACACCTCCAAAAAATTAGCAAAGATTAAATAAACATTAAATAAACTTTACTATTTTTTAACAATGTTCCTATAGTAGATGCTCTATATTCTTAATATTTCCATCTTTTTTGTGATATTAAACACATAACCTGCGCATTTTAATATTTAAATGCATTAGATTTCTTTATATAAATTAAAAATTAAAGAATTATTATAATTATTTATATAATTAACTTGTTGAATTTTTAAAACCGTGTTTTGACTTTGCATATTAATTTAATATAATAGTTCAATTATAAATACAATTAAAGGATAATAAATGGACAAACTAACAGCCGCCTTTGAAAAACTTACAGATGAAGAAAAGTTTCAATTAGAAAAAGCTTTCTTTGAGAATGCATTAGACAAACCTTTTAATAGTTCAGGTAGTGAATTTTTTTATTTATATGATCAGGCTTTTTCTTATGAAAAAAGTGATTTTTTAAATTTCAATCCGTTTAAAAATAAACATGCTGAAGAAAAAAGCATTCTGTATTCATTTTTAAATGATAAACAAAAAAACGAAGTTAATGAATTCTATTCACTTTTTGACCCATTTATGCATAAAAAGATGATAGACACGGCTGAAAAACTTTTGGCAGACAGAAGTTATGCTAATAATTTCAATTATAAAAATTTTTTCTCAGGGCTTGATAGCAAAAGTTTAGGCTTTATCATCCAGGAAAATCAACTCAAACTTAATTTACACCACGAGATTGCTCAAGAAATGGACTCGGCAAATCATTTAATAAATCTGTTTAGTAATTTTGAAAATGCAAGCATATTTAAGAAATTCAAAATAAAAAATCAAAACAATGAAAAAATAGCCTTTCTTTCAAATTCTGTAAAAAGCCCTGTTATAATAAATTACCAAACAACGACTCCGCTTGATTATGCTGTTTCTATAAGGAATACTAAACTTGTCTCTTTTTTAATAGAAAAAGGTCGTCCTGACTTCAGAAATAGTGAAGCTATCACAAGTGCTTTGACTTTAGCACTATTAGATAGAAATAAAGAAATGGTTAGTTATATTTATAACAATCATAATGGTAAAATAGATTATAATAAGACTCGTGATAAAAGGGAATCATTTGGCAAAAATTTGTTAACTGCCTCCTTAATCAATTATATCAAGACACGAGACGATGAAAGTTTTGCTATATTCAAAAATATAGCAGAAAGATCTAATCCCGACATCAATAATAAAAAAGAAATTATTGGAGAAATTTCAAAATTGCTCTTTTTCAAAAAAAATAAAAGCGAGCATTTACAAGTTTTACACAATGTTCTTGATATTGCATTAAAACACAATTTTGATAAAGAAATTCATCAAACAGTTGGTCAACATCTTGTTGATGTAATGTATAAAGGAATGCCTGTAAATTCAGAAGAAATCAAAAAAATTCATCAAATCGTTCAACTATTCAATTATTCACATGGACGGGATTCTGTGTATTGTAAAAGTATTGCTAATCAGTTAAGTAACAATTTTTTCTCTAATACAGATATATTAGCTAAAAAAGAATTGCTTAAGACAAAACTTAATCAGGATATGGCAGAACATCCCGAAATAAAGAAAAATTCAATCCCTAAATAATATATAAAAAGACAGTCTTCACTGTCTTTTTTATTAATCAAAATTCATCCTGTTTAAATCAATAAGGTACTGATATCTTTTTTGACTGCCTTCTTTATAACTTTTATTTAAGTTATTATATTGCTTCTCATATCCCTTAGATTGCGAATAGATATAATCTGAAAATTTATCTTTGTTCGAAAGATAATTTTCATTAATTAATTGGCTTATATCACTATTACTTTTACCACTACTTATATCTGAAATTATTTTTTCTTTTATAATTGCTATACTTTTCAAAAAAATTTCTTGCGGAGTTAATTCATTATCATTCCATTTATTCATCCTTTTAACATCTTCTCTTATTACTTTCATATTTTTATCAAATTGTTTTTCATTATTCTCTTTCAGAATAACATTCATTACAGCATAATTTTTTAATAATTTATCATAATGATAAGTATAGAAAGAATAAAGATAAGTATTGTTTATCTTAAATACTGTATTATTCCAGTCTATAAATCCTGTATTATGATTTATATTAATGAAGGCATTGTAGCTACTATTATAACTTGCTTCCATACGACCCAGTGATATTTTTTCCGAATCAGATAAATTTAAATGCATATATCTTTTATTTATTGCATTCAAGTCGGGAGAATGCGAAGAATCATACTTCGCATTAACATCATAAATTTTAAAATCATTTATTGCATCTGCTCTTACTACGCCAACAGGAATGTTTATCAAAAGTAATAAAAGTAATATCTTTTTTTTCATAAACTCCCCTTACTCATGATTATCAAAATCTATATTTGTTTGTTCTATAATATAACGATAATTTTTATAAGGTTCGGATTTAAACTTATCATGTGCATTTTTCGCATCATTGTACAATCCTTTGAATTCTTTTTCTTTTAATGCATCTATTGCTTTTTTATAATATTCAAAATATTCGAAATATGATTCATCAATAAGTTTTTTTATTTCTATAGGCTCTCTGTTTGATTTTATCCCATAAGCTATTTTTTCTTTTAGCATATCAGTTTTTCTTAATAATATAAAATAGTCAACACCTTTATTTTTGATAATATCTTTATCTATTTCTGAAATGCCTTTTTTGATATCTTCTAAGGTTAAGCCACCATCACAAACTTTATTATAATAATTTTCAGAAAATTCTTTATAATAATAACAAACTGAAGCATAATTATAAAAGATTTTTTTGTAATTATAATCAAAATATGCATATGCATATCCTTTATTAATATGAAAACCTTTTCCATCTATAATATCTGAATAATTAATAAAGTTAAAATTATCCCGCATATTATAAAAAGCCATTGAACTTCTGTTATAATTGTTTGCAACTGAACTGTAGTCTATAATTTCTGCTTCTGGTATGTTTATTTTTTCTCTGTTAAGATTTTCAGTGTAAACATTTTGTTTCATATCAAATAAAGCTGACGATTTTCCATAATAATCAAAAGTTATATTATCATCTACTTCGAAAGGTCTTATATTATAATGAACTCTATCTATTTTTTCTTTTTCTAAAGCAGATAGAGACGTGTCAGCATTAGCTGAAAACAGTGGCATAGTTAAAGGGATAAAAGCTAAAATATATTTATATTTCCAAGACATATTCAATCCTCCTTTTTTTCTTTACATAGTAAATTATTTAACGAAAAACACAATAACAATATATTAGAATTATTAATAAATGTATATTAAATAAGTAATTCTATTATTTTTTACAATAACATGGATGTAATAGATGAAATAATTATTCATTTTCTATTAACAACATGATACTATTACCATAAATATTTCTCATAGAGGGGCAATGTTATGAACGAATCATATTGGAAAAATTTTAACTATTACGATTATGTCAACTCAAAAATGTTGAGTGTTGAGGGGAGGAAAAATTTATCAGAACTTATTAAAAATAAAGGAAGATTTATATCTGATGTTATCTTTAAAGATCCTAATGTTTTAAAGTTAGTTAAATACATGCCTAAAGAAAAGAAACATTCCCTTCTTGATTTTGAAACTTCAAAACCATTTAGATCAATGTCCATGACTACTATTTCTAAAAATAATTTAATTTCTCTTGAACAATTATATGGAGATTCTTTATTCAAAAACTTAACAAAAAATACAGTGTATATTACTTTTGACAATTTAGGTCTTTCGACCTTAGTCCTGATGGCTTTGTATGCTCAATATTATCAAAATAATTCATTAGCCAATTTTTTTAGAGTAGAGGTATGAAATGAACTACTGGTATGACAAGAAAATAAGATGCCGATACTATTCAACCCCTTTAAAGTATTCTCAGATTACTATGCTATCCTCATTGATAGAAAAAAATAGCGATCAATTATCATTTCTCATATTTAAAAACACATCCTTTAGATATAAGATCCTCAACAAAAGTAAAAAATCTTTTTACTTTAAGTGGTTTTTTAATTTTATCAATAATTTCACAGAACCATCGAAGCAGGTCACATATAATCAAAATGTGCCATTAGATGTATTAAGATTTATCGCTTCTATTTATCCTGAAAATATAATGGAAGAATTAACTAAAAATGAAAGCAGGCTAAGTTATAATACTTTACTCATTGACGAAGATGTTCTTTCAGAACTACACGATTATTATTGTTACAACTATGACCGACTACATAATTCTGGCTTTAAAGTTCAACTTTCTAATCAGGAATCCAATGCATTACAAAACGGAAGAATTAAATCTCTTGTCAGTGAAATTTACAATGAACAAAAAATGTTAAAATAAACCTTAGCGAGGTTTATTTTTTCTCTATATACATATTATCAACAAGGTTTTTCAGTTTAGGATCGGTTATGTCTTTGTTAGCATATTTCTGGATCATATAATAATCAATATACTCTTCAAGTTTTTCTTCTTTCTGGAGAGCAATGATATACTCCATATCTGTTTTATTTACATTTTCGGAAATTCTTTGCAAGTCCTCAAAAGAAAGCTGATAAATATCTTTAATCTTTTTCCTTTTGATTTCACTATTTACTAAAGGTGTAAATATGAAAGCTAATCCTGGGATAAAAGGGCCATAGGTGAAAACAAAATTAGTCATAGCCTCGCTATTAAAAATAATATCTCCTACTTGATAATTCATAAGAAAGTGATTTGTCAGCCCAAATAGTATTCCTGATGTTGCTACATATCCAACAGAAGGTAAAACCTTACCTATTCTTGTTTTATAGGTTTTTTTCAAGTATTTTTTGTATTCAACCTCTTGGCTATTCACCTTTTCTTTTTCTACATAATCAAAAAGACCTTGTATATAATGTATTTTGTTTTTCATATAATTTCCTGATAGTAATTTTAATCAATTTAATATTTGTATACAGAAAAAACAAATTTTTTTGATTTTTTTTATAAAAACAATGTACTCTTAATTCTACTACTATTCGTATGAAAATAAATTATAATATTATTGTGGAGATATAAAAACATCATGAATAAATTATCTAAGAAATATATCAAAACAACCGTTTTGTCATTAGCTCTTTTCACAGGAGCAGTTGTTGGATTTAATGGCTACAATCTACAAGATTATAATTCTCATAGAGACCAATCAATAGAGCAAAGAGCTGATAATATTAAAAATATAGACAACTACCAATCATTACAAGAACAATATAATTCATTTAATTATACAGAGGAAGAGTATCAAAAAGATAAAGCTTTTTTTAATCAGGTGTTTTCTAAGAATTATTATCATTTAGGGTACGATAAGCAATTTCGATTAGGTTATATGGAAAATGTTCAAAAAAGTCTTAATGATTATATAAGAATCTATTATCTATATAAAGGGGACACTTCTTCTGCTATAAAAATACAAGAAATATTGCAGCAATGGAAAGATAATAAAATAAGTTATGAGCAACTTACTGAAGAATTAATAGCTATTAGAAGCCAATTATATAAAAACTATCAGGAAAAGATTTATAGTACAGCTACTTTTTATAATTCATTCATGGCGATGGACTCACAACAAACTCAAATTAATAACTATAATAAGATTTTTATATCTAATAATTTAAAGCCTTTTTTAATGGATGATGCTCAGTATAAAAAAATTATTAATGATTATCAAATAGCCTTTAACAAAAAAGACGACAATGCAACAGATAATATGTATCTAAAAAATAATAAAATATTTTCAGATTTTGTTGATTCAATAAAAAATGGAAATGCTAATGACAAGCAAATGCATGACTTTTTTAAAACAATAAGATTTATAAATGATAATATTCAAAAAAATGAATCTTTATATGCTTCAGATGTTAAATACTATAATATAATTGATAAAAATGATATTTTTAGTAAATCTGTCAATGTAATTGAAAATATGGAAAGCAAAAATAACACTTATTACAAAACAATTGTTGAAAAAGATCTTAATTCCGAGCAGAAATCTAATCTCTTTAACTCAAGATATTAGTTATACATTTATTAATTATAGCTTTTTAATTTTTTATAGTTTTATTAAACAAATCATCAAAGGTATCTTATGAGCAGAAAGTTAAAAAAAATAGCAGCCTCCGTTGTCTTATCAGGTGTTTTATTTTCAGGGAGCATTGTAGGTTATAATTCGTTAGCAATAAATAACTATTATCATAATGTTGATAAAAACTACTCTGTACAAAACGAATGGAATGAATCTATTGATAATTATAAACGGTTATCTGACAACTTTAAAAAATATAGTTATTCAGAAGCCGATTTTAAAAGAGATAAAGATTTCTTTAATGTCCTCTATACTCCAGAGTACTACAAACAAGGCTATGATAAGCAATTTCACAAAGGATATGCCTTTAACACTGAACTCAGTATTTTGGAATATCTATCGATATCATTACTTTATCAAAATGATACTAAAGATTTATTAAATTTTAAAAGCATGACAAAAATGATGGCGGAAAGTAAAAAAGACGAATCCCAAAAGGTGATTGATTTTAACACATATATATTAAATAAAAATCGCAAAGGGTTTTCAAGCACTCAAAGTTTTATACGAATGTATTTACAATATCATCCTGAGATGATGGTTAAAGTAAATAATTTTAATAAGCTATTAATAGATAATAAATTGCCACCTATTTTTCCTGATAAAGAGCATCAAATTGAAACTTCAAAGTTAAAAGATGCTGCCATAGGAAATGATGATTTGTATCACAAAATGTTAATAACACAGGGAAAAGATTATATGGGATTTGTCAAATCTATTAAAAATAATGAATTAACAAAAGAACAAGAATATAATTTTTTCAAAGCCATGAGTTATACAAAATATCTTTTTAGCCAAAGAGCTAATATTAATGAAGAAGCTCAAATTAACTCCTATCAGGTTTATAATTCGTCGAATAATGTTTTTCGCTCTACTGTTAATTTATTAACAAATAAAACAACTATTAATAAAGATTTAAGAGAAAAAAATGGACTAGATAAAGGAGCATTATGAAAAAAATAATTAAAGACAGATTTAAAACAATAGTGTTGTCCTTAACATTAGTTTTAACTTCTATGACCGCTTATAATGCCATAAACATTAATAACTATACGAATCTTTATCAAAATAATAAAGAAGCCAAAGCCGCTTGGATAGAAAATATTTCTAATCAGGATAAAATAAATGACATGTATAAAAACTACCAATATTCTGATTTTGATTACAAAAAAGATCAGGCTTTTTTTAATGAAGTGTTTAAGAAAGACATTACCATTAATTCTCTTGATGAGAATAGTAAAATAAAAAATACACGATTTGAAAATGTTGATGAGTCTATAATTTCTTATCTCAAGGTGTACGACAGATATAAAGGAGATATTAATACTGTTTTGAAACAAAAAGAACTCAACAAGTTATGGGAAAAAGGAGAAGTAAGACAAGAAAAGTATGATGAAGAGTATTTTGAAAATATTAAAAGTCTTTATCCTATTGTGAATGGAAAAACATCTATTCCTGCACTTTACACCATTAATTTTGAAATAGAAACTTATGCCAATCAAAACATCAAAAGTTTTAATCAATTATTTGAAGCCGAAAAATTACCACCCTTTATTTTTAGTATGGCAAAATTAAAAATACATAAGGAGAGATCTTTTGAAAATTATAAAAAAGGAGATTATAAGATTTATAAAAATTTTTTGGATCAAGAAAATGAAACCTTTATAGTTTTTTTAAATAAATATCAACGAGGAGAATTAACAGAAAAGGAAAAACATAGTTTCTTTAAAATACTTAGTTTTATTAATTATACTATACATGAGAAATATAAAGAGCAGAAAGATATTTTTTCTTATAATATGAGATTAAAAAGCAACCTTTTTTACATAGGTTCTCTTGATATCCTAAATGAACAAACAAAAATTTATGAACAAATTAATGACAATATCGCTGAAAAACATAATATTTATGGAACTTCACGCGAAAATTTAGACTCTCCCTATTAAATAATGAGGATAATATGAAACGAACCTTTAAGAAAATAGCAACAACATCATTTTTCTCATTAGCATTAGTTGCAGGAACAATAACAGGATATAATGCTATGCATGTAGCTGACTATACAAGTCAGTATAAAGAAGCCCAAGACATCAAAGCTAAATGGATCAGTGAAACAAATAATAAAGAAAAACTTGAACAACAATATAATCATTTTAGTTACACACAAGAGCAATTTTTAAAAGATAAAACTTTTTTTAATGAGATTTTTTCACAAAAAGATTTTTACATTCCCAATTTAGAAAAAACATATTTCTATACCTCTGATTATTCTTTCTTAAAATATATTAAAATTTATAATTATTATGAAGGAAATACAGATTGGATTAAAGAGCAAAAAGAAATAAATAAACAATATGCGAACAAACATCTATCTAAAAAAGAATATAATACAAAAATGGGAACAGATTTTTTAAAATATAATAAAAACTATGAGCGCATTTTAGCTAAGGACTCCGTTTTGTTATACAATTTTCAACCTCCTTACGATAACGACAGGACAGCCGCATTTAATCATATATTGGTTTCTAAAAGATTGCCGCCTTTTCTATTTAATGATGTTGAAATGACTACTCTCGATAATGGTGAAAGAGTGGAAGGAGAGGATCAAATGTTTAAAGTAAATCCTGAGAGAAAAAAATTATTTGATGACTTTTTAATAAAAATGCAGAAAGGTAAAATTGATGAAAAAAAACAATACGAATTTATGAAAATGGTGAATTTTATAAATAGCAAATTAAATGAGAAAATGGAAGCAACCCTTCTTGACAGCACTCTTTATCCTTTATTGCAAAGAAACACCTATGCCGCTAAAGAAATATCCCTGTTAAAACTAAAAACAAAATATTATCAAGATATAGACAATGAAAAAGCTGACAAATATGAATTGTTTGGAAATTCTCGTGATCTACTTGGAACATATATGTGGAAAGGAGATCGTTGATGATTTTTAAAATCAAGAAAGAGAGGGTGTCCTCTCTTTCTTAGATGCATTTTTCAGATATCTATTGTTATATGAAGTTCTAACTCTTTATTCATTACAAGCTCTTTTAAAAAACCATACTTTTTATTCCCCACAAGCTCTTCACTTGTAATAACCATTTTTTTAGTATCTTTATATTTTTCCTTAAATTCATTAAGTTGCTCATAATATTCGTGCTCATCCTCGTCACCCCAGATTTCTTTAATATAATGAGCAAACTCACTTAGTTTAGCTTCCTGCCACATCTTAGAACATTTTTTAGTTAACACATGTTCTTCTTCTTCAAAGCCACTGTCTAACGTGGCAACAGCATTTGCAATTTTTTGTAAGAAAAGAACATCATTTGCATAATCATAAGTTTGTCCAGAAGTCATCACTGGTCTGAACATCATGTTATGTGCTTCCATCTTATCACAAAAATGTTTTACTTCTGCATATTTTTTGATACAACTTTCTTTTGATTCTTCAGGATGGTTTGGTAATAAATCAAGCATAGCTTCAAGTGGATTAAAATGTTGATTAGAGTAATGTAAGTCATAATCAGGACTATAACGCACCATCATTTTTGCCATATTCATTGCTTTTTGAGTTTTTATAACTTCATCTGATTCATTAGAAAAAACAGATTTATATTTTTCAGCCTCTTTAATGCAATCGCTCTCCCATGCTTGATACTTTTTCACTTCTTTATTAAGCACATCATCAAAATTAAGATAATCATAAGCACAATGATCATTACCTGTATAAACCTCGGTAACTTCATTCAACATAACATTATAAACTTCTTCATGAATAGCCATTACTGCTGCAAAATCGAAAATTTTATCAGACATAAAAGGCTTCATAAAAAATTGATTTGCATGAATCATTTCCTGGATTTTTTTAAAGGTTAATTTATCAGCCGGAATATTAACAAACTCATTATCAAAGTTGTCTTTAATATCGTTTTTACGCTCGTTCATTGTATAGCAGTTTTTAAGACTACTCAAAACAACCTGAGCTTCAATAGACGATTCTTCAATGTCAAAACGACCATAATCATAGTAAGAGGCTTTAACACCTAAACCTCCAATGATACGAAATGCTGAATAAGGATAGCTCAAGTACGAGTTGAAAATAGAATCTCTTTTAAGATCAGGATTATAGCTTTTCTTATTAGAGGCTAAAAAGAATAATCTTACTTTACTACCATTGATAATAGGAGTTGAACTAACAGCACAAGTAGTATTCCACGAACCCATATTTAAATCCTCTTTTAATTATTCATTTATATTTAAAATTGACGATAATACTAACACAAGAAACATATCAATTAAAGCTTTATTTTCTTCTTGCATCGTAGACTAAGTAATGTTATCCTTGTCACATCATTTCAAAAAGGAATCAGAAAATGCATTCACATAAAAAAGTTTTCCACTTTCAAAAGAATTTTACCGTCCGATATTGATTTAAATTGATAATCAGAAAAAAATATTAATTTAACATCATAAAAGGAAAAATAAAATGAATGCTTTTTTAAAAGAACTACAATCTCGTGGTCTTGTATCTCAGATGACCAATGAACAATCAATCATTAATCAACTTAATAACGGGGCTACCTTATACTGTGGATTTGACCCTACAGCAGATTCTCTCCATGTAGGGAGTCTTTTACCCCTCATTACACTTTTGAGATTTAAAAAAGCGGGACACACTGTACTGCCTTTAATTGGTGGTGCGACAGGTATGATTGGTGATCCAAGCTTCAAAGCGGTGGAACGCACTCTTAATGATGAAAAAACTGTCGTTAGCTTTAAAAATGCTATCGTAGAGCAGATTAAATCCATTGTAGGTCAGGATGTTAAAGTCGTAGATAATCATGACTGGACTGCAAACATGTCTGTTCTGGAGTTCTTGAGAGATATTGGTAAGCATTTTAGTGTTAATGCTATGATTGCTAAAGATTCAGTAAAAAGCCGAATTGAAAGACCTGAGCAAGGTATTTCTTTTACTGAATTTTCATACCAGTTATTACAAGGCATGGATTTCTGGAAACTTTCTCAATTGCACAATTGCACCATGCAATTAGGAGGAAGCGATCAATGGGGCAATATTATTGCCGGAATTGATCTTATTCATAAAAAAGAAGGCAATGATTTTGTCGCCACAGGTATTACTATGCCTCTGGTTACCAAATCAGATGGCACAAAATTTGGGAAAACAGAAAGTGGGGCTGTATGGCTTTCAGCAGAAAAAACCTCACCATTTAAATTTTTCCAATTCTGGTTAGGTTTATCGGATGTGGACACCAAAAAACTCTTTAAACTTTTTTCTTTCAAATCTGTAGATGAAATTGATGCTATTTTTAAAGAAGATGAAAGCCGTGATAAACCATTAGCACAACAAATTTTAGCAGAAGAAATGACAATGATTGTTCATGGAGAAGCGGCATTGCAGTCTGTGTTAATCATGAACAAGGCTCTTTTTGGTGGCGATTTTGATTCACTTTCTGAAGATGATTTTATCAATCTTGAAAAAGAAGGAGTTCCTGTTTTTACATCTTCTGAGAAAAATATTGTTGAACTTTTAGTTATGACTAAGCTTACTGAGTCTAAAAGATTAGCTCGTGATTTGATAAAATCAGGGGGAATTAGTGTTAATGGTGTAAAAACAAATGCTAAAACTTTTGAAGATATCCAAGCACTTTCTTACTCTAAAACAGATCTTAAGCACAATAAATTCCTTGTACTAAAAAGAGGACGAAATAAATTTATCATCATTAAATCATTATGATTTAAAAAGAGCCATGAAAGGCTCTTTTTTTATTCCTTTTCGATCTTTTAAAGAGTATAATGATTTATCATTTTAAAAAGGATTACTACGATGAACAAAGAATTACGTACTTTAATCAATAATTTTCAAAGCACACCATCAGTGAATGCTCAAAAGGATATTGAAGACTTTTATATTAAGAATTACCTCGAACGAGAATCTATCCAAGAAGATTTGTTGGCTTTTTTCAAGAGTGATAAAACAAAAGATAAAGTTGAATGGCATGTTTTTTTCCATTTTGATTCAGAATTCTGGATTAAAACTTATCTTGCAGAACAGGAAAAAAAAGCTGAAGAACGTTTAATTTTTTGTAAAGAAATGAAAGGTCAAGATGTTTTTGTCGATATGAATGCTGATTTAGGAGCACTGTTTTATAATCGAGCTTTAGAAGAACTCGGAGAAGACATTGCCGTAAAAATTGAAAAAATCTGGCTTAATACTTTTTCAGAATTTCCATATTTTGAAAAGACATGGTTTGAAAATAAAGTAAGACATCAGGAGCTGGAAGAAGAATGTTTAGCAGGAAGTGAGGAAAGTGTTGGATATAAAACTATTCAGACTTTTGAAATTAAGGTTCCTGTAGATGTTGAAATGTCACAACGGGGAAAAATCAACCATAGCGACATTCAGGATACTCCTGAATATTTAAAATTCATGTCAGATAGAATTGATTATTTTAATCAGTTTAATCTTGAAAACTACATGGATATTGATGCCTGTCACTCTGTGTCTATGAGAGTTGAAGATATGACTAATATTTTTACTTTGGAACTTCATGAAGAAGTTGATACCAACGAGTTAAGAAAAGCTTTGCTTGGACAACTCTCTGATGGATTAGGAAGCAATCTTTCTCAACGACCCTTACTGATAAAAGATAAAATCTATTTTTTTAATTTCGATTGTGACAATGCAGGCTTGTTTGAAACTGTTTCACCTTCGATTTCTAAATTTAAAATTTAAAATATTCAAAATAAAGGACTCGAAAGAGTCTTTTATTATTTCCTCAGTTCTGCTTTTAAATTATTCATCAATTTTTATATTAAATTTGATTTCTGTTTTTTCTTATATTATATCCTCTTTGATAACTACTCTTTATTTAAGGATACTTTATGAGCGCAGTAAAACCTGGTTATCACATAAAAACTATTGAAAAAGGTATGCTTGGAGAAAGTTCTAAAATTCTCGAAGAGGTTTTCGAGTTGCAAGATGCAGAAGAACAACAAGTTAAAATAATGCAACTCATAGAGCTTTCAGATCTTGTTGGAGCCATTGACATGTATTTAAATAAACATTTCCCTGATATTTCTTTCGATGATCTTGTTAAAATGAGTAAAGTAACTCAACGTGCATTTAAAAATGGTAGAAGATAATGATCAATCATAACAGTTTTATAGACACTAACCTTATTTTCCAGGCAATCAATTATTATCAACAATTTTATAATCCCATCGCTACTCCTTTATGTGTAGACAAAAACTCTGTTTTCCACACACTCCCTGTAAACAACCCATCTATCAAGCCATTAGCCAGAAATAATAATGATGGTTTTTATTATGTAGGAAGTGCTGAACAATCTTTTATTAATTTGTATAATGAAGGATTGATTCAGGAAGGGGCATATATGGCATTAACCCCATGTCAACGAGATGAATTTGAAGATGATATTCATTTCTCCATTTTCCTAAAGATAGAATTAATTATTATTGGTCAACACAGCCGTGATATAGTGCTTTCTTTATCTCATAAATTCTTCAATCAATATAGTGACAATATTGATATTGTTCCATCGGGCAATAAACCTCATGAATTAGATATCCTTATTAATAATATTGAGGTAGGAAGTTATGGTATTAATCAAATGGTAGATGGAACCCCTTATACTTATGGCACAGGAATAGCTGAACCAAGATTAAGTTATGCTTTACATCATAAAAAGGATTCATTAAAATGAAAAAAACATTAATATTATCTCTTGCACTTATATCTTCACATTCATCCGCTTTCCCTATGTATTTAGCTTTGGATGATGATACTAAAAGTATATCTTCGCTTTTTGGCTACAGATTAGGCTATTATATTTATAAAGATCAGATCGTTTCTAAAATAGAATTACCAGAAGGCGATGAACTTTTAAAAGTAAATCCACATGATGAAAAGAAAGTAGAAGGGATTGATAATTATAGTGTAAAAGTAGATGCTGAAAAGAAAATAATTGGGATTTATGGCACAACCTATTTTTCAGATTCAGAGACCTGTCTTTCTCACTTAGACGGCCTCAAAAAATCGGTAGATAAATCTTATTCTGGAACAATAAAAATCGCCGCATCAAATCCTCAATTTATTGCTCAATATATTATCAATAATTCTCTGGACCCTGAAAGAATGGCTTTTGGATGTACTCAAAAAACAGATAATAAATATAAACTTTTTATCTCGTCATTTAAATATTATGAGCAACAGAATGCAAAAGAAAACACCAGGCAAGATGAAAAATCTGTTGAAGCTGATAAAGAAAAACCCGTTTTTTCACAAAATCCTTCAGACAAAGATAATAAAAACAGTTTGAATTCTTATACGATACTGTGATAAAATGAACACTGGTTATTAATTTGAGGCTAAATCTATGTATATTATGTCGGCGAAATCAGTAAATGAAATGTTAAAAGAGGATGCTCATCTTGATAAAAATATGCTTTCTAATATGCATATTGAAAGGGTTGAGTTTTATCGTGAAAATAAAAATACTCAACTCTCAGATGATCATCTTTCAGAAGCCATCGCATTTATTAATGATGAGTTAAACATCCTTCTAACCAAAGAGCAATTCATTGAAATTATGGATTGTTTTCCTTATGACAAAATTCTCTATATTGAAAGTGAAGACACCTCTGATGTTTTAACACCTGTATATTCTTTTATCGCTGGATGCACTGCTCCTACTTATGGTGATGAAGTTGATATGGAAAAGTTTTCAGAATATGTTCTTGAACAGGCAAAAAAACTGGGATACCACATCACGATTTAATTTTTTACATGTGAACATTGTTAATGATTTAAAAACCCGTTAAAATATTATTTTATGGAGGATCACTATGTGGCAAATTTTAAAATCTTCTCAGGATGCTTCTGTTAACTTTATCAAACAAAGTCCCGATAATGGGATGTGGGAGGCTCGATTTGTTCAGCGAGTCCCAGAATACTTTATCACCTATTTATCTTCTCACTCAGGCTGTAATAAATCTTGTCGTTTTTGTCATCTTACCGCAACCAAACAAAAAATGATGACTCCAGCCTCAAAAGAAATTTATCTTGAGCAGGCAGACCAGGTATTTTCATATTATAATGAAAAGGTTCAAAATACAGGACAAACCGAAAAAATTGTTAATTTTAATTTTATGGCTCGCGGCGAACCTTTAGCCAATCCTGAAATTCTTTTCAGACCTCGACCTTTATTTGATGCTTTATCCCTGAGAGCAGATAGGTTTTCACTTAAACCACAATTTATGATTTCTTCAATCATACCTGAAGATTTTTCAGGAAATCTTACAGATATTTTTTCTGATGAAAGAGCAACACTTTACTATTCATTGTATTCAACAGATGAAAAATTTAGAAAAAGATGGCTACCTAAAGCAATGAATGCTCATCTTGCATTAGATAAAATCGCAGAGTTTCAGGCTGAAACTGGGAGACCTGTTGTGCTTCACTGGGCTTTTATCGAAAATCATAATGATAATGAAGAGCAGCTTCATAAAACAATGGAAGAGGTTATAAAACGAGGAATTAAAGCAAGATTCAATCAGGTAAGATATAATCCTCATAGTGATCTGTATGGTGAAGAACCAAAAGAAGAGAAAGTCATTCAACTTTTCAACATTGTAACATCATACTTACCTGACTCAAATAGCCGAATTGTTCCACGAGTAGGTTTTGATGTCAAAGCTTCATGCGGAATGTTTGTTAGTAAATAACTTATTAATTAATCATAAAAGGAGGCTTAAGCCTCCTTTTTTATAATCTTTTTTTACGAACAACACCTGAGCCAGAGCTTAATTCATCAGATTTATTAATATTCTCCATGATTTTTCCCTTTTCAATCTCACAATAGACTTCTTTTAGTTTTTGATTTAAAACAGGGTCTTTTATGACATCTATCATTGGAACATTATTTTGAGCAAGAATATAAAAGATATCCTTATATTGTTGCTTATGTATTTGTATTAAACTTTTTCCTATAGGTTTATTATAACCGTTTGCTATTATTTCAAAAATACCCACATTTTTCTTTGAATACGGATCAGTATAAAAATCATTAGGATTAGCTCCTAATTCGAAAGCAACTTTCATCATCGATTGGATATAGTCATAGCCTTGATAGAAATTTTGATTTTTTGTTATTTTATCAAAACGATCTTTGATATCTCTGCTTACAAACTCCTCACTCAAATGAATAATCAAACTTTCAGTATAAGATACTTCTTCTTCCCCTGACGATGTAATAGCATTCATCAGGGAATTTATAGATATTGGTGCCTTAGTCTTTTTAGTTTCTTTTCTTTCTTGCTTATAATGAATATCAGCACCCTTTTCTACCAGAAAATAAAGATAAACAGGATCGTAGCAGTGTCGCAGTGCCATACTTAAACGAATGTTTATTTCTTCTGAAGATTTCCCCACACTCATTTCACTTATCACTTTTTTTATTAATTCATCAGCATGAGGAAGGTTAACAGATGTATTTAAAGCTTTTTGGTCGGGTTGAAATTTCCTTTTTATATTATCAAGATAAATAAGTCCCAAATTGGCACTTCTTGTTATTACCATAACTTTATTAAAACAATCAACAGGGCTTTCAATATCAAATGTTTTGTTTTTACCCAATAGATAGTGTAATTTTGAAGCATTATTATTTTCTATTGCCTCTACTATCTGATTTCCTCTATGTTTTTCACCCATTTGAATAATAAAATCTTTAATCATACATTATTCCTGTAAAATAAAACTCTCTTTATTTTAACATCTTTTTTTACAGGAACAAAATCGCTGCTATAATCTTTTCTTTGGTATTTCATTCTTTTGATAAACGAATACATCAGGATATTTTTGACCTACTCTCTTTTCAATAAACTTTGCATAATTATCTTCAAATATAGGATGATAATTAAGATCACTTCTCAAGTCTCTATTTCTCGTTGTTTTTAAAAAATTATCAAGAGATTCATTAACTAGTAATATATTTTCAGGATTTATGATTTTTTCATCGAGCAAGGTTTTAACAAAGTCCACATATTCGTCCATATAAGCATTTACTCTTGCTTGCTTAAGAATTGTAATCATCTCTTTATAAGGTTCATGATTCATCTTCTCATAGGCATCATTAACATTAAAAATACCAGCTTGATTATAATTTTCTACGATAGAACTAATTATGTTTTTCTCATCTTCTGATAAAATATCTTTATATTTTGTAATAATAGCATCAGATAAAACAGAAATATTAATTATATTATTCATCTCGAATGTATAGGGTAAAAATAAGTATTTTATAAAATCCATTTCCTTTATATTAAAGTTATGATTATTAGCTTTCAAAATAGAATTTAGGATAGGGTAAATATAAACAATATTCTCATCATTTTTCATAAAATAATTTTTTAATATTTTCTTTTGGTCTGAATTAAAATCGAGTTCAATTTTATTAAAATCAAAAGTCTCCTCAATCATATCTTTGATTTTCATTAATAATATTTCTTCTTTAGGTTTTTTATGACACATAAAAGAGAATATACTTTCTATATTGATAGAATCTTTATATTCTTTACATAATTTAATAAGGTAATCTGTTGACTCCTCATGATAATAATTGAAATTATTCATGATAACAAAAGGCAGATAAGCTTTTTCTTTCTCAAGAAGAGTATAACCATTTTGAATTAACATAAACAGGCACTCTGTGGTTGTTCTACTATTTAAAATAGTTGCAACAGGACTAGCCTCTAAAGACATGTTATTTTTAGATTTTCGACTCGTAAAATCGGGGTAAGTGTAATTATTTTCTTTTTGCTTAACGATATTCCATATTTTAGGCAATTCATTTTTATTCTTTTTAATAAAAGATTTTAAGTTTTTTACAGGATTAGGCATTGTTAGTGTTTTTATAAATTCTGAATAAACAGGATCTTCAACATCATACATTGAATTTATCGTTTCAAAATTTTTCCTGTAGGAATTTCTTGTATTTAAAGCTTCAGCCTTTATGACAAGCTTATCATCTTCGGTTAATTCTATTTTACCTGATTTTATCTCTTCAAAAAATGCTCCAAATAATGAATGTTTTATCGCTGTAAAAAGATGAGTATTTTTAAAACTTTTATTATTCTTATCATTAATGATAAAATCGATAATATTATCTTTCCCTATCTTTTTTTCCAGAGCATCATAAATATCTTTGCCAAATTCATAATATTCGTTGATATTCATGAAATCGGATAAAAACTCAATATTTAAAAAATCGAAAAGTAAATCTGATTTTATAAAATCCTTCTCAAAATCTGGACCTGTCCCATTGTTACTTATAAAGTACAAAGCTCCATCATTTGAAAATGAATCCGATAAAAAGTATTTATTCATCTTAAAAAAGAAATCAAACGAATAATACTCTTGAACTATATTTTTATTTTCAAGTAAAAAATCAACCAATATTGCTTTTTTATAACATTTAAATAAAAAAGAATCAGAAAAAAATACATCTTCAGTGGCTTCTCTTTTTAAAATATTAACAATATCTTTACTATCAAATTTACTTGTCAGATAGTTTACTTTTAAAACATAATCCTCTCTTCTCTCACGCTCATGTTCTTTTATATAATTCTCGAAATTTTCTATAGAAAAAAGGTCATGCTTTTTATCAAATTTTATCAAATCATCAGGTTCTAAGGACTTAAGAATTTCAAAAGTTGCTGACCGGGAATTAGGTATTTTTAAGAATTCTTCTTTTGAAAAAGGGATTGCTTCAACATCAATATTTGTGTGAGAAGAAGAGCGAAGAGCATTATAAGCAGCATTTAAATCCATAAGAGACCTTTATTTAAATTGTGATATATGCTTATATATTATCTTTTTTTAGTCAAAAAATCCAGTTTTATTTTTTACTGATTCATCTTTTACCTAGACTTTGAGTTAGCACTAGAGTATGATTTACATCTTAATTTAGATAAGAGCGAGCTAAAAAAATGATCATCGTTTGCACTTTTACTGAAAAAAACAAAAGAACCGGAATTAATGAAGAGATAATTAGCCACGGTATTGATTACAACACTGGTAAAGTCATTATTATGGAGCAGTGTCCCATTTCAAAAATCAAAACAGTTTATAGCAAAGAGTTAGGAGAGCATATTCTTCAGGAGAAAAAGGCATGAATGATCTTATTAAATTTTTAATTTCTTCATTAAAGCATTCTATTAAAATGAATGAATGTTCAAATGAATATCATTATACTGAAAACCTCAATATTATTGCAGATTTGATTCAAAGAAATCAATACCAGACGGCTCTTCATATTATCAAAGATGAATTAAAATTTTCTTTTTATGATGAGAATATTTCTGAGACTCAGTTAACGGATATGCTCTATAAGGCTGTTAAGGAAGAATATAAAGCTTATCTTACTAAAGAACAGCAATTCTCTAACATTATGCTCAGTGAAATTTTAAAAAACAAAAACATTAATCCTCCCTGCAATAAAAATTTCCTTATTGAAAATGAGCAGTATATATCGGATTTTATAAATAAACTTGAACAATCTACCGTAGAAAATAAAGAAGCTATTATCGTCATGGCTAAATTAATTCTTGACCAACATCTTTCTTTAGAAAAAATTAAGTAAATATATCTATATTATGGAGGCTATATGCATTATTTAAAACCCGGAAGTGTTGAATATCAAGCAGTGAAAAATGAAATTTTAACCACTCTTGGTGTAAATAAAATTCAGGATATTAATCCAGAAAAAGAAATTAGAAACCGTATCAATTATTTAAAAAACTACCTTCGTGATACAGGAATGAGTGGTTATGTTTTAGGTATTAGTGGGGGAGTTGACTCTACAACAGTAGGTCGTCTTTGTCAGATTGCTGTAGAAGAACTTCGTAATGAAGGATATCAAGCTAAATTTGTAGCTGTCCGACTTCCTGCTGGTATACAAAAAGATGAAGAGGATGCTCAGGCTGCAATTAAATTTATCAACCCTGATGTTCTTAGCACAGTCAATATTGGTGAAGCTGCAAATAATTTGAGTTCTCAGGGAGTATCTCAAACAAAAGACTTGCAATATTCAGAAAGTCAGATTGACTTTATCAAAGGAAACATTAAAGCCCGTTTGAGAATGGTTGCACAATATCAATTAGCAGCACTTCATAATTGTCTTGTAATCGGAACAGATCATAATTCTGAAGCTTGTATGGGATTCTACACAAAATTTGGCGATGGTGCTTGTGATCTTATCGTTCTTAATGGGCTTAATAAACGCCAGGTTCGTCTCTTGTCAAAAACTTTAGGCTCACCACAGCATTTATACGAGAAACCGCCTACAGCCGATTTAGAAGAGCTTAATGAAGGCAAACTTGATGACGAAGGTTTTGGTTTCACCTATTCATTGCTTGATGATTTCCTTGAAGGAATCGATGTAGATTTGGATACGGAATCAAAAATTGTCAATCAATATTTTAAAACTCAGCATAAAAGAAACCTCCCTGTCAGCTTTTCATAATTAAATGTTAAAAAAGACTCCCATAAAGGAGCCTTTTTTATGACTTCTTTTACATTACCTTTTTAGATTGACTCATTGATAATATAACCTTTATAATATTACATCTAACCCTAATTAAAAAGAAATAATCTATGTTTGAATTTAAATCAATTTTTCGTGAAGCTAAGCAATATAATAAAGATAACAATACATCTTTGACTTATCTTGAATATTTTATGCTTCAGACAAAACATTCAAAGTCATATACCAGTAGTTATTATTATATGATTGCTCTTGACCTTAAAAAAGTTTTAAAAAGTATTAACATTTCAGATTATGCTCTTTTAAAATTAAAGGAAAAGGATTTTACATCATCTTCTTTATGGGATGTAACGACCCTGCATATTAATAATCGAAGTGTGGGGTGCTTAATTAAAGAAGATGAACCATTGCCTTTTTTTTATGATATGCACACTCAAAATAAAAAATGTGGCCATTTTAAATTTCATTTTTCAGCGAATCAATGTTTTATTTTTGATGAAAATTATAATTATCAAACTTTAAATAAATATGTACATAAATATTTAAAAGATCACAACAAAATATTTATCACTAACGAAAATTTAGCAAAATTATCTGAACTCTTATTTCAGCCTAAAGTGAAAAATACTAAAAATGATAATTATATTAATCTTGATGAAATCTTATCATCTTCAAGAAAAACAAAAAATTTACTATCTTTATTTTTCAACACAGATATACAAGATGATTGTTTCCAATCAATCTTTAATGTTTCTAAAAAAGATATTATTGAATTTTATGGCAACCAATTAAAAACAGCCGATTTCCACATTCCTAAAAAACCAGATAATATTTTTATTTATGGTAAATTTATAAAAAATATCCTTGATGAAAAATTTGGTGGATTAGTCTATTCTGCTCAGAAAGATGATAAAAGTATTCTTTCTACATTTTATGTAGGGAAATATCTTCATGATGATTTAAAGTTTGATAATTTAAAAATTTTAGTTAATAAGAAAACAGCTTATTCTTTGGTTAATGATGAAGTTCTGGGTAGTGAAATTTCAGATGATGTATTTATGGATATATATAATTCTCTTCAGTCCATTTGTGAATATATAAATCAACAATCACCGCAGACTAACAAAATCATTAATGAGATTGTTTTATCAGCATTTGAAAATTTCAATATTCAACATTTTGATAATCTTTTAATAGAACACAACATCGAAAAAAGCAGTGATCTGTATAGAAAAATTCCGTTTAGCATTAAATCTATCAAAACTCAAATTGAAGGAACCTTTACTTTCGATGCTATCGAATTAAAGTGTTTCAATATAGATGATAATTTTACACAGTTTAATAGAATAAGACTGCCTATGGAAACTAAGAAAAGTATAGAGCATAATATCACTGCTATCAGGTCAATTGCTGAAAAAACTCTGCTTCAGGATATTGTTTCAGAGGATAGCAAGATAAATATTAAAAAGAGATTATAAGTTAAAAAAAAGCCCTTTTCAAAGGGTTTTTCTGTGACACATTTTTTACTTATTGAAACTTACTTTATTTTGTGCTACTTCATTATCTACATTTTCTATTTTTTTCTTTAAACTGTCTTTTGACAAAATCTGACCGCCCACTGGAACACCACCAGACACTATTTTAACACCTTCTTCCAGATCTATAGAAAATTCTTCTTTTTCATCTGACATAATTAACCTTTTTATTTCAATATAATTTCTATGAAATCATCATTAATGATATTTGTATACTTGCTTGGTTCTTTATAAACATTTTTATAATTCCCATTATAAGAAAAATTCATCAAATATTTATCCAGAGCCTGTTCTCCAGGAATTCTGTTTATCACATGACCATTAATTTTTATTTCTTTTATGATATTTCTGTTTTGTTTTTGCATCATAATCTTGTATGAAGATCTATAATTATCGGTCTTTAAGGTAATCTTCTTTTCAAATTCTGACCATTTATACTCTTTATTTTGATCATCAGGGAAAATAGAATTAACATCAGTTAACATTGATTTGATTTTAGATTTATCATTTTTAGCAAAAATATCCAAATGATTTAAAACGGCCACTGTTGTATCACTATATTTTTTATATTCAATAACTTTATTTATAGCTTTATATACAGGAAGACAAATGAACATTGCAGCAAGAGAAAATACAATTAGTTCTTTATGTTTCCATGAATTATTTTCTTTAATCACGTTCATATGAACACCTTTTTTTGTTCTTCTTTAAGAGAGAGAATTAAGCCTTTTCTTTTTTCACTATTTATTAACTGTTCATTTAAATAAAGAAGTCTATTTTCCTCTTCTTTTTGTATTTCAAAAATTTCATTTTTAATGGCTTCTTGCCACTTAATATTTGGTTTATTATTTTTGTAAGACATTATATTGTTATATATGGAATTTCTAAAATATTTATTTTTTAATATAGTAATAAAAAACTCGAACTCTTCTGACGATATTCTTTTACTTAGTTCAGAAAGGGAAGTAAGTTCAAAATCTACATCTCCAACTTTTAATCTTCTGAATTAGAATCTACAATATTCATACAGTTTGCGAATTGCCATAGGGACGCAACTGAAAAAAGAAATGTATTAGACATAATAGATATTAAATCACTATTGATAAAACTTAGAAAATTAGTAGACAACATTATAAACATGTATAAAAAGCTAGGCTTAAAAGCCTTTAAATATTTTAGGTAAGAAGTGCTATTTATAACTTCAACTTTATCTTTATCTTTTTCAACTTCACTGATAATATATTCCATTATTACCGGATGGTGATGGAGATACTTTATTATGCGATCAACTTTATCTTCATAATCTGTTTCTTTCATTTTCACACCTTTAAATAATCATATTTATTTTTTGAAAGAATACAATATCGTTGTTCTCTATTCAAATTTATTTCTCAGTCTAAAAAACATTCAAATTTTTTGAAAGTCTCCAACAAAAAATAACACTTGAAAAAATAACGGAAGCAACTATATTATAAAAACTGTGATGAAGATCACTAAATTAAATCAAAATAAAACAAATGAGGTGAAATATGAAAAACTTAAATAAATTATTAGTCGCTACAACTTTGGCATTAACTTTTGCTTCTGCTGGTGCATATGCAGAAAGTGGTGATAGCAATGGTCTTGATAATGTAGAACATACACAAGGTTATAAAGCTTTTGCTTCTCAATTTGAAAATACAGGCAGTGTAGAAGCAGAGCAACATGCACAAAGTGTTAAATCTGATTATGATAAATATCATCGTGGTGAAATTACTGCTGATGGTCAATGGCGCAATGATAACTAATGATTATTTAAATGTAAATCTGATGAAAAAGACCTGAGAAGGTCTTTTTTCATTTCGTTAACATTATTTTTTTAACAAAAAGAGCCTAATCTGACATTTTTATTTTCACAATATTGTCGTCTTTTTGATTTTCTTCCAAAAATTTTGTATATAGTGGGGAAAGTCTTACTGTATTTAAGTTAAATTTATTTTCTAATTCAGGCACACCTTTAACTTGCAATTTTTTGTCATTCAATATGATATATTCTACTTTTCTTTTAGCTTTCAAATCATAAAAAGCATTCATCATTATGCTTATATTTCTTTTCTGAACTTTTATTATAAAAGTATGGCTCGCCTTATCATAATTTATATTTACATTTCCTTTGTATTTTTCATTATAATCCTTAATTTTATCAAGAGAATTAGCACTTTCATGTTCTACATTTTGATACACAACTTCTTTCATATCTGTTTGAAATTTTGTCCCAAATCCTAATAATGCAATAAATATAATAGGAATAAATAAAATAGTTGTTGTAGGTATAGAGCTGATATCATCTGTTTTATCTTTTTTGTTAAACCTTGATACTTTTAATTTCATTTATTATTTCTCCTCATTACTCAGAGCTTCAACAAGAATTTTCTTTTTATTCAAAGACTCTTTTTGCGATTTGTAATATTCATACTGACTTTCTACATGGTTTTCAAAATCTATCAAATGCTTTCCTATTTCATCCTGAGATGCTTTATTATTTTCAAGCACTATTTTTTCACTTTTTATCGAACCAAAACTGCGAACATCTTCCAGTATATCCCAGCCAGTAATCTTTCTTTCTTTCAATAACTCCAGCAAAAAAGACATTTCCTGTTCGTTGCACAAATCTTTTATTTTTTTAAAATCCTCATCAGTAAGATCAAGGATGCCATCATTTTCTATGATTGAAATAATTTCGCTTTTTAAATCTTTATTCTTTTTGTTAATTATTTTTATAGCGACGCTTGATATAATAGTAGGACTCAGTATCAATACACCTAGAATACTAACACTTATATCTCTATTTCCTCCATCTAACATAATATTGCCTACACCTACAAATGCAGCAGCTATCGCAGTGACTAACCCTATATTTCTCAATAATCCAAATAAAGATGTTCGGCTATAATATTTATTCATTTTTTTAACAAGCTCTTCGTTTCTTTCTATTTTTTCTGTAAAGAATTGCATTATCCTTTTGTTTTTACTGATATCTGGTCTTCCAAAAAACATATTTCCTCCTGATAGACATCTTTTTAAACTGTAAACAGTTTTACATTTATTAATCAAAAAGCAAGTTTTTTTAATAAGAGCTTACTCTATATTTATTCTTTGACAAAATAGTTCTGGTATATCACTTATAATATCTATATAATTAAGTTATATGATTCTTTTACAGAGATATAACTTTATGAGTGATATGAAAACCTTTTCCTATATAGATAAAAATATTATTTCTAAAATTTCTACTTTAAATGAAAATTACTCCGTTACTTATTTTGAATATTTTAATGAAAACAAAGATATATTTGCAACCGAAATAGCAAATGTTAAAAACATAGACGACATCTACTCAAAACTTTTCATTGCAGACTTCTGGAAAAATTTAGAGGAAAATAAAAATAAGGCGAACTTTTTCGTAGCTGAAAAGAATCTTATCCAGGATGTATTTAAAAATTACACGTTATCATTTGAACCAGATAAAATTTGTTTGACACATATTAATCATACCAGACAGCTTTCTTTTGAAGTTTCATTTAATTATTCTAAACAAAATAAGAATATTTATTTAGATATAAACATACATAAAGAGGTTAACTTATTCAAAAAAGAGTCTGTAGGAGTGTTTTGGAGTAACATGTCATTGCAAGATAAAGAAGAATGGCTGAAGGCTAACAAGAAATTATTGCTGCCTTCAATAAACTCTTTATTTACTGTTACAAAAGAAAATATGAGTAATTTAATGAGGCAATTTGTCGCTTGCTCTTCACTTGAATTTATAGACAGTGAAAGAATCCAGGAAAGACTTTTTCCTATTGATGTATTTTCAAATGACAAATGTAGTCTCGCTGAAAAATTCATTAAATCAGAAAAAATACTACAATCTTATAATGGTATAGCTCCTTCTTTTTCCTTACAAGGAAATCGCCAATTATTTTTTAGCTTTCAGGATTTATATTTAACTCTTTTTGTGAAAGATTTTAAAGAAAGCAATGATCTTTATTATAAGTTCAGTAAAGATTTTAATGTTGTGAAATTAGAACTACACCCTCTCATGGAACATCGTGCACCGGATTATTTCTTTAAAGTAAAAGGTGATAATACCAAAGGATTCCTTGAATTATACAAGAATGAAGAACCTTTCCTTAAGTTCCCTCTTATGTCAGATATCAATCATGTAATTAAAATGACAGATGCTATCATTAAAAGCGATTATATGACATCCATTGCTACCGATGAAGAAAGTCTGAAAGAATATCACCATACTATGCAATACTATGTAGATACTTTTTTAAATTTATTTCCAACAGAAAAAGAAAATATTAAAGTAAGCTATCCTGATATTAACGAATATTTATACGACAGCCTGTATTTAAAAAGATTACGTTTTGAATTATCTTATAAAGGGAATCCTTTTTATTATGGTATTACTAAAACTATTACTGATATAAAAATCAATAAGGAAGAGATTTTGAGGCTATGGGAACAGCAATTTTTAACAGATAAAATATCGCCTTCTTTACCTGAAAAGAAAAACAAAAAAAGGATATAAATAATGAATCATATAGAACATTATGATTACGGAAAGCATTTTCATTATTTATTGAGTTATATTAAAAAACAAAACAAAGATTATAACATAACTCATTTTGAATATTTTAAACTCAAGAAAGTTTCGTTATGTAAAACTTTATTAAAAAATCATAATATACTTATTGATATGGATATTCATACTGCTGACATTTTGGGAGACCTTTTCAATACTGATTTTTCAATTTTGCAAAAGGCTAAAAATATTGAATTAAGCAAGCAAGGTATAAAAGCCTTTTATATTGAACTATTTTTATCTCAAAAACCAGAGAAAGATAATATATTTCGTAATAAGAAATTGTATACTGGAATTAGTTTTTCTTGGGCTATCTCGTTTGACATGGAACTACATCATGATTTTTATTATGATTTTGAATCAGACCAATGTGTCTTTTCATTTAATAATAAAAAATCGAAGTATTATGATTATGATGAACGACATGCTAACCTCTTTATGAAGCAATCTGAAGAATATAAATATCTTTTTTTTAAAAATTTCAATAACTCGTTCACTAAGAATAAAATAGAAAAAAAAGTGAATAAGGACAGTATAAATTCAATTTTATCTTATTATGTGAATTATGGGCTTAGTAATTATTTTTTGTCTTCAGATGAAGTCATACAACACCATATCCTCAAGGATAAAAAAGAGGCTGAAAGTTACTTGGAGCATTTTATCAATAACCAACATCAGTACACGACAGAAAGAATTAATGAAATATATTCTTTCTGTGAAAATGATAATACTGATCATTATATTTATTCTTTAAAAAGCTTGGTTTTGGAATGTATAGCAGAAGATCTCAGAACAGAAAAAAATAATTTTATAAAAAAACAGCATATAGACACATTGGTTTTTCAGGTAGGTTACAATAATACAATTTTCAGAACAGATGTTGATTATTATCTTAAATGTGAAGGTGATGAGCATAAAATAGAAGGATTTACTTTATACAAAGACGATCAAGAGTTAAAATACTTTGATTTGAATAAAGATTTTTTAATTCAACTGAAAGATACTATTTTAGCTGATACAAGATTCATTTTCACACAACATTCTCGGTATAATATGATTTTTAACGATCATGTTCAGAATAGATACATAAAACCTTTAAAATTGGAATTACAAGCTTACCTTTGCAAATTTATGGATGAAATTTCATTCCACCATATTCCATTAAAAAACCTTTCACTTCAGGAAATTAATAGTAATTTGATTGAGATAAGTTTCTATTACAAGAATAAACCTATAGGAGATTCCCTAATTTGTGCCAATAAAATTGATAACATTAAGGAATTAGGTTTAGATTTATTAGCCAATATTGAAAAATACGAAGTTAGTAAAACATTAAATAATGACAATTATAAGGTTAACTGTCAAAAAACAAAAAGACTTTAAAAATTATCATTTTAGTGCTAAAATCATAGCAAACAAAATAGAGAGAAATATTTTTATGGATACAATACAGAAATTAGACAAATATGGAAATTTTATAAACCTTAAGAGTGAATTATATTCTCTTATAAGAAGTATGAAACAAAAAGATGAAATGTCTTTTTTCTACTTTTTTGAAAATGCTAATCAATTACTGAATCAACATGCAGCCCCATTAATTCAACTTTATGGATTTGATGAAGTTTTTAAAGAAGTGACTTTTAGTTTATTTAAGGATGCTTTTTACGAAAGAATATGTATAGAAGCACAAAAACATATGGACGAATATAAAGCCTTAGGTGATCCTTATTTTTACAACACATTATCTTCTTATTTAAACCTATGGAAAGAGGATCTGGAAGGCAATCTTGTTTATTCTGAACAATTCATAAATGACAGATATTATATTTACAAAACTGGAATTTGTATAAAATACAATTTAGAAAAAAATACAATACATTTTGAAAAATCTATAAAATGTAAACCTTATTATATTTCTTTGCATGAATACTCTGACGATACCGATGACTGGAGAATAACTGAATTTTCAAAAAAATTGGTTGCGAAAGCCATTGAAAAGAAAGAAGAAGTAGTCACACATTTTGTATTCTCAGATAATAAGACTTTAGAAAAATTTTTAGACAACAATCTGCTTGACAATATTGTCTCTGAAATTTTTTTCCTTAAAAATCAAAAATTCACTATTAATGAGCTTTCACGAATAAAGATAGATCATGCTACTCAGTTTAATTCTTTTCTTATTGACGAGATAGTTAAAAATCCTGAACAGTATATCAGTGAATGCTTAAAAGATGAAGAAGAACAAAAAGTCTACATTGAGTATTTTCCAGATTTTTATAATCGTTGTTTCGCTACAGACTGGAACGAGTGGGCTAATCAACAGGATATTTCTTATATTTCATCAGATAATCATATGGAATATGTTTTAATTAAAATTGAACCCCCATTTTTGAAAAATTCTGATAATAGACAAAAGATGTATTATTTACATTCCGAGGACAACACATTAACTCTAATTAATCAATATGATAATATTGTAGCAACGATAAAGGTAAAACAGGATACTGCTACATTATGTCACACAATCTTAAATGCAATAAGCAAAGATCTTATTTCACTATTGATTAAAAAAATAAAAAAAATATCTTCACAAATATCTTCAGATATTAATGTTACTTTTGAAAGTATAGAAGAAATGCAATCTCTAAATATTCTGAATAATATTTATCCTGCTTCTTTTTTATTAAACGATGTTGTTATTCATAAAGAAGTAGTTTCTCTGGAAGGCGACACTAAACCTTTCTTGGCAAATCTCGAAGTATCTGTAATACAACATAAAAATTTATCGGTAGAAAAAGCTTCTGTTAAAGTCAAAAAAAGAATTTGATTTTTTCAATATAAAAAGGACTCTTCTGAGTCCTTTTTATTATATCCTTCTTTTTTTAGAGAAGGTTTTTTGTAATAGAGGTAAGGATTCTGTTAATGTCTTTTTTTCTATAACAGGATAGATCTCGTTTTTATAATGAATTATTAATTTTTGTAAGCCTTTCTTATACTCCATCCTTTTTTCTTGTTCTAACGATTCTTGCAACATAGAGTCAACATTCATATTATACATTTTTTTAAATAGCTCAGGGGAATGATGTTTTTTTAGGAATTCACTAACTAAAGATAACCTTTTTTTAGTTTCTGTAGTTGGTTCATTAACATTTTCTGATTTCAATAAGGTTAAAAATTCCATACATAATTTTTCTTTAAAAGACTCAAATTCTGGAGACTTTTTTTTCTTTAGCAAAATTTCCTCAATAATTAAAGGTTCATTCACCTGATATAAAAAAGTAAAAAATCCGTTATTTCTTTCTTTTAAAAAATTATGAGGATGTGGAAGCCTTGCATAATCAAAAAAATCTTTCTTTTCTATATAAGTCCTGAAATTTTTTAGCTGAGTTTTATTTAATGCTGTATAGTTATATGTAGAAGCATAGCAAGCCATTTGTAAAAAGTTTCTTTCTTGTTCTGACGACGATATTATATCAATTAACGATTCAAAAAAGAATCTTTCTTTATTGCTTTTATCTTTTTTGTAAAAAATATCATCATATAATATCTCGTTTAAATTACATTGTATTTTCAAAAAGGCATAAGACTCATAAAGAGTATCTATCTTTTTTTTGAATATATCTAACAACTTTTCTGATTCATTGTATGAATGAATTGTACTTTCTAATAAAACAGATACGATATCTTTATTATTAAAGCAGATTTTTTTGTAATTTAATCCATCTGATTCCCCTTCTTCATATAGCATAAGACATGGTTTGAAAACAAATAAATCAGGGCTTGCTCTTTTATTTATAATATTAAGCAATTCAAAAAATTCATTTAAATTACTACCCGCATTATTTTCTATTAATGTTAATACAGGATTAATAACTGTACATGTCGTATTATCTGCTGTTAAGATCATTTTACATTTATTGATTTCATAAGATGGATTATCTTTCATAAATTTTAAAGTACTGCTCAAAGATCTGCCAGACGAGATTAGTTTAAAAAAATCTCTATCTTTACCAGTCAATTCTGATTCTGAATAGTATTTAATCGTTCCATTTTCATTTGTTAACATTATTTAACCTCATTTAAAAATCGATCTATCAACAGATCGATTCTTGTTTTATTTTAATTTTAACATAAATAGACTTTATATAAAGTATACTGAAAAAATTAATCATTTAACTCTTTTTTCTGGAAAGATAAGAACGTAGTATGATAATATATCAAGGTGGTTAAAATACTAAGTCATTAAAAATACGAATAGAAAAATCTAAAACATTAGATAAAATTTGTATTATTAAATCAAAGGGAGTCAAAATGAAATTTAAGCGTATTTATGTTGATATGGATGGAGTATTAGCAGATTTTGAATTGGGAGCAACCAATGCTGTAATGCACCCTAAGCAATTTAAGCTGGTGAAAGGAGTTTATAGAGCATTAGCTCCGATAGAAGGTGCTATAGAAGCCCTTAAAGAACTTCATAAAAGAGGTTATGATATTGAGATAGCCACTAAATTGCCACATGAAAATCCTTATTCTGCAACAGAAAAATTGTTATGGATAGAAGAACACCTTCCCTGGTTAATTGGTCATGTGACCATCACTTCTGATAAAGGGCAGCTTGGTGATGAGGAGGATATACTTATTGATGACAGACCTCACAAAGGAAATGTATGTGGTTTTAAAGGGTTATTTTTACATTTTGGAATAAATGGTAAGTATCAGGATTGGAAAGCTATCATGACTTTTTTTGATTCAGTTGATGAGGTTAGTCATTAAAATTTTAGTATTTTAAAGAGGTATTTATTGCCTCTTTTCTTTAAAAGATGATATTATAATAAAAAAATCATATGAGAAATTGCAATGCTAAAACATACATTCTTATTTTGTTTATTATTCCCGGCTTTATCTCAAGCAGGTATGGATGATTATTTTATTAAAATAGACAAACATTCTGAAGTCGTAATAAAAGGTCAGACTTTTGATTCTCATGATTATGGTTCTGCTATTCAATGGAATAAAGATTATGCAGTAACAGCAAAACATGTATCTTTTGCAGAGGGTAGTGTTTACACCTGCTCTGCAAATTGTGACATTCGCTTTGTCAAACGAAAAGCAGAGTCTCCCTTATACAAATGGCGCAACCCAGAACCTTTTGAAAGAGTCATTTTTGCGGGCAACAGTAGTGGAAGTAAAACACATATTTCTCAGGGTGAGGATTTAAACATTGCTTTGTATATGAGTGGCTCAAAAGTAGAAAATAAACCTTTTATGCCAGGTGCTAATAACACTATTTTATATGCAACAAATGCAAAGGTTGTTCATGGACAATCAGGCGGACCTGTTATTGGCAAAGATGGTGAAATAATTGGAATGGTGATTGGTGAAACTGAGGTTGTTCAGAATGGTAAAGAATTTATGGTTTCTTTATACATTCCTTATGATATTATTCAAAAAGAATGGAATAAATTTCAGTTTAAAGGTTAATAATTAGATTATTCTGCATTCCAATGAAAAATATTGTCACATAAAAAAGAGAGAATTAATCCTCTCTTTTTTATTTTTGATTACTTTTAAACACTTATCAATCTTCATCTTGCAAATTGATAACTTTCTCCCTGATTATATAATCCAGGCTTCGCTGAATGCAGAAATTTAGAAATTCCTCGGGAATATTTTCTTTATCTATCGTTTTTATAGCCACTTCAGCCAAATCTTCCGCAAGTTCAGGCTCTGTTATGAAAAGCTGGCGAAATCTTTTTGAATCAACCATCATTCTTAATAGTTTTACTGGTCTATCAATGTCGTGATAGAATTTTTCATTCCACAACCTATAACATTGATAGAAAAAATCATGTTCCCACTTATGAGCAGGAGATAAATATTTATCTTTTATTTGAAGAGCCATATCAAAATCAATAACTTTTGAATCTATTTTTCCTAACATACCCAACTTTTTATAAAAGAAAGCATCTCTTTTTAAATAAGCCGAATATTCCTTAACTGGTTCACCATTTCCCTTTTTATAACCATTCTTTACATTATCATGTTTAGTCTCAAAATCAGGCTTTAAAACTTCTTCTGTATAATGTTGCATACAAAGGTCATCAGAATCTTTTGAGTCAATAGCATAAGATTTATTGTAAACATGTTCTTTGTTACACACTTTACATTTATTATCAGGTAAGAAATAATTACTGAGTCTTAAGTTGCAATGATTGCAGAGTCCAGTTTTACCATCTTCCTGCTTTTTAAAATCATGTTTTTTACAGTTTAAAATTCGTTGCAATTTAATCCATGTGTTTTCTTCAGCTTCTGAAACTGTCGCTCCTTCACCGCGTAAAAAAGTGCTAGGGTTTTTAGGGAATGCTTCAAAAAATGCAGTATAATAAGGCTCGTCGCCCAGCACAATTCCAGAATCACCGCACTGAATATAACAATCCAGAGGCCATTCATATTGGCAGGGATAGTCATCACCAAAAGATTTACTTGCAAGTCGTTTCGTCATTTTTATTCACCATTTGAAATTTTTTAATATTGTATCATAAAAAACTATATGATGTCATTACAAAATGAGGAATATGTAGGATTTAACTTCAATAATAAAGCCACTCTTCGGTGGCTTTATATTTTATAATCAAATGATTCCTTTATAAATTTGAAACATCTTTTCATCCATGATTGAAAAAATAATTTTTCCAGTATAAATATTTTCTTTTATTAATTTTTTAAAAATAGAAGCTGTTTTTTCTGGACTCAAACCAAAGACTCCACATCCCCAGGGACCTAAAACAAGTTCTCTGTGACCATTAATTTCTGCAAAACTTAAAATACCTCTTAGCCTTTTTTCGTAAACACTATACAAGACCTCTTCATTTATCTCTTTATTATTTTGTTTAAAGGCTGAAAGATTGGGAGCCGCAGCCGTTATAAATGAGACTTTTTTATATTCCTGAAGTTCATTGTTTTGTATATCGGTTAATACAAGCGAGTGTTCAGCATATAAGGCATTATCACTATACAGATAATCTTTATGCTTTGTTTTGTAAAACTCATCATTATCTTTTACTTGAAAATAAAAGGTTGAATGCAGTGAAATATCTTCTTCCTGTGCTCTTGCACCTGAAAGCACTCCACCACCTGGTTTATAAGCAGAACCGAATATTAGAATCAGTGGTTTTTTATCAGATGATAAATTAGCCATCGTTTCAGCGGTATTAGCAAGCTTCCAGTCAATATCAGATTTCACAGTGTCTGAGTGTATTTGACCGACAGATTGATATTTTTCTTCTGCAAGATTAATCATCTGAGCAGGCATTGAAAAATCGTCTTTTTGCAATGATGATGAAATGGTTTGCAATCGTTCAAAAATTTCTTTTCTTTGTTCTCTGTTATTTGACATAATTGACTCCTTAAAAAGAAAAAAGGATAGCATTTTTAAACATTCAACTCAACATGTATCTGTTAATTCATTATATTCTTCACATTTACCATTAATTTAATTGACTTATTCATACCTTTTTATATTTTGTACTATAAATAAAAAAAAGGCAGCTTATGAACATTGAGATAAATACAATTTTAATTGCACTTTCATTGATAACTTCCATCATATCGGGATCTTTAGTTTTCTTTCTTAGAAAAGAGATTTCTTTACTTAAAGATAAAATTGAAAATTTACATAAAGTAACAATTCCAAAGTTTAATAAATTAAATGATAATCAGAATCAACATTTACAAAGCTTAAATAAAATATCTCAGGAATTAGAACAATTAAAAATTGAAGAAGAAATTAAAACGGAATAATTAAATGGAATCTAAAATTATTAATTATATAAAATATCTGAGAGACACCAGCAAGTATTTTGTTATTCCAGGTAATATGTATCGTTCATTAAGCCCAGCTTCTCTTAAAAATAATAAAGAGACTCCTTATCATATACAGTCTAAACATTATACTTTAAATAATGATTCTTTACTTATTGATCAAAATACAACTAAAAACTTTTATAATCTGATAAAATCCGACAAAGAGAAACAGATGTTTTTGGGAATAGGGTATATCGCAGGTAAAAGTAAAAAGAAGATTTTCGGTAATATCTTTTATCTTCCAGTAATTTTTGAAGATAACCTTAATATCACTTTTAATACCTCTGATATTTTGATAAATCTTGATTTAATTACATCTATTTTGCCAGACTATGTTTCTTTTGAGGATATTTTCGAAAATATTCAGCTACTTGAAATATTTCAAAAAATAGAAGAAGAAATCCAGACTACAGAATCCTTTGATATTTCAAAATGTCATCATATTATTGACGATCTGATTTCACAGTTAAATATTTTATATAATGAATTAAATATTACTCCTTTTTCAGAAGAATTTAACTATGAAGAGATATTAAAAAATAAAAACCATCCGTTGTTTGCCAAAAAACAGCTCTTTTATTCTTCTCAGGATTTTTTCTTATTTTCAAATAAAATTCCTTCTAATATTTCAACATGGAAAGCATTAAGCAATTTTGTTTCTTATATAGAAAATGACGAATTTGAGCATAATGTATTAAATTATTTGTTCAGTAATGTTTTTTCTAAAACATCATATCTTTCAAGAACTGATATAGACAAAAACAGAATAATGAAGGCAATACAAAACATCCCTGTTGAATTGTCTGAAAAACAGCAGGCGGGATTAGCAAATTGTTTTGAATACCCTATATCTTATATACAGGGACCACCAGGCACAGGTAAATCACATACTATTTCTGGAATTATTCTTGCAGCCTATATTTTAAATAAAAAAGTATTAGTTGTTTCTCAAAAAAACACCGCATTAAATGTCGTCAAAAACAATATTCAATCTTATTTCTCCGAAGAAGCAGGAGTGCCTTTTATTTATTTTGAAAAAGACAAGAAATCTTCTTTAAAAGAATCTTTAAATTATTTGTTAGAAAAAAGTAAGGTGAATGATTTTAATTATGGAATGGCAAAAAGTAATATTGAATATAAAATTCAGGATATCAGTATTCTTAATCAAAACCTTGATGATACAGGTAATCAGATAAATTCTATTTTAAAAGAAATGAATGTTTTTTATGAGAACAACAAAGTATTTCAAAAAGATAGAAATACGTTCTTTGATAATCCTGTGTATGAAATTGGCTATCATCAAAAGCTGACTAAGCTCAAAGAAATTCCAGAAGTATTATTAGGTAAAATATGGAACATTGAAAAAGAGTTTTTGTTATCTAAAAAATTGAACCAGTATAAGTTATTTAAAATAAAACAAATAGAATCAACTTTAAAAGAAAAATTCGAGATTAACATATCGTTAATTAATTATATGAAAAAGGGCTTAGCTTATAAATTTTTAAAAAACTGGTTTGAATTAAATGTTCAATACAAGGCTAATCAGGAACAACAAAATGTCAGTTTATCTTTTAAGCCTTTGTTAATTAATTTAAGGTATAATAAGGATAACTGTATTGTTAAATTAAAAGACAAGACAGAAAGCTTATTCAAAGAAGTCCATCATTATAATTTACAGAAATCAATATCAAGCGATATTCATTATGCAGAAATAGATAATTTTAAAAAAATGCTTCACTGGTCTAAAGCAGATACCATTTTAGACAAAATGAGCAACATTGATTTTGAAAAAATAACCGATGTATTTCCTATCTGGCTTTCTGAAATTAGAAATATTGGGGAGATTTTACCGTTACAAAAAGAAATGTTTGATTTAATTATAGTTGATGAGGCTTCTCAGGTAAATTTAGCAGAGATACTTCCTGTATTTTATAGAGGAAAACATGTTTGTATCTTAGGAGATCATAAACAATTGGGATTAAATTCTGTTGGTGTAAACTTTCTCCTAAGTAAAAAATCAGATGCGCTGATATGGGAAAAGTATTTAGGTAATAATTTATCTTATGCTGAAGGAAAAGAAAAGAATCTTATCATCACTCACTCATCTATACTTGAAATGATGATTTCTGATCATAATTACACAAGTTTTCCTTCTATTATGCTTGATGAACATTGGCGATGTTTGCCAGGTCTTATTTCTTTTAGTAATAAAAAATATTACAACAACAAATTAAAAATGATGACTCAAACTCCTGAAAAAATGTTAAGTGATTATGCCACTGGAATAAAAGTTGATGGGCAGAAAAACAATAAAACGAATGAAGTTGAAGCTAACAAAGTGATAGAAATTATCAAATATCTCACTGAAGACTTAACTAATCAAAAAAACAATCAATTATATAAGGAAATTAGCCTGAATAATTTCATTAAAGAAAAACAAAATAAGGGAACTCTTAGTATAGGTATTATTTCATTATTAAGAGATCAGGTTGATTTACTTAATGAGATGATCGATAATCAAATACCCGAAGACATACGAACTAAATTTGACATCTTTTGTGGAACTACAGAAGAGTTTCAGGGAGAAGAAAAAGATATTATTATACATTCTTTTGTTGTTGATAAAAATAGTCGCAATTCAGGTCATTATAGTGATGAAAAACGTTTTAATGTTGCCATTTCAAGAGCGAAATATTACAATATTGTCGTATATACGGATGTAAGTAATGTCCCAATATATAAAGAATATCTGAATCATTTAAATATACTTCAAATGGATGATGAAACACAGGATATCTTTTTAAAATCTCAGGGATGGGAATTTGACTATCAACTTATGGACTCAGAATTTGAAGCTCATGTTTTTGATGCTTTGCTTTTCGAATTAAATAAATCTGAAAACAGTCATTATCTGAAATATTTTAATCAGGTAAAAACAATTGGATATAGGCTTGATTTCGTATTTTATAATATAAATAACAATAAGTCTGTAGCTATTGAAGTCGATGGTAGACATCATTTTGAAAAAGGAAGCCAGTATCATACAACTCATCATAAGGAAAGAATTGATATATTGAAAAAAGCAGGATGGAATATAATTAATACTGCTGATTATTGTTGGTATCATGATGGATATTTCAATTTAGATAATTATAAAACTAAACAAGAAATATCCAGGATAATTAAGGAAATAAAAAAACAATTAGATTTATAATCTTTTATTTCTTTTTACATCACAAGAGAAAGCATTATTAATGTTTTCTCTTATTAGTATTTTTTCTTTCTCTATTAAGCTTTGAGTACAAAGTGCAGTAATTTGATTCTTATTCTTCTCAGCCTTTTTATCATATGGATGCTTTTCATATTCTTTTTGTATGCATTCAATTAAAGAAACATTAAATTGTGATTTAAACATAGGAGGATTAAATTCATTTAATATGTACTTGTTTAATAATTTTAGTTTTTTTATTTTTTCTTTATAATCACAGTGAAATATAATATCGTTTATTAAATAGAATGGCTTAAATACTTTTAAACGTTCTACTTCTTCATTTTTTTCAAACTTATCTATTAAGGCATCTGCCGTTTCATAATCAAATGATTGATAAAGATATTCTACAAAATTAATTTCTTTTTCTGTCTGCTTATTATATTCATAAATATCACCAATCTTGAAAAAAGGCTGAGATTCTATATATTTCCTGAATTTCCATAAGTCCAATCTTTGAGAATGCAAAGGACTTCTTAGGTTCATAACCCCATCAAAACCCGCATTAAAAGATAGGGCATACATTTTCAGTAGATTCTTTTGATACTCACTCTCATTATCACTTATAACCTTTACTAATTCCAGACAATTTTTACTTTCTCCGTGTTGGTCAAAGAAAAAGAAAATGTTACTCTTCATTAAGAGATCTTTGTTGTATCTCACTTGGTTATTATTCAAAATATTAAGATTTGTTATCAAACTATTTTTTATTAATTCTTTGTCAACATTTTTAATCATTAAAGAATCTCTTATTTCAGCACTAATTTTCCATGCAATTTCTTTCTTTATAGAATGTATTTTGTTTATTTTGATTCTTTGCCCACCTTCATCAATCCATGATATAGGAACAGGGTCATATAAGGAATGGTCTACTTTCTTCAAAAATAAATTTAACAACTCATGCTGACTATTTAATCTTTTTTCTTGTTGACTTGAAGGAGAAAATTTAAAACAATTTTTAATAATATACAGTAAGGGTGACAGAACCATACATTCTTGTTCTACATCATACATTTTAGTTTTCAACAAGTAACAAGTGTCTATTAATTCTCTACCTTTAGTTGCTTCCAAAACTTCATCAATATCATTATTGGTAAGGTAATTTCTATAAATAAATTTTTCAAAAAAAATCGAGTCGAATAAATTGAATTTTTCTTTTTCGTCCTCAAATACATATTTCACTAAATTCTTCTCCTTTTAACATCTTTATAGCCCGGAATATTGTCTAATAAGCTTTCTTGTAATATGTTTCTTTCAACAAAAGCTTTGAAGTCAGCATTGAACCTTTGATTGTAATATTTTGGATTCAAATTTCCGTTAATTCTTAATTTTTCTTCCGATATGTCAAAAAAATCTATCATGGATACTTTGAATAGATGATATTTATCCTCAATCAAGTTTTTTGCATCTTTTGAACTCAATTGGGTTGAATATCGTCTTTCAAAGTTTTTAAAAGCTTCCATTATAATTTTATCTTCTTCATATAAGCCAAGCTCCTTCATTTTTTCAAAAAAGGTATTAAATACTTTTATTTTACTTGTATTTTTTTCTTCTTTTAGATCAACTTTATTTGAAATTAATATTTTATAAAAGTTATCTTCAAAATATCTTTTAAATTCTTTCAACCCATATTTAAGGAAATATTGATTATCGAATAATCCTGAGTTTACTTTATAAAAGTTAGCATAATCCAAACCAGAGTTATATCTTTCATTAAAGATATAACTCATCCATTCATCTCTTTTTTCCCTATCAGCATTTTTCCATACTGATATTTTTTCAGCAGAAGACAATTCACACACCTGATCTTCTACATCTTGTTTATTGAATGATTTGAGTATGTTTCTTTCAAAAAGATAGGGCATAATGAAATAGTTTATTTCATCAAAATATTTCTCTTTTAAAACATTAATTAAAGTATCATTATTTATATTATTAAAATAAACCTCAAAACGACTTGCAGTATATTTTTTAGGGGCTTCTTCATTAAATAGTGCAAAAATATATTTCTTTATATAATCTTCATCAATTTCTAAATCTTTAAAAAGATGATTTAATATTGGCAGTTTAGCTGTATATTTATTTTTCTTTAAAAAGGTAAAAATCTCTTTTTTTTCTTCATTATTCAGATGAATAAACATCTTATATCCATAATCTTCTAACAATTCCTTAAAATAATCTGTTTTAAATTTATTGTTTATATGATAATAAGAGTCATATCTTCTGTCTGTTGTTCTTTCATTAAACATATTTCTAATAATTAATGCATTTGAAAAGGCTTTTTTTTCCAATAAGAAAGCAATATCTTTTAATTCTACAAAATAGATTCTAATAAATGAGCTAAGGTTATCTTCTTTATTTTTTTCAAATAACTTTTTAAGGAAAAAACTACTCATATAACTATGTGGTGCACGAGCATTTAGAAAATCAAAACTGTCATACTTATCAATAATATTGAAGCATTCGTTATATTTTATTTCAAGCCAATGACTTTCATTTTTATATCCAGGAAAACGTTCAAGAACTCTTTGCATTCTTATATTGAAATCATCTTCACTTTCTGAGGACATTAAACAATCTAGGAGTATGGCAGCTTTGTTTTTATTGTTACTTTGTGACCAGTCTCTATTAAAAAACTCATTTACTTTTTGTTGATAATCCATATTAAACCTTTATTCAATATTGTCTTTTTTTAATTATACATTGAAAAATAGAATATTAAAAGAAAGCATAAAAAAATGGCCTTAAAAGACCATTTTTTGAAATTTTAAAGAACATTATTTTCTATACATGGTAACCTGATTATCAAGTCTTTGATTAGCACGAGCAGCCTCACCTCTTGCAACATCAGCATCTTGTTTGATTTGAGCAACATCATTTTGCAGATAATTAACTTTTTCATTAATAACCTGAACATCAGTGCTTAGTTGATCAAGACGCTCTGCTTTATGAGAAGAACAACCTGCAAGAAGTATACTACTCATCACCAATGAGCCTAAAACTATTTTTTTCATCATCATACTTGTTTCTCCTTATTTATTAATTTTATTCGATATCACAAGACAGAATTCAGTTATTCATATCTTAGACCAAATTAATAATACAAAAACAGTTCTTTGTCTATTTACTTTATCCTAAAACAATCAAATCGGATAAAATTCCACATTTCCTCCATATTTATATTAAAATCAAAGGGTTAAAAAATGAACAAAAAATATTAATTTTTTAAAAATTGATTGTTATCTTTGTACATGCTATAGTCAATTTTATTTTTATGAGGAATCATGGTGAACATACAATACAGTCCTTTAAATGTTTCTCAGGTAATAAGTACAGTTGCAAACAATGTTCTTAAAGATAAAGAACTTCACTATACTTATTTTATAAAAAACGAGCAAACTCTTATAAAACCTTATCAAAGAATCGAGGATGAAAGCTTTATAACTAAAAGAGATACTATTCTTTCACATCTTTTATCTTTGGATTTTAAGAATATCATGGATAGGGTTGAAGCAGAGTTTCTGAAAGATAATAACTTTAATAGAAATACAGTTATTACGGGAAAAATACAAAAACAAAAGACAGATAATTTATCAGAAAACATATGGAGTTTTAAATGGTATATTCAAAATACCCTTTCTTTAGTTCATAATATTTTTATTGACCATGCCAAAAACAAAATTGATTATACTATTCATCTTTCTTCCATTGGGGCAAATAATTTAAAAAATGAAGGTTTTAAAGATATTGCTGATAAAATGTCTTTTACTTCGACAGATATCAATTTTCAGAACTTGCAAAACTTATGTTTTGCTATTACTAAAAATTATCATCAATACACATACAGGACAGCTTTTCAGGTTTTTAAAAAGATAATTAAGAAAAACCAAAAACAACAGCTTATCTGGGATGCTTTGCAGTATAATAATAATGATAAGGACACTGTTGATATTTTTTCTAAAGAAGAATTGATGCTACATGCATTAGAACACGATTGTGCTTTAAAAAAGAAACTACCTTTATTTTTTGCTATAGAACATAACACTTGTACTCTTAATGTGAATTTCCAAAACGATTCTGTTTATCTTAACAGCCAGCTTTATACAGATAGCATTACTTTAAACTCTGTTTATCCGGCTCAGAAGTTTGAAATAAAACTTATCGATAATATTTTTTATCTTAAAGGAGAGCAGGTAAACACTCAGGGATTTTTTCAAACTTTTTCAAAACAGTTTTCTTTAAGTGAATATGATAATCTTATTTCTTTTATTGAAGAACACTATGCGGATTATTTTAAAATCAAAGCAAATGAAAAGCAAAGATTTATTTTTTATTATGAGAAAAACTTGCACAGCCCTTTTATAAAAGAGCTGCAAAATTTAGGAAATGATAGTTCTGATTTTTCATTATCTCTTCCTGATTTAAAATCTATTTCCATTCATGACCTTATACATATTCGCTTTCCTATTATTGTTGAGTATAAGGGATATATTGTTTATAAGAAGAAGGTTTCTTTTAAAAACAAGAATAAGTACTTGAAAGAATTTAAAAATGAAGTAGAAAAAAAGATTCTTTCTAATATCATTGATTCAGGACAAGAAACTGTTAAAAATAAGAAACGTTTATAAATTTCATCACAGGACAGAATATGTTACATAAACTTAAAAAATTATTTAAAAATAAAGAGGTTATTTCAGAAGAAAATGAGATAAAAGATCCATTAACTCTTTTTTCTTTATTTGAGAAATATAAAAAGGAGCGTGATTTTCCTAAAGCCATTTTTTATCTTGAACAAGCTTGTTCTCATGACAAAAATAATCTTCAATATAAACTTATTCTTTCTACCCTATATTTACATGAAGAGCTGTTTAAAGAAGGCTGGGAACTTTATGAAAATCGGTTTGATTTTCTGCCTGATATGTATATTAAACAACCTATCCCAAGATGGCAGGGGGGAAACAGAAAAGGACAAAAAATTATTGTTTTTCTTGAGCAGGGGTTTGGTGATTGTCTGATGTTTGCAAGATTTTTACCATTACTTAAAGGACACTTTTCATGGATTGCTTTGTGTACAACAAAAGAGTTAGCACCTCTCTTTAAAAAGGATAATCTTGGTATAGATGAAGTCATACTGACCGGAGAAGGGAATGTGCATAATTATGACTGTTATTGCCAGTTATTAAGCCTTCCTTATCTTGTTGAAAGAGATACAAAAGAGAGACTTTCAAGAAATTATGACTATCTTAAAGATAAGTTCAATCCAATTTTAAACAGTAATAAAAAAATAAAGGCGGGTATTTGTTTTCATGGCCGACTGGATACAGATTTTGAAAAAAGCCGAGCTTTTGACTTGAATTTAATACAAACTATTTTTAATAATACAGATTATGAATTTCATAGTTTTTACTTACCACAAATTTATAAAGATACCTATGATAAATTGGTCAAAGATAACAAAATCATAGAGCATCCCGAAATGTTTACAGATTTTAGTAAAACAGCAGAATTGATTCAATCTATGGATTTTATGATAACTACAGATACAGCTATAGCGCATCTTTCAGGAGCATTAGGCAAACCTATGCATTTACTTCTTCCTAAGCTCACAGACTGGCGCTGGCAGGTTAATTCAAATGATTCATACTGGTATCCAAATGCTATTATCCATAGGCAAAATCAGGAGCATAACTGGAATGATGTTGCTTTGGAAATCATCAACATCATTAAATAAAAAAAGCCACAATAGTGGCTTTTTTATATGCTATTTTTTAAAAAATATTGTGTTTTTTAATACCACCATCATTAATAATTTTTTGCATAATATCTACACCAGAAGAAATATGCAAATTTACAAAATTTTGAGTAATATGGAGATCGCTCTTTTCCGTTTTGACTCCTTCAGGTGTCATTGGCAGATCACTAACCAAAAGTAAAGCAGCATTTGGAATTTTATTATGGTAACCTACTGTAAATAACGTGGCAGTTTCCATATCTATAGCCGTCGCTCTCGATTCCACAAGCTTATCTTTGAAACTTTCATTATGCTCCCAGATACGACGAGCAGTAGTGAAAATTGTTCCTGTCTTGTATGCCATACCCTTGTTTTCAAGCACATCGGCAACATAACGATTAATTTCAAGATAAGGGATACAAGGAGAATTTTCTGGAATGTTATATTCATAACAGACACTTGTCCCACGAATACCTCCAATAGGAATAATAAAATCGCCTAATTGAGTGCTACGAATTCCACCGCATTTTCCCAAAAACAGAACAGCATTTGGATTAACTGAAATTAGCAAATCCATAATCAGTGAAGCATTGGGAGAACCCATACCAATATTGATAATGGTAATACCATTAGCTGTACAAGCTTGCATCATTTTACCCTGACCATAAATCTTTCCATTATAAGTATTCGCAAAAATCTCAATATAATTATAAAAGTTTGTCAGCAAAATATATTTCGAAAACTCAGCGAGTGGCATACCTGTATAACGAGGAAGACAGTCTGTTACAATTTTAAGCTTATGCTCTCTTTCTTTTTCTTCGACATAAGCAGCAGTGTGACGACTTTCCTGATGTAAATTTTCATAATAATTCTGATTATCCATTCTCTTTCACCTTATGTTTTAAAGAGACAAAATTATCTCACAAAGCGACTTAATTTTAAAGTCTTTTCTTTTCATAACATAAAAATTTTGCTACAATTTAATAAATACAAAAGAGAATATTACAGAGAAAATAATGAAGAGAAATGTTGTTAATAAAAGCCGAAGCACTACTGGTTTTATCAAAAAACTACAAAAAATAAAAAACCATCAAGATTTTGTGGATTTTTTTAAAGATAAAAATATGAATACTGTGCCTTTTTCTTATGATCCTGCATTTGGAACTTACACTAATGTTGTTTTTCAAGCTTTACTTTCAAAAAATCCTTTTGTGTTAGAAAAACTTCTGACTTTATTTCCTGATTCTTTAAAAAAAGATTTATATATTATTGAGAAAACAAAAAAATCATCAAAAGAATATGCTTTTTTTGATAATGAATTTAAAGAAGCTGAAAGTGATTTGCTTCGTTCATTTAAAATTCAGGAATTGATATCATGGACTAATATAAATACAAAAATAGATTCTGAACTTCTTTCTCTACTTAATGCATCACTTTGTGATGAATCAATACTTTTCACACTTTATAATCATAATCTTTTAGAAAAAGAAGTTTTTTCATATCTTATAGAAACAGATAATAAAAACTATTATAGAGGAAACACTTCAAGATTCGAGATTTATGAAGCAATAACAGATTTTTATTTTGACAACAAATTATCTTTCAAAGAAAGCAACCCCGAAAATCTTTACTATCAGCATCTTCATGACAAAATGAAGTATTCCTATCAAAAACTTGATGAATCAAGCTACTTAAAAGAAAAGGAAAAATATGCTTTTTATAAAAAGGGAAAAGAAGCCGATTTTTTTAATGACAAAGATATATTTCATAGTTTTTTTATAAAATTTAATAAATTTTATTTCACAGATTTATTTAAAGAAAAAAATATTGATTCTTACTCTCGGGGTTTTGGTAAAGATGGTAATTATAATAACAATATTAAAAACGAGGGCTTTAAAAATTTTGATAAACATGAGTCTCTCAGTGTGAGGTATTTCTTTAGTAATAACCATTCTGTTTCTTTTTTTCAATATATAGAGCCTTTTATTAATAAAAAAAAGCATTTTTTATATGATAAAGATCTTATTGAATACTATGATCATGCGTTTTCCGCAGAAAAAACCGATTTTTCAGAATTCTATTCTCTACTTAACAAAGAATATGGCTACTCAATAGATCCTGAGTTAATTGGCATTGCTAATATGAAAAATCTTCAATGTGTCATTGAACTTAGCACAAAAAAGGTTACTGGGGAACATTTAAAAAACATTATTAATACAGCATGTAAAAACAAAAATTATGGTTTATTCAAAAAATTAGCTTATTTTAAAAATGTGGACACTCAAAATGTATTTAATGAATTCGTTAAAAATGCTATTATTTTAAATAGAAAGTCAGAACATACTCATATTGAAAATTTAATTGATTTTGTAAAAGACAATCCTGATATTTCTGTAAAAATCGAATTACTTAATATGAAAACAACAGTAAGAAATGAAGTATCTTCTAAAATAGAAAAATATTTACTCAACAGTATTATCAATAATCCAACTGTTGAGTTAACAATGAAAAACAAAAGACTTTAATGTTAAGGAAAAACTATGAATGATAGAGATATGTTGTTAGATTTTAAAAAACTGATAACAAAAACTAAAAATAAAAAAATAAAACAAGCCACAACAACTTATTGTGAATTTTTTATTCAATCAGAAGATGAACTTGTTAAAATGTTTAAAGTAAAAGGTGCAAAATTTTTTGTTACAAAATATAGGCAATTGATTTTAGACAGTTTGCTTTATGACGATTTTAAAAAAGTTATCAAAAATAATCCCGATTTGTCTTATTTTAAAAAAATTATAAACTCAGCGAATCATTCAGTTTCATTTTTCAATGTATGTTTAAGCCCCAAATCAAAACTTAATTATTCAGCATTTGTACATATTAAAGATAATAAAATGCAATTCAGTCCTTATATTTCATTACCGCATGGTCATCACAGACATAAAGATGAATTTGGATCATGGTTTCAACAATATAACAACCCCTCTTTTTTTGGAGAAGGAACCACTTTAGAGGCTCAAGATATAAACCATCAAAATATTGAAAAGGTTTTAAAAGCCATTTATTCAGGGATAAAACAAAATTATGTCTTTAAATCAGATAAAGTGAAAGAGATCGTTGATGATAAGCAAGATAACTTATCAATTTTAAGCAAGATTTCTCATATTATGAACAATAGAAATAAAGAAAAAGAGTTTTATCTTTTTAATGAAAAATCTTTAATAATGGCTTACATGTTTGAAAAAATCCAAGCCAAATTTAAAGGCAATTCTTTTGTTTCTTTATTTGATAATGAAGATTGTTTATCTTTAACCGTTTCAACATCATTCAAAGAAAATGGTGAACCTTTATATTTTTCGATGAGAGGTCAAAAACATAATAATATTTTAATTAACCGTATTTTTAATTATTATTTTACGGATATCAAAATAACTGATAATAAAATAACTATATTATTTAATAACGGAAATCATGAAAAATTTAAAATGATAAGGAAAGATCTCGATTTAAACGATAAAAATATTAATAATATTGCTGAAATTTTTCTTGAACATTTACAACAGATTTGTGCATCTGAAGTTGCAAAAAATGAATTTAATCGTTATTATTCAGAAATAACCCACTTCATTAAAGAGAAAATGAAAGAGACAGGGTTTAATAATGATAACATAGAATTTGTAACACCACAGTTTGAAAAAATCAGTTATAATCAAATAATGAACCAGCGATTTCCGTTAATTATCAAATATGAAGACTCTATTATTTCTAATAAGTCATTTGATTTCAAAAAAATAGATTTTAGATCATTACAAATTGAGATAGAAAAGGCTATTTTGATGTTAAATATAAATTATTCAGCATTGGAACCAGTAATTAAAAAAAGAATGTAATAGTAAAATAATTAACTAAAAAATATAAATAGTGCATTTTTTATGAGCAATTTTGTTTTATTATATATTCTGTCAGAATATATAAACAGAATTTAATATTAAAGAGATATTTATTATGAAGAAAAAAAACTTATTTTCTAATATCAGAATGTATAATTTTTCAAATCCAAAAGTAGTAAGCGATTTTTTGGAGGCGGATTCGCCTTTAGCAACTATTATGATTAAAAGAGCCATTAATCTTCAACACTTGAGATTTAAAACACCAAACGGAGATGAATCTTTACTCAGAATAGTCAATGACCTCGATAAATTAAAATTATTGTTGGATTCAGATACAAGTAAACTCGCTCTTTATCATTCTTACATCAAAGAGGACGGTTACAAACATATTTTATCAACAACCAATGATATAGAAAAAGCAAAAATGATAATTAATTCTTATAAAGGAACAGGCTCACTCGAACATATTGTCACAGGTAAAAATGTTATGGAAGAAGCCGAAAATTCAGAAATTATTCAGATCCTCGTTAAAGCAGGCCTTGATGTTAATAGAGGATTCATGGGAAAATCTGTTATTGAAGGAGTTCAGAATAAAGAAAAGTTCGATGTCATAATCAATAATAGAGCAAAGATTAATATATTAACAAAAGAGGGGATTCCTCTGTATGCCCACTTTACAAATGGCAAGTCTGATTTTGCCTCTTTTAAAAATGATAATGTTTACTATTCGGACCAATTATATTCTCACAAGAATTTTGAGCCTAACTTTGCAGATAAACAAGGCAACCCTGTTATTTTTCATCTTGTTAAAGATGAAGAAAAACAAAAAATAATCAGGCATCCTGATTTTGACCCTAATGTTAAAATAGACAATCAGCCTTCTTTGTATTTTTTCAAAAATAAACCCGAGATATTAAATAGTTTATTAAAAACAAACAAAATAGAATTAGAAAAGCAAAACATTCAAAATAAATCTCCTTTCATTTATTTAAATGATATGGATTACTTATCAAGACTCTATAGTTCTGTAAAAAATATGAATTCTTTAATTAAGATTCAGGATTCAAAAAATAATAAACTGCTGTTTTCCGATGAAATATCATTAGATAAATTTAAATTTATATTAGACAAAAGCAACGATTTTTATAGCGAACCTTTTTATGAAAACGATCAACATTTATTAATTCACTTATCTAAACATAATGAGTTAAGTAAGATTAAATCTTTACTGGATAAAGATAATTCTTTAGCAGAAGGTATTACAGATAAACATGGTAATAATATTTTAGCATATATCACACAACCTGACGCACTTAATAAAATAGTTAATGATTATGGTTTAGATTTGAAACATACTAATAATTTTGGCAACTACTCACTTATAGAGGGATTATCTAAAATATACTCATCTGAACATGCTGTTATCGTTAAACTATTACTGGATGAAGGTAAAATAAAGGAAGCTTTGAATAAAGTTGAGTCTGCTTACTCAAATCCAGAGCCTGGTGTTTTGTTAGATAAAAGTGAGATGGTTAAAAAATTAAAAAAAGAAGAAACTGTTAATGATTCCCCGTCTCTAAGTCATAAATAATTTATCAAAGCCTGAATATATCAGGCTTTTTTATCTAATAATCTCCATTGTTAATTTTGTTGATTCATTCCTTCAGTATGTTATTATAAGCTAAATCAACAGAGGAACAGTTTATGAAAGAAAGCTTAGTCTTATTTTTGGATTTTGATGGAGTTTTCCATCATTTTTTCCCTCATAGGAATAAAACAGATACGGAAAATAGCTTATTTTACTATGCTGACAATGTTGAAGATTTTTGTCTGAAACTGAATCAAAGTTTCGATCTTAAAATAGTCTTTGCAACTTCATGGAAAGAAAAATTCTCATTTGATGATCTTAAAGGTTTTTTTGAGGATTATCCTGCAATTTATTCTTCATGCTATAGTGTAACTCCTAATATAAAAGGGCTACCTGATGAAGGTTATAAATGGACGGAATCAGAAGTATGGCTCCATGATAATCAGTATAATGGACTGTATATTATACTTGATGATAATCCTGAATCATGGAAAGAGAACGGAGTAATCAATCCAAATTTGATTATTTGCAATGACAAATTTGATAATGATGAAATAACACGAGCATTTCAGCATCTTGGATTAGAAAATCAAAGAAAATTGAAGATTTAATTTCTACCTGATAATAAAGGACTTTCAGGTGAAGTCCTTTATCTTCTTAACTTATATTCTTTTTTTAATTGTAGGCTCTTTCACTGCATTAATCACTGTATTGGAGAGTATTTCTTTTTCTACTGAAGCTATGAACTCTTCAGCAGGTAATCCCGTAAAATGTTTTATAGCAGAAAGACTAAGATCCTCTCCTTTTTGCTTATAATAAGTTTTTAAAGTTTCGAGTTTTTTCTCAGAATCATATTTCTCAGTATAACCACTTTCATCTTCTATTGATTTTTTAATACCATTTATAACTTTCTTTTTACCAGAGATTTTTGACTGAAGCTGTCTCATTTGTAGTTCAAGCTCTTGCAATTCTTTATATTCTGGAGTTTGTGATAATTCTTTTTGAATGCTTTTGGCGGATTCTAAGTTTTCCTTATGAAGCTCTGGAAGATAATCATCTATGATAAAACGACATTTCAAAAGCAATGCTTCTTTTGAATCACTTGCATTCTCAAGTAGAAGGTATCTCATTTTAGACAAAGGAGGTATATAGAAACCAAATAATTCAGAAAGTTTTTGCTGATAATTTTCAATGTTTGCTGTTTTTATAAATTTGTTTAAATTTTCTTTTAAAGATTCATAATTAAATTTATCTGAACTGATAATAACACCCCGATTATCAAGACCTTTAACATTATCAAATTTTATACTAACAGTAATATTATTATCCGTAATATTAGCTATCTCATTTATAGAAAAAGCAATATTAATGTCATTATCCTTGAGCTTAAAGATGAAAACCTGATCATTTTCGACACCACGAGTGCAGCCCTTATTATTATAATCGAAACGATAAGGTATACTTTTTTTAGCTGCTTTGTTGAGAGCAACTTTCTTTTCAATGAAAGGTAGATTTTCAAGTTTTTTAAAGCTATCACTAAGACGCTTCGATATATTAATTAATTTAGTTTTATTCTTTTCGCTCATATTATACAAACTCCTTTTTAATTATTTCATTATATAAACTATAGGCAGTTATAGCAATCTTTTAACAATAACAATCTCCTACATTTTTGAAAAACAAAAAATTCGTCTTGAATTCTGAGATAAAGCTTGTTAATATACATCCATCAAATTGACAAGGAATAAGAAAATGAAAAATATAAACCTACAACGACAACATTCACTATTCTGGTAGTTCAGAAGGACGGTTTATATCTTGCTCACAAGAGACCTCCTTCGGGAGGTTTTTTATGTCTTAAAATCCTCTCTTTATCTCAATCTTAAATTATCCAAAAGGTGAAGAATATGTCAAAATTTAATAAAACTACAAATATTTCATGGGCTAATAAAACATGGAATATCTTAGCAGGGTGTGAAAAAGTTTCTCCTGCCTGCAAAAATTGCTATGCCATGTTTGTTGGTAATGATGCGGAAAGTAAAGGAGTTGCCAAATACAAGGGTTTAACAACCATAGCAACAAACGGAAAGCCTGTCTGGACAGGAAAAGTGAATGTTGCAAGTGAAAAATTATTTAATGAGCCTAAAAGATGGAAAGAGTCCAGCATAATATTTGTGAACTCTATGTCTGATTTGTTTTACAAAGAAGTCTCCGAAGAATTAATCTTTAAAATCTTTGATAAAATGATGGCTTACAACTGGCACAAATACTTGGTATTAACCAAAAGAGAAGCCAGAATGAAGGAAGTAATCGATAAATATTGTGAAGCAAGAAATATTGATATGTTGCCTGATTTTATCTGGATTGGTGTATCCGTTGAAGATAATAAAAGAGCAGCATTAAGGTTGCCTTATTTAGAAAGGACCAAAGCGGCTGTGAGGTTCGTTTCATGTGAACCTTTATTAGAAGAAGTGGATTTCTCTAAGTATCCTGTAATGGATTGGTATATTGCTGGTGGTGAATCTGTAGAAATTGGATATGATCCTAATGATGCAAGACCATTCGACGTTGATTGGGCAAGGAAGATAAGAGACTTCTGTAAGAAGAAAGGCGTTGCTTTCCACATGAAACAGATTGGATGTAATCCTGTTGGGGCTGTTAAAACCAATTTTAAAGGTGATAAATTAGAAGATATTCCTGAGGATTTGTTAATCAGAGAATATCCTAATTAATTTAAAACAGCACCAGCTAGGTGCTGTTTTAACATACAAAATAATAGATTATAAAATTAGCCACTGTCTTTCACAGTCAGTGTGTTTTTATATTTTTTTCTTAAATTTTTTTAAACTATTAATATCTCTTACAAGATTTTCTCTGGTTAATTTAAATGATGGGTATTTCTTTTTGAATTCTTTATATATATCAACACAGTCATTGATGTTTGTTGCATTTAGCTTATTTATCAAAAAGGCTTCGTATAAAGTAGATGGTAGACTTTCAAAATGTATTAATTCTTTTAAATTTCTTTTATTAGTATCTATTTCAGTTATATGAACTAATGTCTCATTCATTATAAATGAATTGCAGTTAAGATGTTCATTATCAGAGCCAGAATTATAAAACATTAAATATTCGTAATCGCCACAAGCTTCTATTGACTTTTTGCTTTGAAAAGCTTTACTCATTAAAAAAATTAGTTGTTCAAAAATATTTATATTTTTCCTTAAAGGATAGGGCAATAATAAAATCTTCTTTTTATTTAATGTTACCTTAATTATAATAATATCAGATGACTTTTTATAATTTGTAAATTTTAGGTTAGGGTATATATCATTACTTATATTAACATCACTAACAATACAACAACCATATATTAATTTTAATTGCTTTTGTATATTTAAAATATTTGAAAATTTATTATCAACAAAATATATTTTATTTTTTTTAGTCTTAAATAAATTGTAATCATATTTTTCCTTTTTTTTCCTATTTTTAATTGATTGAATTTTTTGTTTTTCAGCATTTATTCTTTCTTGTGTATAAGTTGGAAATCTTATTATATTTTTTATATGGTTTATAAAATCATTCCAACATAAAATTTCTTTTGACAAATAATCTTGCATTTTTATATACACTGAATATTCAAAACCAATATCATCATTGTCACCTATAAAAACTTTATGTTTTACACTTCCTATTTGATAGTTAAACACCCAACCATCATCATTATGATTTATTTCTTCTAATATGGACACATCTTTCTTTTTTATTAATTTCATGATATCTGGCAAAACATGTCCAAATTTTAAAATTAAAAAATAAGATTTTTTATAGAAAGATTCTTTGCTACATATATACTCTGCATTAATTTGACCATTGTAAAGATCAAGGTGATAAATTATATTAAAATCTTTGAAATTTAATTCATCTGAGTAATCTTTTTTTTGAGAAATATGAAATCGAGCGATATCAAGATCGTCAAATTTTATAAAAAAATCTTCACTTCCTTTTGATGAGATTTGCAAATCTCTATTAGAATTTATAATCTTATTATCAATTAAAAATCTTACTTGATTTCTATAAAAATCACAGGTTAAAAGCAGACTTACTGCTATAAACTTAGAAAACTCTTTAGATAAAAGTACACAATCAGGTTTTATTAAATTCGATTTAACTTCAAATAATTCCTCACCACTATCTGAAATTTTATAATCAATTAATAAATGGCTATCACCAGTTGAATAATTTATGGAAGGCCTCAACTTTTGCAATTTTATTTTTAAAATATCAATTTTTTTATCGTTGAAACGAAAATATAAAACAAAACAATCTTGATTTATTTGCTCTAAACAGAAATATTTTTCCTCTATATCAATTATAGATTGCACTATTTTAAGGATATTTTTAACATAAAAATTATTCTTCATCATAGCCTTCTTTAAAGAAATTATTTTTTCAGCCATTAATTTCTCTAAAAAGTTATTTACCACGATATCTTTATTTTCAGAAAAAAACCTAATATCTTTCTTAAAATAACAATCATAATTATGATTAAATTGATTTTCACCACAACTTGGACAAGTTTCATTTTCATTTATTAAAAACTTATCTTTATATTCCTTACTTAAAAGAAATTTTTCAAATTCTATTGCATTTTTAGCTATATTTATTTGCTGGAAGTGCAATATATCTAAAAGATCTATATTTTTTTCTTCAATGTTTGAGTAAATATGATTTTCTAATTTATCTTTATCTACAGAATATTGATTAATATATAATCCTGTATAATCATTTTTTAAACAAATAGAACTATTATTATTAATTTTTACCGTTAAACTATTAAAAAGAAAATTAATCTCATTTTTTTCTTGCAGGGTATATAATATATTTTTATATGATAAAGTCATATCTCTTTTTTTCAAACATTGGAGAAATTCTTCAGTTTTTGAGTGCATAAAGGCTTTAGTTTTATCATTGTAAAACACGGTGTTATTGCAAAATATACATCTAGATTCATCATTATCTTTTATTGATATAGTTTCTTTATAAAATGATAATTTACATTTGTCTTTTTCACTGATAAACTCATAATTTAAAATGTTTATCTTACAAATATAGTCTAAATTAAAATCTTCATATTCTTTTAAAAGGTCAATTTCTTCTGTGTAAATATATCTAGCTTCATCTGAAAAATTTTTTATATAATAATCAGTATCCTTCTCACCTTTTTTTACTTTTTCAATGTTTATTTGTAAACAACTCTTTTTATTACTTACTATTTTATTATATTTAGCATTATCTATATCATTAGTAACTACTATTTCTACATTATATTCTAATTTTTCTTTTGTCTTAATATCTACTGCTTTTATCACCAAATCTGGTATTATCAAATTTTTAAAATCACCAAGTATATTTTGTCTTTTTTCTATTTCTACTTCTTCTATTAGAACATTTCTTTTGTTTATAGCAGTTTTAAATTCAAGATGACTCTCATCGATTTTTCCATCTATTCTTAATTTCTTTTCAAAATTGTTAAATGGGTTATGATCATTGAGAGAAATTTCAAAAGCAGGAATTGTTAAAATTTTTCTCCCATTCATTATATTTTCAAATAGGCACTTGAAGTTTTTATGGATATTGCTTTCATTGCAATAATTTTTTACATGTTCTAAACTTAAGGCTGATAACTGTTGAGAGCATTTATCTTCTTTGCTTATGTTCCCATTATGTCTAAAATGCTTCCTCCTCATTTCTGCATTTACAAATACTAATACTTGCTTACATCCTGGGCAGTAAAATCTTTTTGGCTCTTCTTTTTTGTAATAATTTATAGCATCACTTGTAAATATATAATCTTTAACATGTTCATCCCATATCACATCATAACTATATCTATTATTCATAAATTATCCTCTTTTATTTTAATAAAATCAGATAATTTTTATTATATCAATATAAAAAAGCACTATTCATTTTTTATCCATATTTCATTGAATTAACGATAATTTTTTTTATTTAATAGGCATTAAAAAATTATTGTTCAGAAGAAAAAATTTCTTTTTTAGAATTTACATGATACCAATATATAAAAAACAACAAGGAAATTTAGCACATGAAAATTCTTTTTAAAACAATCAAGATAATATTAATTACTTTTATAATCTTAGGATGTCTGGCTTTTTTTGTTCAATATCTTACAAAGACACCTGACTACATGGTTGTCTCTCAAAATAAACTAACATCAGATTACAAATTATACGACTCTAATTATATAGACAAAGGAATTGTTCTCATTAAAGGTGAAAACAAAAAAGAACTTAAATATTTTTACACCACTCATGATGGTTCAAAGTATGCATTTGGCAAATTGCAATGTCAGAACGAGAATCCTCATTATATTCCAGAATCCATGTTTATCGAAAAAAGTCCCTATGGGATAGGCTATCATATGTATTATCATCTTCCAGGTCGAAGGGCACAACGTGTTGATTGCTATGGTATAATAAAAATCATAGAGTGAGCAATATATTATCATCCTATTATTAAAGAGAGGTTCTCAGCCTCTCTTTAATTTTTTAATATCAGTATAATATATACTTCTATATTTTTTTGAGAGACCTGTTTTTTTTAGGCACTCTATAAGCCACAATAGGACTATTATATTGCCTTATTTCAATAATTTTTCTACAATTTCCTTAAATTGTGATTTTCGCATAGAACCTATAGTGGTGTTCTCTACCTCTCCATTTTTTAATGAAATAAGTGTAGGAATAGAGCGAATACCGTATTTTGCAGCAATCTCACGGCTTTCGTCCACATCTACCTTAAGGAAGGCTACCTTACCTTCAAACTCTTCAGAAACCTCTTTAAATACAGGCTCAAACACTTTGCAGGGACCACACCACTGTGCGGAAAAATCAATTATTACATTTTTATTTTCTTTAATAAAATCATCAAAATTTACTTCATTAGCTTTTTTATATGTCATACAAACCTCCTTTAACTGTTTTAGGTAAAATAAGCTACCTGCTATTTTTTTCAAGAACAGAATATCTATTGTTGTGAAAGGTTTTTCGACCTGTTTTTAATTTGGATTAAAAAATTAATAAAAGAGACCTCAAAGGCCTCTTTTTTATCAAACTACAACAGTTTCATTATCTTGAGGGTCAACACCTACAATTATTTTAAAATTTAACAAGTGATATATTTTTAATTGATCTTCAAAGTTCAACACATTTTTTTCTGCAAAGAATTTTTTATATTTTTTATGAAAGTCATTTTCAGAATTATTATGCCATTTTGCCATATCTTTGACTTTTTCATAAAAATCATTAGAACTATACTCTTCACTTTTTCTCAAAGAAAAATCTCCACCATAAGTAAAGCTGGCTCTCAGGTAGATTTGCCCAAATGTGATATTTTCAAGTTCTTCTTTTACTTTTTCTACATTTATTTCTTTAGCACATACTCTTTTAATTTCGCCAGACAACATTGATCTCTCAGCATAATGTAAAAGTTCGGCATATTCATCAAAAACATTTTCACTTATGCAATGCGAAATTTCTTTAGATGTTAAACAGGTGAGGATATTTTTCTCTGTATCATAGAAAACATGTTCTTTTTTACGCTCAGAACTCCCCACACCATATGAATTAGAAAAATGGAGATAACTGTTATTGAAAGCTTTCATATGACCAATATAAATATAAGAAGAAGCATCTTTTTTAGAGGCATAAGTATAACCTTTTACCAGATCTCTTACAGAAAACTTATTACCCTGTTTTTGAGTAAACTGAATAGATTTCGTATACTCTTCTGAGTTAACGGGCAACAGAATTAATTCTGTTCCATTCCAGGCATAAACACATTTTTCAAGAATTTCACCTTTGGAGCAATCAGAATTCGCAAGCAGACCAATAAGATTACTTGGGGTAATTTCGAATTCAAAGTCACGAGAATCATAAACACGAATAACATTTCTACCTGAACTAAAATGATAACCACCACGATGGATATCACGGTTAAGAATAAATCCAGACTCTGGCTTATTATCAATTTCAATAACTTCAATAGATTTATCAATCCAGCTATTAAAAGATTTTTCTTTTTTAATATTACCCTTTTCATCTTTATAAACAATAAAAGCCAGCTTTCCTGTATAAGTATCATTTCTCTTAGTAAAACCAACAGTAATTTTAGATGGGATAAATAAGTTATTGTGCATTGCATTTCTCCATAAAAAAGCGACTAAAAAGCCGCTTATTAATAATCAAGTCTTAAATCTGGTTAAAACGTTCTTCTAGTTCTTTTAACATTCTTTCTCTTTTCACATCTTCAGGTGCAATAGCATTTAGCTGTTTTGTTAAGAATGCAAGCTCAATTTCTTTATCTTTCATTTCTATATCTGCCAGACGCTTTTTAAAATCCTCAACAACATCTTCGAACACATAGCCATTTAGCTTAAAAGAGTCTTTTGTATTTAAAATTTCCAAGGTTTTATCAAAAGCAGTTTTTAGTGCCACGATTTCTGAAAGTCGCAAAATAAGATCATAACGCTCTGCAAACTTCAGATTAAAAGAACGACCGTTAATTTCAAAAACAGCTTTAGTCAGCCATTCTTTTTTAATTCTTTTCTTTGATTCTTCTATATTATCTGTAGCTTGCTGAACCTTTTCAAAAAGTAGTTTAATTCTGTCATTAAGTTTATTATCTGCCATAAAACCTCCTTAGTTGATTTTCATAATCATATCAGGTTATTCTATGAAAATCAAATCAAAATTTACCGTCAAGTTATTGTTTAATAAGGTTAAATGTAAATTTATTGTCATAAAATAAAAGCTTTTTTTGTATGAAAAGACCGTATTTTTATATTATAAATAAAGCTTTCACATACTTTTTATGTTATTCGTATTATTTTTTGCATTATTACAAAATAATTGACTATTTTTAGTGTTTATATATAATTACCAAACAATATTAAAAGTGGAGTCACCATGTCTATTAATAATACAAATGAAGTTTTCCACAGAAATAAGATGAATAATACTACAAATGAGACAAATAGAAATTACTTGAACTCATCCATGACTCATCATGAATACACCATTGTTAATTCTCAAAACTCCACAGAACAACACAAACTTGAACAATTGAACCTATATAGTTCTGGGCTAACACGGAAGCACAATTCTGTGAAAGCTTTTGATGAAGAATTACATAAAAATATGTTTACTGAATTTAAAAAAATAATTGCTGATATAGAATCATGTGTTGAATTGCTTCGGGTAATTCAAAAAGACAAACCTGAAATGACCGAAAGTATACAAAATTTAATTAATCAACACACTATTCTTTTAACTACTTCTGAGAGTAAAGAAGAGGTTTTTAAAGAATTTACAAGCCAGTTTGTAAGAGGAACAATGTGATGAACCAAGACGAACTGTTAAGACAGCAGCAACGCAATATGGAAGCCTCATTAGCAGAAAGCCAGAGGCTGACCAGTGAAATCGTTTCAAGGGAAGCTACAAATAATCTTTCAAGAGCTAAAAGCTTAAACACTCAACTGAAACAGCAAATTTCAGATAAAGAAAAAAATATTAATCAGTTAAATCGCACTTTAGAAAATAATAGTATTCAACATATTGAAAAAACATCAGGTTTTCTTTCTTCTGTTTATCCTTATTATATTAAAAGTAAAGTTTACAAGAATGTTGTGGATAATGTGTTAAGTCATTTATCTGATAGTGAAGCTTTGCATTATAAAGAGCTTTTCAAGAGTATAAAATCTGATAAAAGTAAGTCTGATATAGCCCTGGATATTTTTAATGAAAAAAAGAGAACTTCTAATTTTTAATGATTATTAATAAAAAAGAGCCTTCGAAGGCTCTTTTTTTGGTCATTATATTTTGCTATCCAAAACTCGTCTTTTCGGATGGAAGTAATATTAAAGAATATAACTTAATGTATATTTTCCAGAGGTAAATAAGCTTGTTATCATTGCAGGACATGCACTTTCAGCACCTGAGCTATCTCTGACAATAATATTTCCATGTTTACTTTTTATATAGTCTGCAAATGCACTACAGGAGATATCAGGTACTTTTTGTATATCAACAAAGACTTTACCTGTTGCTCTGTCATGATTCATCATAATATTTGAAAACTTCTTCTCATATCCATTTGTCAGTGAAATTTCTGAATCTCTTTTATTCCAGAAGAAACCGTTGCTATATGTCAGGTAATTTTCACCTTTATTTATTTTTTTTGAGTAGGTGTCAAGAAAATCAATTCTTGATTTAACCTGATCATATTCTGAAGCCAATTCTAAAGCTCTGTTATTAACTGCTATAAATGGCTTGTAAAAAATAAAGGCAATAACAATAGCAAAAATTCCAATAATAGCCGATGATTTAATTAATACTCTCAATGATGAAACAGTTTCTTTTTTATAGTTTATGATGGGATTATCTTCATAGAGCATAATATTATCCTTCAAATATTGTTAATGTCTATAATCAGACTTTGGGGGTTATTATTCATTTTCTTATTAAGTAATAATTCATAAGCATCATACACTTCCAGTAAAGATTTTTTATATTCTTTGAATGCAGGATTCTCTTTATTTATAACATGTCCTCTGCATAAGAGATTTAACAAAGAATCTTTATTCCTTTTATAAATGAATAAAGTGTTTAGCATATCGCCAGATACACCTGATAAGTAGTCAGGAGTAGATTTTGAGTTAATGCAACTCTCAAGAATAACACTTACCCCATAAGCATTTTTATACAATGATTTTATTTCATAATCCTCATCATTCAAACTCCAGAACATTTCCATACCTTCTGACTGATAACGCTCTTTTTCTATCGCTGAAAGCTGTTCTTTTTTTTGGTTTTTCTGCTTTGCTTTATTTGATTCACTTTGTGCAACTATATAGATAGTTATTAATGAGAAAAGTAATAAAGCAGAAACAAAATAAAGTGTGTCTGTCTTAAACGATGATAGGTTTAAACCCATAAAAGTACTTAAGTCATAGTTATTTACATTATCTAAAATCATATCGATACCTTATATTTTAAATATCAGTGAAGTATAGAGTAAATCTTTATAAAAAGCAAAACAAAAAAAAGAGACCGAAGCCTCTTTTTTTACAAGTAATTATTATTTTAAACTGTTCTTTTTATCACTTTTTAGATCAGCAACCGAAGGAAGTTCTTCCACTTTGGTTATCAAATCAGCTTTACTGATTATTTTTACTTCTTTCTTTATTAGACCGTTTTCAAAAGAGTCATTTATTTCATCATTTTTCATATAACCATGTGATAATTTTTCAACACCAGCTTTAAATGAATCTTTCAAATTAACACCATGCTCTCTGTAAAAAATGTTATCTATCATTTTTCCCTGAGTATCAACTTTGCCAGCAATAGTCAGTCGTGTTAGTGTATTTGCTCTTTGAACAAAATCTGGAACGGTTAAGACAGTAGCAGAAACACCGGTGATGGCTAAAACACCCCATGCAGCAGTCAAAACTTTTTTGGCATTTATACCAGAACCTGTATTGTTTTTAATTTGTATTTTTTCTTCATTTTGGGTGGAAGAAATTGATATATTCGTTTCTGGGTTTGAAAATGCATTTTTCAATCTTTCAATCATGTTAATTTTTTTAGCATCCATTTTAGACTCCTTTGATTTCAATGATATTGATAACTTCACCTTGTTTATCAATAAAGCTTACCATTTTTTCCTTTCTATTCAATAATAACACATCATTTGAACTTACGATAGGAATCTCAAGGCTTCTTTCCTTATTTTTAAGGATTATCTTACTGTTTTGCCAGACTGCATGTTCTATGCTTAATATATCCTCGAAAAAAGGAACTATATCTCTGTCTGTTAAAATAACGAACACATCGTCATTTGAATCAAGCAACATGTAGTGGCCATTATAAATCATCACTTACTCCTTTTAATTATCTTTTTTAAAATAACCTATTTTTATAATATTGCAAACATTTTACAAGCGCTTTTTTGCTGTTGTCTTATTCACTTTTTCAGGCAAGACAGACTCGATTTTCTTGTATTCCATTATAGAAAATATTCTGCTTCTAACCTGTTCATCATCTTCAAACAATTCTATAATTTTTTCCAGTACTTGAGGTGTAACACAGGCATTTTTTTGAATATTTTCCATAAGAATATTAAATTTAGATGTTACTTCTTCAATTCGTTGTTCTCTCCGGTTAAATCTATATAAAATATCATTGATATTTCTATATATGCATTTATGCAGGTGAGCTATCTCATTATCAGAAGGAACACCAATGTTATCTCCTGTATAACGTTCAAACATTGAATAAGAATATCCCAGCAAGAAACTTTTATTAGACTCAAGCTCTTCAGGAGTTATCGCAGAGGAAAGAACTTCTTCTATCATCAGATTTGGAATATCCTGTTTTTCAAAAATTCTTTTGTAAATTTCAGTAATAAAATTATCACTAATTTCTTCTTTTATTTTTTTGTAATCTATTTTACATATTTCTTCTACCATCACCTTTGTTTTTTCATAATCATTTTCCATATGACAATCTAATACTTTATTAATTAAAGTGATCTTAATAAATTCTTTTTGAAAAACTGTAAGGGTCCTTAAATCCATTTTGAATAGAGGTCTAAAAAATCCGAGGTTTATTAAAGCATCGACTGCTGAGTAATTATTAGATTGATAGTTTTTTTGAATGTTAATCGCGGTGAATTTATTATTAAAAGATAAATTGTTTCTATCTATACTTAAATTCGCCATATTTACATTGTTTTCTATAAAATTTAAAAAGTCCTCATGGATTATCTTTTTATCTGCAAAATATTTTAAAGCAAGAGCGAATTTTTTCTCATCACTATCATTTTTTGTTTTTTCATTTAACTCAATGACCAAATTATCTTCAAAGTCTGGCAACTCATTCTGAAAGCCTTGTTTTTTTATTTCTACTTTTTCAAAATCATTGAGTTCATAACCTTCCTTAAGCATAAATTTTATAAAATCAACGCAATCGTTCTTAATTGCACTAATCATAGTATATCCTTTACTTTTTACATCATACTTATTAAGTCTAAAGTTTCCTTTCTTTAAACTACTTTCCTGTATATTTATTAATAGTTTTTCTTTTTGTTCGTCATTTAAAAGAGAATAAATATATTCAATTATTTCTATAGAATGCATATTTTCTATTAAAATTTCAGGTCTTTCTGTGATAACATTTTTATAATTTTTCTCTTTCAAATCATCAAATTCACATAAACTATTTGCTGGGACATCAATTTTTTCTATGATTTTATCAAATGGAATTTCTAAAAAAGCAGTAATATTTTTACAAGTTTCTAAGTCATTAAATTTGGTGGTCATTAAGACTTTTATCATATCATCATAATGTTTAAAGTAAGATAAAAAACTTAACAGGAAATTAGTATCATTATAGCGAACCATTTTTTGTATCAAACCACGATAATTCTGAGGTTTCCCTTTTTCAACATATATATCTTTAGCTTGTTTTAAAAGAATCTTTTTACCATTACCAATAAAATTTATATCATTTAAAAATAAAGAAAAGGATTTTATACCAGAACCTTTGGAATATTCATAATAATCCATCAATATATCTCCCAGCTTTTTTGATTCTTTTCTACCTGAGATTACAGGGGTATCCCAGTTTACTGCATTGAAAAATTTATTATGAAAAGCAGCAAGCAAATTTTCTTTACTATTTCTTATTATTTTATATAGCACGCAGGAGTCTGAAAAATTTTCTAAAAAAAATTCTAATGGTAAATCTTTGATTATTTTTTTTGCTCTATCTAATGAGCAGTCTTCTTTTGATGCGATTTCAACTATTATTTCTTCTTCATAATTCATACAATAGATCTCCATATTTTTCACAAAGTATAACATATATATCTTAACATTCCACAAAAACTTGACGTCCTTAATTAAAAAAGATAGATTCTTAAAAGCCTCTGTCTTAGGCTTGCCGTCCGGTTGAAAAGAGCGAAGTTTCACTACATAGATAATAAAAAACTACTCAGAAAAATTTAATTTATTCAATATTAACTGATTCTGTTTTAGTGCATACCGACACCACGAAAAGAACAGAAATAAAAGGAAAATATTATGAATAAATCAGCATTACTACATCTGAACGATGAGCATTTCAAAAAAACAGCCAAAAGACTTAAATCAAAGATTAATGAAAGTAAGCAAACAGACTTTAAAATTTCTGAAATTCAGGAGATGTTAGCTGAATCTTTAGGGTTCAGGAATCTGCACGAATTAAAATTAAATATTGAAGATAATAAAGTAATTCACCCTGTTGTCACTGAACAGAAACAAAGTCATGTTAATGTAAAATTTGAAGATTTAACAGCTAAACAATGTACAGAAATTATAACTTTACTTATTAAAAATACCAATTCTGAATTATACGAACGATCTCTTATGCTTTTAGATATTTATATTGAACTTATTTATTGGGATTTAGAAAGAAAAGGCAATAAAATAAATACAGATTCTCTTAAAAAAATAATAGATTTTGATTTTGTTTTTAATCTAAAAAATTCAGATGGAGTTCCTGAGAAGATAAAAGAAGATTTTAATTTTTATTATCAGAGCATATCTGGCGATAGTAATAATAATAATATCTATAATAATCATAAAATGCTTAGCAATCAAATATTACCAGCTCTAGCTGTTTTAAGCAAAATAGAAAAAAATAATTGTATTGTATTTGATAGTAAATGGGTTAAAAACAAAGAAGAGATAATTTATAAGAAAGCTTGGCCGGAATATATTGATAATATAGATAATAGCCCATTAATCCGAATAACTTTACTCAGAAATGAACATTTTATGGAGTTTATTTCTGTTATCTTACAGAAAAACCCATTAATGCAAGTCACACTTTTAGATTTGTTGATCACATTATCTGAAGTAATTAATCCTCAGTTTAGAAGATTTTTCTTGGAGGTAGTTAATATTTTCATACATAATTACGAGCAATCAAAAGATCTTTTTGGAAAGATTAATAGATTGATGTAAACGCATATTTTTAGAGAAAGTCATTCTTTGAAGAAACTGGATTACTTTAATTTATATACTGATAAAAAAGGAGAGAACCATCTCTCCTTTTTATTCACTTCAATTTTTCTATAATCTTTTATGATATTTTTTATCAATTGAATTATTTTGTTCTAAAGAGTCCTTTATTAAATTTTTCTCTTTTTCTACCATATATTTCACTATAAATTCGAACTCTTTTTTACCTTGCAATGATTTTATTACTTCTGGATTGTTCAAATAATCAACACTATATTTATAAAAAACATCTATATTTTTGGAAGTCGTCTTTTTTAATAAAAAATCAGAATTTACATACTCAGAAAAGAATTCTTTTTTAAGATCAATATTCATTTCATGAGCTAAAGTTTCAAGGAGATCTCCATTTTTTACTACAGCAAGTAAAATAGTATTTAAAAAATCTTTTTCTCTATAGTTTTTTGAATCATGGCTAAAAATTTCCTTATCTAACTTTATATACTTAAAAATTTTTTTAAACTCTTCGGTTTTTATTTTTAATTTACATTCATTATTGTTATATGCTTTGCAAAAATCACTTAACACATTCAATGCTTCTTCTTTTTTCGGGAGATTCTTTATAAGTGGTAAAACATCAAGAAAATTCGAAGGGCTATTTTTTAAAATAAAATAAACATGTTCATCCATCTTGTCAAAATAACCCGATGGCGGATGTTGTAATAATTTTTTAAAATTTTTAGTATTAAGCATTGTTAATAAAGCTGTTTTATAATTATCATTATATTCTTGGGGAAATTTTTCAGAAGCATATTCAAGATAATTCTGCTCAAGTAATATATTTAAGACTACAGCATTATCATCTGAAGCAGGATAACCTGAGAATTCTAAAAGATTCACCTCAGGTAAATTTTCTTTAGTATAATTTATAATTTTTATAATTTCTTCTTTGGCCTTATCTTTATCTGCTATTTTTCCATTTTTTAATAATCTTTTTGAAAGTGAATAAAAAAAGGTATCATTAAACTGACCCGCTTGCTTATTATTTATTTTCAAACCATTCTTTATTAACACATCGAATTCTTCACTATTGTTAATAGAAAAGGAAGCATCTTCACCATTTCTGTTCTTAGCATTAACTTCTAACCCTACAGATAACAGAAAAGCCTTACCTTCTGCATCCGCATAGAAAAGGGGAGAGAATTCTTCGTATAATTTCTTTTTTTTGTGATTCTTGAATAAAGCAGGATATTTTTCATAAGCTAACTTTAAATTTTTTGTAGATAATCCACTTATTAAATCAAACTTTTCTTCTAATTCAGACATATCAGCATATTCTTGCTCTTTTTTTATTTTTTTTACACTTTTCAGATAAAGGTGTATATCCAACCCATTTTCAAAGAACAAATTTATCATTTCTTTTCGTTCTCTACTAAAATATCTGTTTGTTTTTTCCATAATATAAGTCATTAATGCTGTGTAACCTGCATTGTTAACATGATTAATATCTATGCCTTGCTCTATTAAGTATCTTGCTTTTTCAGGGTCTGAACTAAACAATGCTGTTTGGCCTTTTTTTGAAACATCATCTATAGCTACATCTCCAGCTTTTAATGCTTCTTTATATGTATCCAATGTACTGTTACTTATCAAGGATGCTTTTTTCGCACTGTTTATCATTATCTTCTCCATTTCTTTTTACAATTATACATGAAATTATATTGCACATCAATTTGTGATTTTTCACCATTTCTATTATAATTAATAAACAAATTTATTAGATTAAAGAGACCTATATGCAAAAAGCCATTACAACTGTTGATCTGGAATCAGAATTTAAACATGTTCTTTCTTTCGTTAAAGCACACTGGAAAACCAATAATGATATTGATCCTATTTTAAAAATGGTATGGCAAAAAGGAATAGAAAAAAGTCAGCCTTTTCAGTTCGTAGATAACCATAGTGGTTTTTTATTGTCTATTATGGAAATGAATTTTAATAATAATTTGATTTCTCGTGATAAAAAGTCAATGGCATACGATGCTCATAAGCCTTTCATGCTCCACCGTAAATTTAGCAGCTTCAATCGCAAAATTGAAGAAAGCATGTCTTTTAATATTTATCAGGAGCAGAAACAAATCAAAAATGAAATAAAAAAATCATTTCCTAAATATCATCAAAATAAACCTATCGGATGGCAAACTTTTTGGAGAAAATATAACTCTGACTGCGACCATGCTGAAAATGAAGAATATTATGAAAATACTTTTATGGGGCATCAGGTCGTTAAATTTCAAAGTCCAGCTTTATTTCCTACATGTACTACATTGCCTAATCTTGCTTATAGACATGAGAGAGATGATACACATCCTTTATTTTATTTAAGCAATGCTGTTTTTGCTCATGCATTTAACACTACTATTTTTAATAATTCTTATGCTATAGCCGTAGGCTTTAGAGATATTGAAAAATATTTTAATCAGGAAGAATTTAAGGATGTATTAGTTAACGATTTCAACTTTTCTGATATCACTCAAAATACCTTTATTTTATCTTTAGAAAAATCACTTCCACCAGCATTAAGCAATGAGGAAATACAAAAAGAATACACTCAAAATGCTAAAGTAAAAGCAGATTTCGAAGCCTTAACACCAGAAGAACAAATGGAAAAAACAAAAAAAGACAAAGAAGATCTGTTGGCAAGTCTTTCAGATTTGATTAAATCAAGAATTAACAAAATCTGAATGAAAATAAAGAGCTTTGAAAAGCTCTTTATTTTTTACTTAATATTTTATATTAAAGTCTTCTTCTTTCTTTTACTTTCAAACTTTTATTCTTACTAATTTGCCTATTGATGGTGTCTTTTTCTAAAAGGGCTTTTTCTTCAAGTAAAAAATCATTTAAAAAATACTGGTTATTTTCTATTTCTTTTACTAATATTAATTTAAATGCTGTTAAAAATTCGTGAAAAATAAAGGCGGACCAGAGAAACGAAAAAGTTAAAAATGAAAAAAACCTCATTTGTTTAGATGTATTAATAATTTCTTCCAGAGACATCTTAGATTTTAAGTCCGTATGAGAAAGTAGCGACTCTACTCCTGAATGAAAATAGATCATAATACAGAAAAAACTAAATAAAATAGTAAATGTTCCAAAATCTGAAAAAATTCTTAAAGAAAAATAGTCCTTAAAGTTTATAGTTTTTTTCTGCCTTTGAATCTTTTTGTATAACCAATAACACATAAATATATCAAAAGTATAACTTATAGCATCTGAATGTGTATGCTTTTTGCTATTAATAATTTTTGTTATTTTTTTTAATATATTTTTTTTAAATTTAGAAATTAAGAACATATGTTCATTCCTTTGTACTTTTAATATGTTCAACATTACATTTATAATTTTTAAAGTCAAAAATTATGCTCAACACTCTTTTAAAATATAGTCAAAACTTGTTTTATTCGCTATAATTAAATACAGATAGTTATTATATTACAAACAGGACAATAAAATTGGATAATTTTAAAGAACATTTAAACATTATTAAGAGAGATAAACTTGAAGATTTTTATCAGGTTGTAAGAGATTCCTATTTTAATTTTAAAAGCAAAAAGAAAGTAACTTCTGGTGAAATCCTAAATTTTCTCACAAATGAAGTTGAAAAAATGAACAGGGATTATACATGGCTCAACCTTATAGATTTACTTGATAAGGATTACTTCGAAAATAATAGGGATAAATTTCATAAAGTAGCTTCTTTTATACAAAAAGAAGAATTAGTTATTCTTAATAAAAAAGGAGTCTTTGACGATAAACAATTCCCTTTATTTGTATTTTTTAACAGAACATCGTTTACCCCTGGTTATTCAGAATGTTCTAACTTTTTTGCGAATAAAAAAGTTTATAGTTCAATTCCTAAAGATACCTTTTTTGAATATGCTTTGGAACATCAGGAATATGATTATTTGCTTTATACTGATAATTTTTCAAATGAAGATAAAAAAGATTTTATTCTGGACAGTATTCGTGACTTTAACAGTGAACATTGTCTCACTCGTTTAATGATGCACATCTTTTCTTCAATGAGAGGACAAAGTTTAGGTGACATTGTTCCTTATGAAGATTTTTTAGATGCTATTATTAAAGAAGATAAAGTAAAACTTATTACCGTTGATGGTCTTAACAGTTTTTATTATCATGAAGGTGAATTTAAAGAAGATGGAAATCTTTTATTTATTAATAAATGTTATCCTTACATGAATGAAAAATCTCAAACATATGTAAGAGAAAAATTCCCAAAAGCCTATGCTCATCATGAGAAATTTTTATTGATGAATTCTCTGGCTCAGGAAATACCTGATCAAAACATCAGAAAAAGACTTTAATATTTATATTTTTTTACAAAATATTTTTTTAATGATACTGTTTTAAAAAAACGGAGGATATCAACATGAAAGCATCTAATCCTTTACAGGATAAAATATTTCTACAACAAGCAAGTGCTGCACAAATACAAGAGTTACTGATCGAATATCTTATTAAGCAAGGCGAACAAGGATCTTCCGATTCTTCCAGTAGCTTTTGGCTTGGAAGAACATACAATTACCTTCATGCTTTACTATCTTGTCTGGTTAGCTTAAGAGATAAAAATATTATAATAATTGACGAAGCGCTATTACAAAAACATTTTTCGCTGGAAGAACTTATTAGCATGTATACCTGTAGTTATATTGATAAAGCGGCCAGAGATAATTTACATTCTTATCTTTTGTGTGTTCCTGGGTTATCTCTAAATAGTGAAACTATTTCTGAAACAGCAGAAAACCAACATGGTTTTCTTTCTAGGGTCACTCAAATGGTAACTCGAAGAATATCACATTAAACAATCAGGCTATTTTAAAAATAAATAAAGACTATTGTTTATTTATTTTTGTAGATTTTCAGTAAAGTAATTTCTGAACTATAGCCTATTCTTAACGGAAATCCATTCCATATTCCTGTTCCATTACTCAAATATAGTTGCATATTACCCACATTATAATGACCTGAATAAAAACCATCATTTTTTCTTTTTACTACTGAGGCAAGAAGAGGCAACATACCTCCATGTGTATGACCAGATAGCTGGAGATCCACACCATATTTTGAATTTAGTTTTGCTTTTGATGGTCTGTGGTCAAGAAGAATAATAGGCTTATTATTATCAATATTTGCAAGGGCTTTCTCAATATCGGGATTTTCCTGATTATGACGACCTGCAACTAAATCTGGTAAGCCTGCAATATAAAAACTTTCAGCAATTAATTCGTTTTCATTAATAAGCATTCTTACATTATTTTTCTGAAATTCAGGAAGCCATTTTTTAAAGCCATAGTAATAATCATGATTTCCAGAAATTCCAAATACTCCATATTTAGCTTTTAAATAAGATAAAGGAGTAATACTTGAAGCATGAACTTCAACAAAACCATCTATAAAATCACCAGTAATCACTACTAAATCAGGAGATATCTTATTCGTCTTCTCTACTACACCCTGAAGCCATTTCTTTGACAATAAACTACTGACATGCAAATCTGTTAATTGCACAAGAGTAAAGCCGTTTAAGGCTTCTGGCCATTTTTCGATATAAATATTTTTTTCTTTAACTTTAGGCACTCTCACACCTTGATAAAGTGAATACAAACCCAAAATAAGCGATGCATAGAGAGTATAGGAGTGGAAGTCTGACGAATTAAGCAGACTGTGAACACTATCAAAAGGATAAGATATTACTCTTAACAAATCGCAAGTAAGAGTGAGTAAAAATAACATCACTGATGAGGAAAACAAATATTCCCAAGGATAAAGAATCCATTTTGGATATTCACCAACCATTAAACCCGTTGTTTTTTTTGATATAAAATGAAGTTGAGTGCCTAAAAGAAATAGAAAACTCAATCCAAATTTAAATAAAATATTGATATCCAGGGGAAGGATACCCCTGGATAAAATATACATAAATATAACCGTTGTATAAATATAAAACATGATGTTCTCTTTATTAAAGAAATTTTCTTCTTATTTTTTTATCACTTCCATTACAATTCATCAATATCGCCATGAAATATAATTTTTTCTGTGATTAAATCCAACCCAATGCCAAAAATAGTGATTTAGCACCACTTGTTAAATTTCCAGAGAAAGATGGCAGATCTTTTAACTTCATCCACTTAAATGAAGAAATTTCTTCACGGTCGAAAAATTGAGAATTGATATCTGGGATGAAATCAACACTGAACAAATGCCAGTCATGCAACTGAGCACCATAACGGCAGGAATCTTTTAATTCTTTAAACGAATGCATTAAGGAATAATCAATATTATCCAGATCAAGTTCTTCTTTAATCTCTCTCTTGAAAGCATCATCAATTTTTTCGCCTTCTTCAACATGCCCAGCAACAATACTATACTTTTTCCCATAAGCAGGATCTGATTTTTCAATCATTAAAATTGAGTCTTTATTTTCGTTAAAAAACATAGCAGCAACAGTAGTATGGATTTCTTGATTTTCAGGAGTAAAACGAGACATTTTCATTGTGCAATCCTATCATTTATTATAGAGAAAAATACTATAACATAAAAAGAGTTCTACTTAAAGAACTTTTTTTCGCTTCATTCTATGGATACATTCTTTTATTTTTGCTATAATACAACAAACACTTTTACTAATGGAAAATTATTGATGGATAAACATTATTTACTGGAGGCTTTTTTTGATTATATGGATAAGCCTGACGGACATGCCCCGTATAATATTGATTTACGCGATGAGAAACAAATTGATTTATTTTTAAAAATGCGAGTATTAAAAAATGTTATCTCTGCTTCTGAAGATATGTATGTGCTTAATGAGACTGAACATTTCAAACAGCAATATGAAAGTGCTATTCATTTCTTCAAACTTATTGATTCTGACGAAGAGTTTATGCAATCATTTAAAACCATTTTATTTAATCGTTTAACTTTCAGAAAAACTTTTAATAAAGACATTATCTCATATGTTGCAGAAAAAAATAATATTTTTGAGCAAAAAGTTAATACAAGTCTTGTTCATTTAAGCACTAACCCTCTACTTTATGCTATAAGTTGTGGAAACCTCAAGGTTGCAGAATATTTGTTAGAAAAATATGATGTAAAAGAAGCTGATTACTCTCAAAACAAAGCATTATTTAAGCAAGATGTTGATTCCAGGACTTACAATAATCGTTTAAACATTACGGCTTTATTCTTTGAAAGAAACGATAGTCATTTACAATATTTATCCCCTGAATTTATTTATATTCACACTATTATGTCTTTTTCAGGGCATAATCATCGTTCTTCTTTAACTGACGAACAGAAGAGAGAATTTTTCACATTACTTCCTGAAAAATTAGGAGAACCAACATTAAAGATCAAAGAATTAATCTTAAGCCTTCTCATTAAACATGAAGGCCTCAATGATAACTACTATCCTTTTACACAATGGGATTTTAATGTAAATAAAGGTAAAGCTATTGATATACTGATGTATCAATACGACTTTTCTGATTTATCTAAAAGACTAACTGCTACTTCTTCAGTAGAGGATGAGGATAATGATTCTTCTGAAATACTTTTTGAAAAGATTTGTTTGTATAAAGATGTTATTCTGAAAAGACTTGAAAAAAGAAAAGAATATTTTTTAGATTCATGGATAAATAATCATATGTTAAAAAATCCTCCTAAAGAAATTGATGATTATGTTTCTTTTATTAAAAGTCAGCTTGGAGTTGCTAATACTATCAACCTTTTTTTATACAATGAACCCTTGAAAGAAGAAAATATTGTTAAGCATAAGAAATTAGTTATTGATAATTATATAAGTTATTTTGATAATAAATTTTTCAACAAAAAAAGAACTCCTGAATATGAAAAAAATTATCTTAACGGACATATAGCACTGGAAGAGATATTTAACAAAGATATTCTGAATTATGAACAAAAAAAGGTAAAAAGGCTCTAATTGTAATAAAGAGCCTCATGGCTCTTTATTTTTATCAAATCCTACGCTTGGGGGATTCTTCTATATCATTTATGTTAGTTATGGATTTTTTTAATAATTCCTTTTCTTTTTCTATCTGATTCATATATTCCATCTCTATAAAACCAAGATAACAGTCAAAAGGATAGTGTGCTCTCGCGCCATTTTCTATTAAAATTCTTGCTGTTTCCTGAAAATTACTTTGTGAGAGTAAATCTATATCACTAAAAGGTTTTTCGTTGAAATTTATACTATCTCTTTCTATAAAATATCTTAATAACGTAGTATTATCCTGAGTCATATATTCAGAAATAGAAAGATCTCTTTTACTCATATACTCATCTGTCATTTCTTCTTCTTCAGTTACATAAATCTCTCCTTGATTATTCTCAACTTTAAATAAATTTTTTAAAGTTATTAAATTGACTTTATAATCGGGAAACATTTCACACAATTCTTTTATACCATCAGGAACATCTTCAGTATAAGGTATACTTTGATTCTGCAAAAAAGAATTAAAGTCGTATTCTGAAACTTCAACATTTAACTCCTTAAGTATTTTGAAAAAATGAGGAAACTTACTAATAATAAACTTATCGGCATATTCAAAATCCTGACTAACAGACATAGGAATTTCACTTATCTTATAACCTATATTGTTTTCTTTATTTAAATCAAATCCATAGTTATGTAATATTTTTAATTTATGGATAAAAGAATTATATAACTCTGCTTTTAAAGTATTTCTTTCATCTTCATCCATCAGATCATTATCTTCCGAATAAATAATTTCAATATATTCTTTTTTAAAAGCCGAAATTGCAAAATCTTCCCCCTTAAAAGACAATGCAACTTTAAAATTTTTCTCAGACTCTTCACTTTCCAGGAGTAATTGAAGTGATGTGCTTGTTAATTTTGGCTCAAAGAAAATATTATCAACGGTGACTATTTCCTGTGTTATAGGATTTCTGAAATCCTCTTTAAAAACAGATCTGAAACGTATCATATATTCGAAAAATTCATCTTTATCACCTGCTTTGCATAAAGCATTGAGGATTTCTATTAAATGTTCACTGTCTCTAATATTATAGTTATTTTTACTCATACTTAAATCCTTTTCTTTTTTATTTCCCATTTTTGTTCTTTTAATAAATTATTCTCTATTATTTTTCTTTGTTGTTCAATAAAGAATTTTTGCACTACAACAGGATAATTTTGCAAATCATCTTTTAAGGGATAACCTTTTTCAAATAAATAGTTAACACTTCTTTCAAATTTTACATTCTTAAATAAATCATCTAACTCGCAAGGGATTTCTTCATTAACAATATCTATATTATATCTTTCGACAAAGTATTTTATTAAAGTTATATTTTCTTGCTGACTATAATCGTTAATATCAAGATTATTTTTTCGCAAATATTCTTCTGTAGGTGGATTGCTCTTATCGTATTCGATAGGTGAAAATTCTTCATCATAACTGGTTAAATTAAACAGAACAGATAAATTATGGGCTGACAATTTGCAATGTGGAAATAAATCACAAAAATCAATAATACCCTGAGGAACTTCTTTTGTATACAAAAAATTATGACAGCCAAAGAAATAGCTAAAATTATGGTTATTCAGAAAAAAATCATTATCCAGTAAATAAGAGGTTACTTCTTTTAATTTTGTCAGATTAAACTCGTCACATGTAAAAAAGTGTAAGCATACATTTCCATTATGGTTAGGGGCTTTTACATTAGCAGAATTTTCAACAGCAACTTTTAATTTTTCAAAAAATTCAGCATATTCACTTTCTCGTTTAGTCATTGCCTCTGAAGATTTATCAACATAAAAGTTAACAGCAGAATATTTATTAGAATAATTAATAAATAATTTTGAAACTATACTTTCATCATCGTTTGAATAAGATTTACTTAAACTTGGAAATTCTTTTAATATAATATCAAGGCTTTTCGCGGAAAGGTTATTTTCAAAAATAATACACTCTGCTTCTTCACATTCACTATCCATGCCTACATTTAAACAGAAATCAGAAGTAATATTTTCATTTAAATACTTTAAAAAATATTTTCTGTTGCCCTGAGCAGCAAAAAGATTTAATTTTTCAAGAATAATATTTTTTGCTTCTTCATGCTGATAGTTTGTATCTGAAAATAATAATTCCATGATTGCCTCTTATTTATCTATAATCATATTATACTTATTTTTAAAGCATTGAACAACACTGCTTTAAGAAGATAGAGTTTTAATTTTATTTCTGATACTCCTTTTTTATTTTTTCTTTCACAATTTAACAGATATCAACACATAGCACTACTTATCAAAAATCACATTGATATTTTTCATGTTGAAACTATTAACATAGGCGGTCAAACTAAAAAACAATTATTTTTTGAAACAGGAATGAATTTTAACATTAATAAGTTATGCAGTATTCTTGATATTCCTCAAATAAGTAAAATAGATATACAAAACTCAGAAAAAATAATTTGTCATATTGATAATTTTGTATTCAAAAGAGAAAGCGAAGTACTTATTAAAAATTTACAAGGGCTGGAGCCGAATTCTGAAATGCATAAATTAAAAAAAAGGATATGATTATATCCTTTTTATCAAATTAATCTTCCACACTTATTAGTGTAAAGTTCTGTTCACAGGAACATTTAACTCTTCGTCATCCAGAACTTCTCCAGCTTTATCAAGTAAAGCTTCAAGAGATTCAACGACATTATCTACATTTGAATCTTTTAATTTGTACTCAATTTGATAAATACGACGATTTTCCCCTGAGCCATATTTTATCCTGTATTTTCCTTCTTCGAAACTCTCAATATTTTCACTGTCCATATCTAAAGTAAGTTCTCTTGATATACCTACAAGCATATTCGCTAATTCTTCCACGACTTTATAAAAATCTTTACTTTTCTCTTTACCAATAATTAATTTGTAAGATACTTCATAGGTGTTAGAGAACCAGCCAGCTAAAATAGCATCTTCAGGGTCTTTAGCTGTGGGGTTCAGTGGTATAAAACCATAAGTAGGTTTTTTTTCATCTTCATAACCTGCGGTGATATCAATAAGAGCTTTCATAATTTCCTGCTCATCAAGATTTTGCATTTTCTCTTCTTCTACAACCATGATATGAGGAACAACCATTTCAAGAGTAGTCACTTTAGACATAATAAACACCTATATTCTTTATTAACATAAAAGAATAGTAGCATAATCATTATTAAAAATAAAGTATTATTTGAGATGAATACACACAGCCATTACAACCTATTTTTTCTTGTTTTTTCGTTTTCAACTATTGCCGAATTCAGAGAATTCAATATTATCTTTTTTTCCTTTTCAATTATTGCATTTTTGATAAATTCAGGCTGTTTATTAATTCCTTCAGGTAAATTTAATCCTAAATTAAATAATAATTGGGCTGTTTCTTCAAAAGACACAAGACCGAAAAGGTCAGCTTCCGATTTATTAAGATCTATTTTATAATATTTAACAAAAAATTCGATCAAAAAAGGATTTTCCTGAACATCATAATCATCAATCGTTAAACTTTTTGTTCTCATTTCATTAATGCCTGATGGAACAGAATTATAATAAGAAATTTTACTGCCATCAATTGGAATCTGTTTGAAACATTGACGAAGTAAAAAATCGGTATGTTTAATATTTGGAAAAAGAGAACAAATATCTTCCATATAATCAGGCACTTTATTTTTATAACTTAAATCCTGTTTGCTTATAAATTTCATAAAATCAGTATCAGTTATATCGACATTTTTAGAGAGTAAAAATTTGAAAAAATCTGGAATAAAAGGGGCAACCATACTCATATCATGAACAAAAAAAGAACCAAAATCATCTTTGCTATTTACATCTACTCCACTATCTATGAGTAAACTTATTCTTTCTTTAAATTCCTCATAAATTATCTTTTGTTCAGCATAATCTTTTAAAAACGATTCATTTCTTACATGAGGACTATCATCGATACAATTTCTTATTGTTGCAGTTAAAATATTATAGTAGCTATCTGATGACATTATATTTCTTTTTAAATCCCCTCGAATTAAGGGATCTTTAATCATAATTTTTAAAGCATCTAAACTCAGATCAGCATCAAACAGAGTCCATTGAAGCATCCACTCATCTGATGTTTTTCTTTTATCTTTGATAAATTTTAGAATTTCTCTTTCCCTGTTTTCGAAGGCAAGCTCATTGATAATTTCTACACAATCGCTGTAAGAATCGTCTATTGTAGTTTCAACATCAAATAAATTTATTTTCATATTTCCTGCTAACATAATCTTTTTAGATATTATATTTTATCAATTTACAGCCAATTAACAATAGTAATTGTTTTCATTTTTCTTTTCCATTATAATCATCATAACAAAATTTTTCAAAGGTATTGTTAAATGTTAAAATCTGTTTTTGATTGTTCGAAAAAAGAGATTAAAGAAATTTTAAAAACTCTTAATGATGACGAAAAGAATCATTTTTTAAATGAAAGAGGAAGATTTGGGCATAATGCTTTAAAAGATGCAAAATTAAAAAAATTTCAACTTTTAGTAGAAAGTGGAATTGATATCAATAATACAGATTATGACGGTGGAGCCTTATTTTACAGTGATATTGAAAAAACCAAAATTCTTATTGAACATGGAGTCAATCTTAATAAAACCAGGGTTACTGGGAATACCATACTTTTCCATGCAAAAAATACAGAACATGCCACACTTTTAATAGAAGCAGGTATAGATATTAATCATATAAATGCACGAGGAGAATCAGCCCTTTTTTATGTTGATGATGATGTTGTGTTACTTCTTCTTGAAAAGGGTATTGATACCCGTATTGTAAGCGAAAGCACTAGGGAAAATGCTCTTTTTTATTCCACATCAAAGACATTGTATTCGATGATAGAACATGGTGTTGACATTCATCAAATCTCTGATAATGATGAAAACATCCTCTTTTATTATGCTCATTTAGGAGATTATAACTCTTTAGCTTATCTTATTAAACAAGATATCAACATAAAACAGATTAATAATAAGGGGTTCACTTTTTTACATAAGGTTAAAGATATTAATAAACTATTATCTTTACTTGATATACCAGAACTTAGTGTTCAAGAACAGACTGATAACATAAAAGTTATTAATTATATGATTTCTTATATAGAGAAACAAAAAATTTTAAAAAATATTAATACAGACGAAAAATACAACATTCTCAGAAAAAGAATTTGAATTATTTTTTCAATTGTGATATTTTTTAAGTCATTTTAAATTTTGGAGAAACCGCACATGCTTTCAAAAAACTATAAGAATATAGAGGCTTTGAGAGAATTCATTACTCAAAAAATTAACAATTCTGAAAAAATAGATAAACAATATAAGTCTTACAGGAAAATGAATAATTTTTTAAACATTTCCGTATGGCTTTGCACAGGAATTTCAATCTCTTATTTTGTTTACAAATTATTCATATTATCCGAGTTCACTTTACTCCCTATGGGATTTTTTGCACTTTCTGCTATATGGGCGGTTTTAGTTTGGTTTTTTAGGAATTCTCTGGATGTGAGTTGGTTAGAGACAAAAATAGAATACAATCATGAAGATTTTAATACTTTATCTAAAATTCTATCTAAATCAGAAATGCATTGCTTTATGCAAGAAATGGATACTCCAAAAAATAACCTTATAGAATGGAAAAAGTTTTTACAACCAGAAATCCTGCCTCAAAATAAAATCTGCAATAAAAATGTAGACATGAGAAAAGTTAATAGAGATAAATACATTGATTCTTTATATAAGGAGACCTTTGAATGAATATTAATTTAATTAAAAAAGAATCAGAATGTAAAGGTTTATTCGTTTTTTTATTAACCGCAGTGTTATTTTTGAGTTCTGCTTTTTATACAGGTTATTTACAGTCAAATATTCAAGACGATTTATTAATTAAATCATTAAAAACGATAGAACTTTCAATACAAGATGAACAGGAAAAATTAAAAGTAAACCCGGAGGAAAATAAAAAAGATAAATATTTAAATAATTTGGTTAAAATAAATCAGACTGACAGCAAGCATCTCCATTATACATACAATAATGGAGATAGACTTTCTGCCATGCTTGGAATCAATGTAATATCTTCTTTAGGTAAAAGTTCTAATATAGAGAAAATTAAAAAAATAACATTAAATGGAGCTAATATAGATTTAGAAGATCTCACCAGCGAATATAAGTTTAGGAAATTTGCAAGAGAAAAAATTATAGAAGCAGAAAACTATAATGATAGCGATCTGGAGACCATAACTATCGAATTAAAGTAATATCAAAAAAATTTCAGTTTTCATAACACAACCCTTTTACTTAATAAGGATGTAAATTCAAAGGGTTTATACAAAGTATTTCCAACCCAACGAGGCTTTATATGTTATCTAATAACTACGGTAAAATATCAGAATTAAAAGAGTTTTTAACTAATAAAATAGTAAACTCTGAAAAATTAAACAAAAAACATAAACGATATATTTTAAGTCATAAAGTTCTTAAGACTTTATCTATATTAAATATTAGTGGTTCTATTATTTTTACTATCATTAAAGTCTTTTTCACCAAAGATTACAGTGATTCGGCTTTTCTCATGATTCCTTTTTTATCCTTAATCACTGGGGCTGTTTTATTTGGCATAGATTTCATTATAGAAACAAAGCATGACTATTTAAAGGTAGAATACACTCATGATGATTTTGTTGAATTATCTAAAATACTTAATCATGCTGAAATGAACAGATTTGCAGAAGAATTAGAAAAAAACAATTCTTTATTCATGTGGCAAAAATATCTTTATAAGGAACCCGAAAAACAAGTTGCTCTGCCTCATATAGATACAAATATAGATTTAAAGGTTCAAAATCGTAAACAATATATTGATTCCCTGTATAATATTGGAGAAAAAAATGAATATTTTGGAAAATAAAATAGAAACTTCAACAACCGGCTTTTGTTTTTTAACTGTAGCAGGTATTTTTTTTGTATCTTTAATAGCATCAGTTGCTGTTCCAGCAAATTTAGGAGGACGACTTGCGGATGCTTCATCTGCTGAGATTGCTTATTTCATAAAAGATGATAACAAAAACCTGCAAGAACAGAAAATAATCAATAATAAAAACAAGGAATATAAAGAAAATATTGCTATTACTTACACTAGTAAAAAAAATATCATGGTCTCTTATGACACAAAAAAACTCAATAATTCAGACATCAAATTTACACAAAGAACTCTGTATATGATAGATGATCCAACAATTACCCCTCTTATTAAAAAAATAACTTTAGATGGCAATGAAATACCTGTAGGTTATTTCGCTTTTAACAAAGATGTTCAAAGGAAAATATCAAAAAATATCTCTCATATTGATGAAAAACCAGGAAAACATGTTATAAATATAGAGTTAAAATAATTTTTTATGCCAAAAATAATTACTTTATAAATAAAGGACTTCTCAGTCCTTTATTTTTTATATAGCGAAGAAACAAACATATCTGAAGCTTCTATTTTCTTTTCTTTTTTTTCTTCCTCTTTTATTTTTTCGATAAGAACCAATTTCGCATCTCTTAATTTATTTGCCAACTCAATTCTTTCTATATGACTTCTTGTTAATACTACATCCTTTCCGCTTGTAAAATAATAATCTTCTAAATTTAAATCTCTGTAGGTCAACTTTAATCGAGCTATTTCTTTCAACTCTGATTCTGAGAAATACTTAGTCATTAATTGATAAGTACTCAAAGATAATGGATAATCGAGTTTTGCATTTAATTTTTCATTGACTTCATGGTGTTTTTGTAATTCTTTCCTAAATTTTTTATCTTTATAGTATTTTTTAGGTTCATTTGATTGTTCTGAAAAATACTCCATAATACAACTAACCAAAACAAATAAGACACCACATGGAAATAGAAATAATACTACATCTCTAACAGATTTAATTAATTCATTTTCTATAAAGAAAGAAAGCAATGTAACAATAGAAAATAAAGAAAAAAGACCTATATAACATCCTATATTGAAATAACAATCTATTTTATCCGAACCGACCGTAAAACCTCGCCATTCATGGAGGGGATATAAGGTCCATTATCTGTATAAAAACTTGATTTTTCAAATATTAATGCTATAAAATTAATAATATTAAGTCAAAACAAAAGGTTTTTAGTATTTCAATGAAAGCGGCAATAAAATACAGGTTTTACCCTACTTTGTCACAGGAAACTTTGTTAGCTCAGAGTTTTGGTTGTGCCCGTAAAGTATGGAATCTGGTTTTAGATGCCAGTAATCACAACAAGGAAAAAACAGGAAAAGGTTTCACGGCAAAAGAAAGAAACGAACATTTAACCAGAATCAAGAACATGCCGGAGTACTCTTATTTA